>Ga0265316_10000126_pt1 | contig 83546 bp, 72 predicted proteins | sample 4522metaG_FD_202092 | JGI IMG/M metagenome (GOLD analysis project Ga0265316, IMG submission 202092) | Rhizosphere microbial communities from Carex aquatilis grown in University of Washington, Seatle, WA, United States - 4-5-22 metaG | ecosystem: Host-associated > Plants > Roots > Rhizosphere >... | reverse complement strand
GCTGCGCTGCTGGCGCACCTGGCGCGGCAGGTGGTTTCCATCGAGCGCCTGCGCGACCTGCACCTCAAGGCCCGTGCACAGCTTGACCAGTTGCGTCAAAGCCTGCCCGGTTGGCCTGACGTGCGATTGGTGTATGGTGATGGCATGGTCGGTCACGCGCCGCAAGCGCCCTACGACACCATCATCGCTGCGGCCGGCGGTGCCGCCTTGCCCCAGGCCTGGCTGGACCAGCTGGCGCCGGGGGGGCGTCTGGTGGCGCCTGTCGAGGATGCCCGTGGTGGTCAGCAGGTGCTGAGCATCGTGGACCGACTGCCCGATGGCAGCCTGCAGCACAGCCGTGCAGGTGCTGTCTTGTTCGTCCCCCTAAAATCAGGCACCACGTGATCCCTGAAAGGTGCTGGCAGCGTCCAGCGCCTCGTCGAGTATCCGCATGCACATGAGTTCATCTTTCCGTCTGGCTGCCGCCGCAGCCGCCTTGCTCGTCCTCGCGGGCTGTGCGTCGTCCAACCGCCGTGCTCCCGTGGAGGATCGCGCCAAGCCCGCGCCCGTCGCCGGTGCCAGCAGCGCCTCCGGGCAGGCCCCGGCCAAGGTGCTGCCCGGCGCCGAAAACGCTGGCAAGCCTGGCTACTACACCGTCAAGCCGGGCGACACGCTGATCCGCATCGCCCTGGAGGCGGGCAAGACCTGGCGTGACGTCGCCGCCTGGAACGGCCTGGACAACCCCAATCTGATCGAAGTCGGGCAGGTGCTGCGTGTGGCGCCACCGGTGGGTGAAACCACGGCCAGCGGCGTGTCCACCAAGCCCGTGACCAGCCCCAAGATCGAAGCCCGCGGGCTCGACAACAAGGCCACCACTGGCAAGGTGGCGGGCACGACCGCTTCAGCAGTTGGCAGTGCACCTTCGGGTGCGGCCTCGGGTGCCGCCTCCGGGGCGACCGTGGCACAGCCCAGCGCCACACCGCCTGTGGCCCCCAGTGCAGAAGCCAAGGACGTGGACGAGCCCAACTGGGGCTGGCCTGCCAGTGGCCCCGTCATCGGCGGCTTCGAGGAAGGCAAGCACAAGGGCCTGACCTTCTCGGGCAAGGCGGGTGACCCCGTCCAGGCTTCGGCCGATGGTCGGGTGGTCTATGCCGGATCGGGCCTGCGCGGCTACGGCAACCTCGTCATCCTCAAGCACAGCGGCGACTTCCTCACCGCCTACGCCCACAACCAGACCTTGCTCGTCAAGGAAGACCAGGTCGTGCGCAAGGGCCAGAAGATCGCCGAGATGGGCTCGACCGACTCCGACCGCGTGCAGCTGCACTTCGAAATCCGCAAGGGCGGTAAGCCGGTGGACCCGGCCAAGCAGTTGCCCAGCCGCTGATCTGCCTGCGCTGCCCCGCGCAGCACCGCCCAGTCCTGAGACAATCGGGGGATGACGACCGACGCATCCCCCGATTTGCTTTCCGCGGCCCCTGCGCCCGTTCTCCCCGTGCCAACTGACGCTGCGCCCACCGACATGGCGCCAGTTGCCCCTGTCGAACCCACCGAGCCTCCCGTGCCGCCCCACCTGGAGTGGTTGAAGGTCGAGTCGCTCGACCTCGAAGCGCAGGGCGTGGCCCACCGTGCCAATGGCAAGGTGGTGTTCATCGAAGACGCGCTGCCCGGTGAGGAGGTGCGCGTCAGCGTCAGCCGCCGCAAGAACAACTGGGAGCAGGCGACGATGGCCGAGCGCCGCACCGAGAGCTCACAGCGCGTGACGCCAAAGTGCGTGCATTTCGGCCTGTGCGGCGGTTGCAAGATGCAGCACTTCCACCCCAGCGCGCAGGTGGCCGTCAAGCAGCGCGTGCTGGAGGACAACCTCTGGCACCTGGGCAAGGTCAAGCCCGAGATGTTGCTGCGCCCCATCGAAGGCCCGACCTGGGGCTACCGCTACCGCGCCCGCCTGTCGGTGCGCCACGTCGTCAAGAAGGGCACGGTGCTGGTGGGTTTCCACGAGCGCAAGTCGCGCTACGTGGCCGACATGGGCGTGTGCGAGGTGCTGCCGCCGCACGTCAGCGCCTTGCTGATGCCGCTGCGCGACCTCATCGGCCGCATGGAAGCGCGTGACCGCCTGCCGCAAATCGAAGTGGCCGTGGGCAGCGATGTCACGGTGCTGGTGCTGCGCCACCTGGAGCCCCTGAGCGCCTCCGACGCCCAGCACCTGCGCGATTTTGCCCAGGCGCACGGCCCGCTGGGCAGCGGCCAGCAGACCCTGTCGTGGTGGTTGCAGCCCAAGGGGCCGGACACCGTTCACCCGCTGGACGACACCCTGCCCAAGCTCGACTACGACCTGCCCGAGTTCGGCATCACCATGCCGTTCAAACCCACCGACTTCACCCAGGTCAACCACGCCATCAACCAGGTGCTGGTGGGCCGGGCCTTGCGCCTGCTCGGCGTCCAGCGCAACGAGCGTGTCATCGACTGGTTCTGCGGCCTGGGCAACTTCACCCTGCCGCTGGCCACCCAGGCCCGCGAGGTGCTGGGCATCGAGGGCAGCGAAACGCTGGTGGCACGCTCGCTGGAAAACGCCCGCTTCAACGGCGTGGCCGAGCGCACGTCCTTCGTGGCACGCAACCTCTTCGAGATCACGCCCCAGGAATTGGCCAGCTACGGCCATGCCGACAAGTGGCTGGTGGACCCACCGCGCGAGGGTGCCTTCGCCCTGGCCAAGGCCGTGGCCGACCTGCACCAGGACCCGTCGCTGGCGCCCGGCTGGGTGCCGCCCAAACGCATCGTCTATGTGAGCTGCAACCCGGCCACGCTGGCCCGTGATGCGGGCTTGCTGGTGCACCAGGGCGGCTACCGCTGTGTCATGGCCGGCGCGGTCAACATGTTTCCGCACACCGCCCACGTCGAGAGCATGGCCGTGTTCGAGCGCGACTGAGAGGCCCAAGCCCCCCGCTCAGAGAGCCCGCGCCTGGTCGGCTCAGGCCGCCTGGGACGATGCCCGCAGGTCGGGCGGATCGCGCAGCACACAGGCACGGCCTGCCGCCTTGGCCGCGTACAGGGCGCGGTCGGCCCGGTCGATGGTGCTGGTCAGCATCTCGTCGGGCTGGTAGGCGGTCACGCCAGCGGAAAACGTCACGCGCAACTGCGGTGCCTGCTCGGCCACCGTGGTCTGCGCCAGCGCCTGCTGGATGCGCACGAGCACCCGTTCGGCCGTGACCAGGTCGGTGTCGGTGAACATCACGAGGAACTCCTCGCCGCCCCAGCGTGCCACCACGTCGGTTTCGCGCAGGCCGGCCGAGATGGTGTTGGCCACGCTGCCCAGCACCTGATCGCCCGTGCCGTGTCCAAACTGGTCGTTGACGCGCTTGAAGTGGTCGATGTCGATCATGGCCAGGCAGAAACCGCGGCCTGAGCGGATGCTGCGGTGCTTCTCGTTGTTCAGCCGCTCCAACATGTGGCGGCGGTTGAACAGACCGGTGAGATCGTCGTGCGTGGCCAGCTCGCGGATGCGCCCCATGGCGTCGTTGAGTTCGGCCTGATGGCACTGCGCTTCGGCGCGCAGTCGCGACATCTGTGCGACCAGCAAGCAGAGCGTGACCAGCACGAGCAGCAGCACGCAGAAGAACACCCATTGCAGCACGTCGGCAGAGGCGGAGCCGCCTTCCAGCCCAGCCACGCGCCACATCACCGCACCGAAGAGCACCGCCGCCAGCAGGCTTTCACGTGCCAGTTGCGGGAAGGTCGTGGTGGACATGGTGAAGGTCAGGATGGCCACCAGCAGCAAGAGCGCCACAGGCCGGCCAGGCCCGCCGATCAGGTAGCCCCAGGCCAGGAAACCGATGATGACCCAGGTCTGGGGCTCGACCATGGAGGGGTCTGCCAGTCGCTGGTTCAGGCCGCTGCGCATCAGGGCGTAGAACACGGCGAGGGTCGCCAGGGCCGCGCTGGTGAGGTAGAAGCAGGCGGTGGCGTCGATCAGGCCATGCACCACGCCGACGTTCAGGGCCAGGACGCCCGCCAGGCAGTTGGCCACGCCGACCATGAAGCGACGGCCCAGGGCTTTTTGCCGAGGGTCGGCCGACAACACCAGGTCGCTCAGCCAGGCAAAGCGCAGCCAGCCGGGCAGCCACGGCGGGTTCAGCCGCATCAGGCGCGTGGTGGCGATGGTCATCACCGAGGCCACCAGCCCCAGCAGCATCAGCAACTGCACGGATTGCAAAGGAGAGTCCATGCCGGGATTGTCCCGGGCTGCGCCGCGCCTGCACAGGGCCTTGGCGCAAGATGGGGGCACAGCCGGTGCCAATTCCTGCCATGCATGCCCCCCGCATTCGCGGGATCTTCGGCATTTTCCGAGGCATGAAAAAACCGAGGCAAAGGCCTCGGTTCCTGGGCGCCCGTTGCAGAGCGCTGGGTGCAGGGCGTGCAGCCCGCTGCGCTCAGAGCACCTCGGAGGCGAAATCCGCCAGGCGCGAACGCTCACCGCGCGCCAAGGTGACGTGACCGCTGTGCGGCCAGCCCTTGAACTTGTCCACCGCGAAGGTCAGGCCCGAGGAGCCCTCGGTCAGGTAGGGCGTGTCGATCTGAGCGAGGTTGCCCAGGCAGATGATCTTGGTGCCGGGGCCTGCGCGGGTGATCAGCGTCTTCATCTGCTTGGGTGTCAGGTTCTGTGCCTCGTCGATGATCAGGAACTTGTTGAGGAAGGTGCGCCCCCGCATGAAGTTCATGGACTTGATCTTGATCTTGCTGCGCACCAGCTCGTTGGTGGCGGCACGGCCCCATTCGCCGGCCGAGGTGTCGCCACGGGCCAGCACCTCGAGGTTGTCGTCGAGGGCGCCCATCCAAGGCGACATCTTTTCCTCCTCTGTGCCGGGCAGGAAGCCGATGTCCTCGCCCACGGGCACCGTCACGCGGGTGACGATGATCTCGGTGTAGCGGCGCTCATCGAGCACCTGTGAGAGCGCGGCGGCCAGCGTCATCAGCGTCTTGCCGGTGCCGGCCGAGCCGGTCAGCGTCACGAAGTCGCATTCCGGGTCCATCAGCAGGTTGAGGGCGAAATTCTGCTCGCGGTTGCGCGCCGTGACGCCCCAGACGGCGTGCTTCTGGTGGGCGAAGTCCTTGAGCGTGCGCAGCACGGCGGTCTTGCCGGTGATCTCCGCGACCTTGCCGTACCAGGGCGTGGCGCCCGGGCTTTCCAGGTAGATGAACTGGTTGACCATCAGCGCCGGCACCATCGGGCCGCTGACGCGGTAGTAGGTGATGCCCCCCTGCTGCCAGCTCTCCATGCCCTTGGCGTGGCGCTCCCAGAAGTCGGCCGGCAGCGGCAGCACGCCGGTGTAGAGCAGGTCGCCGTCGTCCAGCGTCTTGTCGTTGAAATAGTCTTCCGCGGGCAGGCCCAGGGCGCGGGCCTTGATGCGCATGTTGATGTCCTTGGACACCAGCACCACCTCGCGCTCGGGATGGGCCTTGCGCAAAGCTTGCACCACCCCCAGGATCTGGTTGTCGGCCTTGCCGGGGGGCAGGCCCATGGGCAGTTCGAAGTCCATGCCCGAGGTCTGAAAATAGAGCTTGCCGGCCGCCTCGGCGTGCCCGGTCTTGGACAGCGGGATGCCCGAGGCCGGGTCGATCTGCTGGCGGTTGCTCATGTCGGCGGCCAGGCCATCGAGGTCACGGCTGACTTGGCGGGCATTGCGTGCCACCTCGGTCATGCCCTTCTTGTGGCCGTCGAGCTCCTCCAGCGTGATCATGGGCAGGAAGACGTCGTGCTCGTCGAAACGGAACAGCGACATCGGGTCGTGCAGCAGCACGTTGGTGTCCAGCACGAAAAGCTTGGCCGGGCCCTCGCTCACCGGGCGACGGCGGCGGGTGCTGCTGCCAGCAGCCGGTTTGGCCGAGGCAGATGGCGTGGTGGCGGCGCGGGGCGCTTCTGCGCCAGCCTTGTCGGCCACGGGGGGCTGGGTGCGGCGCTTGGGGGTGGTTGCGGGCGCAGCAACCTTGGCGACTGGCTGCACAGCGGACACAGCAGACACGGCGGGCGCAGCAGGCACGTCAGGCACAGGCGAGCGCACCAGTTCCAGCACAGGGTTGGCAGCGGCGGCCGAGGCTTTGGTCGATTTGCTCCCGGACGTCTTGGCGGTCGCGGGGCGTGCTGCCTTGGCTTGCGACGTGTAGGCGTCGGCGGTCAGCATGTCAGCGCGTTTGGTGGGCGGCTTGGGCAGTGGCATGGTGGGTCAGGCAGGGTGGCGGAAGGAAACGGACGGTGTGTCCGGACAAACAAAAAGGCCGCACAGGGGGGTGTGCGGCCTTGTGTGGGATGTGTGGGGTGCGTGAGCTGCGTCGGCGGGGGCGGCGTTGGCGCGCGCCCGGGGCGGGCCAACGTGATCTTCACATCCGGGACTGAGGCAGACAAAGCTCAGGTGCATGAAGCCATTATGCACAGTCCATGCCCCACGGAGCGCCGTCGTGCGGGAGTGCCAACACTGTGCCTGGCGCGCCACAGCCCATGCCGTGGGACACAAAAACGACAACGCCACCCGCAGGTGGCGCCGTGGGGCATGGGTGGCCTTCGGGGGCTGGACTCAGACCGCTCAGGCGGCTTCGCGCTTGAGGCCCTGCACCGCCTTGAGGACGTCTTCCACGTGACCGGCGACCTTGATGCCGCGCCATTCCTCGCGCAGCACGCCATCCGGACCGATCAGGAAGGTGGAGCGCTCGATGCCCTTGACCTTCTTGCCGTACATGATCTTGTTCTTGACCACGCCGAACATGTGGCAGAGCTTCTCTTCGGTGTCAGCGATCAGCTCGAAGGGCAGGTCGAGGTTTTCCTTGAACTTGTCGTGAGACGCCAGGTTGTCGCGAGACACGCCGAACACCACGGCACCCGCATTGAGGAATTCCTTGTGCGTGTCGCGGAACTGCATCGCCTCGGTGGTGCAACCCGGGGTGTGGTCCTTGGGATAGAAGTACAGCACCACGGTCTGGCCGACGAAAGCCTGCGGCGTGAATTTCACGCCACCGGTGGCGATCGCTTCAAAGTCCGGCAACGATTTGTTGAGAGCGGGAGTCATGAGGTACGGATCAGCAGCCTGCGTGAATAGCCTCCAATTATAAAGTGCTTCTTCGCACACTTCTGGCGTCGGGCCGTAAAGCCCTCAGCGCACGCGTTCAGTCAGGGGGCCATGGCAGGCGTCAGGGGGTGATCAGCAGCGCCGCCATGACCTGGCGGCCTTCGGCGACGAGGATGTTGAAGGTGCGGCATGCGGCCGCGGTGTCCATCGTCTCTACGCCGATGCGCACGGCCATCAAGCGGCGCAGCAGGCCGGGGTGGGCAAAGCGCAGCGTGGGGCCGGTGCCCAGGATGAGCACCTCGGGACGCGCCTCGATCACGGCCTCGAAAGCGGCCTCGCTGAGGTCTTCCAGCGCGCTCACCGGCCAGTCGATGACCGGGCCCGTGGGCGGCACCAGGATGCTGCGGGTGTGGGCCTCGCCGTTCACCGACACGCTGGTGCGGGTGTAAGCGTGGATCAGGTTGACGCCTTCGGCGTTGTCGGCATGCAGTTTCATGGGGCGGGATCAGGCGGTCGGCGAAGGGAAGTGGCCCCAGGCTGAGGCGAAGCTGTGGGAAAATTCTATCTTTCCCTCATCGCGTCTGCGGCCCGGAGCACACTTTGAAACCCATCGCCAAGTCCAGCAAACTCGCCAATGTCTGTTATGACATCCGTGGGCCCGTGCTGGAAAAGGCGCGGCAGATGGAAGAAGACGGTCACAAGATCATCAAGCTCAACATCGGCAACCTGGCCGTGTTCGGGCTGGAGCCGCCGGACGAAATCGTCCAGGACATGATCCGCAATCTGTCCAGTGCCGCCGGCTACACCGATTCCAAGGGCCTGTTCGCCCCCCGCAAATCGGTGGTGCATTACTGCCAGGAAAAAGGGATCAAGGGCGTCACGGTCGATGATGTCTACCTGGGCAATGGGGCATCCGAGCTCATCGTCATGGCCATCAACGCGCTGTGCAACGAGGACGACGAGGTGCTGCTGCCAGCCCCCGACTACCCGCTGTACACGGCCGCGGTGGCCTTGTCGGGCGGCCGTCCGGTGCACTACATCTGCGACGAGCAGTCCGACTGGTTCCCCGACATCGCCGACATCCGCGCCAAGATCACGCCGCGCACGCGGGCCATCGTGGTCATCAACCCGAACAACCCGACCGGCGCGCTCTACCCCGAGAGCCTGCTGAAAGAGATCGTCGAGGTCGCGCGGGAGCACCAGCTCATCGTGATGGCCGACGAGATCTACGACAAGACGCTGTACGACGGCCACACACACACCTCGATCGCCTCGCTGGCCGACGACGTGTTGTTTTTGACCTTCAACGGCCTGAGCAAGAACTACCGCTCCTGCGGCTACCGCGCCGGCTGGATGGTGGTGTCTGGCGAGAAGCGCCATGCCAAGGACTACATCGAGGGCCTGAACATGCTGGCCTCGATGCGCTTGTGCGCCAACACGCCGGGTCAGTTGGCCATCCAGACCGCGCTGGGCGGCTACCAGAGCATCAAGGACCTCGTGCAGCCGGGCGGCCGCCTGTGCAAGCAGCGGGACCTGGCCCATGAGTTGCTCAACCAGATTCCCGGCGTGAGCGTGGTCAAGCCCAAGGGCGCGCTGTACATGTTCCCGCGCCTGGACCCCAAGATGTACCCCATCGCCGACGACCAGCAGTTCGCCTATGAATTGCTGGCCGAAGAGAAGGTGCTGATCGTGCAGGGCACGGGCTTCAACTGGATGAACCCGGACCACTTCCGCCTGGTGTTCCTGCCCAACAGCGACGACCTGACGGACGCCATTGGCCGCATCGCCCGTTTCCTGGACGGCTACCGCAAGCGCCACGCCTGAATTCCACATTGACATGACCCCGCGCGCAGCCCACGAGGTGGCGTGCAGAAGACCCCAAGAGAACACACCATGAGCCAAGAACAATTGCGCCCTGTGCGCGTCGGCCTGCTGGGCATCGGCACTGTCGGCAGCGGCACCTTCACCGTGCTCAAACGCAACCAGGAAGAGATTCGCCGCCGCGCGGGCCGTGGCATCGAGGTCACCATGGTGGCCGACCTCAACACCGAGCTGGCCAAGCAGGTCGTGGGCGATGCGGCCCAGATCGTGTCGGACGCCCGTGCCGTGATCGCCAACCCGGACGTGGACGTGGTGGTCGAGCTGATCGGTGGCTATGGCATCGCCAAGGCCCTGGTGCTGGAGGCCATCGCCGCTGGCAAGCACGTGGTCACGGCCAACAAGGCCTTGCTGGCCGTGCACGGCACCGAGATCTTCGCCGCCGCCCGCGCCAAGGGCGTGATCGTGGCGTTTGAAGCCGCCGTGGCCGGTGGCATCCCCATCATCAAGGCGCTGCGCGAGGGCCTGACGGCCAACCAGATCCAGTGGGTGGCCGGCATCATCAACGGCACAACGAACTTCATCCTGTCCGAGATGCGCGACAAGGGCCTGGACTTCGACGTGGTGCTGAAAGAAGCACAACGCCTGGGCTACGCCGAAGCCGACCCGACCTTCGACATCGAAGGCGTGGACGCTGCACACAAGGCCACGCTGCTGAGCGCGATTGCATTCGGCATCCCGGTGCAGTTCGACAAGGCCCATGTGGAAGGTATCACCCAGCTGTCGGCCACCGACATCAAGTACGCCGAGCAGCTGGGCTACCGCATCAAGCTGCTGGGCATCGCCCGCCGCCGTGCGAATGGCATCGAGTTGCGCACCCACCCCACGCTGGTGCCGATGCGGCGCCTGATCGCCAATGTCGAAGGCGCCATGAACGCCGTGCTGGTGCAGGGCGACGCCGTGGGCACGACCATGTACTACGGCAAGGGCGCCGGTTCCGAGCCGACCGCCTCGGCCGTGGTGGCCGACCTGGTGGACATCGCCCGCCTGCTGGACGCGGCCCCCGAGGCCCGCGTGCCTTACCTGGCCTTCCAGCCGGATGAGATGTCCACGCTGCCCATCCTGCCGCTGGACGAGGTTGTCACGTCCTTCTACCTGCGCCTGCGCGTGGCCGACAAGGCTGGCGTGCTGGCCAAGATCACCGGCATCCTGGCCGAGCAGGGCATCAGCATCGACGCCGTGATCCAGCGCGAGGCCGACGAGGTCAGCGGCGAAGGTGGCAACCAGACTGACCTGATCATCCTGACCCATGACACCACCGAGGGCGGCATGAACAAGGCCCTGGCCGCGATGCAGGCGCTGCCGACCGTGCTGGCGCCCATCGTGCGCGTTCGCAAGGAAGAGCTGGCATGAAGTACATCTCCACCCGTGGCGACCGCACCGAACGCGGCTTCTCAGAAATCCTGCTTGAAGGCCTGGCGCCGGACGGTGGCCTCTACCTGCCCACGTCCTACCCGAAGATCGACGACGCCACGCTCGCGAAGTGGCGCGGCCTTTCGTATGCGGAGCTGGCCTTCGAGGTGCTGTCGCTGTACATCGACGACATCCCCGCGGTCGATTTGAAGGCGCTGACGGCCAAGACTTACACCAAGGCGGTGTACGGGTTCGATGAGATCACGCCGCTCAAGCACATCGAGCCGGGCCTGTGCCTGGAGGCCTTGTCCAACGGCCCGACGCTGGCTTTCAAAGACATGGCCATGCAGCTGCTGGGCAACCTGTTCGAGTACGAACTGGCGCGCCGCGGCGAGCAGCTCAACATCCTGGGCGCCACCTCGGGCGACACCGGCAGCGCGGCCGAGTACGCCATGCGCGGCAAGAAGGGCGTGCGCGTGTTCATGCTGAGCCCGCACGGCCGCATGAGCCCCTTTCAGCAGGCCCAGATGTTCAGCCTGCAGGACCCCAACATCCACAACATCGCCGTGGAAGGCGTGTTCGACGATGCCCAAGACATCGTCAAGGCCGTCTCCAACGACCTGGCCTTCAAGCGCCAGTACAAGATCGGCACCGTGAACTCGATCAACTGGGCGCGCCTGCTGGCCCAGGTCGTGTACTACTTTGCCGGCTACTTCCAGGCCACCAAGTCGAATGCCGAGAAGGTGTCCTTCACGGTGCCTTCGGGTAACTTCGGCAACGTCTGTGCCGGCCACGTCGCCCGCATGATGGGCCTGCCCATCGACCAGCTGGTGGTGGCCACCAACGAGAACAACGTGCTCGACGAGTTCTTCCGCACCGGCACCTACCGCGTGCGGGGTTCGGCCGAAACCTACGAGACGTCCTCGCCCTCGATGGACATCTCCAAGGCCTCGAACTTCGAGCGCTTCGTGTTCGACCTGCTGGGCCGCGATGGCGCCCGCGTCAAGCAGCTGTTCAAGGATGCGGTCGAGCAGCAGGGCGTGTTCACCGTGTCGCCCGAAGAGTTCGCCAAGGTCAAGGGCTACGGCTTCGTGTCGGGCACCAGCACGCACACCGACCGCCTGGCCACCATCCGCGATGCCTTCGAGCGCGATGGCACCCTGATCGACACCCACACGGCCGATGGCCTGAAGGTGGCGCGCGAGCACCTGACGCCTGGCGTGACGATGATCGTGCTGGAGACGGCCCTGCCGTGCAAGTTCGAAGAGACCATCGTCGAGGCCACGGGCCAGCGCCCGGCGCGCCCCTACTGGATTTCCGGCCTGGACGACCTGGAAGACCTGCCCAAGCGCTTCGTGGTCTGCCCGAAGGACACGCAGTGGGTCAAGGACTACGTCGTCCAGCATTGCCAGGATTGATGGGTCGCAGGGCAGCTTGAAGCTTTCGTGACACGGCCCTGGGGCTTGACCCAGGGCAAGGCCCGGCAGGGGAGCGACCGCTACCCTGCCCGCCATGAACGCACCTCACACCCTTGGCGACACGGTCATCCCGCAGGACTTGAGCGAGCTGCTGCTCGCCAGCCCCTTGAAGCCCTTGATGCTGGGCGGTCGACGGCTCCTGCCCATCGTCCAAGGCGGCATGGGCGTGGGGGTGTCCGGCCACCAGCTGGCCGGCACCGTGGCGCGCTGGGGGGGCGTGGGCACGCTGTCCTCGGTGGACCTGCGCCGCCACCACCCGGACCTCATGGCGCGCACCTCGGGCCTGCCACCGACCGACGCGACCAAGGCCCTCATCAACGCGGCCAACCTCGAAGCCATCGACCGCGAGGTGCGTGCCGCGCGCGAGATCAGCCAGGGCCGCGGCCTGCTGGCCATCAACGTCATGCGCGCCGTGGCCGATTACGCCGCCTCGGTGCGCCAGGCCCTGGCCTCGGGCATCGACGCCATCGTGGTGGGCGCCGGCCTGCCGCTGGATTTGCCCGACCTGGCCCGCGAGCACCCCGACACCCTGCTCATTCCGATCCTGTCGGACGCCCGCGGCGTGCAGCTCATCGTCAAGAAATGGGAGCGCAAGCAGCGCCTGCCCGACGCCATCGTCATCGAGCACCCGCGCCTGGCCGGTGGCCACCTGGGCGCGGCGAAGGTGGCCGACCTGAACGACCCGCGCTTTGACTTCGAGCGCGTCATCCCCGAATGCCTGGCCTTTTTCCGCGCTGCGGGCATCGAACGCGAGGTCCCGCTGATCGCCGCGGGCGGCATCCGCAGCCTGGCCGACATCCAGCGCGTGCAGGACCTGGGCGCAGCCGGCGTGCAGCTGGGCACCCCGTTCGCCGTGACCACCGAGGGCGATGCCCACCCCGAGTTCAAGCGCGTGCTGGCCGAAGCCCGCGACGAGGACATGGCCGAGTTCGTCAGCGTGGCCGGCCTGCCGGCGCGGGCCGTGCGCACGCCCTGGCTGGCCAGTTACCTGAAGGCCGAGCCCAAGCTGCAGGCCGTGGCCCATGCCAAATCGCGCTGCACCAAGGCCTTCGACTGCCTGGCGCAGTGCGGCCTGCGCGACGGCCTGGCCACTTGGGGGCAGTTCTGCATCGACAACCAGCTGGCCGCGGCCTTGCGGGGCGATGTCAAGAAAGGCCTGTTCTTCCGCGGCGCAGGGGCCTTGCCCTTCGGTGACCAGATCCGCAGCGTGCGCGAGCTGATGGCCCACTTGGTGGGCGGAGAGGGCGCCCTGCCAGACGCTGCCTGACGGGGGCCGGGCGAAAGCGCGGCCCAGGCAGGCGATGCGCTCAGCTGGCCGTGCGCCGCGCCACCATGGCCTGGGCGATGCGCGCCAGCGTGTCGGCCGACAAGCGTGCGGCGAGCGGGTAAACCTCGCGTTCTTCGGCCTCTGCATGGGCCAGGTAACGCGCGGCAAAGTCGCGGGCGGTGTCGCTGGCGGTGGTGCCTGCATCGGCGGCTGCGCGGTCGCTTGCGGCACCGACATCCACACCGCCATCCTGGTCGCCTTCGGCTGCCAGGTGGCGCAACCACGGCGCCAGTTGCTGCCACAGGGCGGTGAGCACGGCGTGCTCCTCGCTCAGGACCTGGATGCGGGCGCTGGCCCCGGCATCGCCAAGGGCCAGCAGGGCAGGGTAGAGGTCCTCGTCTTCGTCGGCGTGGTGCAAGGGTGCGGCCACCTCAAAGTAGCGCAGCACCGACCAGGCGGCGTCCCGGGCCTGGGCATCGCGGCCGTGCACCGCGGCGTGCTGTTGCAGCCGCAGCAGCAGGTCGGCAAAGCGCCGCACCTTGTCGTGGCAGGCCAGCAGCAAGGCCATCGGGTCGTCGATGCGTGGCGACACCGGTTCGGGGCGCTGGGCGACATCCGCCGAGCGCGACGGCGAGGGCGTTGGCGTGGGTGTTGGCCGCAGGGGCTGGGGCGGGGCTGAGGGCATGTCCCATTGTGGCGCCAGCGGCAGCGGGTGGCCTTTGGTGACACACTGAAGGCCTTGTCATTCGCCTGCACCCGAGCTGTTGTGTCGCCCACTTTCCAACCCCTGATCCCCCTGGACGAAGCCTGGTCCCGCCTGCAGCAGGCGCTCACCCGGCACCCCCACGCGCCCGCCACCGAGCCACTCGCCACGCAAGACGCGCTGGGCCGCGTGCTGGCGCAAGACGTGGTCTCCGACGTGGCCGTGCCCCCGCACGACAACAGCGCCATGGACGGCTATGCCGTGCGGGTGGCCGACCTGGCTGAACCAGGCCACAGCCTGCCGGTGTCCCAGCGCATCGCCGCCGGCCAGACCGGCGCCACCCTGCAGCCGGGCAGCTGCGCGCGCATCTTCACCGGCGCGCCCGTGCCGGCCGGCGCCGACGCCGTCGTCATGCAGGAGCACACCGAGCCCGGCGCCGCCGAAGGCCAGGTGCGCTTCACCCAGCCGGTGCACGTCCAGCAGAACATCCGCCGTGCCGGCGAAGACATCGCCATCGGCCAGACCGTGCTGGGCGCGGGCAAGCGCCTGAGCCCCGCCGCCCTGGGCGTGGCCGCCTCGGTGGGCCGTGCCGCGCTGCCCGTGTTCGCGCGCCCCCGCGTGGCCGTGCTGACCACGGGCGACGAGCTCGTGGCGCCCGGCCAGCCCCTGCCGCCCGGCGCCATCTACAACAGCAACCGCCACACCTTGCTGGGCCTGGCCCAGGCGGCCGGCGCCACCGCCCATGACCTGGGCACCGTGCCCGACCAGCTGGACGCCACCCGCGCCGCCTTGCGCACTGCCGCCGAGCAGCACGACCTCGTCATCAGCAGCGGCGGCGTGTCGGTGGGTGAGGAGGACCACCTGCGCCAGGCCGTGCAGGCCGAAGGCGGGCTGGATTTCTGGGCCCTGGCCATCAAGCCGGGCAAGCCCTTCGTGTTCGGTTGGCTGACCCGGGCCGATGGCAGCCGCGCGCTCTACATGGGCTTGCCGGGCAATCCGGTGGCCAGCTGGCTGACCTTCCTGATGCTGGTGCGCCCGGTCATCGGCCTGCTGGCGGGCGAGGGCTGGCAGCTGCCGCGCTCGCTACCCGTGCCCGCCGCCTTCGCCTGGCCCAAGCCCGACAAGCGCCGCGAGTTCCTGCGCGTGCGCCTCAACGACGCCGGCCACGCCGAGCTCTTCCCCAACCAGAGCTCGGGCGTGCTGACCTCGGCGTCCTGGGCCGATGGCGTGGTGGACCTGCCGCCGCAAACCACCGTCCAGCCGGGCGATGTGGTGCGCTGGATCCCGTCCGCTGAGCTGTTGCACCCTTCGGCAGCAGAACGTCAGCCTTGACCTCACCTTTCAGCAGTCCCGCCATGCCCCTGACCATCCGCTACTTCGCCGCCATCCGCGAACGCCTGGGCGCCCAGGAAACCGTCTCTCTGGCCGACACGCCGGCCCGCACCGTGGGCGAGTTGCACGCCTGGTTGCTGTCGCGCTCGCCCGCGCACGCCCAGGCGCTCGACCCCGACCGTGGCCTGCGCACCGCCTGCAACCAGGCCCTGTGCGACGCCGATCAGGCCCTGAGCGAAGGCGACGAAATCGCCTTCTTCCCGCCCGTCACCGGAGGTTGAGACGATGTCGCACGCCGCCCCCGACGCCCAGCCCCAGGCCCCCCAGCAGGCCCTGGCCGGTTCACTCCAGCAGGCCCTGGCCTGCGTGCGCGTCTCCCCGGAGGATTTCGACCTCGGCGCCGAAGTCGCGGCCCTGCGCGCGGGCGACGCCCAGGTGGGCGCCGTCGTCACCTTCGTGGGCACCGTGCGCGAATGGAGCCCCGACCCCGCCGCGGTGATGACGCTGGAGCACTACCCCGGCATGACCGAGCGCAGCCTGGCCGAGCTCATCGTGCGGGCCCGCCAGCGTTTCGACGTGCGCGGCGTGCGCGTCGTCCACCGCGTCGGGCCGCTGGCCGTCACCGACCAGATCGTGCTGGTGGCCGTCACCTCGGCGCACCGCCACGAGGCCTTCCACTGCGCCGAGTTCCTGATGGACTGGCTCAAAACCCAGGCGCCGTTCTGGAAGCGCGAAGAAGCCCAGGGCGAAGCCCGCTGGGTCGCCTCGCGCGACAGCGATGCCGAAGCCGCCGCGCGCTGGCAGCCGTCGGGAGCCCAGCCATGAGCCCGCTCACTTCGGCCCTGGCCGTGGCCGTGGGCTCGGCCGTCGGCGCTCTGGCGCGCTGGCAGGCCGGCGTCTGGTTCAACCCCGTGTGGGCGGGCTTCCCCCTGGGCACGCTGTTTGTCAATGCGCTGGGTGGCCTGTTGATCGGGCTGGCCTTCGCCTGGCTGGACCGCTATCCTTCAGACGGGTTGCGCTTGCTGCTGGTCACTGGCGGTTTGGGTGGCTTCACCACGTTTTCGGCGTTCTCGGCGGAATCGCTGGCCCTGCTGGAGCGCGGGCGTTTCGAACTGGCGCTGGCCCACACCTTGGCCCACGTCGTCGGTGCGCTGGCCTGCGCGGCCCTCGGGGCCCGTTTGATGCGGGCCTGGCTGGCCTGAACTGCATCTGAACTGCCCCTGTGTGCTGGGCGGGTCAAGTTGACGGCCGCAGGCGCCGATAAGCGATCACATCCGTCCCGAAGTTGGGCATGGCCTCCATCGACGTCTTCACCTGTTACACCCTCGCGGGCGCCGGCTCGCTGTTCGGCTTGGGCCTGATCTCCCTGGTGCGCGTGGAGAGCCCGCGCGTGCGCCGGGCGCTGTGGCTTTACCGCCTGGCCTTCCTGTGCCTGGCCGGCTTCCTCTGGGTGGGCACGCTGCCGGTCGCACAGCGTGCGCAAGGCATGCACGCCATGATCGGGGTCGCCGCCATCGGCGCGTCTTTGCTGGCCTGGGGCTTCCGCCAGCTCAACGGGCAGCGCACACCGCCGGCGCTGGGCGTCACGCTGACGCTCGGCCTGGGGTGCCTGCTCTGGTGGGCCGGTGCGGCCACCTCTGACGCCACCTTCGCGGTGCTGGAGGCCGCGGTCATGAGCTTCATCGCCCTGGGCACGTTGATCGACCAGGGGGTGCTGTTGCGGCGCGCGCCCGTGCGCCGCGGCGGTGAGCTGGCCCTGCTGCTGGTGGCCAGCCTGTTCTCGCTGGACTGGTTGCTCATCCTGTGGCACACGCTGCACTGGGCCGGGCCTTACCCCGACCACCTCCTGTTCGCCCCCGACTGGCTGCTGCCGGCCTCGGCGGTTGGGGTGGGGCTGCTGCCGCTGTCGGTGGCCTCGGTGGTGTTCGCCATCGTCAACGACCGACTCAACCAGCAACTGCGCGAGCGTTCGCTGCGCGACGACCTCACCGGCACCCTGTCGCGGCGCGGTCTGCGCGAGCACGGCGAGCGCATGCTGGCCGGGCAGCACCCGGCGAACCTGGGCGCCCAGGCCACGGCGCCCCTGGCCCTGCGCCAGGACAGCGGCATCGCCGCGCTGATGCTCGACGTGGACCACTTCAAGGCCATCAACGACCGCCACGGCCACCTGGTGGGCGACGAGGTGCTGCGCCACCTGAGCGCGGTGATGACCGAGCACCTGCGCGACGACGCCTTGCTGGCCCGCTACGGCGGTGAGGAATTCACCGTGCTGCTGCCCGTGCGCAGCCGCCAGGACGCCGAGGTCGTGGCCGAGCGCCTGCGCCAGGCCATCGAGGCCCAGCCCTGCGAGTCGCGCGCCGGGCGCATCCGCGTGACCGTCAGCATCGGCGTGGCCTTCCACCAGACGGCCCACCCGCTGGACGAGGTGCTCTCGCGCGCCGACACCCGCCTCTACGAGGCCAAGCAGGCCGGGCGCAACCGGGTGATTTGCGAGCCGCTGGCCGCCTGACCCTGGCCTGACGGCCGTTTGATCTGGCGCAAACAACGCCCACGCCAGCGATCCAACCCACCCGGGCCCAGGGGCTTTGCCCTTGAAATGCCGCGGTGCCGCACCATCTGCGCAGCAACCGGACGAACCCTGTGCCACCGGGCACGAGGCTCGCCCCCTCCACCTGCCCAGGAGCGCCACATGCGACTCGACAAACTCACCTCCACCTTCCAGGAAGCGCTGACCGAGGCCCAGAGCCTGGCCGTCACGCGCGACAACCCTTACATCGAACCCGCCCACATCCTGCTGGCCATGCTGCGCCAGGACGACGGCCCCAAGGCCTTGCTCGACAAGGCCGGGGTCAAGGTCGCCCCGCTGGCCGCCGCCCTGGAAAAGCAGATCGACAAGCTGCCCCAGGTGCAAGGCGCCGAGCAGGTCCAAGCCGGCCGCGACACCGTCAGCCTGCTGCAGGGCGCCGAGAAGGAAGCCCACAAGGCCGGTGACGCCTACATCGCCGCCGAGATGTTCCTGCTCGCGCTGTGCGACCACAAGGGCGAGACCGCCATCCTGGGCCGCGACTTCGGACTGACCCGCAAGGCGCTCGAAGCGGCCATCAAGGCCGTCCGGGGCGACCAGAAGGTCGACAGCCCCGAGGCCGAAGGCCAGCGCGAATCCCTCAAGAAGTACACGCTCGACCTCACCGAGCGCGCCCGCCAGGGCAAGCTCGACCCGGTCATTGGCCGCGACGAGGAAATCCGCCGCGCCATCCAGGTGCTGCAGCGCCGCTCCAAGAACAACCCCGTGCTCATCGGTGAGCCGGGCGTGGGCAAGACCGCCATCGTCGAGGGCCTGGCCCAGCGCATCGTCGCCGGCGAAGTGCCTGACAGCCTGAAGAACAAGCGCGTGCTGGTGCTCGACATGGCCCTGCTGCTGGCCGGTGCCAAGTACCGCGGTGACTTCGAGGAACGCCTGAAGAACGTGCTCAAGGAAGTGGCCAAGGACGAAGGCCAGACCATCATGTTCATCGACGAGATCCACACCATGGTCGGTGCGGGCAAGGCCGATGGCGCGATGGACGCCGGCAACATGCTCAAGCCCGCGCTGGCCCGTGGCGAGCTGCATTGCATCGGCGCGACCACGCTGGACGAGTACCGCAAGTACATCGAAAAAGACGCCGCCCTGGAGCGCCGCTTCCAGAAAATCCTGGTGGGCGAGCCGACCGTGGAAGCCACCATCGCCATCTTGCGCGGCCTGCAGGAGAAGTACGAGGTGCACCACGGCGTCGAGATCACCGACCCGGCCATCGTGGCCGCGGCCGAGCTGTCGAACCGCTACATCACCGATCGCTTCCTGCCCGACAAGGCCATCGACCTGATCGACGAGGCCGCGGCCAAGGTCAAGATCGAGATCGACTCCAAGCCGGAAGCGCTTGACCGCCTGGACCGCCGCCTCATCCAGCTCAAGATCGAGCGCGAAGCCGTGCGCCGCGAACGCGACGAGGCCTCGCAAAAGCGCTTCGAGCTGATCGAGGAAGAGATCGTCAAGCTGGAGAAGGAATACGCCGACCTCGAAGAGATCTGGAAGGCCGAGAAGGCCCAGGCCCAGGGCTCGGCCACGGTCAAGGAAGAGATCGACAAGATGCGCTTCCAGATCGAGGAGCTCAAGCGCAAGGGCGACTTCAACAAGGTCGCCGAGCTGCAGTACGGCAAGCTGCCCGAGCTGGAAAAGAAGCTCAAGGCCGCCCAAGACAAGGAGAACGCCCGCAACGCCAAGGGCCAGGCCGAGGGCCGCCCGACGCTGCTGCGCACCCAGGTGGGCGCCGAGGAAATCGCCGAAGTGGTGGCACGCGCCACCGGCATCCCCGTGTCCAAGCTGATGCAGGGCGAGCGCGACAAGCTGCTGGCCATGGAAGACAAGCTGCACGAGCGCGTCGTGGGCCAGCAAGAGGCCATCGTGGCCGTGTCGGACGCCATCCGCCGTTCGCGCGCCGGCCTGTCCGACCCGAACCGCCCGTATGGTTCGTTCTTGTTCCTGGGCCCCACCGGCGTGGGCAAGACCGAGCTGTGCAAGGCCCTGGCCGGCTTCTTGTTCGACAGCGAAGACCACCTCATCCGCATCGACATGAGCGAGTTCATGGAGAAGCACTCGGTCAGCCGCATGATCGGTGCGCCCCCGGGCTATGTCGGCTACGAAGAGGGCGGGGCACTGACCGAGGCCGTGCGCCGCAAGCCCTACAGCGTCGTGCTGCTCGACGAGGTGGAAAAGGCCCACCCCGACGTCTTCAACGTGCTGCTGCAGGTGCTCGACGATGGCCGCCTGACCGATGGCCAGGGCCGCACCGTGGACTTCAAGAACACCGTCATCGTGATGACCTCCAACCTCGGCTCGCACAACATCATGCAGATGGCCGGCGAGCCCTACGAGGACATCAAAGAGGCCGTGTGGGTGGACGTGAAACAGCACTTCCGCCCCGAGTTCCTCAACCGCATCGACGAGGTGGTGGTCTTCCACGCACTCGACCAGGCCAACATCGCCGCCATCGCCAAGATCCAGCTCAAGGGCTTGGAAGGGCGCCTGGCGCAGATGGACATGAAACTCGATGTGGCGCCCGAGGCGCTCGCCGAGCTGGCCAAGGTGGGCTTCGACCCGGTCTTCGGTGCTCGGCCTTTGAAGCGCGCCATCCAGCAGCGCATCGAGAACCCGGTGGCCAAGCTCATCCTGCAGGGCAAGTTCGGCCCGAAGGACGTGGTGCCGGTGCAGGTGGACGCGGAAGGCCACTTCCAGTTCGACCGGACGGTGCACTGAGCCGCGGCGGCGTGCCTGGGCGGTGTCCAGGCCGTCACCGGACCGCCCCTCCCACGCCCCCTGTGTGGGCCCCCCTTCAGAGGGATGGCCGCACAGGGGGCGTTTGTCTATGGTGCTGGCTCCAAACACCACAAAGCAGGGAACACCATGGGCCAGAACCTCATCTCACTCGACTTTGACGAGGCCGCACTTGCCGCCATCGACACGGCACTCGACGCGCTGGAGACGCAGCTCGGCGGGTTGATCGACCTCGACGCGGCGCAACGCCGCTCGCTGCCCAAGATGGGCGACAAGTCCGAGGCGTTTTGCCGCCAGACCCTCAACCTGCTCGCGCAGAACCCCCAGCTCGTGCCGCCCGGCCTGGGTCTGGACGAGGCGCGCCGCGATCTGGCCCACCTGGACGTGCTGCGCAGCCGCACCAACCGCCTGCGCCAGCTGGTCGGCCGGGCTGAGGACTCGGAGATCGCACTGGGCAGCGACGTCATGCGGGCAGCGCTGGAGGGCTACGCCCTGTTGAAGCTCATGGGCAAGGGTTCCGGCCTCGAAACCCTGCGCCAGGACATCGGCGCCCGCTTCGGACGCCGCACCTCCCGAGCGAAAAGCCCCACCGACGCAGCTTGATGGTGCGTGAGCGCAGTTCCGAGCTCGGCGGCCCGAGCCAAAAGCTCGGTGCACGCACCTTTTTGCTGCGTTGCCCGAGCTTGTGGCTCGGTGCGCCGAGCTGCACAGCTGCACGCGCCGAGCTCTTTTCTCCGTGTGTGCACCTTTCAGGTGCGTGCACCGAGCTCAGAGCTCCGCATGCCGAGCTCAAAGCTCGGTGCATGCAGCTCGGAGGTGCGTGGGTGCGGTTCGGAGCTCGGCGGGTGGCCTGTCGCGCTTGGCGCGTGCGCTCAGGCGCTCGGCGCTTCGGGCGCACTGCGCCGCGCCAGCCGCATCGTTTCCCCCACCGCCAGCACGGCAAAGCGCTCCGCAGGGATGGCGGCTGCGCGCAAGGCCCTGGCCAGCGCCCGCGGTGGCTCGTCCAGCGCTTCGTCTGTGAGCTGGAAGGTGCCCCAGTGGACGGACAGGGCGCGCTGGCAGCCCAGGTCCTGGAAGATCTGCACCGCCTCCTCGGGGTTGCAGTGCTGGTCCTTCATGAACCAGCGCGGCTCGTAGGCGCCAATCGGCAGCAGGGCCAGGTCGAAGCCGCCACCGCGCTCGGGCGTGTGCTCGCGCGCGAAGTGGTGGCGGATGTCGGCAAAGTCTTTCGAGTAGGCCGTGTCACCCGCGAAAAACAGGTGGCAGTCGGGCGACAGCACCGCGAAGCCGCCCCACAGGCTGCGCAGCGCGTCGGTGGCCGTGCGGGCCGACCAGTGCTGCGCGGGCGTGAGCGTCACCGGGATGCGGGCGTGCGCCGCGTGCAGGCTGTTGGCCTCCAGCACATGGCTGTCCCACCAGTCCAGCTCGACCACGCGGTGCATGCCGCGCCGCGCGAACCAATGCTTGTGCCCCAGCGGGCAGATCACCAGCGGCATGCCGCCGGGCTGGCGCGCGAGGGCCCGCATCGAGCCTTCGTCGAGGTGGTCGTAGTGGTTGTGCGACAACAGCACCACGTCGATGCGCGGCAGCTGTGCCAGCGTCAAGCCGGGTGGCGTGTGGCGCTGGGGGCCGGCCCACTGGACGGGGAAGCAGCGCTCCGAGAACACCGGGTCGGTGAGGATGTTGAGCCCGCCGATCTGCGCCAGCACGGTGATGTGCCCGATCCAGGTGGCGCAAGGCTGCATGGCCAAGCCGGCCTGGGCGTTGGCGTGGAGGAAGTCCAGCTCAGGGGGCACCACGCGAACAGGCTCGGTGAGGGGCCGGGGGTGGCCGGCGCGCCAGGCCTGCCAGCGCCAGCGCAGGATCTCGTGCCACTTCTTGCCCCGGAAGGACAGGTAGGTGTTCTGGAAACCGTCGGGGCGGTGGTGCGGCTTCTTCGGGTTGAAGTGGGGGTTCTTCATGGGGCCCCATCTTAGGGCCCCAGGGCCGGCGAGGCCTCAGGCCACGATCTGGTTGGCCTGGACCAGGTTGCGGCGCACGCGCTTGTAATCGGTCCAGTTGAAATCCCGCAGGAAATCGATGGCCGTCTGCGCGCCCATGCGGAACAGGCGCAGCTTGGTGGCGTCGGGCATGGCGAAGTCCAGCCAGCTGATCTCCTGGGTGTCGATGTAGGCCACGAGGCGGCGGAAGTCGGGGTTCTTCTGGATGAAGTCGGCGTCCAGGGCGTGGCGCGCGGCGTTGAAGGAGCCACCGATCACGCTCATCAGGCCCTTGATCTCGTGCTTGTGCTCGTCCCACTGCAGCTTGACGCCCAGGGTGGGGCGCAGCGGCACGCGCGTGTTGTTGTGGAAGGCGTCGATGGGGAAGTTCGACAGCACACCGCCGTCCACGAAGTGGTGCACCTTGGGCAGGAAGTCGCCCTCGTAGCAGCGGTCCGGCCATTCCAGCGCCTGCCAGGTCTCGCGGGCCTGGTCGGCCGGCAGGGAGGGCACCTGGAAGGTGGCGAAGAAGCCGGGGATGGACATCGAGGCGCGGGCGAAGTCGGCCACGTTGACCTCGTCGGGCTGGGGCCAGTAGAAGTCGGCCATCTCGGGGAAGCGCGCCTTGGTCTCGGTGGAGATGTCGGTGGCGATCACGCAGAGCTGGTTCGGCTTGCGCTTGACCAGGTAGTGGCGCGCACCGGCGATGTTCTCCCACAGCGGTGCATCGGGGTGGCTGGCGAAGTCCTTGTCGTCGGCGCTGGGGCGCACGAACAGCGGGGGCAGGTCGTTCATGCGCTCGCGCAGCGCCTGCACGGTCATGGGCTGGCCATCGCGGAAGGTGCGCAGCAGGTCGTCCATCCATTGGCGGAACACGTCGCCGCGGTTGAGCGCGTGGATCTCCTGCAGGTTGTCCAGCACCTGGGAGGTTTTCCAGAGTGTGTCCAGCGTGCCGCGGTCTTCGTCCAGCCAGGTTTTCAGGGCCCGGATCGCGTCCTTGTCGCCGTCCTTGCGGCCATCCACGAAGCTTTCCATGGGCATGTTGGCCAGTGCGGTGATCAGGCGACCGATGCGGGGTTGGCCCGGCGTGTTGGCCGCGGCCAAAGCCGTGGCCGAGATGGCCCCCGCCGAGGTGCCGCCGATGCCGATGAAGCGCAGGCCTGCGGTTTCCAGCACGTGCAGGTAGCCCAGCAAGGCCAGGCCCAGCGTGCCGCCGCCTTCCATGACGAGGTCGATGTACTGGTGGCCATCGGCATCGACCAGGTCGCTGTACTGGCCTTGCTGCAGGGCCTGGATCTGGCCGTCCAGGTCGTGGATGTGGGCAAGGAAGTCATTGGCTTGCAAGGGCATGGTGTGTCTCCTGAGTGGCATGTGTTCAGGTGCTGACCGTAAAGCATCTGCCTGCCAACACCCATCCCTATGCTGTGGGAGCGTGTCTGCCGCCCGCCCACCCAGTCACCATTCACCCAAGAAAAAGCCCCGCACGGGGCGGGGCTCTGGGTCGCGCGGGGCGCGGTGTGGGCGTGGCAGGCTGTGCGCTCAGACCACGTTCACAGGGATCTTGCCGATCTTGGCTTGCCACAGCTTGGGGCCTTCGATGTGGGCGCTGGTGCCGCCCGAATCGACGGCGACCGTCACAGGCATGTCGACCACGTCGAACTCGTAGATGGCTTCCATGCCGAGGTCCTCGAAGCCGACGACCTTGGCGCCTTTGATGGCCTTGGAGACCAGGTAGGCCGAGCCGCCCACGGCCATCAGGTAGGCCGACTTGTGCTTTTTGATGGACTCGATGGCGACGGGGCCGCGCTCGGCCTTGCCGATCATGGAGATCAGACCGGTCTTCTCCAACATCATGTCGGTGAACTTGTCCATGCGCGTGGCGGTGGTGGGGCCGGCCGGGCCGACCACTTCGTCGCGCACCGGATCGACCGGACCGACGTAATAGATCACGCGGTTGGTGAAGTCCACGGGCAGCTTCTCACCCTTGGCCAGCATGTCCTGGATGCGCTTGTGGGCGGCATCGCGGCCGGTCAGCATCTTGCCGTTGAGCAGCAGGGTCTCGCCGTTCTTCCAGCCGGCCACTTCGGCCTTGGTCAGGGTATTCAGGTCGACGCGCTTGGACTTGTTGTAGTCGGGCGCCCAGTGCACGTCGGGCCACAGGTCCAGGCTGGGCGGGTCGAGGTAGACCGGGCCGGAGCCGTCCATCACGAAATGCGCATGGCGGGTGGCCGCGCAGTTCGGGATCATGGCGATGGGCTTGGAGGCCGCGTGCGTGGGCCAGGTCTTGATCTTGACGTCCAGCACGGTGGTCAGGCCACCCAGGCCTTGCGCGCCAATGCCGAGGGCGTTGACCTTCTCGTAGAGCTCGATGCGCATCTCTTCGAGCTTGTTCTGCGGGCCTCGGGCCAGCAGCTCGTACATGTCGATGTCGTCCATCAGGGACTCTTTGGCCAGCAGGGCGGCCTTCTCGGCCGTGCCACCGACGCCGATGCCCAGCATGCCGGGCGGGCACCAGCCGGCACCCATGGTCGGCACGGTTTTCAGCACCCAGTCGACGATGTTGTCAGACGGGTTGAGCATGTAGACCTTGGACTTGTTCTCCGAGCCACCGCCCTTGGCGGCGACGGTCACGTCGACCTTGTCGCCAGGCACCAGCTCCATGAAGACCACGGCGGGCGTGTTGTCCTTGGTGTTCTTGCGCTCGAAGATCGGGTCGCTGAGCACCGAGGCGCGCAGCTTGTTGTCGGGGTTGTTGTAGCCGCGGCGCACGCCTTCGTCGACGGCTTCCTGGATGCTCTTGTTGCCAAAGCCTTCCCATTTCACGCCCATCCCGATCTTCAGGAAGACGTTGACGATGCCGGTGTCCTGGCAGATGGGACGGTGGCCTTCGGCGCACATGCGCGAGTTGGTCAGGATCTGGGCGATCGCGTCCTTGGCGGCGGGCGATTCCTCGCGCTCGTAGGCGCGGGCCAGGTGGGCGATGTAGTCTGCCGGGTGGTAGTAGCTGATGTACTGCAGGGCAGCGGCGACGGATTCGACGAGGTCGTCGTGGCGGATGGTCGTCATGGTGGGCAAGCGGGTAGGTTGCGGGACGGAGCGAGTGTATGCCTGTGCGGGCTCAGTGGGGCTTGCCGTGGTCGCTGGGGCCATGCGGCGGATGGATCAGGCGGTCGGTGAAGGCGATCGCCATGGCCGACAGCAGGAAGGCGATGTGGATGACGGTCTGCGCGATCAAGGCCTTCTCGGAGTAGTTCTCCGCGTTGATGAAGGTCTTGAGCAGGTGGATGGACGAGATGCCGATGATGGCCGTGCCCAGCTTGACCTTGAGCACCGAGGCATTGACCTGGTCCAGCCACTCCGGCTGGTCGGGGTGGCCCTCCAGCCCCATGCGCGACACGAAGGTCTCGTAGCCCCCCACGATCACCATGATCAGCAGGTTGGAGATCATCACCACGTCGATCAAACCCAGCACGACCAGCATGATCGTTGTTTCCGTCAGGTGGGATGGCGGGTGGTCGCTGTGTTGCCCGGAGGCTTCAAAAATGGCACGCAGGGCGTCCGGATTGCCGAAAGCGGCCTCCACCAGGTGCACCAATTCCACCCAGAAATGGAAGACATACACCGCCTGAGCGAGGATGAGGCCAAGATACAGCGGCAATTGCAGCCATCTGCTGGCAAATATGAAGCTGGGGAGGGCGCCAGTTTTGGAGGGTTTCTTGAGGTCGGTCATGGGGTGTTCGGGATAGTCCGGAGCAACAAATTCTAGAGTTGGGAGCATGGTCTTGGGCTGGCAGGGTTTCCGCATGATGTGACGCCCTCGCCAGTTAGACCCGCCGGCGTCACAAGCGCTGGTTTCCAGGAGCACGGCCATGTCTGGCAACCAACAAACCGCACCCACTTCCACCCTCTACCCCGTTCCCGCCGCGTTCGCGCAAACCGCACACATCGGCAGCCGCGAAGCGTATGACAAGCTGTGCCAGGAGGCCCAGCAAGACCACACCGCCTACTGGGGCCGCCTGGCGAAGGAGTTCCTGAGCTGGCACAAGCCTTTCACCCAGGTGCTCGACGAAAGCCAGGCGCCTTTCTACAAGTGGTTCGAGGATGGCCTGCTGAACGCATCCTACAACTGCCTGGACCGCCAGATCGAGGCTGGCCTGGGTGACAAGACCGCGATCATCTTCGAAGCCGACGACGGCCAGGTCAGCCACGTTTCCTACAAAGAGCTGCTGACCCGCGTGAGCCGCCTGGCCAACGCGCTGAAGGCGCAGGGCGTGAAGAAGGGCGACCGCGTCGTCCTGTATTTGCCCATGTCCGTCGAGGGCGTGGTGGCCATGCAGGCCTGCGCCCGCATCGGCGCGACCCACTCGGTGGTGTTCGGTGGCTTCTCCGCTCAGAGCCTGCGCGACCGCATCGAGGATGCCGGCGCAGTCATGGTCATCACGGCCGACGAACAGGTGCGCGGTGGCAAGACCCTGCCGCTCAAGGCCATCGTCGACGAGGCCCTGACCCTGGGTGGCTGCGACAGCATCCGCCAGGTCATCGTGTTCCAGCGCACGGGCGGCAAGGTGGCGTTCCACGCCGGCCGCGACCTGTGGATGCACGAGCTCACCGCCGCCCAGTCCGACGTTTGCGCCCCGGAATGGGTCAGCGCCGAGCACCCCCTGTTCCTGCTCTACACCTCGGGTTCCACCGGCAAGCCCAAGGGCGTGCAGCACAGCACGGGTGGCTACTTGCTGCACGCAGCGGTGACCATGAAGTGGACCTTCGACTACAAGCCCGACGATGTGTTCTGGTGCACGGCCGACATCGGCTGGGTCACCGGTCACACCTACGTGGCGTACGGCCCGCTGGCCAACGGCGGCACCCAGGTGGTGTTCGAGGGCGTGCCCACCTACCCGGACGCGGCACGCTTCTGGCGCATGATCGAGGCCCACAAGGTCACGATTTTCTACACCGCGCCCACTGCCATCCGCGCCCTGATCAAGGCCGCCGAGTCCGACGCCAAGGTGCACCCGCGCAACTTCGACCTCTCCAGCCTGCGCCTGCTGGGCACGGTGGGCGAGCCCATCAACCCGGCCGCCTGGGATTGGTACCACCGCGAAATCGGTGGCGGCAAGTGCCCCATCGTGGACACCTTCTGGCAGACCGAAACCGGCGGCCACATGATCACCCCGCTGCCCGGTGCCCATGCGCTGACCCCCGGTTCGTGCACGCTGCCCTTCCCGGGCATCGATGCGGCCATCGTGGACGAAACCGGCAAGGAAGTGCCCTGGGGCCAAGGTGGCCTGCTGGTCGTGCGCAAGCCTTGGCCGTCCATGATCCGCACCATCTGGGGTGACCCTGAGCGCTTCCAGAAGTCTTATTACCCGCCCGATTTCGGCGGCAAGTACTACCTGGCGGGCGACGGTGCCATCCGCGACGCGCACACCGGCTACTTCACCATCACCGGTCGCATCGACGACGTGCTGAACGTGTCGGGCCACCGCATGGGCACGATGGAGATCGAGTCGGCGCTGGTGTCGCACCCCCTGGTGGCGGAAGCCGCGGTGGTGGGCCGCCCGGACGACCTCACCGGCGAGGCCATCTGCGCCTTCGTGGTGCTCAAGCGACCGCGTCCAGAAGGCGAGGAGGCCAGGCAGATCGCCAACGAGCTGCGCAACCACGTCGGCCAGGAGATCGGCCCGATCGCCAAGCCGAAGGACATCCGCTTCGGTGACAACCTGCCCAAGACCCGCTCCGGCAAGATCATGCGCCGCCTGCTGCGCGTGGTGGCCAAGGGCGAGGACGTCACCCAGGACACCTCGACGCTGGAGAACCCGGCCATCCTGGACCAGCTCTCGCAGCGCAACTGAAGGGGCTGACATTCTCTGCCGGTATACCTGAGACGGAGAATGTTCATCGGTCTTATATAAGGGCTGATCAGAAACCCGCCGCTCACCCCGGCGGGTTTTCTTTTGGGGGCGCCAGGGCAGGGTTGTGTCAGAACGGGACAGTTTCCTGCGCTTGGTATTTGACAACGTTGATTGCCAATTTTGAGGCCTCGGGTTAACCATGGCTGCGGCATTAACTTTTCACGTCATCTTGGCGTTCCCCCTCATGGCACACCAGGGCCATACCCCTTAAATTAAGGGGGTGACTGCGCCACAAGTGCGGTCCGCACATCGCAATGACGAGGAGCTTTCTAAAATGGCAAATACCAGCGTATCGACTGCACCGATGACCGCTGAGGAAAAGAAGGTGATTTTCGCCTCCAGCCTCGGTACGGTTTTCGAGTGGTATGACTTCTACCTTTACGGATCCTTGGCGGCCATCATCGCCAAGCAGTTTTTTGCCGGTCTTGATCCGACATCGGCATTCATTTTCGCGCTGCTGGCATTCGCAGCCGGTTTCATCGTTCGCCCCTTCGGCGCACTGGTGTTTGGTCGCCTCGGCGACATGATCGGCCGGAAGTACACCTTCCTGGTCACCATCCTCCTGATGGGCGCGTCCACGTTCATCGTGGGCATCTTGCCGAACTACGCCTCCATCGGTGTGGCCGCTCCGGTCATCCTGATCCTGTTGCGCCTGCTGCAAGGCCTGGCGCTGGGCGGTGAGTACGGCGGTGCCGCCACTTACGTGGCAGAACACGCCCCCCACGGCCGCCGCGGTGCCTACACCGCCTGGATCCAGACCACGGCCACGCTGGGTCTGTTCCTGTCGCTGCTCGTCATCCTGGGCACCCGCACCGCCATCGGTGAAGACGCCTTCCAGGAATGGGGCTGGCGCGTGCCGTTCATCGTGTCGCTGGCACTGCTGGGCATCAGCGTGTGGATCCGACTGAGCATGAACGAGTCGCCTGCCTTCAAGAAGATGAAGGCCGAGGGCAAGACCTCCAAGGCCCCGCTGACCGAGTCCTTCGGCCAGTGGAAGAACCTGAAAATCGTGATCCTGGCCCTGTTCGGTCTGGTCGCTGGTCAGGCCGTGGTCTGGTACACCGGTCAGTTCTATGCCTTGTTCTTCCTGACGCAGGCCCTGAAGGTCGATGGCGCCACGGCGAACATCCTGGTGGCCATCTCGCTGCTGATCGGCACCCCGTTCTTCGTGGTGTTCGGCACCCTGTCGGACAAGATCGGCCGCAAGCCCATCATCCTGGCCGGTTGCTTGATCGCTGCGCTGACCTACTTCCCGCTGTTCAAGGCCCTGACGGTCTATGCCAACCCCGATCTGGCCCAAGCCCAGGCTTCGGCTCCGGTGACCCTGGTGGCGGACTCCTCGGAGTGCTCATTCCAGTTCAACCCGACGGGCACCGCCAAGTTCACCAGCTCATGTGACGTGGCCAAGCAACTGCTGGCCGCCAACTCGGTGAACTACGAGAACGTCGAAGGCCCCAAGGGTTCGGTCGCCGTGGTCAAGGTGGGTGACGTGGCCATCAACAGCTACGCCGTCACCAAGGTGAGCGAGGCCGACGTGCCTGCTGCCAAGGAAGCTGCCACCAAGGCCAAGGACGCCGCCCTCAAGAAGGTGGACGACCTGAAGGCTGCCGGTGACACCGGTGCCGACGCTGCCACCAAGCTGAAGGATGCCGAGAAGGCCGCCAAGGAAGCCTCTGCTGCCCTGGCTGCTTTCGACAAGGACGCCAAGGCGGCTGCGACCAAGGTCATCGACGGTCAGTTCAAGAAGGCCGTGGGCGCTGAGCTGAAGAAGGCTGGCTACCCCGCCAAGGCCGACCCAGCCAAGCTGAACAAGCCGATGATCGTGGCCATCCTGACCTTGCTGGTGATCTATGTGACGGCTGTGTATGGCCCGATCGCCGCCATGCTGGTGGAGATGTTCCCGACCCGCATCCGCTACACCTCGATGTCCCTGCCGTACCACATCGGCAACGGCTGGTTCGGTGGCCTGCTGCCCACCACGGCCTTCGCCATCGTGGCGCAGACGGGCAACATCTACAACGGCCTGTGGTATCCGATCATCATCGCCTCCCTCACGTTCGTGATCGGTGCGCTGTTCATCAAGGAAACCAAGGACGTCGACATCTACGCTGGCGACTGAAGCCTCGGGTCCAGCCTGAGAGAGGGCCGGGGCCACAAGCCCTGGCCAGTCAGCGCCAGACGCTGCCCCTGACACCCCGACAGGTTCACCCCTGCCGGGGTGTTGTCATTTGTGACATGTGCGGGCATGTGCGGGCACGTGTGCGGGGGGCGGGTGGTTTATAAACGCTCAAGGGGTGCACGCATCGACAGGCCCCGCAGCTGGAGCGAGCACATGTGGTTGGTGGCAGTGGGGGTGTTGGTGTTGGTGTTGAACTTCGCAGGCGTGGGCGCCGTGGGGCGGCTGGTCTGGTGGGGTGACGCCTGGATCCTGCTGTCGCCCTTCGCCCTGGCAGCGCTGTGGTGGTTCATCGCCGACAGCACGGGCCACACGCAGCGCAAGGCCATGGCCAAGATGGATGCCAAGAAAGAGTCCCGCCGTGTCAAGAACATGGAGGCGCTCGGCCTGCGCAAACCCGGACAGAAGTCAGGGCAGGGGCGCAAGCGCTGACCTGCGCAGGGCTGCCGGGATAAAATCAGCGATTCCTCGCGATTGATTTTTCGGAGCCTTCCATGCCTCAGTACCGTTCCCGCACCTCCACCGCCGGCCGCAACATGGCCGGCGCGCGCGCCTTGTGGCGTGCCACCGGCATGAAGGATGGTGACTTCGAGAAGCCGATCATCGCCATCGCCAACAGCTTCACGCAGTTCGTGCCCGGCCACGTCCACCTGAAGGACCTGGGCCAGCTGGTGGCGCGTGAGATCGAGGCCGCCGGCGGCGTGGCCAAGGAATTCAACACCATCGCGGTGGACGACGGCATCGCCATGGGCCACGGCGGCATGCTGTACTCGCTGCCTTCGCGCGACCTGATCGCCGACAGCGTGGAGTACATGGTCAACGCCCACACGGCCGATGCGCTGGTGTGCATCTCCAACTGCGACAAGATCACCCCGGGCATGCTGATGGCCGCGCTGCGCCTGAACATCCCCGTGGTGTTCGTCTCGGGCGGCCCGATGGAGGCCGGCAAGGCCAAGATCGAAGGCAAGGTCATTGCCCTCGACTTGGTGGACGCCATGGTCAAGGCCGCCGACAAGAACTGCTCCGACGAGGAAGTGGCGCAGATCGAGCGTTCGGCCTGCCCGACCTGCGGTTCGTGCTCGGGCATGTTCACCGCCAACTCCATGAACTGCCTGACCGAGGCCCTGGGCCTGTCCCTGCCGGGCAACGGCACCGTGCTGGCCACGCATGCCGACCGTGAGCAGCTGTTCCGCCGCGCCGGTCGCACCATCGTGGACCTGGCCAAGCGCCACTACGAGCAAGACGACTTCAGCGTGCTACCGCGCAACATCGCCAACTTCAAGGCGTTTGAAAACGCCGTGGCGCTCGACGTGGCCATGGGCGGTTCGACCAACACCGTGCTGCACCTGCTGGCCGCCGCCCGCGAGGCCGAGGTGCCCTTCACCATGGCCGACATCGACCGCATGTCGCGCAAGGTGCCGTGCCTGAGCAAGGTTGCGCCTGCGGTGCCCGATGTGCACATCGAAGACGTGCACCGCGCCGGCGGCATCATGTCCATCCTGGGCGAGCTGGCCCGCGGCGGCCTGCTGCACACCGACGTGCCCACCGTGCACAGCAAGACCATGGCCGAGGCCATCGCCAACTGGGACGTCACCGTCACCCAGGACGAGGCCGTGCACACCTTCTACAAGGCCGCGCCCGGCGGCATCCCCACGCAGGTGGCCTTCTCGCAGGACAGCCGCTGGAAAGCGCTGGACCTGGACCGCGCCAAGGGCGTGATCCGCTCCAAGGAACACGCTTTCACGGCCGATGGCGGCCTGGCCGTGCTCTACGGCAACATCGCCGAGAAGGGCTGCATCGTGAAGACGGCCGGCGTCGACGAGTCCATCTGGACCTTCACCGGCAAGGCCCGTGTGTTCGAGAGCCAGGAAGACGCCGTCGAGGGCATCCTGGGCGAGGTGGTGCAGGCCGGTGACGTGGTCATCATCCGCTACGAAGGCCCCAAGGGCGGCCCGGGCATGCAGGAGATGCTGTACCCGACGTCCTACCTCAAGAGCCGCGGTCTGGGCAAGGATTGCGCGCTGCTGACCGACGGCCGCTTCTCCGGCGGCACCTCGGGCCTGTCCATCGGCCACGCCTCGCCGGAAGCGGCGCAGGGCGGCGCCATCGCACTGGTCGAAGATGGCGACACCATCGAGATCGACATCCCGAACCGCCGCATCCACCTGGCCATCAGCGACGAGGCCCTGGCCGAGCGCCGTGCCGCCATGGAAGCCAAGGGTGCCGATGCCTGGAAGCCCGTCAAGCGCGAGCGCTACGTGTCGGCGGCCCTGCAGGCCTATGCCTTGCTGACCACCTCGGCCGACACCGGCGCGGTGCGCGACCTGTCGCAAATCAAACGCTGAACACGAGGCGCCCTGGGCGCTCCGATCACGCCGATCGCTTCAACCCAAGCCCACCCAGAGGTGGGCTTTTTTCATGGGCGCGCCGGTCAGCGACTCACCACCTGCGCATCCCCACCGACGCATCAGAGCAGCTTGAACGCCAGCAGCGCCACCAGCGTCGGGCCCAGCGCCGCCAGGAACAGCCCGCCCGCGGCGATGGACTGGTCGGCAAACCCGCCCTTGAGGATGGCCGCGCCCGCCGGGTTGGGCGCGTTGGCGATGATGGTCAGGCCGCCACCCGTGACGGCACCGGCCACCAGGGCGTACTTGAACGCATCGCTCAGGCCGGGCACCAGCGAGCCCAGATAGGTCAGGGCAGCGTTGTCGGTGATGGCCGTGAGCGCTGTGGCCCCGAAGAAGACCGCATCGCTGCTCATGCTCAAGAGCAGCGGCTCCAGCCACCATTGCTGTTGTCCGCCCAGCACCACCAGCCCCGCCAGGAAGAAGGCCACCAGCAGGCCTTCGCGCAGGATCAGCGGCGACTGGTAGCGCTCGTAAGCCGTGGTGAAGCCCAGGAAAAACATGAACAGACCCAGGAAGACGGCAGGGTGGTGGGCGAACACCACGATGCCGGCCAGGAAAGCCAGGTGGATGAGCGTGACCAGCCAGGGCGGCGGTGCCTCCTGTGCCGCAGGCAGGCCAGGCAGGTCGCGCAACTCTTGGCGGAACAACAGCACCAGCCCCACGACATTGACCAGCACCGCCAGGGCGGCCTTGTCGCCGAAGTTCAGGAACATGTGGGCCAGATCCCAGCCCCAGGCGGTGGCCACCATCAGCACGGGCGGTGCGGCATAGGGCGTCAACGTGCCGCCGATCGACACGTTCACGAACAACACGCCCAAGGTGCCGTACTTCAGCCGCGTGGACACGGGGTGGGCGTAAAGGCCATCCTTGAGCAGCAGTGCCGCGAGCGTCATGGCGGCCGGCTCGGTGATGAAAGAGCCCATCAGCGGCACGACCGACAGCACCACCAGCATGAAGGCGATGCCCGCAGGCAAGGGCAGGGCGCGCACGAGCAGGCGCACCAGCTGTCCGGCCAGTTGCAGGATGGGTTTGCTCGCGGCCGCCACCATGATGGCGAACACGAACAGTGGCTCGGTGTAGTTGCGGGTGTCCAGGTAGTGCACGGCCGCTTGTTGGCCCTCGATGGCGAACATCAGCACGATCAGCACCATCGCCCAGAAGCCGAACACCACCTCGACCTCGCCCAGGAAGTGCCACAGGCCGGCATGTGCGGGCCGCGTGTGCGCCAGGCGCTCGAAGAATTTGGTCGAGAAGGTGTGAACCAGGGCCAGACCGAAGAGGGTGGCGCCCAGCAGCTGGAGGGTGGTCGGGTGCATGCGCTGGATGCTAGCAGCGTCGTACCGGTGCCTTGACCCATCCGGGCTGTGGATGCCCACATCGGTTATCGTTCGCGCCATGCTGATCCATCCTCAATTCGACCCCATCGCCGTGGCCATCGGGCCGCTGCGGGTGCACTGGTACGGCCTGACCTACCTGGCGGCGTTCACCTTCTTCTACCTGCTGGCCACAGCGCGCGTGCGACGACCGTGGTTCGCGCAGCACGGCTGGGACCGCCAGATGGTCGAGGACCTGCTCTTCTTCGGCGTGCTGGGCGTGGTGCTGGGCGGACGCCTGGGCTATGTGCTGTTTTACAAGCCGACCTACTATTTCCAGCACCCGGGCGAAATCCTCGCCGTCTGGCAAGGCGGCATGGCTTTCCACGGGGGCTTGCTGGGCGTGATCGCGGCCTTGGCGGTGTTCGCCTGGCTGCGCAAGCGCCCCTTCCTGGAGGTGGCTGACATCGTGGCGCCGTGCGTGCCCATGGGCCTGGCCGCTGGGCGCATCGGCAACTTCATCAACGGTGAGCTGTGGGGCCGTGCCGCGGACCCGAGCCTGCCGTGGGCAATGGTGTTCCCGCAGTCGGGCACCGATTTGCCACGCCACCCCTCGCAGCTCTACCAGTTCGGGCTGGAGGGGGTGCTGCTGTTCGCCTTGCTGTGGTGGTATGGCCGTCGCCAACGGCCGCTGGGTGCTGTGGCGGGCGCCTTCATGTTCGGCTATGGCCTGTTCCGCTTCACCGCAGAGTACTTCCGCGAGCCCGACAGCTTCCTAGGCCTGCTGGCCCTGAACATGAGCATGGGCCAGTGGCTGTGCGTGCCCATGATCGCGCTGGGGGCGTTGATCTGGGGCGTGGCCCTCCAGCGCGGCAACCAGCGCTGAGTCGAGGGCTCACGCGGCCTGCTTGTGGGCCGTGCCGTGGCGGGTGTAGAGGAAGTCCAGCACGGCCTTGCGGCAGTGCATGTAGGTCGGGTCTTCGGCCAACGCGACGCGGTTGCGCGGGCGGGCCAGGGACACGTCCAGCACCTCGCCGATGGTGGCGGCCGGGCCATTGGTCATCATCACGATGCGGTCCGACAGCAACACGGCCTCGTCGACATCGTGGGTCACCATCACCACGGTGCTCTGCGTGCGCGCCACGATCTTCAGCAGCTCGTCTTGCAGGTGGGCGCGGGTGAGGGCGTCCAGGGCGCCGAAGGGCTCGTCCATCAGCAGGACTTTGGGCTCCATGGCCAGGGCCCGGGCGATGCCCACGCGCTGCTTCATGCCGCCAGAGATCTCGCTGGGCCGCTTCTGGGCCGCGTGCGACATGCCGACCAGCTCCAGCGCGTCGGCCGTGCGTTTTTTCAGCGCGGCCTTGTCCTCCTTGGCACCGAACACCCGCTCCACCGCCAGGTGCACGTTCTCGGAGCAGGTCAGCCAGGGCAGCAGCGAGTGGTTCTGGAAAACCACGCCGCGCTCCGGTCCGGGGCCAGCGATCTCCTTGTTGTCGCAGATCAGGCCACCGCTGGAGGGCAGCAGCAGGCCGGCGATCAGGTTCAGCAGCGTGGACTTGCCGCAGCCCGAGTGCCCGATCAGCGCGATGAACTCGCCTTTGTGGATCTGCAGGTTGATGTCGCGCAGCGCGTGGAAGTGGCCTTTTTTCGTGTGGAACACCATCTCGGCCTGGTGGATGTCGATGAATGCGGTCATGGTCGATCTCCGGGTGCTGTGTGCGGGGGGTGTGGGTGCGGTGCTGCGGGGTCACTCGAAGCTGAAGCGCTTGGCCACGGCGACCAGGGCGTTCTCCAGCAACAAACCGACGACGCCAATGACGATGATGGCGATGATGATGTGGGCCACGTTGAGGTTGTTCCACTCGTCCCAGACCCAAAAGCCAATGCCCACACCGCCGGTCAGCATCTCGGCGGCGACGATCACGAGCCAGGCCGTGCCCACCGACAGGCGCACGCCGGTCAGCATGTAGGGCAGCACCGAGGGGAAGAGGATCTTGGTGACGATCTTCCACTCCGACAGGTTCAGCACCTTGGCCACGTTGAGGTAGTCCTCGGGCACGCGCTGCACACCCACGGCCGTGTTGATGATCATGGGCCAGATGGAGCAGATGAAAATCGTCCAGATGGCGGCCGGGTCGGCCGACTTGAACACCAGCAGGCCGATGGGAAGCCAGGCCAGCGGCGACACCGGACGCAGCAGGCTGATGAGCGGGTTGAGCATGGCGCCCACCACCTTGGAGCGGCCGATGAGGAAGCCCATCGGGATGCCCACGATGGCGGCCAGCCCGAAGCCCAAGGCCACGCGCTTGAGCGAGAACAGGATGTTCCAGCCCAGGCCCTGGTCGTTCGGGCCGTTGCGGTAGAACGGGTCGGAGAACAGCTTGACCGCCTCATCCCAGGTGGCCAGCGGTGTGGGGAAGCTGCCGCCCTTCATGGTCAGCAAGCCCCAGATGGCCACCACCAGGCCGATGCCAGCCAAGGGCGCCAGCAGCCTGAGGGCCCAGGCGGCCCAGTCCACGGAGGGCAGGGTGCTGGGGCGCGCAGGGGTGGGCGCTGGCGGCGAGGCGGGGTTGGCGGACGGTGTCATGGCGGTGTGGCTGGCGCGCAAGGCATCGCTGGCTTCGGAGGGGCTGTGGAAAACGGCGCTGACCATGGGGTGCTCCTGTGGCAAAGGTTTGGCGGGGCGATCCGGCTCAGGCCTTGATCTTGAAACCGTCGGCGTATTTCTTGGGGTCCTTGCCGTCCCAGACCACGCCGTCGATCAGCTTGGCCGAGCGCATCGGGTCCTTGGGCACGTTGACGCCGAGTGCGCTGGCGGCCTGCTTGTAGAGGTCCACCTTGTTGACCTGCTTGGCCACGCCGAGGTAGTCGGGGTGGTCCTTGAGCAAGCCCCAGCGCTTGTGCTGCGTGAGGAACCACATGCCATCCGACAGGTAGGGGAAGTTCACCGCCCCGTCGTTGAAGAACTTCATGTGGTTGGGGTCGTCCCAGGTCTTGCCCAGGCCGTTCTGGTAGCGGCCCAGGATGCGCTGGTTGATGGCGTCCACGCCGGTGTTGACATAGGACTTGGCCGCGATCGTCTCGGCCATCTTCATCTTGTTCTGCAGGCCGGCGTCGATCCAGCGGCTGGCTTCCAGGATCGCCATGACCACGGCACGCGCCGTGTTGGGGTACTTCTTGACGAATTCGTCGGTGCTGCCCAGCACCTTCTCGGGGTGGTCCTTCCAGATGTCCTGGGTGGTGTTGGCCGTGATGCCGATGCCGTCCATGATGGCGCGGTGGTTCCAGGGCTCACCGACGCAGAAGCCGTCCATGTTGCCCACGCGCATGTTGGCCACCATCTGCGGAGGGGGCACGGTGATCGCCTTGGCGTCCTGCAGCGGGTTGATGCCCGCCGAGGCCAGCCAGTAGTACAGCCACATGGCGTGGGTGCCGGTGGGGAAGGTCTGGGCGAAGGTGTATTCGCGCTTGTCTTTCGCCATGACCTTGGCCAGGGAAGGGCCGTCCACGGCGCCCGCATCGGCCAGCTTCTTGGACAGGGTGATGGCCTGGCCGTTGTTGTTGAGGGTCATGAGCACGGCCATGTCCTTCTTGGGGCCGCCAATGCCGAGTTGCACGCCGTAGATCAGGCCGTACAGCACGTGGGCCATGTGCAGGTCGCCGTTCACCAGCTTGTCGCGCACGCCTGCCCAGGAGGCCTCCTTGCTGGGGATGATCTTGATGCCGTACTTCTTGTCGAAGCCCAGCACCGAGGCCATCACGACCGAGGCGCAATCGGTCAGCGGGATGAAGCCGATCTTGACCTCCTCCAGTTCGGGTTTGTCGGAGCCGGCGGCCCAGACGGCCGACTGCAGGCCGGGCACCACGCCGACAGCGCCTGCGGCGGCAACGGTTTTCAGGAGGGTGCGGCGGTTCATGTCGAGGTCCTGCGAATTCATGGTGCGAAGCTTTCGTGTCAGACAACAAAAAAAGGTGCCAAGGCTGCGCAGCCTGTCGGAACGAGCGCGTGCAGCCGTGACACCTTTGTCGGAAGCTCAGGGCCCGGCATGGGGCACCCAAGACATCAAGGTCGCCGTTGACCTTGTTGCCTTCCACACTGCAAGGGGTGTGCCAGGACGATTTCCCCCGGGGCCACTGGCGTTCAGGGCCGTTGGGGGTGCTTGAGCCTCGCCCAGGCGCGCCGAAGTGGTGCCTCTGATGCGCCGCTTCAGTGCCGAGGTGCTGGGCCAGGTCCCTGGCGGGCATGGGCGTCCTCGGGCCCTACACTGACGGCATGTTGGCACCTGACACAAGACTGATCCTGGGCGTGGAGTCCTCCTGCGACGAAACCGGCGTGGCCCTGGTGGCCCTGCCGCCCGAGGGCGCACCCCAGCTGCTTTCGCATGCGCTGCACAGCCAGATCGACATGCACCAGGCCTATGGCGGCGTGGTGCCCGAGCTGGCCTCGCGCGACCACATCCGCCGCGTCGTGCCCCTGACGCGCCAGGTGCTGCAAGAAGCACAGTGCGCCATGGCCGATGTCGATGTTGTGGCCTACACCCGTGGGCCGGGCCTGGCGGGCGCCTTGCTGGTGGGGGCGGGCGTGGCCTGCGCGCTGGCCACGAGCCTGGGCAAGCCGATGCTGGGCGTGCACCACCTGGAGGGCCACCTGCTGTCGCCTTTCCTGTCCGCCGACCCGCCCGAGTTCCCCTTCGTGGCCTTGCTGGTGTCCGGTGGGCACACGCAACTCATGCGCGTCGATGGGGTGGGGCGCTATGAACTGCTGGGTGAAACGGTGGACGATGCGGCCGGCGAGGCTTTCGACAAGTCCGCCAAGCTCATGGGCCTGCCTTACCCGGGCGGCCCGCACCTCTCGCGCCTGGCCGAGCAGGGCCGGGCTGATGCCTTTGCCTTGCCGCGCCCGATGCTGCACAGCGGCAACCTGGATTTTTCCTTCGCGGGGCTGAAAACCGCAGTGCGCACACATTTGGTGCGCTTGAACTGGCTGGACCAGCCCAACGCCTTGGCCGACCCCGCCCACCAGGCCGTGTTGGCCGATCTGGCCGCGTCCACCCAGGCGGCCATCGTCGAGGTGCTGGTGAAGAAATCGCTGGCCGCGCTCAAGGCCACCGGCTTGAAACGCGTGGTGGTGGCCGGAGGCGTGGGGGCCAACCGCCTGCTGCGCGAGCAACTGAACCAGGCCTGCCTGCGCCGAGCCATCCGCGTGCACTACCCCGAGTTGCACCTGTGCACCGACAACGGCGCCATGATCGCGCTGGCCGCGGCCATGCGCCTGCAAAGCGGTCAGGCCACCCTGACCCGCGAGCCGGTGTTCGACGTTCGCCCGCGCTGGGACCTCGCCGCGATCTGAGCGCCGCCCATGATGGGGCGGATGTTCGCCATTTGGAAATCTGCTACACTTTGCGGCTGTCCCGGTTTCGGCTGGGGCGGTTTTCGCACGGCCTGGGTTGGTTTCACCCGGTGTCCGCAAGTCCAACGCAGAAACCGATGCCGGTGTGGTGTCTTGACAGTGCTGAACAGCACGCAAGCCATGCCGGAGCGGTCTGCATCTGTTTTTCAGGAAACACACCATGTCCGTCGCTGACATCAACACCGCAGCCATCGTCAAAGACAACGCCCGCAGCGCCAATGACACCGGCTCCCCCGAAGTGCAAGTGGCCCTGCTGACCGCTCGCATCAACGAACTGACCCCCCACTTCAAGGCCAACAAGAAGGACCACCACGGTCGTCGCGGCCTGCTGCGCATGGTCAGCCGTCGTCGCAAGCTGCTGGACTACCTCAAGGGCAAGGAATTCGACCGCTACGCCGCTCTGATTGCCAAGCTGGGCCTGCGCAAGTAAGCACCCCATGACGACAAAAAGCCTGTCTGGACGCCTCCAGCACAGGCTTTTTGTTTTTTAACGCCGCCTTTCAACGCCGCCAACTGACCCAAAGCGAACGCTGTGTCATTCCAATGTGGTTGAGTCTGCCCTCGGGCTCAGCCTCGCTGGAATGGCATCGCGACAGGTGACGGCACCCCCGGGCGATCCGCATGTTGCGGGCGCCCATGACCTCCGGAGACACCATCCATGACCATGTTCAACAAAGTCACCAAGACCTTCACCTGGGGCAAGCACACCGTCACCATGGAGACGGGTGAAATCGCCCGCCAAGCCAGCGGCGCCGTGCTGGTCGACATCGAAGGCACCGTCGTGCTGGCCACCGTGGTGTGCGCCAAGACCGCCAAGGCCGGCCAGGATTTCTTCCCCCTGACGGTGGACTACATCGAGAAGACCTACGCCGCCGGCAAGATCCCTGGCAGCTTCTTCAAGCGCGAAGCCAAGCCTTCCGAGCTGGAGACCCTGACCTCGCGCCTGATCGACCGCCCGATCCGCCCGCTGTTCCCCGAAGGCTTCTACAACGAGGTGCAGCTGGTCATCCACGTGGTGTCGCTGAACCCCGAAGTCTCTGCCGACATCGCCGCCATGATCGCTTCCAGCGCCGCGCTGTCGATCTCCGGCATCCCGTTCAATGGCCCGATCGGCGCCGCCCGCGTGGGCTACGTCAACGGTGAGTACGTGCTGAACCCCAGCATCACCGAACTGGTCGACTCCAAGATGGACCTGATCGTCGCCGGCACCGAAACCGCCGTGCTGATGGTCGAGTCCGAAGCCGACCAGCTGTCGGAAGACGTGATGCTGGGTGGCGTGGTGTTCGGCCACGAGCAAGGCAACATCGCCATCCAGGCCATCCACGACCTGGTGCGCGACGCCGGCAAGCCCTCGTGGGACTGGCAAGCGCCCGCCAAGGACGAAGGCTTCATTGCCAAGGTCAACGGCCTGGCCGAAGAGAAGCTGCGCGCTGCTTACCAGATCCGCTCCAAGCAGGCCCGCACCCAGGCTTGCCGCGCTGCCTACGCCGACGTGAAGGCCGCCCTGACCGCCGAAGGCATCGCCTTTGACGGCGTGAAGGTCGAAGGCCTGCTGTTCGACATCGAAGCCAAGATCGTGCGCAGCCAGATCCTGGAAGGCGAGCCCCGCATCGACGGCCGCGACACCCGCACCGTGCGCCCCATCGAAATCCGCACCGGCGTGCTGCCGCGCGTGCACGGCTCGGCCCTGTTCACCCGTGGTGAAACCCAGGCCCTGGTCGTGGCCACCCTCGGCACCGAGCAGGACTCGCAGCGCATCGACGCCTTGACCGGCGACTACCGCGACACCTTCCTGTTCCACTACAACATGCCTCCGTTCGCCACTGGCGAAACCGGTCGCGTGGGCACGCCGAAGCGCCGCGAAATCGGCCACGGCCGCCTGGCCAAGCGTTCGCTGGTGCCGCTGCTGCCCGCCAAGGAAGACTTCGCTTACACCGTGCGCGTGGTCTCGGAAATCACCGAGTCCAACGGCTCCTCGTCGATGGCTTCGGTCTGCGGTGGCTGCCTGGCCATGATGGACGCCGGTGTGCCGATGAAGGCCCACGTGGCCGGCATCGCCATGGGTCTGATCAAGGAGGGCAACAAGTTCGCCGTCCTGACCGACATCCTGGGTGACGAGGATCACCTGGGCGACATGGACTTCAAGGTGGCCGGCACCACGGGCGGCATCACCGCCCTGCAGATGGACATCAAGATCCAGGGCATCACCAAGGAAATCATGCAAGTGGCGCTGGCGCAAGCCAAGGAAGCCCGCCTGCACATCCTGGGCAAGATGGTCGAAGCCATGTCCGGTGCCAACACGGAAGTCTCCGAGTTCGCGCCCCGTCTGTACACCCTGAAGATCAACCCGGAAAAGATCCGTGACGTGATCGGTAAGGGCGGCGCCACCATCCGCGGTCTGTGCGAAGAGACTGGCTGCCAGATCAACATCGCCGAAGACGGTGTCATCACCATCGCCTCGACCGACGGTGCCAAGGCCGAGTTCGCCATCAAGCGCATCAACGAGATCACCGCTGAAGTGGAAATCGGTGCCACCTACGAAGGCGCCGTCACCAAGCTGTTCGACTTCGGTGCCCTGGTGAACCTGCTGCCCGGCAAGGACGGCCTGCTGCACATCAGCCAGATCGCCCACGAGCGCGTCGAGAACGTGGCCGACTACCTGAAGGAAGGCCAGATCGTCAAGGTCAAGGTCCTCGAGACGGACGAGAAGGGCCGCGTCAAGCTGTCCATGAAGGCCCTGCTGGAGCGCCCTGAAGGCATGCCCGAGCGCGAAGATCGTGGTCCTCGCGGCGACCGTGGTGATCGCGGCGGCCGTGACCGTGGCGACCGCGGTGGTGACCGTGGCGAGCGCCGCGACCGTGCCCCTCGCGCCGAGCAGGCTCCGCAGGAAAGCGGTGCCGAAGGCCAGGGCCAAGAGCAGCAGCAACAGTGATCGCCATGAAGAAGCTGGTTGTTGGCAACTGGAAGATGCACGGCAGCCGTGCATCCAATGCAGAGCTGATCCAGGGTCTGCTGGCGGCTGACCTGGCTGCGTCGGCGCCTCGCGCTGACGTGGCGGTTTGCCCGCCTGTGGTCTTCCTGGCCGATGTTGCCGAGGCCTTGCGGGGTTCGGCCATCGCGGTCGGTGTGCAAGACGTGTCGGTGCAGGCGCAAGGCGCTTTCACCGGCGAGGTCGCGGGCCCCATGGTCCGTGAGTTCGGTGCCACCTATGCCATCGTGGGCCACTCCGAGCGTCGCAGCTACCACGCCGAGTCCGACCAGCTGGTCGCCGACAAGGCCAAGGCAGCGCTGGCGCACGGTTTGGTGCCCATCGTGTGCGTGGGCGAGACCCTGGCCGAGCGCGAGGCTGGCCAGACCGAATCCGTGGTGGGCCGCCAGCTGGACGCCGTCATCGCCACCCTGGGTGCCGATGTGGCCAAGGTGGTGGTGGCTTACGAGCCCGTGTGGGCCATCGGCACCGGCAAGACCGCCAGCCCTGAGCAGGCCCAGGCCGTGCACGCTTTCCTGCGCGCGCGACTGACGGCGGCTCAGCCAGGCGCGGCCAAAGTGCCGCTGCTGTACGGCGGCAGCGTCAAGCCCGACAACGCCCAGGTGCTGTTCGCCCAAGCCGACATCGACGGCGGCCTGATCGGCGGTGCTGCGCTCAAGGCGGCAGATTTTGCGGCCATCGCCCGCGCGGCTTGAGCCGTGCCGGGTGCAGCCATCCCAGACAAGATTGAGGAGTTGAGTTCATGCAAGCATTGATGACGGTGGTCCTGCTGTTGCAAGTGCTGTCCGCCCTGGCCATGATCGGCTTGGTGCTGGTTCAGCACGGCAAGGGGGCCGACATGGGCGCGTCGTTTGGCAGCGGTGCGTCGGGCAGCCTGTTCGGTGCCACGGGCAGCGCGAATTTCCTGTCGCGCTCGACGGCGGTGGCGGCCACGGTGTTCTTCGCGAGCACCCTGGGCCTGGCTTATTTCGGCAACCACCGCGGTGCGGCGGCGACCGAGCAGCCTTCGCTGCTGGAGCAGGCGGCCAGTGCTGCTGCGGCGGCTTCGGTCGTGTTGCCGGCCGCTTCGGGCGCAGCCCTGATTCCCACGAAGTGAGGTGGGCCAGAGCTTCATGATGCTGCGATGCCGCAACACTGCACAAACGCTGCAAGTGGTGGCTGTGTCAGCTTCGTGAAGCCTGTTTTTCGGTTTAGAATCTGAGTCTTCGGTGAGCAAGCCTCACGCCAGCCGAAATTCAGATCTGCGGCGCCGCACCCACAAGGTCAGGCACACAGATCTCTCTCCCGCCGACGTGGTGAAATTGGTAGACACGCTATCTTGAGGGGGTAGTGGCGAAAGCTGTGCGAGTTCGAGTCTCGCCGTCGGCACCAGAAAGATACAAACGAGTCTTGTGCCCCCTCATGATCAGCATTGCCTGTCACCGAGAAGCTGATCAAGGGGCATGTGTCAGTTCTCCATGTGGGGATGCTGTCACGGGGTTCAAGCTCTCGGGTGGGCGCGCTGTGGGTGATGTCATGTCGGGGTCAAACCTGAAGGACAACATGCCGGGCGCGCCTTTTGTTTTGTCGGTGTGATCCAATCGCGCCAACTTTGCGCCAGTCTTCATTGCGTTCAACCTGAAAGCCAGCGGTCATGAACATCGAGCAATACCTCCCAGTCATCCTGTTCATCCTGGTCGGCGTCGGCGTCGGCGTGGCGCCTCAGTTGCTGGGCTTCCTGCTCGGCCCCCGTCGTCCTGACGAGGCCAAAAATTCCCCTTATGAGTGCGGCTTCGAAGCGTTCGAAGATGCCCGCATGAAGTTCGACGTGCGCTACTACCTGGTGGCCATCCTGTTCATCCTGTTTGACCTGGAAATCGCGTTCCTGTTCCCTTGGGCGGTGTCGCTCAGGGAAGTGGGCATGCCCGGCTTCCTGGCCATCATGCTGTTCCTGGGCATTCTGGTCGTGGGCTTTGCCTACGAATGGAAGAAGGGCGCGCTGGACTGGGAGTGATCCCTCGCCGCGCAGCTGCACACACCACCGGAATCTGAAGAGGTAAATCACATGGGCATCGAAGGCGTCTTCAAGGAAGGCTTCATCACCACCTCCGCCGACACCCTGATCAACTGGTCGAAAACCGGCTCGCTGTGGCCCATGACCTTCGGTCTGGCTTGCTGTGCGGTCGAGATGATGCATGCGGGTGCCGCGCGCTACGACATCGACCGCTTCGGCATGTTGTTCCGCCCGAGTCCGCGCCAGTCCGACCTGATGATCGTGGCGGGCACGCTGTGCAACAAGATGGCGCCCGCGCTGCGCAAGGTGTACGACCAGATGGCCGAACCCCGCTGGGTGCTGTCCATGGGCTCCTGTGCCAACGGTGGTGGCTACTACCACTACAGCTACTCGGTGGTGCGTGGTTGTGACCGCATCGTGCCGGTGGACGTCTATGTGCCCGGCTGCCCGCCGACGGCCGAGGCGCTGCTTTACGGCATCCTGCAGCTGCAGGCCAAGATCCGCCGTGAAAACACCATTGCTCGCTGAACGGGAAGCACGCGCATGAGCCAGAAACTCGCCACCCTGCAAGCCGCCCTGGAATCCGTTCTGGGCGAGAAGATCAAGCGCTTGGTCCTTGACCGCGGTGAACTCACCATCACCGTGTCGGCCGCCGACTACGAAGGCGTTGCGCGCACACTGCGCGACGACGCCTCGTTGAAGTTCGAGCAGCTGATCGACCTGTGCGGCATGGATTACTCCACCTACAAGGACGGCGCCGAGAACATCTACTCGGAAGGCCCGCGCTTTTGCGTGGTCAGCCACCTGCTGTCGGTCAGCCTGAACTGGCGTGTGCGCCTGAAGGTGTTCGCCACCGATGACGACTTCCCGGTGGTGGCTTCGGTCAATCCGATCTGGAACAGCGCGAACTGGTTCGAGCGCGAAGCTTTCGACCTGTTCGGCATCGTGTTCGATGGTCACGAAGACCTGCGCCGCATCCTGACCGACTACGGTTTCATCGGCCACCCCTTCCGCAAGGATTTTCCGGTTTCCGGCCACGTCGAGATGCGCTACGACGCCGAGCAAAAGCGCGTCATCTACCAACCGGTTTCCATCGAGCCGCGCGAGATCACGCCGCGCATCATCCGCGAAGACAACTACGGTGGCCTCCACTGAGCGACGCGGGAAGGATGAACCATGGCTGACATCAAGAACTACACCCTGAACTTCGGTCCGCAGCACCCGGCTGCCCACGGCGTGCTGCGCCTGGTGCTGGAGCTGGACGGCGAAGTCATCCAGCGCGCCGACCCCCACATCGGACTGCTGCACCGTGCCACCGAAAAGCTGGCCGAGTCCAAGACCTACATCCAGTCGCTGCCCTACATGGACCGCCTGGATTACGTCTCGATGATGTGCAACGAGCACGCCTACTGCCTGACCATCGAGAAGATGCTCGGCATCGACGTGCCGGTGCGCGCGCAGTACATCCGCGTCATGTTCGCGGAAATCACGCGCGTGCTGAACCACCTGCTCTGGCTGGGCTGCCACGGTTTCGACTGCGGCGCCATGAACATCCTGATTTACTGCTTCCGCGAGCGCGAAGACCTCTTCGACCTCTATGAAGCCGTGTCGGGTGCCCGCATGCACGCGGCCTACTTCCGTCCGGGCGGTGTCTACCGTGACCTGCCGGACACCATGCCGCAGTACAAGGCCAGCAAGATCAAGAACGCCAAGACGATCGCTCGCATGAACGAGAACCGTCAAGGCTCGATGCTGGACTTCATCGACGATTTCACCCAGCGCTTCCCCAAGCTGGTGGACGAGTACGAAACCCTGCTGACCGACAACCGCATCTGGAAGCAGCGCACGGTGGGCATCGGCGTGGTGAGCCCTGAGCGCGCCCTGCAGATGGGCCTGACCGGCGCCATGCTGCGCGGCTCGGGCATCGTGTGGGACCTGCGCAAGCACCAGCCCTACGACGTCTACGACCAGCTGGACTTCGACATTCCCATCGGCACCAACGGCGACTGCTACGACCGCTATGTGGTCCGCGTCGAAGAATTGCGCCAATCCAACCGCATCATCAAGCAGTGCGTGGACTGGCTGCGTGCCAACCCGGGCCCGGTCATCACCGACAACCACAAGGTGGCACCGCCTTCGCGCGTCGAGATGAAGACCTCGATGGAAGAGCTGATCCACCACTTCAAGCTCTTCACCGAAGGCTTCCACGTGCCCGAAGGCGAGGCCTACGCCGCCGTGGAGCACCCGAAGGGCGAGTTCGGCACCTACATCGTGTCGGACGGCGCCAACAAGCCTTACCGCCTGAAGATCCGCGCCCCCGGCTTCCCGCACCTGGCCGCTCTGGACGAGATGTCCAAGGGCCACATGATTGCCGACGCCGTGGCCATCATCGGCACGATGGACATCGTGTTCGGTGAAATTGACCGCTGAGCGACCACAGAGCGAACACCGAACGAGCAGCACACACCATGTTGAGCGAACAAACCAAAGCCCGCTTTGACCGCGAACTCGCCAAATACCCGGCCGACCAGCGCATCTCGGCCGTGATGGCCTGCCTGTCCATCGTCCAGCAAGAGCGCGGCTGGGTCTCGCCCGAGAGCGAGCAGGAGGTGGCCGAACACATCGGCGTGGCCCCGATGGCCGTGCACGAGGTCACGACCTTCTACAACATGTACAACCAGCAGCCGGTGGGCCAGTTCAAGCTGAACGTTTGCACCAACCTGCCTTGCCAGTTGCGCGATGGCCAGAAGGCCTTGCAGTACCTGTGCGACAAGCTGGGCGTGGAAGTCGGTGGCACCACGGCCGACGGCCTGTTCACGGTGCAGCAATGCGAGTGCCTGGGCGCCTGCGCCGACGCACCCATGATGCTGGTCAACGACCGCCAGATGGTCAGCTTCATGGGCAACGACAAGCTGGACAAGCTGGTCGACGTCCTCAAGGCCCAGGCGAAGTGAGGTGAATCAGATGCTCGACCTCTCCCAATTCCAGGCGACCGGCAAGGAAACCGTTTTCCACGGCCGCCACATCAACCCGCAGATCTACGCCGACATCGACGGCAACAACTGGGGTCTGAAGGACTACGAAGCCCGCGGTGGCTACGCCGCCCTGCGCAAGATCCTCGGCAAAGATGGTGGTGAGGGCATGACCCAGGACCAGGTCATCGCCGAAGTGAAGGCTTCTGCGCTGCGTGGTCGCGGCGGCGCCGGATTCCCCACCGGCCTGAAGTGGAGCTTCATGCCCCGCGCTTATCCGGGTCAGAAGTACCTGGTGTGCAACTCCGACGAAGGCGAACCGGGCACAGCGAAGGACCGCGAGATCCTGCGCTTCAACCCGCACACCGTGATCGAAGGCATGGCGATTGCCGCCTATGCCATGGGCATCACCGTGGGCTACAACTACATCCACGGGGAAATTTTCGAAGCCTACGAGCGCTTCGAGGCCGCCCTGGAAGAGGCCCGTGCCGCCGGCTACCTCGGTGACAACATCATGGGCAGCAATTTCAGCTTCCAGCTGCATGCGTTCCATGGTTTCGGCGCCTACATCTGCGGGGAAGAAACCGCGCTGCTGGAGTCCCTTGAAGGCAAGAAGGGGCAGCCCCGCTTCAAGCCGCCTTTCCCGGCCAGCTTCGGTCTGTACGGTAAGCCCACGACCATCAACAACACCGAAACATTCGCGGCGGTCCCCTGGATCATCCGCAACGGCGGTGAAGCCTTCCTTGCGGCTGGCAAGCCCAACAACGGCGGCACCAAGCTGTTCACCATCAGCGGTGACGTCGAGCGCCCAGGCAACTACGAGATCCCGATGGGCACCCCGTTTGCCACGCTGCTGGAACTCGCTGGTGGCGTGCGCGGCGGCAAGAAGCTCAAGGCCGTGATCCCTGGTGGTTCGTCGTCGCCCGTGATCCCCGCGCACACCATGATGGAGTGCACGATGGACTATGACTCGATCGCCAAGGCCGGCTCGATGCTGGGTTCGGGCGCCGTCATCGTGATGGACGAAACCCGCTGCATGGTCAAGAGCCTGCAACGCCTGAGCTACTTCTACATGCACGAATCCTGTGGTCAGTGCACGCCTTGCCGCGAAGGCACGGGCTGGCTGTGGCGCATGGTGGACCGCATCGAGAACGGCCACGGTCGTTCCGAAGACATCGAGATGCTGGACAACGTCGCCGAAAACATCCAGGGCCGCACGATCTGTGCGCTGGGTGATGCCGCGGCCATGCCGGTGCGTGCTTTCATCAAGCACTACCGCGACGAGTTCGTGCACCACATCGAACACAAGACCTGCGTGGTCCCGGCCTACATCTGAACTGGGCAAAGACATGGTTGAAATCGAAATCGACGGCCGAAAGGTCCAGGCCCAAGAAGGCAGCATGGTCATCCGTGCGGCCGAAGAAAACGGCACCTACATCCCGCACTTCTGCTATCACAGGAAACTGTCGATCGCAGCCAACTGCCGCATGTGCCTGGTGGACATCGAGAAGGCGCCCAAGCCCATGCCGGCCTGCGCCACCCCGGTGACGCAGGGCATGATCATCCGCACCAAGAGCGACAAGGCCATCAAGGCTCAAAAGAGCGTGATGGAGTTCCTGCTGATCAACCACCCGTTGGATTGCCCCATCTGCGACCAGGGCGGTGAGTGCCAATTGCAGGATCTGGCCGTGGGCTACGGTGGCTCTTCTTCCCGCTACCAGGAAGAAAAGCGCGTGGTCTTCCCCAAGGACATCGGCCCGCTGATCTCCATGGAAGAGATGAGCCGCTGCATCCAGTGCACCCGCTGCGTGCGCTTTGGTCAGGAAGTGGCCGGCGTGATGGAGCTGGGCATGCAACACCGCGGTGAGCACTCCGAGATCGCCACCTTCGTGGGCCGCTCGGTGGACTCCGAGCTGTCGGGCAACATGATCGACATCTGCCCCGTCGGCGCACTGACCAGCAAGCCCTTCCGCTACAGCGCCCGCACCTGGGAGCTCTCGCGCCGCAAGAGCGTGTCGCCACATGACGCCACCGGTGCCAACCTGATCGTTCAGGTCAAGAACGGCAAGGTGCTGCGCGTCGTGCCGCTGGAGAACGAAGACGTCAACGAGTGCTGGATCGCCGACCGCGACCGTTTCAGCTACGAAGCGCTCAACAGCGACGTCCGCCTGACCCAGCCCATGATCAAGCAGGGCGGCCAGTGGCGTGAAGTCGACTGGACCACCGCCCTGGAATATGTGGCCAACGGCCTCAAGGGCGTGAAGACCGAGCACGGTGCCGCCGCCATCGGCGCGCTGGCCACCGAGCACAGCACCGTCGAAGAGCTGTTCCTGTTGGGGCAGTTGGTGCGTGGCCTGGGGTCTGACAACATCGACACCCGCCTGCGCAACGCCGATTTCACCGCCGGTGCCGGTGCGCGTTGGCTGGGCCTGCCCATTGCCGAACTGGGTTCGCTGGACCGCGCCCTGGTGGTCGGCTCCTTCCTGCGCAAGGACCACCCGCTGTTCGCCTCGCGCCTGCGCCAGGCAGCCAAGCGCGGTGCGCAAATTTCCGCCATCGGCGGCGCCAACGACGACTGGTTGATCACGCTCAAGCAGCGCGTCACCGTGGCCCCGAGCGCATGGGCCCAGGCCCTGGGCGATGTGGCCGTGGCGATCGCCAACCAGCTCAACATCGACATCCCCTGCAACGGCACGGCCACCGAGCCGGCCAAGGCCATCGCGGCCTCGCTGCTGTCGGGTCAGAGCAAGGCCGTGCTGCTGGGCAATGCCGCTGCACAACACCCGCAAGCTGCCACGCTGCAGGCCCTGGGCCAGTGGATCGCCGAGAAGACCGGCGCCAAGCTGGGCTTCCTGTCCGAGTCGGCCAACACGGTCGGCGCACAACTGGTGGGTGCGCAGCCGCAACAAGGCGGCCTGAACGCTGGCCAGATGCTGGCCGGCAAGGCGCTGAAGGCCCTGGTGCTGCTGGGCGTCGAGCCCGAGTTCGACACCGCCAATCCGGCTGCCGCCCTGGCCGCGGCTCAGAGCGCCGAGATGGTCGTGTCGCTGTCGTCGTTCACGACGTCGGCCACCGACTACGCCGACGTGATCCTGCCGATCGCGCCGTTTTCTGAAACCTCCGGCACCTTCGTCAACGCCGAAGGCCGCGTGCAGAGCTTCCACGGTGTGGTCAAGCCCGCAGGCGAAGCCCGCCCCGCCTGGAAGGTGCTGCGCGTGCTGGGCACGATGCTGGGCCTGCAAGGCTTCGGCTTCGAGACCTCGGAAGAGGTCAAGGCCGCGGCCCTGGGTGACCTGGCTGCCTTGCCTGCCAAGCTGAACAACGCCACCTCGGCGCCCATTGCCATCGCGGGTGGCAACGGTTCGCTGGAGCGCCTGGCCGATCTGCCCATCTACAGCGCCGACGCCCTGGTGCGTCGTTCGCCCTCGCTGCAAGCCACGACCGACGGTCGCGCACCGGTGGCCAGCCTGCCGCAAGCCCTGTGGGCCGAACTGGGTCTGGCCGAAGGCGCTCAGGTCAAGGTGTCGCAAGACGGTCCGAACGGTGTGGTGAGCGCCGTGCTGCCCGCTGTGCTGGACGCTGGCTTGCCGGCCAACGTCGTGCGTGTGCCAGCAGGCCACGCCGACACAGCAACGCTGGGCGCTTCCTTCGGCACGGTCCGTGTCGAAAAAGCCTGAAGGGTAGGGGAGAGCACCAATGATTGACACCCTGTACAACGCTGGCGCGGCCAGCCTCGGCGGAGCCTGGCCCGTGGTCTGGTCGCTGATCAAGATCGTGGCCCTGCTGCTGCCCCTGCTGGGCTGCGTGGCCTACCTGACGCTGTGGGAGCGCAAGGCGATTGCCTGGTCCCAGATCCGTCCGGGCCCGAACCGCACCGGCCCCAAGGGCTTGTTGCAGCCCATCGCCGATGCCGTCAAGCTGATCTTCAAAGAGATCATCGTGCCGTCGGCGGCCAACAAGGGCCTGTTCTTCCTCGGCCCCATCATGACCATCATGCCGGCCCTGGCCGCCTGGGCCGTGATCCCCTTTGGCCCGGAAGTCGCGTTGGCCAATGTCAACGCCGGTCTGCTGTTCCTGATGGCGATCACCTCGCTGGAAGTCTACGGCGTGATCATCGCCGGTTGGGCATCGAACTCCAAGTACGCCTTCCTGGGCGCGCTGCGTGCGTCGGCCCAGATGGTCTCCTACGAAATCGCCATGGGCTTCTGCCTGGTCATCGTGTTGATGACCTCGGGCTCGCTGAACATGACCGACATCGTCATGAGCCAGGGCAAGGGCGAGTTCGCCAGCATGGGCCTGAGCTTCCTGTCGTGGAACTGGCTGCCGCTGCTGCCCATCACGGTGGTGTACTTCATCTCGGGTCTGGCCGAAACCAACCGCCACCCCTTCGACGTGGTCGAAGGCGAATCGGAAATCGTGGCCGGTCACATGATCGAGTACTCGGGCATGGCCTTCGCCATGTTCTTCCTGGCCGAGTACGCCAACATGATCCTGGTGTCCACCATGGCCGCCATCATGTTCTTCGGCGGCTGGCTGCCCCCGGTTGACGCGCTGAGCTTCATCCCGGGCTGGATCTGGCTGGGCTTGAAGGCCTTCATCATCGTCACCCTGTTCCTGTGGGTGCGGGCTTCCTTCCCCCGCTTCCGTTATGACCAGATCATGCGTCTGGGCTGGAAGATCTTCATTCCCATCACCCTGGTCTGGTTGATCGTCGTGGGCGTGTGGATCATGTCTCCGTGGAACATCTGGAAATAAGAGGACACGACCATGAGCACGTCCTTCAAGGAAATCGTCTCCAGCTTCTTCATGCTGGAGCTCTTCAAAGGCATGGCCCTGACCGGTCGCCACTTCCTGAAGCCGCACATCACCGTGCAGTTCCCGGAAGAGAAGACCCCGATGTCGCCGCGCTTCCGCGGTCTGCACGCCCTGCGCCGTTATGAAAACGGCGAAGAGCGCTGCATCGCCTGCAAGCTGTGCGAAGCGGTTTGCCCGGCGATGGCCATCACGATCGAGTCCGATGTGCGTGACGACGGCAGCCGCCGCACCACGCGCTACGACATCGACCTGACCAAGTGCATCTTCTGCGGCTTCTGCGAAGAAAGCTGCCCAGTGGACTCCATCGTCGAGACCCACATCTTCGAGTACCACGGTGAAAAGCGTGGCGACCTCTACTTCACCAAGGACATGCTCCTGGCCGTGGGCGATCGCTACGAAAAAGACATCGCAGCCAACAAGGAGGCGGACGCGAAATATCGCTGACCGACGTATGGACACCCTCAGCCTACTTTTCTACACCTTCGCCTTTGTGCTGGTCTACGCGGGCTTCCGCGTGATCACCGCCAAGAGCCCGGTGACCGCCGCCTTGCACCTCGTGCTGGCCTTTGCCAGCGCCTCCTGCGTCTGGATGCTGCTGCAGGCCGAATTCCTGGCCATCGCCCTCATCCTCGTGTACGTGGGTGCGGTGATGGTGCTGTTCCTGTTTGTGGTGATGATGCTGGACATCAACATCGACTCGCTGCGCCAGGGTTTCTGGAAGCACTTCCCGCTGGCCGGCGGCATCGGTGCCGTCATCGCGGTGGAGATGTCCTTCGTGCTGACGCGCGGCTTCGATCTGCCCACCGCCAAGGCCATGCCGCCCGATGTGGCCAAGCTGCCCAACACCAAGGCGCTGGGCGTGGAGCTCTACACCCACTACCTGTACCCGGTGCAGATCGCGGCCGTCATCCTGCTGGTGGGCATCATCGCCGCCATCGCGCTGACGCTGCGCAAACGCAAGGATTCCCGTGCACAGAACGTGGGCGAGCAGGTCCGCGTGAAGAAGGCCGACCGCCTGCGCGTGGTCAAGATGGCGGCCCAGGTGGAAGCACCAGCCGCACCCGCAGCGGACACCCAGACCGGAGGCCAAGCATGACGTCGATCACCCTTGGACACTTCCTGTCGCTGGGCGCCATCCTTTTCGCCATGTCGGTGATCGGGATCTTCCTCAACCGCAAGAACCTCATCGTGCTGCTCATGGCCATCGAGCTGATGCTGCTGGCCGTGAACATGAACTTCGTCGCGTTCTCCCACTACCTGGGTGACATGGACGGTCAGGTCTTCGTGTTCTTCATCCTGACCGTCGCAGCCGCCGAGTCGGCCATCGGTCTCGCCATCCTGGTGGTCCTGTTCCGCAACCGCTCCTCGATCAACGTGGACGAGCTGGACAGCCTCAAGGGCTGACCGGGAGAGATACAACCATGTCAGAACTTTCTCTCACTTCGCTGCTGGCGGTGCCCTTGGCGCCGCTGGTCGGCTCGATCGCCGCCGGCCTGCTGGGCCGCTCCATCGGTCGGCGTGCTTCGCACGTCCTGACCATCCTGGGCGTGTTGTTGTCCTTCATCATCTCGGCCATGACGCTCAAGGCCGTGGCCGTGGACGGAGCGCACTTCAATGCCACCGTCTACGAATGGATGACGCTGGGCTCTCTGAAGATGGAGGTCGGCTTCCTGGTCGACGGCCTGACCGCCATGATGATGTGCGTGGTCACCTTCGTGTCGCTGATGGTGCACATCTACACCATCGGCTACATGGAAGAGGACGACGGCTACCAGCGCTTCTTCAGCTACATCTCGCTGTTCACCTTCTCCATGCTGATGCTGGTGATGAGCAACAACCTGCTGCAGCTGTTCTTCGGCTGGGAAGCGGTGGGTCTGGTGTCCTACCTGCTGATCGGTTTCTGGTTCAAGAAGCCGACGGCCGTCTTTGCCAACATGAAGGCCTTCCTGGTCAACCGTGTGGGCGACTTCGGCTTCATCCTGGGCATTGGCCTGTTGCTGGCTTTCACCGGCACGCTGAACTACAACGAGCTGTTCGCCAAGGCCAACGAGTTGACGGCGCTGACGCTGCCCAAGACAGACTGGTCGCTGATCACGGTCATCTGCATCTGCCTGTTCATCGGCGCGATGGGCAAGTCGGCGCAGTTCCCCCTGCACGTCTGGCTGCCTGACTCGATGGAAGGCCCGACGCCGATCTCCGCGCTGATCCACGCCGCCACCATGGTGACGGCTGGCATCTTCATGGTGACGCGCATGTCGCCGCTGTTCGAGCTGTCGGACGCTGCGCTGAACTTCATCCTGGTGATCGGCTCGATCACGGCGCTGTTCATGGGCTTTTTGGGCATCATCCAGAACGACATCAAGCGCGTGGTCGCTTACTCCACGCTGTCGCAGCTGGGTTACATGACCGTGGCCCTGGGCCTGTCGGCGTACAACGTGGCCGTCTTCCACCTGATGACGCACGCCTTCTTCAAGGCCCTGCTGTTCCTCGGTGCCGGCTCCGTCATCATGGGCATGCACCATGACCAGGACATCCGCAACATGGGCGGTCTGCGTAAGCACATGCCCATCACCTGGATCACGTCCCTGATCGGTTCGCTGGCCCTGATCGGCACGCCGTTCTTCGCAGGCTTTTACTCCAAGGACTCGATCATCGAGGCCGCGCACGCCAGCCACCTGCCGGCCGCCGGTTTCGCGGTGTTCGCCGTGACCGCGGGTGTGTTCATCACCGCCTTCTACAGCTTCCGGATGTACTTCCTGGTCTTCCACGGCAAGGAAAACTTCCACCACAAGCCGTTCCCAGGTGAGCACGACCACCACGACGACCATGGTCATGACGACCACGGCCATGGCCACGATCACACGCCGCACGAATCGCCGTGGGTGGTGACCGCGCCACTGCTGCTGCTGGCCATCCCGTCGGTGGTGATCGGTTTCCTGGCGATCGAGCCCATGCTGTTCGGTGACTTCTTCAAGGGTGCGATTTTCGTGAACCACGAACTGCACCCCGCCATGGAGGAGTTGGCCCACGAGTTCCACGGTGCCACCGCCATGGCCCTGCACGCCTTCGGCACGCTGCCGTTCTGGCTGGCGCTGGGCGGTGTGGTCACTGCCTACGTGTTCTACATGGTCGCGCCGCAGATTCCAGCGACGTTCGCCCGTGTGCTGCGCCCGCTGATCGTCATCGGCGAGAACAAGTACTACCTCGACTGGTTCAACGAGCACATCCTCGCCGCTGGTGCGCGCCTGCTGGGCCGCGGCCTGTGGAAGGTGGGCGATGTCGGCATCATCGACGGTCTGCTGGTCAACGGCTCGGCCAAGCTGGTCGGCCTGATCGGTTCGCTCACGCGCCTGTTCCAGACGGGTTACCTCTATCACTACGCGCTGGTCATGATCCTGGGGGTGTTCGCCCTCATGACCTGGTTCGTGTTCATGCACCCCTGAGCGCGAGGACCAGCCCATGCAAACCATGTCTTCCATCCTCTCCCTGGCCATCTGGCTGCCTGTGGCCTTCGGTGTCCTCCTGCTGGCCGTGGGCCGTCAGGAAAATGCCGCTGCGGCCCGCTGGATCGCGCTGATCGGCGCGGTCATCGGCTTCCTCGTCACCATCCCGGTGATGACCGGCTTTGACAACAGCACCGCCGCGATGCAGTTCGTCGAGAAGGCGTCCTGGATCGAGCGCTTCAACGTTTTCTACCACCTGGGTGTTGACGGCATCTCGATGTGGTTCGTGCCCCTGACGGCCTTCATCACCATCATCGTGGTGCTGGCCGGCTGGGAGGTCATCGAAGACCGACCGCACCAGTACTACGGCGCGTTCCTGATCTTGTCGGGTCTGACGGTCGGCGTATTCTCGGCGCTGGACGGCCTGCTGTTCTACGTGTTCTTCGAAGCCACGCTGATCCCGATGTACATCATCATCGGTGTGTGGGGCGGTCCGCGCCGCGTCTATGCCGCGTTCAAGTTCTTCTTGTACACGCTGCTGGGCTCGCTGCTGATGCTGATCGCGCTGGTGTTCCTGTACTACAAGTCGGGTGGCTCCTTCCAGATCACCGACTGGCACAAGCTGCCGCTGGCCGCCACGCCGCAGGCTCTGCTGTTTGGGGCATTCTTTGCGGCCTTTGCCGTGAAGGTGCCGATGTGGCCGGTGCACACCTGGCTGCCGGACGCCCACGTGGAAGCGCCCACGGGCGGCTCCATCGTGCTGGCCGCGATCATGCTGAAGCTGGGCTGCTACGGCTTCCTGCGCTTCGTGCTGCCCATCGTGCCGGACGCTGCGCACGAGTTCGCCCCCGTGGTGATCACCCTGTCGTTGATCGGTGTGATCTACATCGGTCTGGTGGCCATGGTCCAGCAGGACATGAAAAAGCTGGTGGCGTATTCGTCCATCGCGCACATGGGTTTCGTGACCTTGGGTTTCTTCATCTTCAACGAGCTGGGCATTGCTGGTGGCATCGTCCAGATGATCTCCCACGGCTTCGTGTCGGGCGCCATGTTCCTGAGCATCGGCGTGCTGTACGACCGCGTTCACTCGCGTGAGATTGCCGCTTACGGCGGTGTGGTCAACACCATGCCCAAGTTCGCCGCCTTCGCGTTGCTGTTCTCGATGGCCAACTGCGGCCTGCCGGGCACGGCCGGTTTCGTGGGCGAATGGATGGTCATCCTGGGTGCTGTGCAGTACGACTTCCTGATCGGCCTGCTGTCGGCCACCGCCCTGATCTTCGGTGCCGCGTACACGCTGTGGATGTACAAGCGCGTGTACTTCGGTGACGTGACCAACGACAACGTGCGTGGCCTGACTGACATCAACGCCCGCGAATTCCTCATCCTGGCCGTTCTGGCGGCCGCCGTGCTGTGGATGGGCATCCAGCCCAAGCCTTTCACCGACGCGATGCACGTGTCTGTGACCGAGCTGCTCAAGCACGTGGCACAAAGCAAGCTGAACTGAGGGCCGAAAGCAAATGACTGACCTGAACTGGCTCGCGGTGACCCCCGAGATCGTGCTGCTGGGCATGGCCTGCCTGGTGGCGCTGCTCGATCTCTTCGTCACCTGCCCCCAACGCCGCCCTACTTACTACCTGACCCTGGCCTCGCTGGCCGCCGTCGCCGGCCTGCACCTGTGCGCGCTGGACAATGGCGGCTCGGTGTACGCCATGCAGAAGATGGTGGTGACCGATGCCATGGGGCACTTGCTGTCGCTGTGCGCCACCCTGGCCGTGGCCGCCAGCCTGATCTATGCGCAGGTGTATGCCGGCCCGCGCGACATGCTCAAGGGTGAGCTGTTCACCCTCAGCCTGTTCGCGCTGTTGGGCATCAGCATCATGATCATCGGCAACAACTTCCTCAGCATCTACCTGGGTCTGGAGTTGATGTCGCTGTCGCTGTACGCCCTGGTGGCCCTGCGCCGCGACCATGCGCAGTCCACGGAAGCTGCGATGAAGTATTTCGTGCTGGGCGCGCTGGCATCGGGCTTCCTGCTCTATGGCCTGTCGATGATGTACGGCGCCACCGGTTCGCTGGACATCGGCGAGGTCTACAAGGCCACGCTGACCGGCCAGATCAACAAGCAGGTGCTGGCTTTCGGCCTGGTGTTCATCGTTTCCGGCCTGGCCTTCAAGCTGGGTGTGGTGCCCTTCCACATGTGGGTGCCTGACGTGTACCAAGGCGCGCCGACGGCTGTGACGCTGTTGGTTGCCGGCGCCCCCAAGCTGGCAGCTTTCGCCATCACCATCCGCCTGCTGGTGGAAGGTTTGATCAACCTGGCCACCGACTGGCAGCAGATGCTGATGATCCTGGCCGTGGCCTCGATGACCATCGGCAACCTGGCTGCCATCGCGCAGACCAACCTCAAGCGCATGCTGGCGTACTCTGGCATTGCTCAGCTGGGCTTCATGCTGCTGGGCTTCGTGCCTTCGGTGGTGGCTGGCAACACGGTCTCGGCAGGCAACGGCTACGGCTCGGCGCTGTTCTATGTGCTGACCTATGTACTGACCACGTTGGGCACCTTCGGCCTGATCATGGTGCTGTCGCGCCCTGGTTTCGAGTCGGAACAGATCTCTGACTTGTCGGGCCTGGCCAAGCGCAACCCGATGCTGGCAGGTGTCATGGCAGTGTTCATGTTCTCGCTGGCAGGCATCCCGCCGACGGTGGGCTTCTACGCCAAGCTGGCCGTGCTGCAAGCGCTGATCACCACCAACTCGGGTCTGCTGCTGCAGATCTCCATCCTGGCGGTGCTGCTGTCGCTGGTGGGGGCGTTCTACTACCTGCGCGTGGTCAAGGTCATGTACTTCGACGAGCCCGCACAGGGCGCGCCTGCGGTCGATGCCAGTGGTGCGCGCTTGCTGCTCTCGCTCAATGCAATGGCCGTTCTGGCGCTGGGCATCCTGCCCAGCGGCCTGATGAGCCTGTGTGCCAGGGCCATCACCCAGTCGCTGGCGGGTTGAGCCTGTGCTGATGCGCTGCAACGGCAAGGCTCGGGGCGGTGGCCTGACATGACGGGCCTGGTGCCCGGCTGGGCCATCGCCACTGTGCTGCTGGCCGCGCTCGTTGCGGCCAATTTGCCTTTTGTGAACGAGCGCCTGTTCGTGTTCGGCCCGCGCCGAGCGCCCAAGCCGACCGCCTGGCGCTTGCTGGAGTTGCTGGTGATGGCGGTGTTGGTGGCTGTGCTCGGCCGCGCCATCGAAGGCGGCCTGGGGCAGACCAGCCCGCTGCGCTGGGAATTCGTGGCCGTGTGGCTGTGCGTCTTCCTCACGTTGGCCTTTCCGGGCTTCGTGTGGCGCTACTTGCGCAGGCATTGAGCCGCCTCTGACCCGCCGGTTTGCACATGCCAGACACGCCATTCCCGCCAGGCGCAAGCGCAGTCTCAGATGCGTCGGGTGCGGCGTCCGGGGCGTCGCTCGCAGCGCTGGACGATGCCCGCGGTGACGGCCTCAGCGAAACCCTGATCTCGTCCGAGACGGTGTACCGGGGCCATTTCCTTCACGCCAAGCACGACCGCGTGCGCCTGCCCGATGGCCGCGAGGCTTCGCGTGAGTATGTGGTGCACCCGGGCGCCGTGATGGTGGTGCCGCTGTTGCCTGATGGCCGGCTGGTGATGGAGCGCCAGTTCCGCTATCCGGTGGGCATGACCATGATCGAGTTTCCTGCGGGCAAGTTCGATCCGGGCGAGGGCGCCCTGGCCTGTGCACAGCGCGAGCTGCGCGAGGAGACAGGGTACGTCGCCCGGCGTTGGGCGCGCGCTGGCTTGATGCACCCTGTGATCGGTTATGCCTCCGAGCGCATCGAAGTCTGGTTCGCGGACGAGCTCACCCTGGGCGAGCGCCACTTGGACGACGGCGAATTCCTCGATGTGTTCACCGCCACCCAGCAGGAGCTGGAAGGCTGGATGCGCGACGGCCTGCTGACCGACGCCAAGACCATCGTCGGCATGATGTGGCTGCGCCAGTGGCGGGCGGGCGTCTGGCCGCTCGACTGGCAGGCGGTTTGAACGCGTCAGGCTGAGATCCCATGCTGGTGGTGGACCTCCATTGCGACCAGGGCCATGCCTTCGAAGGCTGGTTCGCGTCTGGCGACGAGCTCTCGCGCCAGCAGCAGGCTGGTTTGGTCGGCTGCCCGGTGTGTGGCAGCCACGCGGTCCAACGCCGTCCCTCGGCGCCGAGGCTCAACGTGTCTGGCTTGAAAGACGGGGCGTCGGCTGCCTCGTTGTCAGGACAGGCTGTGCCTGTGGATGTCACCGCACCTGCAGCGCAAGCGGCCCAGGCGCTGCAAGCAGCCTATCTGCAGGTGGTGCGCCATGTCCTCGACCAGACCGAGAACGTGGGCGAGCGCTTCGCCGATGAGGCCAGGCGCATCCACCATGGCGATGCGCCCGAGCGCGCGATCCGCGGGCAAGCGACGGCGCAAGAGCGTGCCGAGTTGCGAGAGGAGGGCATCGACACGCTGGCCTTGCCGGTGCCCAAGGGGCTGGACGGCCCTTTGCAATGAGACCGCCGCTCAGGGCACCAGCCGCTGCGGGTTCAGCGTGCCGGCTGGGTCCAGCGCGGCCTTGATGGCGCGCATCCATTGCGTGGCCACAGGGCTTTGGTGGTCGGCCAGCGCCTCGCGTTTGAGTCGCCCGATGCCGTGCTCGGCGGAAATCGTGCCGCCCAGCGCCTGCACATGCGCATAGACGATGGCGTTGACGGCCTGTTCGTGGGCCGCCAGGAAGGCTGGCGCGGACAGGTCCTGCGGGCCTTGCACGTTGAAGTGCAGGTTGCCATCGCCCAGGTGCCCGAAACACACGACCTGGCAGCCCGGGAAGGCCTGCTGCAGTGCTGGCACCGTGGCGCGCAGGAACGCCGGGATGCGGGAAGAGGGCACGCCGATGTCGTGCTTGACCATCTGCCCGGCCAACTTCTCGGCCATGGGAATGGCCTCGCGCAGCGCCCACATGGCGCGGTACTGGGCCTCGTTGTGCGAGACCAGGGCTTCGTCGATCAGGCCTTGCGCCAGCGCCTCGGCCAGCAGCGCTTCCAGCGAGGCGCGCAGGGCCGCTTCGGAGCGCGGGCTGGCGGTGTCCAGCAGCACCAGCCAGGGGGCGTCGACCAGCTGGGTTGAGGCAGCGATGTTGGCCGACGTGCCGTCAGGCGCCACGGGCATCAGTGCCTGCGCCACTGCGACCAGCTGCGGCAGGTGCTGGTGGGTCAGGGCGACCGGGTAAGCCGCCATCGACTCCAGGCCCGTGAGTTCGGCGTCCAGGTGACGGCGCGCCAGCTGCAGCAGGGCGGTGGCCGCATCGATGTTGGGGCAGCGCAGCAAGCCCGCCAGGCGGCTGGCAGGTTCGGGGTAGAGCTTGAGGCAGGCCGCGGTCACGATGCCCAGCGTGCCCTCGCTGCCGATGACGAGGTCGCGCAGGTCGTAGCCGCTGTTGTCCTTGCGCAGGCCTTTGAGGTTGCGCCAGATGTCGCCTTGTGCAGTCACCACCTCCAAGCCCAGGCACAGCTCGCGCGCCATGCCGTAGCGCAGCACCTGGGTGCCGCCGGCGTTGGTGGCCAGCACGCCGCCGATGGTGCAGCTGCCTTCCGATGCCAGGCTCAGCGGAAACAGCAGACCTTCGGCGTGGGCTGCGTCCTGCACTTGCGCCAGCACGCAGCCGGCCTGCACCGTCATCGACAGGTTGAGCGGGTCCATGCCAAGCACACGGTTCAGGCGCTGCAGGCTCAGCACGATTTGCTGGCCGCTGTCGTCGGGCACGGCGCCCCCCACCAGGCTGGTGTTGCCGCCTTGCGGAACGATGCTCGTGCCATGCGCTGCGCACAGGCGCACCACCGCTGCGACCTCTTCGGTGTTGGCCGGTGAGACCACGGCCAGTGCGATGCCGCGGTAGCGCTGGCGCCAGTCCTGGAGGTGGGCCAGCAGGGGATCGTCGGCAGAGGGACAGCGCACGGCGGCGTCGCCCAGGGCCTGTCGCAGTGCGTTCAGCAGAGGCGCTGGGTCAGGCGTGGGCGTGCTCATCGGCGCGTGGGTTGCTTGCAGCGTCGTTCACGCTGCGGCCTTGGCCTGGGCCTTGTCTTTGGGCGGCAGCACTTTGAGGCGCAAGCGCACATAGACCGCCCCGGCCACGAACTGCGCCGTGCTCAGGGCCACTTCGATGCCGGCCAGCCACTGGGACATGCCCGCATCGCCGGTCACGCGCACGACGCCTTCGGTGAAGTACAGCCACACCAACAGCGACATCCAGCGGTAGGTGTAGAGGCGGTGCTTGAGCATGCCCGTCACGGCGAAGGCCAGCGGCAGCACCTTGATGGCCAGGGTGCCGCGCCCACCGGGCAGGGGCGCCAGCCAAAGCTCCCAAAGCACACCCAGCACGATGAGGCCGACCACCAGGGCCACGTTGAGTGCGCGCAACTGGCCAATCAGCGCCAAGCGGGCCGGCGGGTGCGCGCCCAGGATGGGGTCGTGGATGGGGGCGTCGAGGGGAACCAGGGGCATGGTGGGGGCGGCAAGAGAGGGGAACTGCAGCGCGTGGTCACACGCACCGCTGGCATCATAGCCAGCATGACGCCTCCCCGGACACTTTGGGCCCAGACCCGACAACGCGCCCAGCAGATCGCCGACACCCTGCGCACCTGGCCCTGGCGCCAAACCTACGACACCCTGCGCCAGCGTTTCCGCGAAGACCGCCTCGGCCTGACGGCGGGCAGCCTGACCTTCACCACCACCATCGCCGTGGTGCCGCTGTTCACCGTGATGCTGGCCCTGTTCAGCGCCTTCCCCGTCTTCGGGCGCTTCCGCAAGGTGCTGGAGCAGCAGGTGCTGCAGGGCATGGTGCCCGAGATGATCGCCAAGCCGGTGCTGCTGTCGCTGACCAAGTTCGCGGCCAAGGCCAGCCAGCTGGGCGCGCTCGGCCTGGTGGGCCTGGGCGTGTCGGCCATGGCCTTGATGCTCACCATCGACCACACGCTCAATGGCGTCTGGCGGGTGCGCACGGTGCGGCCCATTGCCCACCGCGTGTTGGTCTATTGGGCCGCGCTCACGCTGGGGCCTTTGCTGCTGGGCGTCAGCCTGTCGGTCACCTCTTATGTGCTGTCGGCCTCGCGCGGGCTGGTGGACGAGTTGCCGGGCGGTGTCGGTTTCTTGCTGGGCTTGTTGACCTTCGGCCTGCAGACGACTGGCTTCATGGCCCTGTACCGCTATGTGCCCAACACCTTCGTGCGCAGCGAGCACGCCTGGGGTGGGGCGCTGTTCGCCTCCCTGGGGCTGGAGATCGCCCAGAAAGGCCTGGCGTTCTACCTCGGTCAGGTGCCGGCATACGCCACCATCTTCGGCGCTTTCGCGGCCGTGCCCATCCTGCTGATCTGGATCTACCTGAGCTGGCTGATCGTGCTGATGGGCGCGGTGGTGGCGGCCTACACGCCCAGCTTGCTGTCGCAGGTCAAGCGTTGGCCGGACACGCCGGGGCTGCGCTTTTCGCTCGCGCTGGCGGTGCTGAAGGCGCTGGCCGGGGTGCAGCACGGCGACCGCAAGGGCCTGTCGGCTGTGGGTCTCGCACGCTGGCTGCGCACCGACCCGCTGCAGATCGAGCCGCTGCTGGAGACCCTCCAGGCGCTCGACTGGGTGGCGCAGCTGCGGGAAGAAGAGGGCACGCAGGGCGCGCGCTTTGTGCTGCTGGTCGACCCCGACCGCGCTCTGGTGGCGCCCCTGGCAGACGCCTTGTTGCTGCGCCAGGACCAGCTCACGCAGGGCTTCTGGCGCGAGGCCGGCTTCGACCGCCTGACCTTGCGACAGGTGATGTCCTGAGCCCTGACGGGCAGTGTGACGCTGTCGTAAAAAATGCGGCAAATCAGGGACAACCCCCTGTTCAGGTGGGCGCTTGTCTGTCGCAATGAAGTCCGCGTGTCGCTGCTGTCCCTCCGCCATGTTTGCGCTGGGGCAGGGATGCCCGCCGTGTTGCTGTGCAAGTCGCGCCACAAGCCGTTAAAGTGCACAGCGTTCAAGCAAGTTGTTCTTGCACACAGATCGAGGAGACCGTTCCCATGAAAGTCAGCGACATCCTGCGCGTCAAGGGCAGCACCCTGTACACCATCCACCCCGAGCAGGCGCTGGCCGAAGCCGCCAAGACCATGGCCGACCACGACATCGGCTCGCTGGTGGTGATGGACCACGGCGACCTGGCTGGCATGCTCACCTTCCGCGAAGTCATACAGGCGACCGTGCGCAACAGCGGCGTGTTTGGCAGCTTGACGGTGCGCACCGTCATGGACGATCACCCGCTGACCTGCACCCCCGAGACCGACATCGACGAAGTCCGCCGGATGATGCTCAGCCGCCACGCGCGCTACATGCCCGTGATGACGCAGCGCACGCTGATGGGCGTGATCTCCTTCTACGACGTGGCCAAGGCCGTGGTGGATGGACAAGATTTCGAAAACCGCATGCTCAAGGCATACATCCGTGATTGGCCGGTGGAAGAGGGTGCCACGGCCGGTGAACGCCAGGCGCTGCTCTGAGCGCGTGGCCCAGGCGGGCGTGATCGGACGCCGACCTGCCCGCAGCCCCTGACCCCTGATCTCCGCGGTTCTCTCCGCACCCTCTCGCCCGGCTCGTCCGGGCGTTTTCGCATCTGGCGTGCCGACCTGCCACGCGCCCAGCGCGATGGGGGACAATAGCGGCTGCAACCTTGTAGCGATTTCTGGACGCCCCCATGCCCGGCAGCACCTTCGGTCTTTTGTTCACGGTCACCAACTTCGGCGAGTCGCACGGCCCGGCCATCGGCTGCGTCATCGACGGCTGCCCCCCGGGCATGGCCCTGTCCGAGTCCGACATCCAGGGCGACCTGGACCGCCGCCGCCCAGGCACCTCGCGCCACGTCACGCAGCGCAACGAGCCCGATGCCGTCGAGATCCTGTCGGGCGTCTACGAAGGCAAGACCACCGGCGCTCCCATCGCCCTGCTGATCCGCAACACCGACCAGCGCAGCAAGGACTACGGCAACATCCTGCAGACCTTCCGTCCGGGGCACGCCGACTACACCTACTGGCACAAGTACGGCATCCGCGACCCGCGCGGCGGTGGCCGCTCTTCGGCCCGCCTGACCGCGCCCATGGTGGCCGCCGGCGCCGTGGCCAAGAAGTGGCTGAAAGAGCAGTTCGGCACCGAGGTGCGCGCCTGCATGACCCAGCTTGGCGAGCAGCCGATCGCCTTCGAGGGTTGGGAGCACGTGCCCAACAACCCGTTTTTCGCGCCCAATGTCAGCCAGATCGACGCGCTCGAAACCTACATGGACGAGCTGCGCAAGGCGGGTGACTCGTGCGGCGCCAAGCTCATCGTTGAAGCCTCTGGCATGCCGGTGGGTTTGGGCGAGCCCCTGTTCGACAAGCTCGATGCCGACATCGCCTACGCCATGATGGGCATCAACGCCGTCAAGGGCGTGGAGATCGGTGCGGGTTTCGAGAGCGTCAGCCAGCGCGGCACTGTGCACGGCGACGAGCTCTTCCCCGACGGCTTCGGCAGCAACCACTCGGGCGGTGTGCTGGGTGGCATCTCCACGGGCCAGGACCTGCGCGTGGCGATTGCCATCAAGCCGACCAGCTCGATTCGCACGCCGCGCCAGTCGATTGACATGAACGGCCAACCGGCCACGGTTGAGACCTTCGGCCGCCACGACCCGTGCGTGGGCATCCGCGCCACGCCGATCGCCGAAGCCATGCTGGCCCTGGTGCTGATTGACCACGCGCTGCGCCACCGCGCCCAGTGCGGCGATGTGCAGGTGGACACGCCGAAGATCGCGGCCCACCGGCCCTGACGCCGCGGGTTCGTTGGCCGGTCAGTTCAGTTCGGAGGCGGCTTGCGGCCGCTCGATCAGCTCGATCTTGTAGCCATCCGGGTCGGTGATGAAGGCGATGACCGTGTTGCCGCCCTGGATGGGGCCGGCTTCGCGCGTGACGGCACCGCCCAGGGTGGCGGTCTTGGCGCGCACCGCTTCGCAAACGGCGGCGGCATTGTCCACGCCGATGGCGATGTGGCCATAGGCCGTGCCCAGCTCGTAGGACTCGACGCCGTGGTTGTAGGTCAGCTCGATTTCGGCGTGTTCTGGGTTGCGGCCGTAACCCAGAAAGGCCAGTGTGTATTGCTGCGCGGGACGCTCGGTGGTGCGCAGCAGGGTCATGCCCAGGGCCTGGGTGTAGAAGTCGATGGCGCGCTGCAGGTTGCCGACGCGGAGCATGGTGTGGAGGAGTCGCATGTGGGGGCTCTCAGGCAAGGGGGGAGGGGTGGTCAGTTGGAGGCCAGGCGCACGTCCACCCAGCCGCGCACGCTGTTGAGCAGGGCCAGCCCCTGGGCGTGGGGCAGGTCGTCCAGCGTCAGGCGGCGCTCTGCCAGGCGACCTTCGGCGAGCAAGCTGGCGCGCATCACTCCGGGCAGCAAGCCAGCCGACAGCGGTGGCGTGAACCATGTGCCGTCGAGCTTCACCGCCACGTTGCCAATGGTGAACTCGGTGAGCTCACCGGCCGCGTTGTGCAGCAGGGTGTCGAAGCAGCCGGGCGCTGCGGGGAAGTCGGCGTAGGCCGAGCGCTGGGTGGTTTTGTGGCGTATGAAGTCGTCGGCCTCGGGCATGGGGCGGTTGGCCAGTGCCACCCGCACAGGAGCCTCGGACGCGGCGGGCAGCGGCGCGGCTTGCACCTCGATGTCACCTGCCACGTCCAGCAGCAGCCGCAGCTTGAACAGACCGTGCGGATGCGCTTGGGCGGTGTCGGTCAGGCGCTGGCGCGCGCGCTCGGCCCAGCGGGCATCCCAGGACCAGTTGAAATGCGCGGCCGATGCGGCCAGGCGCTGCAGGTGGGCGTCCAGGCGGGGGATGTGGCCGTCGGCCAGGCGCAGGGATTCGAGCAGATGGAAGGGTTGGGCTGCGCGGCGCAGGAAGGCCTGCTTGGCGCGCCACTCGCGCAGCTCGCTGTCGGCGCGGGCGTCCAGGGTGATGCCACTGCCGATGCCGCAACGCAGCGTCCAGGGCGCAGGCGGTGGCGGTGTGTGCAGCGTCACGGTGCGGATGGGCACGTTGAAGGTGACGCGGCCACCCGGTGCCATCAGGCCCACGGCGCCACAGTACACGCCGCGCGGGCCGCTCTCCAGCCGGGCGATGTGGTGCATGGCCTGGCGCTTGGGCGCACCCGTGACCGAACCGCAAGGGAAGAGGGCGGCGAAGGCCTCGCTCAGGCACAGGCCGCGGCGGGCTTGTGCGGTGATGGTGGATGTCATCTGCCAGACGGTGGGCAGTGCGTGCACGTCGAACAGCGAGGGCACCTGGACGCTGCCCACCTCGGCGATCCGCGAGAGGTCGTTGCGCAGCAGGTCCACGATCATCAGGTTCTCGGCGCGCTCCTTGGCGCTGTCCAGCAGGTGGGCGGCGGAGGCGGCGTCGCTGCTGGCATCGTGACCGCGTGCGGCCGTGCCTTTCATCGGGCGGGTGGTGATGCGTCCGCCATCGGTGGCGAGGGCGCCTCCGACATCCCAGTCGAAGAACAGTTCGGGTGACACGCTCAGCACCACGCCGGGTGCGCGGCAGGCGGCACGCGCATCCAGCATCAGGCTGTAGCCCTCAGGCTGGCTGCGGCGCAGGGCGGCGAAGCAGGGTTCGATGGCCGCTGTGCCGCCTTCGAAGGGGCCGCTCAGGGTGTCGGTGAGGTTGACCTGGTAGACCTCGCCAGCCTCGATGAGGCGGCGCACCTGTTCGATGCGCTGGGTGATGGCGCTGTCGTCCAGCGCGGCCTGCCAGGGGCCGGCGCGCCAGGCGTGGTCTGCGGCGTGGCCATCCCAAGGCTCGGCGGTGTCAAAGATGGCGAACACGGCGTAGGGCTGGCCAGGCGGCAGTGCCTTGACTGGCAGGCAAGCGTCCAGCCCTGGCGCCGCTTCATAGGCCACCCAGCCCACGGCCCACTGGCCTTGGCGGCTGAGGGCATGGGCGGCGTCCAGCAGGCCGGGCACCTGGCTGGGGTCGTGCGCGACCAGCCAGCGTGAGGGCTGGTGCAGGCGCCAGCGCTGGCGCGCGCCGCCGGCTTCGTTGGGGGGGAAGTCGACCAGCGCGGTCGGCGCTGCGGGGTCTTGGTCCAGCACGGTGGGGAGGGGTGTTGGGTGCTTGACCAGGCTCTGGCGCTCAGGCGCGCCGGCCCGAAGCCAGCACGTTCGCCAGCAGGACCACGCCGGTGAGCGCGAACAGCGCCAGGCTCCAGAGCTCGAATGGCACGCCCAGCACGCTCACGGCGGCATCGGCACACGAGGCGCGCACCTCGAAGGCTTCGGGCCAACGCACGTCCAGACCTGTCGCGGTGATGATGCGGTCGGCCAGGGTCAGCGCACAGGAGCTGGACTGTGCCGCCACGAAGTGCTGCCACAGGGCCGCGGCCATGCCGCCGAGTGCGCCCAGCAGGGCCACGCCGGCCAGCACGCGGCGTGCCAGCCCGGGCAGGGCCGCGGCAAGCAGGCCCAGCATAGCCAGCAGCACGAACAGCATGCGCTGCAGGATGCACCAGGGGCAGGGCTCCATGCCGTAGCGGTGCTGCGCCAGCAAGGCCAGACCAACCGAGCCAGCGCAAGCCAGGCTGATGAGCGTGAGCAGCAGGCGGGGGGTGAGGCGCGGCATGGTCAGGCCACTTCGGCGATGAGCTCGATCTCGACGCAGGACCCCAGCGGGATCTGCGCGACACCGAAGGCGCTGCGGGCATGGCGGCCGGCGTCACCGAACACCTCGGCCAGCAGTTCTGAGCAGCCGTTGGTGACGAGGTGGTGCTCGGTGAAGTCGGGCGTGCTGTTGACCAGGCTCATGACCTTGACGATGCGTTGGACCTTGTCCAGGCCGCCAGCGGCCACGGCCAGGGTGCCCATGAGGTCGATGGCGATGGCGCGTGCGGCTTGCTGGCCTTCGGCGGTGGTCATGGTTTTGCCGAGCTGGCCCACCCAGACCTGGCCGTCTTTCTTGGCGATGTGGCCCGACAGGAAGACCAGGTCGCCTGTGCGGACGAAGGGCAGGTAAGAGGCGGCGGGCACGGCGACCGGGGGCAGGGTGATGCCCAGGGCTTGCAGGCGTTGTTCGATGGACATGGCGTGTGGTGGGCGGTGGGCCAGCGGTGGATCCGGCTGCGGTTCGAGGGCGTGACGGTGGGGCACTTTGCGACGGGTACCCCCTTCAGAGGGTGCGCGTGTCACGGTGCGCCAGAGGGTGAAATCCTACACTGCGCCCACAACACAAAGCAGGGGTGGGGACATGGCGAGGACGATGGCGGTGGTGCTGCCCCCTGAGGCCCGCGTGCGCCAAGCGCCCAGCGGCTTGGGGCTCTGGCTGTGGGTGGTGGCTTGTCTGGGGTGGTTGCTGGGCGTGGCGTGGCAGTGGCAGTCGGTGAGCCTGGCCTCTGAGGTGTGGCTGGTGGGCAGCACGCTGCTGGGCGCCTTGGGCCTGACGGCCGTGACCTGGCTGGAGTGGCAAGGCCGCGGACACGCGTGGCGCCTGGGTTTTTTGCTGGCACTGGGCTTGGCGGCTGCGGCCTTGGCCTGGGGCAGCACGGGCTGGCGGGCCTCGCAGGTGCTGGTGCAACGCTGGCCGGAGCGCCTGCAGGGCAGCGATGTGTGGGCGGTGCTCAGGCTGGAGGGGCTGCCTCAGCCGCTGGCACCGGTGTCTTCGCCAGGTGCACCGCCCAGGACACCGCCACGGTGGCGGCTCGATGCCACTGTGCTGCGCTGGGAAGGCGTGCAGCCCGAGCCCGGCTGGCGGCTGCCTGAGCACGTCACGCTTTATGCCGATTGGCCCGCCTCCCAGGCGCCCCGGGCTGGACAAAGCTGGCGCATGCGGCTGCGGCTTCATGCGCCCGACGGTTTGTCCAACCCCGGCGTGGGTTCGGGCACGCGGGCCAGCTTCGGTCGTGGCGTGCGGGCGGTGGGGCAGTTGCGCCCCGGCGCCGACAGCTTGCAGCCGGCAGGCAAGGACGATGGCGGAGACAGTGGACCCAGGTGGCAAGACCACATCGATCGTTGGCGCCAAAGCGTGCGCGAAGCCATTTTGCAGCGGGTGCCTGCGGCGCGCGAGGCGGGTGTCCTGACCGGTCTGGCGGTGGGGGACCAGGCCGCCATCGCGTCAGATGACTGGGACGTGCTCCGCCGCACAGGCGTGGCCCACGCTGTGTCCATCAGCGGCGCGCACGTCGCGATGCTGGGCAGCCTGTGCGCGGCGCTGACGCGGCGCTTGTGGTCGCGCTCCAGCTGGCTCTGCCACTGGCTGCCCGCACCCACGGCGGCCTTGTGGGTGGCGGTGCTGGGTGCCGCGGCGTATGCCCTGGCATCGGGCGGTGGCGTGCCGGCGCAGCGCACCGTCTGGACAATGGCCCTCATGAGCGCCTTGCGCCTGCTGGGCAGCGCCTGGCCCTGGCCGCTGGTGTGGCTGTCGTGCGCGACCTTGGTGACGGTCTGGGATCCGTTCGCCCTCATGCAGGCGGGCTTCTGGCTCTCTTTTGTGGCTGTGGCCGTGTTGATGTCGGCAGGCGAGCGCTCCTTGGAAGTGGCTGTCGCCGGTAACCCTGGGCAAAGCGTGGAGCTCCGCGGCTTGCACGGCATCTGGCGCTGGCTGCGAGAGGAAGCCATGGCCTTGTGGCACACCCAGCGCCTGGTCAGCCTCGCGCTGATGCCGCTGTCGCTGGTGTGCTTTCAGCAGGTCTCCCTGGTGGGCGTGGTGGCCAACCTGTTGGCTGTGCCCCTCTTCGGCGCGCTGATCACGCCGTTGGCCCTGGCCGGCACAGCGTTGCCTCAGGCTTGGGATGTGGCTGCGGCTTGTACCAGGCTGGCATTTCAGGGCCTGCAATGGCTGTCAGACCTGCCCATGGCGGTGTGGGCGACCCCCAGCCCGCCCTTGTGGGTGGCCATCGCGGCGGTGGCGGCCTCGTTCGCCTTGGCACTGCCCGGGCCCTGGCGCTGGCGCAGCCTGGCATGGCCCTTCCTGCTGCCGTTGCTGTGCTTGCCCAAGCCCTGGCGTGTCTTGCCCCAGCCTGCTGTGGGCCAGTTTGCCGTCATGGCGATGGACGTCGGGCAGGGCACGGCCGTCCTGGTGCGCACGGCGCAGCACAGCCTGCTGTTCGACACCGGTGCGAGCCTGCCGGCGGGCGGGGACATGGGCGCACGCGTTGTGCTGCCTGTGCTGCAGGCACTGGGCGTGAGGCGACTCGACACCTTGCTCATCAGCCACCAGGACAACGACCACGTGGGCGGGGCCATGTCGGTCGTGCGTGGCGTGCCGGTGGATGCACTGCGCAGCTCATTGCCGCAAGACCACCCCTTGCTGCACCGCGCGCCAGGCAACGCGCCCGATGGCGCCGCAGCGCTGCCCCACCAGCCGTGTGTGGCCGGTCAAACCTGGACCTGGGACGGCGTGCGCTTTGAGGTGCTGCACCCGACGCAGACCGACTTGCAAGACCGCGAGCATCTGCCCACCAATGCCCTGTCGTGCGTGCTGCACGTCCAGGCAGATGGCGGTCAGAGCCTCTTGTTGACGGGTGACATCGAAGCCCCGCAGGAGCAGGCCTTGCTGGCGCGATGGCCTGCCGATCGCTTGCGCAGCACGGTGCTGGTCGTGCCCCACCACGGCAGCCGGACCTCGTCCACACCGGCCTTCCTGGCGGCCGTGCGGGCGCAGGAAGCGGTGATCCAGGCCGGGCGACGCAATCGCTACGGCCACCCATCGCCCCAAGTCGTGGCGCGCTATGCGGCGCTGGGCGTGCACGTGGATGCCACGCCCGCGTGCGGTGCCTGGCTGTGGCAATCCGATGGCCGCTGGGGGGGCGGGCGATGCTGGCGCGCACAGACGCGTCGCCTGTGGGACGAGGCGCCAGCCAGCGAGGCCCCCTGATCAAGCTCAGGGTCAGCGCAGTTGTAACTCAGTGAGCGTTCAGTGAGTGCTCAGTGCTGCGGCAAGCGGCTGGCCAGCACCTTGTCGATGCGCTTGCCGTCCATGTCCACCACCTCGAAGCGCCAGCCTTCCCACTCGACGACGTCGGTGGTGCGCGGCAGGCGGCCCAGCAGCAACATGACCAAACCGGCCAGGGTGTTGTAGCGGCCGCGGTCTTCGTCGGGCAGGGTCTTGACCTCCAGGCGGTCCTTCAGCTCGGGCGCCGGGATGAGGCCATCGATCAGCCAGGAGCCATCTTCGCGCTGGATCGCCCAGGCGTCGTCCGAATCCTCCGAGGCGGTGAACTCGCCGGTGATCGCCTCCAGCACATCGCGCAGGGTGATGACGCCTTGCACCTCGCCGTACTCATCGACCACGAACACCATTTGCACGTCGGAGGCGCGGAAGTGCTCCAGCAGCTCCATGCCCGAGAGCGTCTCAGGCACGAAGACCGCGGGCAGCAGGCCTTGCGTCAGGTCGTTGTTCTGCTGCTGGGTGAGCTGGTGCAGCAACTGCTGTGCGGTCATCACGCCGATGACATCGTCCAGGCCACCGCGGCAAACCGGGTAGCGCGAGTAGCCGTGCTCGGCGATGGTGGCCAGGTTCTCGGCCATCGGCACCTCGGCATCGAGCCAGGCGATGTCGCCGCGCGGGATCATCATCGAGCCGATCTGGCGCTCGTCGAGGCGGAACACATTGCGCACCATCTGGTGCTCGTGCGCTTCGATCACGCCGGCGTCCAGGCCTTCTTCCAGCTGTGCCGCGATTTCCTCTTCCGTCACGCTGCGCCCGCCGTTGTCGCTCACGCCCAGCAGCTTGAGGATGCCGACCGTGGTGGCCGACAGCATGGCCACGAAGGGCTTGGCAATGCTGGAGAGCAGCCGCATGGGCTTGGCCACCAGGCGCGCCACGGGCTCGGGGTACATCTGGCCGACGCGCTTGGGCACCAGCTCGCCGAAGATGATGGTGACGAAGGTGATGATGAGCACCACCAAGCCGGTGGCGCTGACGGCGGCCACCCGGTCGTGCAGGTCGAAGTTGGCTTGCAGCCAGAGGGACAGGGGCTGCGAGAAAGCCGCGTCACCGACGATGCCGTTGAGCACGCCGGTGGAGGTGATGCCGATCTGGACCGTGGAGAGGAACTGCGTGGGGTTGTCGTGCAACTCGATGGCGGCGAGGGCGCCGGCATCGCCGGTTTCGGCCAGCACCTGCAAGCGCGCCTTGCGGCTGGAGGCCAGGGCCATTTCCGACATGGCGAACAAGCCATTGAGGAAGGTGAGGAAAATCAGCAGCGCAAGTTCCATGGAAGGCGCCGGGCACAGGCCGGGCCGTCGGTCAAGATCGTTCAAGCGTAGCAGAATCCCTGCCATGATCTACCTTGTTGGCGACCTGCAGGGCTGCTGCGATCCGCTGGAGCGGCTGCTGCAGACCCTCGATTTTTCCCCCTCACGGGACCATGTCTATTTCCTGGGCGACCTCGTCAACCGTGGGCCGGACAGCCTGGGGGTGCTGCGTCGCCTGCGCGACCTGGGCGGTTCGGCCACTTGCCTGCTGGGCAACCACGACCTGCACCTGCTGGCCGTGGCCCATGGTGTGCGCAAGCCGCACCGCAGCGACACGCTCGACGCCATCCTGCATGCCCCCGACCGCGACGATTGGCTGAACTGGCTGCGCCACCAGCGCTTGGCCGTGCATGCGCATGGCTGGTTGATGGTGCATGCCGGTGTGCTGCCCCAATGGGATGCGGCCCAGACCGTGGCCTTGGCCGGCGAGGTCGAGGCCATGTTGCAAAGCCCCGCTCTGGGCGAGTTCCTCACGCAGATGTACGGCAATGCGCCAGAACGCTGGGACGATGGCCTGACGGGCGTGGCGCGCTGGCGCTGCGTGGTCAACAGCCTGACGCGGCTGCGCTTTTGCAGCGCCGATGGCCTGATGGAGTTCAACACGAAAGAGGGTGTTGGCGGCGCGCCCGAAGGCTTCATGCCCTGGTTCGACGTGCCCGGGCGGCGCACAGCCGGCACGCCGGTGGCGTTCGGGCACTGGTCCACGCTGGGCCTGATCCACCGCGATGAGCTGATGGCCCTGGACACCGGCTGCGTGTGGGGCGGGCAGCTCACGGCGGTGCGTGTGGATGGCCTGGTGCGCGAACTCATCCAGATCGATTGCCCACAGGCTCAGAAGCCGGGTGTTGCCTGAGATGCGGCACCTTGGGTGCCCTACAATGCAGGGCTTCAGGGTGTGTGGCCGAGCGGTTTAAGGCACCGGTCTTGAAAACCGGCGAGGGTTTGCGCCCTCCGTGAGTTCGAATCTCACCGCACCCGCCATGTGGCGCGGGCCTCAGCCCATGTGGCGTCGACGGCGAGTCACCCATCCCACCGTGCCCAGTCCTGCCATCAAAAGGGCCACCGAGCTGGGCTCAGGCACCGCCACGACGGGCGATCCCAGCGCCGTGCTGGTCGGGTTCAGGGCCTGGATGTCGAAGGACTGGATGGCCGCGTAATTCGGCGGGTTGTTGGCCTGACGGAACACCAGCACCACGCGGTTGTACGAGGGCGAGACCGCGGACGAGGTCGAGGCCAATGGCGTCACATCGACCGTGCGGGCCGTGGTGCCCACGGTGAAGGCCAGGTTGGCGTCGTAGAACGATTCGCTCTTCAGGCCCTTGTCGCCGCTGAAAACGCGCGTGCTGTCGTTGTACAGGTCGAACCAGCCGTCCACCGTGTCGTTGCCGCCGACCCAGGCCATGCGGATGCTGTTGATCTGGAAGGCTTCGGTGGCGCGGATGAACTGGTATGCGCCCGATTGCTGGCCAGCCGAGCCGCTGCCCAGCACGAACACTGGCCCCGAGGTCGGGTAGCTGAAGGCATACCAGTTGGCGGCACCTGAGCCGAAGCTCAACCCCTGGAAGTTGTCCGAGCCCATCAGCGTGCCGTTGGGCAAGGAGGCCGCGTCGACCACCGCAGCCGCGGCGGACGTCGCCAGCATGCAGGCCAAGGCGCTGGCCGCAGCCCAGTGCAAGGCGGGGCGTTGACGCAAAGGGCGGGCGAGGCGGGGTGTCTGGCGAGGCATGGTACTGCGGGCTTTCGAGGTGGATGCCACCCAGACGACGTGGGCAGACGTGCGGCATGGCCAGGCGGACGTCGTCAAGTGCAATGAATGTGCAAATTACACACTTGTTGTGAGGCAATGTCAATCACGGACGCCCGCGGCGCGGGGCTCGGTCCGATGCTGCGTCAGAACACCTCGTCGGGCGTGAAGCGCAGGCCCAGCGAGATCCAGCGGCTGCCGCTCGGCCCCGCCAGTTGCTGGCCCACGGTCAGGTCCACCTGGACGCGGTTGGGCACGATGGCCAGGCGGCCGCCCACCTGAGCGTAGGGGTTGTGGCGGTGATCGCCAAAGGCTTCGGCAATCAGCATCACGCGCTGCGTTGTCTGGAACTCGGCGCCGAGGCCCCAGGTGGCGTTGTGGCGGTTCGTCGTGCGCTCTTTGAGCCAGCCGACGTTGGTGTGCACCACCACGCGGTCATCCTGGAAGGAAAACGACATGGGTACGTAGGCGTAGGTGTTGCCCAGCAGGTTGGGCCCTGGGTTGATTTCCGGGTGGCGGACGGTGCCCAGCCCCAAGCCCCAGCCCCAGCTGTTGGTGCTCAGTGGGCGAAAGAGCGTTTTGAGCTGGAAGACGAAGTCGCTGGTGCCGTGGTCGCCATGGTTGCGTGCGCGGCCACCACCCACGGTGAATTCGAGGTTGCCGGTCGGGTTGCATGCGGGCAAGGCCCAGACCTCGTGGCTGTCTTTGTAGGAACGCACCCAGGTTTCCAGCTGGCAACTGCCCTCCGTGGTCAGGCGCGCGTCGTCGGTGACGAAAGGGCGGGCCGACATGGCTTCAAGCGGCAGCCAGACGCCCAGCAGGAGGAGGATGGGAATTCGCATGGGCGGCATGCTATCGCCGGAGTGTGAAGGTCTTGTGCCAGCCGCCGGGGAATGTCCGGGTGTCAGGCGGTTGCACCCTGGGGCTGATCTGTGGTCACAGCGTCGGTCGGCTCCGGTGCGGCGGGCAGTTGCCAGGTGCTTGCCCAGTCGAGGAACTGGTCCGACGGCATGGGTTTGGCAATCCAGTAGCCTTGCGCCAGGTCGCAGTTCAGGGTGCCCAGTTGCTCCCAGGCACGGCGGTCTTCCAGACCTTCGGCCACCACACGCAGGCCCATGTTGTGGGCCAGGTCGATGACCGAGCGCACGATCTTTTCGTCCTGGGTGTCGTGCTGCATGTTCATCACGAAGGACTTGTCGATCTTCAGCTCGTCCACCGGCAGGCGCTTGAGGTAGGCCAGCGAGGAGTAACCCGTGCCGAAGTCGTCGATGGCCATCTTCACGCCCATGTAGTGGAACTGCTCCAGCGTCTGCAGGGCGTGGTTCGGGTCGTCCATGATGGCGCTTTCGGTGATCTCCAGGCACAGGTGCTCGGGCGGCACGCCGTGCAGGATGAGCAAGCGGTTGAGGTGGGCGGGCAGGTCTGAGTCGATCAGGTCGCGCGCCGACAGGTTGACCGAGAGGTCCAGCCTGACGCCGCTGTCAGCCCACTGCCGCCAGATGCGGGCGGACTCTTCCAGCAGCCAATACGTGATCTGGCGGATGAAGCCGGTTTGCTCGGCGAAGGGGATGAACTTCATGGGCGGCACCATGCCCCGCGTGGGGTGTTGCCAGCGCACGAGGGCTTCGGCGCCCTTGACCTCGCCACTGGCCATGCAGACCTTGGGCTGCAGGAACAGGCGCAGTTCCTGGTATTCGATGGCGCGGCGCAACTCGCCCAGCAGGGACAGGGCCTCTTCCGAGCGCATGTCCAGCTCGGGCCGGAACACGATGTGGCCGAGGTGGGTTTGCTTGGCCTTGTACATGGCCACTTCGGCGCGGCGGATCAGCTCATCGCCGTCGCTGGCGTGCTCCGGGTACACGGCGATGCCGATGCCGGCGCCGATGTCCACGGTCTGGCCGTTGAGCATGAGCGGCGCGTCCAGCCGGTCGAGGATGGTGCGCGCCACGGCCTTGGCCTGGGCCACGTCGCCCTGGCGCAGCAGCACGGCGAACTCGTCGCCACTGAGGCGGGCCACGGTGTTGCGGGGGTCGAAGATCAGGCGGCGCAAGCGTTGGCCCACGAGCTGCAGCAGCTGGTCGCCGGTGTCGTGGCCAAGCACATCGTTGACGTGCTTGAAGCGGTCGAGGTCCAGCATGAGCACGGCGCAGGCGCTGCCGGGATGCTGGCGCACGTCTGCGACCGCTTCTTTGACATCGGCTGAGAAGCGCGCCCAGTTGGGCATCTGGGTCAGGCCATCGGTGAAAGCCACCGCGCGGATTTCGCTTTCGCGCTGCTGCATGGCCTGTCGCATGGACTCGAAGGCGATGCTCAGTGCGCCGATTTCGTCATGCCCTTGCTGTGGCACCGGCACGGCGTAATCGCCATCCGACAGGCGCTGTGCCAGTTTGGTCAGCGTGTGCACAGGGCCGACGATGCGGCGCGCCGTGACCGCGCTGCCCACGGCAAACACGGCCACACCCAGCACGCTGAACAGCAAGATGGTGCCTTCCAGGCGGTGGTAGGGCGCCACGGCTTCGCTTTCCGAACGCAGCAAGAGTGCCTCTACCTCCTGCCCTGGGGGGCCTTCGAGCGTGATGCTGCGCCAGACATGGTCGCCTTCGGGCAAAGTCAGCATGCCCAGCGATGTGTCTTGTTCCCGGGCCGATTCGGCCATCGGCGACCACTGCGCCAACAGGGCTTGCGCGCTGTCCTGAGGCAGCTGAGACAGGGTGCTCTGCCATGGCCGCTTCCCCTGGCGGCTGAGGATGACCACGTCCACCCCGGTGAGGCGGCGCATGTCCAGCAGGAGTGCGTTGTCCAGCCGGAAGCCCATGACCACCCAGCCGATGGTCAAGGGCGCTTTCACGGGCACGGTCACCAGTTGGAAGAGCCGGCCGTCCAGCACCATCACATGGATGCTGCTGCTGTCCTGCGTTTGTTCGTTGCCAGCTTGCCGCATCAGGCTGGACACCAGGCCGTCCGCGGTCTGGCCCAGCTCGGTCGTGCTGGCGCGGATGTGGCCTGCCGTGTCCGTGAGCACGGCGAAACCGGCGCCGAGCCGCTCACCGTGGTTGACCAGGGCGGACGCGATGGTGGCCTCGTCGTTGCTGGAAATGGCCGCGCGGAAGCCGAAGTCCAGCGCCAGCACGCGCGTCGATTCGATGAAGTGGTCGGCGTTCTGGTGCAAGAGGCGCATGAACACCTGCTCACCGAGGTTGAGCTGTTCGCTCAGGTGATCGCGGGCGTTGTCGTCGATGCCGGTGCGCACCAGCGCGAGCGTGACCACCTGCACCAGCACCAGCAGGCCCAGGAAAACGGCGACGATGCGCAGGCTCAGCCGGCTGTGCCAGCTGATGTTGTCGATTTGCCGTGGTGGTGCTTCGTTCATTTGCCCGGCGGCGAGATGGCGCCGTTGGCGGTCAATGTCAGGCTGAAGCTCTGGGCGCCCGAGGCCAGCACTTTCAAGGGCTGACGCAGGGGCTGGCGGTTGTCTGCCAGGCTGGGGTGCCAGACCTGAACGGTGTGCTCGCCCGTCGGCACGTCCAGCAGCGCCACCCCGGACGCCGAGGTCTTGGCAAAGTAAGGCGTGTTGACCACGTGGATGAAGCCCGCCATCCGGTCATGGATGTTGCAGCCCAGCACCGCGGTGCCCGCCTTGTCGAAGATCACGGGGCTGGCAGGGGTGCCGGCATAGAGCTTGATTTCAAAGGGGTGCGTGGCCGAGAAAGAGTAGACGTGGTGGCGCACCGTGTCGAGGTTGGGGAACTGCACCGAAGTGCCGGTCTGCACGGGCAGCACGCTGGGTGCGAAGCTGCGGTTGCGTTGTGCCAGCTCGGCTTGCGTGCCAGCCGCAGCCGTGGGCTTGATGCCCTTGACCTCGATGGACACCACCGCGTCACTCAGGGACGCACCGCGGGCATCGACCACGGTGACCTCAACGGGCACTGCCGTGGCCAGGCAGGGCAGCATCACCAGGGTGGCGGCGCTCAGGGTGCGCAAGGCTCGGGGCGCCGTGGGCGCAAGGGGGGCAAAGTGGCGCATGGTCGGGGTCCTGGGCATCGTCCAGGTGTCGGGGGTGTTCAGCGCACCACGATGTCTCGGCGCATGGGCGCCAGACGTCGCAGCAACTCGTTCTTGGCAGCGGTGCTCACGTTCGCTGCGTCCATTTCTTCGCGCAACATCTGCACCAGCACGTCGAATTCGGCGCCGGTGATGGCCAGGTCCCCGTGGGCGTTGCGCATGGTCTCGCCCTCGTAGACGCAAGGGCCATCGGCGACCTTGCACAGGTAGGCAGAAACACTTTGCTGCAGGTAGCTCAGGCGGACGCCCTCGTAGGTGCGGCGCGTGCGCGGGTCTTCTGTGGCGCGGGCCAAGGCCTTGTAGGTGAAGGTGTCGATGGTGCTCGTGCCGCCCAGCTGCTGGTAGAGCGCGGCCGGGTTTTGCGTGGGGTGCGCGCAAGCTGACACCAGCAGCCCCACCAGGATGGGCAGGATCACGGCGCAAGGATGGGGGCGTGTGCGGGGTAAAACCATGGGCGTCACTCTGGAGGGCATCGGCATCGAATGTGCACCATTGCACAGTTCTCAATCGTTCGATGAGCCGGGTTCAGTTGGGCATTCATCGACCGATATCACCCTCAACTGAAGACGATCCGACCTGTCCGCACCATGTTGTTTTCTCCCCCAATCATCATCGCCGTCCCGGGGCGTTCCCGCCTCGGTGCCATCCCCAAAGCCCCTGCGATGGCGGTGGCATGCGTCGCGCTGAACCTGGCGACGGCCGCGTGGGCCGGCGACCGCATCCTGGCCACGTCGGGGGTCTCCCAAGTCGAGGGTGCTGCGGGTGGCGGCCTGGTGCCGTGGGCGGTGGTGGGCGGCCTGGGCAGCAGCAACCAGATGGGCGCGTCAGCCTACACCACCCACATCCGCACCCAGGGCGGCTACAACCTCAACATCCAGGGCGCGGCGGTGGGCGTGAATGACACGGTCGAGGTGTCGATGGCGCGCTGGAGCTTCAAGTTCAGCGACACCGTGCCGGGCGAGACAGCGCGGATGAACGTGCTCGGCGCCAAGTGGCGCATCTCGGGCAACGCCCTCTACGACCAGGACACCTGGTGGCCCCAGATCAGCGTGGGCCTGCAGTACAAGGTCAACGAAGACTTTGGCGTGGTGCCCAAGCTGCTGGGCGCGCTGCGCAATGCCGACACCGACCTCTACATCAGCGCCACGAAGGTCTGGCTGGGCGCGGTGTGGGGACACAACCTGCTGGTCAATGCGACGCTGCGGGCCACGCGTGCCAACCAGTTCGGCCTGCTGGGTTTTGGTGGGGACCGCAGCGACACCCACAGCCTGATGCCCGAGGCCAGCGTGGCGGTGCTGCTGCGCGACGACCTGGCCGTGGGTGCCGAGTTCCGCGCCAAGCCCGACAAGCTCAGCGCCTTCCGCGAGGAGAACGCGTACGACGCTTTCGTGGCCTGGTTCCCGACGCGCCACGTCAGCCTGACCGCCGCCTGGCTGGAGCTGGGCAACATCGCGAACAAGCCGGGGCAGCGCAGTCTCTACCTCTCGGCGCAACTGGCCTACTGAGCACCTCGGCGTTTTTGCGCAGCGGGTGTTGCCAGCGGGTACTGACGTGTGCCAACGGGTGCCGACGTGTGCGACAGTGGAAGCTCCCGGGCTGGCCTTGGCCGCCCAGTGACCGTCCACACCGTTTTCCCATGAGCCCAGACATCCTCACCGTGGCGCAGATGGCCAGCGCCGATGCGAGCACCATTGCCCGGGGCACGCCCGGCTTCACCCTGATGCAAGCGGCTGGCCGCGCGGTGGCCGACGCCATCGTGCAGCGCTGGTCGCCCAGGCCCGTGGCCGTGTTGTGCGGCCCGGGCAACAACGGTGGCGATGGCTGGGTGGTGGCGCAGCTGTTGCGCGCGGCAGGCTGGCCGGTGACGGTGGCCAGCGGGGTGCCGCCTGAGCGCTTGCATGGCGATGCGGCGCTTGCCGCGCAAGCCTGTCTGGCGGCATGGCCTGGTGCGGGGGATGGGGCGTCCGGTGGCCCGCCTGGTGATCTTTCTGATGGACAGCCCGGCTGGCAAGCGCTGGCACCCCAGGCCCTGCACGGCGCGGCGCTGGTCGTCGATGCCTTGTTCGGTGCCGGCCTCAGCCGCGCGCTGGACGGCGTGGCGCGCGAGGTGCTGGACCTGGCCCATGCGCGCGGCCTGCCCATCGTCGCGGTGGATGTGCCCAGCGGCGTCTGGGGCGATGACGGGCTGGCCGATGGCGCCGTGGCCTGCGCCCTGACCGTCACCTTTTTCCGGCTCAAGCCAGCCCATGCCCTGATGCCGGCGCGAGCGCTGTGCGGTGAGGTGGTGGTGGCCGACATCGGCATCGCCGACGGTGTGCTGCCCGGCTTGGGCATCCGAACCTGGGACAACCAGCCCGCGCTGTGGCGTGGCCAGTGGCCGCAGGTGGATGCCGCCGGGCACAAATACCACCGCGGCCATGCCCTGGTGTGGAGCGGCCCGTTGATGACGGGGGCCGCGCGACTGTCTGCGCTGGCAGCGGCGCGCATCGGATCGGGGTTGACCACGGTCTGCGTGCCGCAGCAGGCTTGGGCCATCCACGCCAGCGCCTTGACCTGTGTGATGGTGCATCCCGTGGCGGGCGAAGGTGCCACGCAATGGCAGGCCGGTCTGGAAAGCCTGCTGGAGGACCCCCGCCTGAGCGCCGTCCTCATCGGCCCGGGTGCTTTGGGCGGCACGCAGCCCAGCGGCCTCAAGGGCCTGGTGCTGACGGTGCTGGCCAGTGGCCGGCCCGTGGTGCTGGACGCCGATGCCTTGACCGTCTTCGCTGACGATCCGGCCTTGTTGTTCGCGGCCATTGCCGGCCACAGCCGGCCGGTGGTGCTGACGCCGCACGAGGGCGAATTCGCCCGCCTGTTCCGTGACCCGAGCGTCGGCCTGGCGCAGGACAAGCTCTCGCGGGCGAGGGCTGCCGCGCGCCTGAGTGGCGCCGTGGTGCTGCTCAAAGGCGCCGACACCGTGGTGGCCGCACCCGATGGCCGCGCGGCCATCAACCGCCACGCGCCGCCCAGTCTGGCGACGGCAGGCGCGGGCGATGTGCTGGCGGGCATGATCCTGGGCTTGCTGGCCCAAGGCATGCCGGCCTGGCAAGCGGCGTGTGCCGCCGTCTGGCTGCATGGGGATGCGGCCTCAGCTTTTGGGCCGGGCCTGATCGCCGACGACCTGCCCGGACTGATCCCGCAGGCCTTGAAACACCTCGGTTGATGCGCCTCAGTTGATGCAGGTGCGGTTCTTGCCCGTGCGCTTGGCCTCGTACAGGCCCACGTCGGCGCGCTCCAGCGCGGCCTCGATGGCTTCGCCCAGGCGGTAGCTCGTCACGCCGGCCGAGAAGGTGATGAAGACTTTTTTGTCTTCGTGCGTGAAGAACTCGGCACTCAGTGTGCGCTGCAGGCGGGTCAGCACTTGCTGGCCTTCCTCGGCCGGGGTGTCGGGCAGCAGCACGACGAACTCTTCGCCACCGTAACGCGCGACCACATCGACCGGACGCAGGCACTCGCCCACGCGCCGAGCGAGGAATTTCAAGGCCTCGTCGCCCGTCTGGTGGCCCATCTGGTCGTTGAGCTTCTTGAAGTTGTCGACGTCGAGCAGGCCGATGGCCAGTGACGCGCCCTGGCGGTCCACGCGCGCCTGTTCGGCCTCGAAGGCGCGCATCATGCCGCGGCGGTTGGCGATCTGGGTGAGCGGGTCGGTCGAGACCTCGTCGGACAGCTTACGGATTTCGTCTTCCAGCGTGCGCACGCGCTCGGTCAGGGCGTTGGCCTTGGCGTGTTCGTCGTGCAGGCGCACCTGGGTTTGCGCCACGACCGATTGCACGGCGCGGCTCTCCTCGACCATCTCGCGCACCACGCCCGTCAGGCTTTCCAGCGAGTCGGCCTGGCCGATGGTGTCGGCGTAGCGGCCCAGGTTGGACTGGAAGCGGTCGGTGGTGCTGCCGAGTTCACCGATTTCCTGCAGCATCTGGTGGATGAGGTGCTTGAGCGCATCGCGTGCGGCTGCGCGCTCCACCTTGAGCTGCTTCTGGCGTTCGCGGGCGTCGTGGAGCAGCTGCTGCACATGGCGGACGCCGCGGTGGTTCAGGCCAGCCTCGAGCTGGTGGCGCATGGCCTGGGCCTGACCCTGTGCCCAGCTGTCGTCTTCGGAGAGGTCCACCAGGCTGTCGGTCAGCGATTGGCACAGGCCCGTGAGCTGGTCGATCAGGCTGTGGCGGTGCTCGATGACGCGGCGCGCCTGTTCGCAGGCTTGCGCCAGTTCCTGCCTGGCGGCGTCCAACGCCCCGGGCAATGGGGCCGCCTCTCGGGTGGCGGCCAGCGCCTTGCGCAGCGCCTCGCCCGCTTCGCTGCCGGTGGCGGGAGGCAGGGCGGCGTGGACGGTGTCGCTCAATTGCTCGGCCGCATGGGCGGCGTTGACGGGCCACTCGGTGTGGGCGTTGGCAGCGGTGTCGACAGGTGCAGGGGCTGGCGGTGTCGACGGTGCTGCGGCAGCCGCCTCCGCCTGTGCGGCCTGATCTGATGGCGGCAACACTGGCGACACCGACGACTCGGGCGATTCGGCCACATCGTCCATCAAGGTGTTGTCGAGCGTGTCGCTGTCCCAGCTTTGCACGAGCTGGCTCAGGCGCTGGTGCAGGCGCTGTGCGGAGTTCTTGCTGCCCTCCAGCACGCGTTGCAGGCTGTCCTTC
>Ga0265316_10000125_pt1 | contig 83744 bp, 42 predicted proteins | sample 4522metaG_FD_202092 | JGI IMG/M metagenome (GOLD analysis project Ga0265316, IMG submission 202092) | Rhizosphere microbial communities from Carex aquatilis grown in University of Washington, Seatle, WA, United States - 4-5-22 metaG | ecosystem: Host-associated > Plants > Roots > Rhizosphere >... | reverse complement strand
AATAGGCGTAGTCGGCGTATTGGATGCGCAGCGCCGGCAGCCGCGGCGTCTGTCCGGCGCGGAAGGCCGTGTAGCATTGCAGCAGCTCGCCGATGAAAATGCCCAGCGACCAGCCGTCGGCGATGATGTGGTGCATCGTCAGCATGAACACCCATTCGCGCTCGGCGAGCTTCAGCACGCGCACGCGGAACAGCGGCGCGGCGCTCAAATCGAACGCGAACTGGCTTTCTTGCTTGATGACCCCGGCCAGGTCTTGCCCGGGCGGGTTTGTCCAGTCGTCCCACTGCACGGCGACTTCGGCCTCGGCGGCGATGGTCTGCCAAGGCTGGCCGTCGCGGTTCTCGAACGCCGTGCGCAAAATCTCGTGGCGGCGGGCCATCTCGGTGAACGCCTGCTGGAAGGCGTCCCGGTCTAGCGGGCCGTCCAGCCGCAGCGCCGTGGCGATGTTGTACGCCGCCGAGCTGGGCTCCAACTGGTGCAGAAACCACAGCCGCCGCTGCTGGAACGAGGCCGGTGCCTCGGCGGCGTGGCGGCGCGGAATCGCCGCCAGCGCCAAGGCCGGCTCCACGCCCTCGTCCAGCAGCAGGTCTTCCAGTAATAACAGATCGTCTAAGTCCACTTCGTTTAAAACCTGTCAGTGCCTGTGAAATTATTCTAAATTCGCCACGCCACAAAACTTTTTTACGTTGCGTCGTTGCGCCGTTGCGTGAGGCTCTCTTTGCTTGGCCTCGCTGCCTGGTTTGGGCTGGTGCCTTGGATGAAGCTTTTTAGGTCTCACGCAACGGCGCAACGACGCAACGCTAAGAGCCCGAATAGGATGCCTGAGGCACGAAAGCGCATCATTCGCGTGACTCGATTGATGCGCCTCCCTGCGTCGGCAACATCCTACGCGAGCGGTCAGAAAGCCATCCCGCCATCGACATCCACGACCCGCCCGGTGAAGAAGTCGCACTCGATGATGAATTTAAGCGCCAGCCAGATTTCATAAGGCTGGCCGATCCGTCCCAGCGGCAGCTTGGCGATCAATTGCCGGCGGTGTTCCTCGTCCATCGTCGCCAGCATCGGCGTGTCGGTCAGGCCCGGCGCGATGCCGCCGACGCGGATGCCGTATCGGGCCAGCTCCAAGCCCCACGTCCGGGTCAGCGCGTCCAGGCCGGCTTTGGACGCCGCGTAATTGGACTGTCCCGGGTTGCCTTCCCGCGTCACCGAGGAAATATTGACGATCAAGCCGGGGCTGGTTTGTCGCTCCAGCATCGCCACGGCCACCTCGCGGCTCAACAAATAAGGCCCGGTCAGATTGGTCTCGATGACCGCCCGCCATTGCGCGGTCGGCAGTTTGCGCACCCAGTCGTCTTCCTTGGTCGCCAGCAGGCCGTCGCGCAATGTGCCGGCGGCGTTGACCAGCAGATTGACGCCTTCAAGTGTGTCCACGGCGTCGCGGACGAAGGCGTTGACCGCGTCTTCGCGGCTGACATCGACGGCCGCGATATGGATTTTGCCGGGCAAGCCCTGGGCCTCTTGTTTCAACTCGGCCAGCCCGTCCTCGTCAATGTCGCCGGCGACGACAGACGCGCCGCCACGGGCCAATTCCAGCGCCATGCACCGGCCTATGCCGCTGGCCGCGCCGGTGACGATGGCTTTCAGTTCGTTAATGTTCAAAATGTCCTCGCACTTATTGATATCGTTCCCACGCTCCGCGTGGGAATGCCGCCTTAGCCGCTCCGCGGCGCGTATGGCGCGTCGTATGAGCGGTGGAACGCGACGCGGAGCGTCGCCGGATGCGTTCCCACGCGGAGCGTGGGAACGATACAAAAGCTTCCTGTCAGGGTGTCGTTTCGGACGATTGCCGGTTTTTCAGCCGCCTGGCCCGCTCTTCCGGCGACATCGCTTTGATCTTCAACAGCGCCTCGGCGGTTTTGCGCAGCCGTTCCGGTTGCGGTTCGAGTCCGGTCAATACGTCGGCGAGTCGCTCCACCGTCGTCGCGGCGAACAGGCTGCGCAGCGTGATATTGACCTTGAACGCCTGCCGCAGCCAGGCCAGGATCTGCGCGGCGACCAGCGAATGCCCGCCCAATGTGAAGAAATTGTCGGTCACGCCGACGCGGTCCACGCCCAGCGTGTCTTTCCACAAGCCCACCAGGACTTCTTCCAGCGCGTTGCGCGGGGCCACATAGGCGTCATGGGCATGGGCCGACGCGTCGGGGGCGGGCAGGGCGCGGTAGTCGGTCTTGCCGTTCGGCGTCAGCGGCAGCGCGTCGAGGTCGACATAGGCGGCGGGCACCATGTAATCCGGCAGGCGTTCGCGCAGCAACGCGCGGATCTGCTCGATGAAGCCGGCGCGCCGCGCGCCGTTGGCCAAGACCAGATAGGCGACCAGGCGCTGCTGGCCGGGCTGGTCTTCGCGCACCCGCACGGCGGCTTCGCGCACGTCCGGATCGCGGCGCAAAGCGGTTTCGATTTCGCCTAGCTCGATGCGGAAGCCCCGGATCTTGGCCTGGGTGTCCAGCCGGCCCAGGAATTCGATCTGCCCGCTGTCGCGGTAGCGGGCCTGGTCGCCGGTGCGGTACAACACCGCGCCGGGCTGGGCGCTGAACGGGTCGGGGACGAATTTCTCCGCCGTCAAGGTCGGCTGCCCGGCATAGCCTTGGGCGACGCCGTCGCCGCCGATCAGCAATTCGCCCGGCACGCCGATGGGCACCGGCTGGAAGTTTCCGTCCACCAGGTAGACGGTCGTGTTGCTGATGGGCCGGCCGATTGAGCGGGCGTCGGCCTCGGTTTCGACACGCTGCACGGTGGACCAGATCGTCGTTTCAGTCGGGCCATAGACATTCCACAGCACATGGCCATGGGCGGTCAGCCGCTGGGCCAAATCCACCGGCAGCGCCTCGCCGCCGCACCACATCCGCAGCGACGGGCCAGGCGTCCAGCCGGTGGTCAGCAGCAAGCGCCAGGTCGCCGGGGTCGCCTGCATGACGGTGGCTTCCTCTTCGCGCAACAGCGTCGCCAGCCGGTCACCGTCGGCGGCGTCCTCGGCGCTGGCGACGACCAGCCGCGCCCCGGCCATCAGCGGCAGCCACAGTTCCAGCCCGGCGATGTCGAAGGACAATGTCGTGACGGCCAGCATCACGTCGCCGGCGTCCAGGCCGACGCGGCGCTCAAACGCCAGCAGCAAATTGGTCAAGGCGCGGTGCGGAATCTTGACGCCCTTCGGCCTGCCGGTCGAGCCGGAGGTGAAAAGGGTGTAGGCGAGGTTTTCAGGCCACACCGGATAAGCGCCGCAGCCGCGGGATTCTTGGGCGATGGCCGGCCAGTCGGCGTCGATGCGGATCGTTTTCGCGCCGTGGCTGGCCAGCGTGCCGGCCAGGGCCGCCTGGGTCAAAATCACCGGCGCGGCGCTGTCTTCGACCATCATGGCCAGGCGTTCTTGCGGGAAGCGCGGGTCTAGCGGCACATACGCCCCGCCGGCCTTCAAAATGCCAAGCAGGCCGACCAGCAGATCCGCCGAGCGCTCCAGATGGACGCCGACCAGCGTGTCCGGCCCGATGCCGCGGGCGCGCAGATAATGGCTCAACTGGTTGGCGCGCGCCTCCAATTCGCCGTAGCTTAAAACCTCTCCGCCAAACACGACCGCGCAGGCGTCCGGCGTGCGCCGCGCTTGCCGACTGAAGCGGTGGTGGAACAGGTCGGCGGCGTCGTAAGCTTCGGCGGTGTCGTTCCAATCGTGGAGCAAGCGCCGCCGCTCCGGCCCGCCCAGCGGCGAGAACGCGGCGAGCGGGGCTTGCGGCTGCCGCAAGACCGCCTCGGCCAAGGTTCGCGCCTGCTCCAGCCAGCGCCGCATCGCCGCGTCGCTGAAACGCGCGGTCTGGTAGACTAGTTTGAGGTTCAACTCGCGGCCGGGCAGCACCAGGCAGGTCAAGGGGTAATGCGTGCGCTCGACCGTCGCCACCTGGCTGACTGAGAAGCCGTCTTCAGACGCCGCGCCGGCCTCGCCCATCGGGTAATTTTCAAAGATGAACAGCGTGTCGAACAGCGGCACGTCGCGCGCCAATTCGCTCCAGCCTTGCACATCCACCAGTCGGCTGTATTCATACTGGCCCAGCGCGGTCTGGCGGGCTTGGATTTCGCGCAGGAAGCCGGCCAGTGGCTGGCGGTCGGCGGCATTGATCCGCAAGGGCAGCGAGTTGATGAACAAGCCGACGGTTTGTTCAATGCCGGCCAGCTCGGCGGGCCGGCCGCTGACGGTGACGCCGAAGACGACATCGGCCTGCTGGCTGTAGGTGGCCAGCAGCAGCGCCCAAATGCCTTGGACGACGGTGTTCAGCGTGACATGCTGGGTTTGCGCGAACGCGGCCAGTTGCGCGGTCAGGCTTTCCGGCAGGGCCAGTCCGACTTCCGCGAATTCGGCCCCGCCGCTTGCGCCGGGCGCGGGCAGGACGATTGCGTTGGGCTGGGTGTAACCTTTGAGGGTGTCGCGCCAATACGCCTGCGCTTCGGCGCGGTCTTGGTCTTGCAGCCAGGCGATGTAGTCGGCGTAAGGCCGCGGCGGCGGCGCGTCGACGGCCGCGCCGGCCAATTCTTGGCGGTAGAACGCTTGCACAGCCTGCAAGACCAACGGCAGCGACCAGCCATCCAAGATCAGGTGGTGGTGCGTCCACAGCAAGCGCCATTGCCTCGCCGCCACGCGGATCATCTGGACGCGCATCAGCGGGGCCTGCGCCGGGTCTAGCCCTAAGCGGCGGTCGTCCGCCAGCAAGGCTTGCCAACGGTTTTCGCGCTCGGTCTTGGGCATCTCGCGCCAGTCCAGCCATGCCACCGGGCAAGCGGCTTCCGCGTGGATAATTTGCTTGGGGCTGGACAATTCCACACCGTGGAACGAGGCGCGCAGGGCCGGGTGTTTTTGCAATACGCGGTTCCAGGCCCGTCCGAACGCGGCTTGTTCAGGGACGCCGTCGATCAGCGCGGTGATTTGCTGGAGGTACTCGCCGTGGCCGCCGTCGTCCAGCGCGTGGAACAGCAAGCCTTCTTGCAGCGGCGACAGCGGCAGCACGTCGGCGACCGGCCCGCGCCCAGCCAGCAGGCTGTCCAGCGCGGACTGGGACAAGTTTGCCAGCGGGAAGTCGGAGGGCACATAGCCGAACGCCTCGCAGGCCTCGGCCTGGACGATCAAATCCCGCAGATTGCCCATATACGCGTCGGCGAGGCGTTCGATAGTCCCGGCCTGGTAAGCGCGGCCGGCGTAGAACCATTCGACCGTCAGCGCCCCGTCGACGACGCGGGCCAGGATGTCCAGCAGATAGGGCCGCTGGTTTTCCGGGGCGTGGTCGTGGCCTATGGCTTCGGACGCCGGGCGGAACGACGCGCCGCCGGCCTCGGCGCTGTCGAAACGGCCCAGATAGTTGAAGCACAGCTCCCGGGCCGGCAGCGCGGCGAGGCGGGCGCGGATGGACGGGTCGGCGGACAGATAGCGCGACACGCCGAAGTCCAGCCCTTTGTTGGGCATCGCCCGCAACTGGCCTTTGACTTTGCGCAACAGCGCGTTGGCGCGTTGGCCTTGGGCGGCCGGCAGTTGGATCGGGAACAGGCTGGTGAACCAGCCGACCGTGCGCGAGATGTCCGGCGCGCCGGGCAGATCTTCGCGGCCATGGCCTTCCAGATCCAACCACAGCGCGTCGCCGCCCGTCCATTCGGCCAAGGTTTCCGCCAGCACCGCCAATAGCACCTCGTCAAGCTGCGCCCTGGCCAGTCTTGGCAGATCGTGCAGCAACGCGCGGGTGTAGTCGGCGTCCAGCCGGGTCCGCACCGACAAGACGGCGGCTTCGGGGTTGTCGGCGCGGGCCGCGGGCGCATCCACCGGCAAAGGCCGCACGGAAGCCGCCTCCAGGTCTAGCCAGAAAGCCGGGTTGGCGGATTCGGCATGGGCTTGCAGCCGCTCCACCCAGCTTCGGAACGACGCGGTTTTTTCCGGCAGCCGGATCGGCTGGTTTTGCGCGGCTTGCCGGTAGGCCGACAGCAGATCCTCCAGCAAGACGCGCCAGGACACGCCGTCCACGGCGAGATGGTGGATGGCCAGCAGCAAGCGGCCTTCTTGCCCAAGGCCGAAGTTGAAATACGCGGCGCGCAGCAATGAGCCGGCGCTAAGATCCAGCCCGGCCTGGAGCTGGCCGGCCTGCTGGCTGAGCCGCTCGATTTGTCCGTCCGGAGGCAGCGCGGATAAATCGAGCGGCAGGCAAGCCAGATCCGCGGACGGCTCGGCATACGCCTGCCGCCAGCCTGCGTCAGTCAGCTCAAAGCGCAGACGCAGCGCGTCGTGATGGCGGGCGGTGGCTTGCAACGCCTGGTTGAACGCGGCCACCGAGAAATCCGGCGGCACGCGCAGCAGCATGGATTGGTTCCAATGCTGCGGGTTTGCCAACCCCCGCGCAAAGAAATCCTGCTGGATCGGCGACAACGGAACCTCGCCGGCCAGGGCCGCTTGCTCGGCGCGGATGCCGCCCACGCGCTCGGCCTGCGCGGCGACGCGGGCGACGGTTTGCCCTTGCAGGATCTGTTTCGGCGAGATCTTCCAGCCGGCTTGGCGCGCCCGCGAGACAATTTGCAGGCTCAAGATCGAATCGCCGCCCAGCTCGTAAAAATTGTCCTCCACACCGACGGGCTCGACGCCCAACAGCCCGGCCCAAATCCCGGCCAGCGCGGTTTCGGCCTCGTCGCGCGGGGCGACATAGGCGCGGCGCACGACGCTTTCCGCCTGTTCCGGGCTGGGCAGGGCTTTGCGGTCGAGCTTGCCGCTAGGCGTGCGCGGCAGCGCGTCCAGCAACACGAAGGCGGCGGGCACCATATAGTCGGGCAGGCGCTGGCCCAGGAATTGGCGCACATCGGCCCGTGACAGCGCCGCCGGCGTTTCAGGCACCAGATAGGCGGCCAGCCGCTGGCCGCCGGCGGGCGCGGGCCAGATCGCGGCGGCGGCTTGCTTGACGCCCGGGTAGCTTGCCAGCACGGATTCGATCTCGCCTAGCTCGATGCGGAATCCCCGCAACTTGACCTGGTGGTCGGCGCGGCCGCGGAATTCGAGTCCGCCGTCCGGCAGCCAGCGGCCCAGATCGCCGGTGCGGTACAGCCTGCGGCCCGGTTGCGCGGCATAGGGGTCGGGCAGGAAGCGCTCGGCGGTCAGGCCGGGCCGGCGCAGATAACCGCGCCCCAGCCCAGCGCCACCGATGAAAATTTCGCCGTCGGTGCCCAAAGGCGGCAGCTCGAATTGCCCGTCCAGCACATAGGCGCGCAGATGGTCGATGGGCCGGCCGATGGGCACGGCCGCCGCGCCGTTGGCAACCACCTGGGAGGTGGCGTCGATGGCCGTCTCGGTCGGGCCGTAGAGGTTGATCAGCGTGGCGGCGGGCAGGGCGGCGTGGAATTGCCGGGCCAACTCGGGGCGCAGCGCTTCGCCACCGGCATAGACGCGGCGCAAGGACTGGCAGGCCGCGAAACCGTCTTCGGCCAGCAGGGCTTCCAACAGGGTCGGCACCAGTTGCAGCGTGGTGATGGCCTGTTCGCGCAGGGTTTTGACCAGATAGCCTGGATCTTGCTGGCCACCGCCTTCGGCCAGGCTCAATAACGCGCCGCTCATCAACGGCGCCCAGAATTCCCACACCGACGCGTCGAAGCTGAATGGCGTCTTTTGCAGCACGCGGTCTGCGGGCGTCAACGGATAGGCCCGCTGCATCCAGCGCATGTGGTTGACGATGGCCCGGTGCGTGATTTGCGCGCCTTTGGGCCGGCCGGTCGAGCCGGACGTGTACAGCGTGTAAGCCAGGTTGTCGGGGTGCAAGTCCAGGTTCAGATTGGCGTCTGGCCCGTCCAGCCCGGCCTCGTCGATGAAAACCCGGCAGGCGACGGCGGGCAAGCCTTCAGGCAGCACGCCCGGCGCGGTGATGAGATGGGCGAGCCGGCTGTCCTCGACCATCCAGGCCAGGCGCTGCGCGGGATAGCCTGGGTCTAGCGGCAGATACGCGCCGCCGGCCTTCAAGATCGCCAGCAAAGCCACGACCCGTTCCGGCGAGGAGTCCAAGCCGACGCCGACCAGCGTGTCCGGCCCCACGCCTAAGCGGCGCAGCGCGTGGGCCAGCCGGTTGGCGCGGCGGTTCAACCCGGCATAACTGAGCGCGACGCCGTCCATGGCCAAGGCGATGGCGTCCGGGCTGCGCCCGACCTGGGCTTCGACGAGTTGATGCAGCGCCGCCGGTTCGGCGACAGCCGGCGTGTCGCCCTGGAAATCGACGAGTTGCCGCCTCCGCTCGTCCACCGACAGCAAGTCCAGACGCTCGTGCCGGGCTTCGGGCTCGGCCGCCATCGCGTCGAGTATCCGGCCATAGTAAGCCGCGTAAGCCTGGATCTGGCTGGCGCTCAAGGCCGTGGCGTCGTAGTCCAGCGCGCCGGCGATCCGCCCTGTGCCGGTCAGCACGCTGAAATTGACCGCGAGGGTGAAATTGGTCTCCTCGAAGGTTTCCGCGTCCAGGATCGTGAAATCCCCGCCGGCGGCGGCCAGGGCTTGGTCGAAGACGTGGAAATGGACGAAATTGAAATCGACTTCAAACAGCGGCTCGCCGCCGGTCAATTTCTGGATTTCAGACAGCGGATAGCGCCGATGCGGGCTGATCGCTTGCTCGCTTTGCGACGTTTGCCGGACCAGCTCAAGCCAAGTCCCAGGCCGGGCCTGCAGCCGGAACGGCACGGTGTTCAAAAACAAGCCCAGCGTGCGGTCACCGTCGCCCTGCTCCAGGCGTCCGTTCGCGACCAGGCCGGTGACAGCGTCGGCCTGGTTCGTGATGAAAGCCAGCGCGCGCATGTGCGCGGCCAGCAAGACCGCGCGCAAAGGCGCGCCGGCCAAGCCCGCCAAGCGTTTCAACCCGTCGGAGGCCGCCGCGGAAATGGGCACTTGCGCCCGGGCGATTTTGTGCCCGGGCGGCGCGTCCCCGCTGGCCAGCCGGGGCAGATGCGCGAACGGCGCGTCCGCCAGATAGTCCGCCCAGAACGCCCGCTCTTGGTCGGACGCCAACACTTGCCGCTCCAGCGCCACGAAGTCGCGGAAACTGAGTTCCATCGGCGGCGGCAACGCGACGGGCCGGCCCAGGTTGCGCGCATAGTGTTGGAAGCACTCGGCCAGCAGCGAGGCCACGCTCCAGCCGTCGAGGATGGCATGGTGGACGCTGAGGCCGAACTGGAAGCTGTCCCCGCCGCGGCGGTGGATCTGCACCCGCAGCAGCGGGGCTTGATCCCAGGCAAACGGTCGGCTGCTCTCGGCCGCGGCCCAGGCGCGGATCAGCGTTTGTTGCTCGGCGGCGCCCAGGCCGCGCAAATCGGCTTCGGCAAACGGCAGTTCGACTTGCCGGTGGACGAGTTGCAGCGGCTCCGGGTACTCGCCAAAATGGAAGCTGGTGCGCAAGATGCCGTGGCGGGCGACGGCCTGGGCCAGCGCGTCGCGCAGCGCCAAAGGGTCATACGGGGCGCGCAGGTGGTAGCTCATCACATCGTGGTAAGCGCTGGCCCCGGCCTCGAAGCCGCTATGGAAAAACATCCCCTGCTGCAATAGCGTCAGCGGATAGGCGTCTTCCACAGTCTCCGGAAGCTGGGCTTTGACGGCCTCGGACACCAGCCCGAAAGGCCGCATGTGGATCTGGTCGGCCCTGCCGGTTCCGGCGCCGGCGGCCAGTTCGGCGATGGTGGGGTTTTTGACCAAATCTTGGAATCCGCAATCCAAGCCCAGCTCGCGGGTGCGCGCCAGCACCCGGATGCTGCGGATGGAATCGCCGCCCAGCGCGAAGAAATTGTCATGGACGCCGACCTGCGCCACGCCCAGCACCTCGCGCCAGATCGCGGCCAGCGCGTGTTCGGCGGGGTTGCGCGGGGCGGTATAGGTTTCGCTGGGCGATTCGCCGGCCTCGTCCGGGTTGGGCAGCGCGGCGCGGTTGGTCTTGCCGTTGCCGGTCAAAGGCATCGCGTCCAGGAACACAAACGCCGCCGGCAGCATGTAATCCGGCAGCCGCCCGCTCAAAAACGCGCGCAACTGGGCGGCGGACAAGTCCGCCTCGCGGCGCACGACATAGGCGGCCAGCCGCGGGTCGCCGCCCGGCGTGGCGCGCGCCAGCACGGCGGTTTCGCGGACGAGGGGATGTTCGGCGATCACCGCCTCGATTTCGCCCAGCTCGATGCGGAAGCCGCGAATTTTGACCTGCTCGTCGACGCGGCCCAGGTATTCGAGCCCGTCCGCGCGGACGCGCGCCAGGTCGCCGGTGCGGTACAGCCGGCCCGGCCCGAACGGATTGGGGATCATGCGCTCGGCGGTCAGGCCGGGCCGGCGCAAATAACCGCGCGCGACGCCCGCGCCCGCGACGAACAATTCGCCGGGCAAGCCTTCGGGCATCGGCTGTTGATAGACATCCAGCACATGCAAGTGCAAGTCGGGGATGGCCGCGCCGATGACGCTGCCCGCGCCGGCGTCCAAATCGGCCAGGCGGATGGGGCGGTAAGTGACATGGACGGTGGTCTCGGTGATGCCGTACATGTTCACCAGCAAGGGCCGCTGGTCGCCATGGCGTTGGAACCAGCCGCGCAGGCTTTCCAATTGCAGCGCTTCGCCGCCGAAAATGACCTGGCGCAAGGCCAGCTTCGCGCCGGGCCGGGTCTCGTCCACGGCCATGAACTGGCGGAACGCCGACGGCGTCTGGTTCAACACCGTCACGCCTTCCCGCTCGACTAGTTCGTAAAACACGTCGGGCGAGCGGCTGCTGGCGTAAGGCACGACCACCAGCCGTCCGCCGTGCAGCAGCGCGCCCCAGATCTCCCAGACTGAAAAATCAAACGCGGCGGAGTGGAACAGCGTCCACACGTCGTTGGCGTCGAAGCCGTACCAGGCTTGCGTCCGCGCCATCAGCCGGGCCAGGTTGGCATGCGTGACCAGGCAGCCTTTGGGCCGGCCTGTGGAGCCCGAGGTGTAGATGACATAGGCGGCGTTCGCCGCTTGGACGCCGGCCCGGGGCGGCCCGTCGCCGGCTTGGGCGATGGCGTCGGCGTCCAGCAAAATCTTGTCCACGCCGATGTCGCCGAGGCGGGCGGCGACGGGGGCTTGCGTGACCAGGCAGGCGACGCGGCTGTCTTCCAGCATGAAGCCGATCCGCTCGGCGGGATGCGCCGGGTCGAAGGGCACATAAGCCCCGCCGGCCTTCATAATCCCTAAGAGGCCGACGACCAGCTCAAGCGAGCGTTCCACGCACAAGCCGACCAGCACTTCCGGCCCCACGCCTTTGGCCTGTAAATAATTCGCCAGCCGGTTGGCTTGCGCGTCCAGTTCGCGGTAGCTCAAATGTTCGCCTTCGCAGGCCAGCGCGATGGCGTCTCCCCGCTCGGCGGCGATCCGGGCGAAGATCTGGTGGGCGCATTCCAGCGGCGGCAGGAGGGCTTGCGGTTCGTCCCGCCGGGGTTCCACCGTCAGCGCCCAAGCGTCCACGGTCTGGACTGTGTCGTTGACCGCCGCCCGCAGCAGTCCGCGCAAATGCTCCAGCAGCCGCCGGATGCTGTCGGCGTCATAGCGCTGGCCGTCGAACAGCGCGCGGAATTTGAACCGCCCGCCGGGCACGACGGACAAGGCCAGCGGGAAATGGGTGCGCTCGACCAGCCGCACATCGCGCACGTCCAGCCCGCCGAAACGGTCTTGCAGCGCGGTGTCGACCGGATAATTGTCGAACGCCAGCAAGGTCTCGAACAGCGGTTCGCCAGTGGGCACATCGCTGCAACGCTGCACATCGGGCAGGCGGCTGTGTTCAAAATCGCGCATTTCCAATTGCTGGTGTTGCAATGCCCGCAGCCAGTCCAGCAGGCCTAAGCCCCGGCCCGAGCCGGCCCGCAGCGGCAGGGAGTTGATGAACAAGCCGATCATCTCCGCCGACCCGGCCAGGCTGGCCGGCCGCCCGGAGACGGTCACGCCGAACACGACATCCTCTTGGTTCGCGTAGCTTTGCAGCAGCCGCGCCCAAGCGCCCAGCACCAGGGTGTTGGCGGTGATCTGCTGGCGGCGGATCCAGCCTTGCAGCCGGGCGGTCTCGTCGGCGTCCAGCCAGACTTCCACCGGGCCGGTTTCGGCTGCGCGGGCCTGTGGCCGGGGCGGAATATTGAGCCGGGTCGGCGTGGCGAACCCGGCCAGCCGTTTGCGCCAATGCGCCTGCGCCTGTTCGGTGTCTTGCCGGGACAGCCAGGCGATATAGTCGCGGTAGGGGCGGGGCCGGCGGGCCGGCGGCGGAGCGCCTAGGCAAAAGGCTTGATAGCATTGCAGCACTTCGCGGACGACCAGGCTCAAGCACCAGCCGTCGAGCAGGACGTGGTGGTGTGTCCAGATCCAATGCCAGCGCGCCTCGTCCAGCCGGAGCAGGCTGACGCGCATCAGCGGCGCTTGTTCCAGATCCAGCCCCCGGTTCCGGTCGGCGGACAGATAAGCCTCCAGCCGGGCGGCTTGCGCCTGTCCGTCCAGCCCGCGCCAATCTTCCCTGTCCAAATGGAAGGGCGCTTCCGCCAGCACCCGCTGCAAAGGCTCGCCGACCTGCCGCCACACGAAGGCGGTGCGGAAGATCGCGTGGCGTTTTACCGTCTCTTGCCAGGCGCGCTCGAACGCGCCGGCGTCCAAACCGCCCAGCAATTCGCCGTGCAACTGCTCCAGATACAAATCCGGCCCGCCCTCGAACAGGCTGTGGAACAGCAGCCCTTGCTGCATCGGCGACAGGCTGTACAGATCCTCGGTTCCCGCCGCCTCGGCGAGTACGCGGTCCAGCGCGGTTTGGTCTAGCTGGCATAGCGGGAAGTCCGACGGCGTCCAGCCGCCGGCCTCGGGCTCAAGGCAATGGCCGACCAGGCCGCGCAGTTCGGCCAGGAAGCGCTGCGCCAGCGCCGCGACGGTTTCGCGCCGGTAGGCGGCTGTCGGGTAATGCCATTCCACGCGGAATTGCCCGCCTTGCACCGAGGCGACCACGTCCAGCAGATGGCGGCGCGGTTCGTCCGGGTCTTGCCCCGCGCCCAATGGCCCGTCTGCCAGGCGGAACCATTCAAACCCGGACTCCGCCTGGTCGAGCTGGCCCAGATAATTGAACGAGACGGCAGGCTCCGGCAGGCCGGCCAAGCGTCCGCGCACCGCCGCGTCGGGGCTCAGATAGCGGGCGATGCCGAAGCCTACGCCGCCTTGCGGAATCTGCCGCAGTTGCTCCTTGACGGACATGATGGCGCGGCCCGGCCCCGCCGCCGCTTCGGTTTTCAGCGCGACCGGGAACAGGCTGGTGAACCAGCCCACGGTGCGGGACAGATCCACGTCCTCGAACAGGGTTTCGCGGCCATGGCCTTCCAGGTTCACCCAAACCGTGGCCCCGCCTGTCCACGCGGCCATCGCCTGGGCGAAGGCGGCTAATAAAATGTCGTTGACCTGGGTGTGGTAGACCGGCGGGACTTGTCTTAACAGCGCTTCGGTCTCTTCCCGGCTCAAATCCACCGCGACAATGCCGGCCACCCCGGCCTTGTTCTGTTCGACGCCTTCCGGATAGTCTATCGGCAAGGGCGTGCAGGCTTCCCGTTCCAGCTCCAGCCAATAGTCCGTGCCTAGGCCTTGGGCGTCGGCGGCGCGGGCTTCGAGTTTGCGGCTCCAACTGGCATAAGACGCCGTGGCTTCGGGTTCGCGCGGCGGTTCGCCGAGCAGGGTTTGTTGGCAGTGCTGCTGCAAATCGTCGAGCAAAATCCGCCAGGACACGCCGTCGATGGCCAGGTGGTGGATGACCACCAATAAATGGCGCTCCTCCCCGTCGAAGAACACCGCCCGTCCTAGCGGGCCATGTTCCAGATCCAGGCTGTTTTGCGCCGCTTCGGCCCGCCGCGCCATGGCTTCGCGCCGGGCTTCGGGGCCGCCGGCCGGCAGCGTTTCCTGTTCCAGCACGATGCCGTCCGTGCCGGCATAGCGCTGCCGCCAGCCGCCGTCGCGGCGGTCAAAGCGCAGGCGCAGCGCGCCGTGGCGTCGATTGATCGCCGCCAGCGCCGAGGCGATGGCGGCGGCGGAAACCTCGGGCGCGACCTGCAACAGCACGGCCTGGTTCCAATGGCCGGGATGGGCCAGGCGCTGTTCAAAAAACCAGTGTTGAATCGGCGTCAACGGGATGGCGGCGGCGCTGGGCTCGGCCAGTGCCTGGGCCTGGCTTTCGCGGCGGGCGAGCCGGGCCAGTTCGGCCACGGTCGGATGCTGGAACACCTCGCGGGGCGTGATTTTGAGGCCCGCTTGCGCGGCTTTGGAGACGATTTGCAGGCTGATGATGGAATCCCCGCCCAGCGCGAAGAAATTGTCCTCGACGCCGACGCGCTCCACGCCCAGCACTTCGCGCCAGACCTGGGCCAGCGCGGTTTCATGGTCGTTGGACGGCGCGAGGTAAGCCTCGCGGGCCGTGTGCCGGTCGAAATCGGCGACAGGCAGCGCGTCGCGGTCGAGCTTGCCGGTGGGCGACAGCGGCAAGGCGGCCAGCAGCACATAAGCGGCGGGCGCCATGTAGTCGGGCAGCCAGTCCTGGCAAACCGCCCGCAGGCTGTCGGCGTTGACCGATGCGGTGGCGGCGACGCCGTAGGCCACCAGGCTGGGCTGCCCGGCGGGGCCGGGCCGCGCCAGCACGGCGGCTTCGCGCAGTCCGCCGTGTTGGCGCAACACCTGTTCGATTTCCTCCAACTCGATGCGATGGCCGCGAATCTTGACTTGCCGGTCGATGCGGCCCAGAAATTCAAGGTTGCCGTCGGGCAGGCGGCGGACGCGGTCGCCGGTCTTGTACAGCCTCGCGCCGGGTTCTTCGCTGTAAGCGTCGGGCACGAAGCGCTCGGCGGTCATCGCGGGCCGCCGCAGATAGCCTCTGGCCAGGCCTATGCCGCCCACATGCAATTCGCCGGGCACGCCGGCCGGCATGGGCCGTCCGTCGGCGTCCAGCACGTACAGCCTGGCGTTCGCCAAGGCTTTGCCGATATGCAGCCGGCCTTCCGCGCACTCGCCCAGGCTGGCGCAGACGGTGGCTTCGGTCGGGCCGTAGGCGTTGAAAAACGCCCGGTTCTTGGCCCATTGCGCGCGCAGTTCCAACGGGCACGCCTCCCCGGCCACGATCAACGATGCCAGATCCGGCAAGTCCGTCACCGGCGCTTGGGCCAGCACCGACGGGGTCATCGTCAAATGGGTGATGCGCTGCTCTTTGAGCCGGCGCACAAAGCCTTCGCCCGGTAGCAAGTCTTCCTGCCGGGCCAGTTGCAGCGAGGCCCCCCGGAACAGCGCCATCGCGATTTCCGACACGGAGGCGTCGAAGCTCAGCGAGGCGAATTGCAACACCCGGCTGTCCGGCGCGATCCGGAAAAAATCGCTCTGCGCAAACCCCAGATTGCTCAAGCCCCGATGGGTCAACAACGTGCCTTTCGGCGTGCCGGTGCTGCCCGAGGTGTAGATGGCATAGGCGAGATGGGCCGGGCCGACCTCGACGGCGGGTGGGGCGTCGGATTCTTGGCTGATGGCCGGCCAGGCGGCGTCCAGATCCAGCAATTCGACATTGGCCCGCGGGAAGCGGGCGAGCAAAGCGGTTTGAGTCAGCACCAGGCGGACGCCGGCGTCTTCGACCATGAACCGGACGCGCTTGTCCGCATAGGCCGGATCCAGCGGCAAATAAGCCCCGCCGGCCTTCCACACCGCCAGCAGGCTGATGATGGCCTTGATGGAGCGGTCCAGATACAAGCCGACCAGGATTTCCGGCCCCACGCCGCGGCGGCGAAGATAATGGGCCAGCCGGTTGGCGCGGCGGGACAATTCGCGAAAGCTCAGATGGCTGTCGCCGAAGCTGACGGCGATCCGGTCGGGGGCCAGGCAGGCTTGTTCCTCAATGATCTGGTGCGCCGGCGCGGCGGGGTAGGGCGTGGCGGTTCCGCCCGCCTCGCGCAGCCGCCGCCGCTCGGCGGCCTCGAACAGATCCCAGTCGGCCAAGGTTTCGACCTGGCCGGCGGCGGCGGACAGCAGCAACTGCCGCAAATGGCCGAGGATGGGCCGGATCGTTTCAATTTCGTAGCGGTTCTCGTCAAAATACAGCTTGAGCGCCAGGTTCCCACCCGGAATCGCGGCCAGAGCGAGGCCGTAATGGCTGCGCTCGACGAAGCTGACCGGCCCGAACGACAAGCCGCCGGCATAGTCTTTCAGGGTCTGGTCGACGGGATAGTTTTCAAACACCAGCAGCGTTTCAAACAGGTTCCCGCCCGGCGGCAGGCCGCTCCAGCGCTGGATGTCGGCCAGCCGGCTGGACTCGTAGTCGCGCAGCGACGCTTGCCGCGCCTGCGTGTCGCGCAGCCAGGCCGAAAGCGGCGCTTGCCGGTCGATCTTGACCCGCATCGGCAAGGTGTTGATGAACAGGCCGACCATGTCCTCGAAGCCGTCGAGATCCTCGGGCCTGCCTGCGACGGTCACGCCGAAGACCACATCCAGGCCACCGCTGTAAGCATGCAGCAGATAAGCCCAGGCCCCGGCCACCACCGTGTTCAACGTGATTTGCTGTTGCCGCGCCCAAGCTTGCAACTGCGCCGTGTCTTGCTCGCCCAGCGATAGCAAGGCCTCGCCTTGGCCCACGCGGTCTTGCCGTTCGGCGCTGTCCCGTTCCGGCAGGTTGAAGCGCGTGGGCGAGTCGAAGCCGGCCAGCCATTGCCGCCAAAACGCCTCGGCGGCGGGCTGGTCTTGGCGGCCCAGCCAGGCTATGTAATCCCGGTAAGGCCGGCGCGGCGGCAGCCGCGGTTCAGTCCCCAAGCGCCAAGCCTCGTAAGCGGCCAGCACCTCGCCGACCACCACGCTGACGCACCAGCCGTCCAACACCAGATGATGGTGCGTCCAAACCCAATGCCAGCGGTCTTCGGCCAGCCGGATCAGGCTGACCCGGGTCAACGGGGCCGCGCCCAGGTCGAAGCCGCGCCGCCGGTCTTGTTCTAAAAAATCCGCCAAACGCTGGTTTTGCCCGTCCGCGCCGGGGGTTCGCCAGTCGGAATAATCGACTTGGAACGGTGGCGCGCGTTCGACCCGTTGCAAGGGCTCGTCCACACCTTGCCAGACGAAGGAGGTGCGCAGCACGGCGTGGCGGGCGACGACGGTTTGCCAGGCTTTCGTGAAAGCGGCCAAATCGACCTCGCCGGCCAGCTCGGCGTGGATCTGTTCCAGATAGACATCCTGCTCGGGCGAATACAGGGCATGGAACAGCAAGCCCTGCTGCAACGGCGACAGCGGGTAGGCGTCTTCGATGTCCCGGCCCGTCGGTGCGACTCCTGCCAGGGCTTCCACACGCTGCGTGGGAAGGCCTGCGGAGGCGCTCCGCGCCTCAAGCGGCGCATCGGCGGACTGGGCGGAAACGGTGGCGGCCAATTCGGCGATGGTCTGGAACGCCATCAAATTGCGGCGGCTGATCTTCAAGCCCGCGCGGGCCGCTTTGGCGACGATTTGCAGCATGATGATCGAGTCGCCGCCCAGCGCGAAGAAATTGTCGTGGACGCCGACCCGCTCCAAGCCCAGCACCTCCGCCCAAATCCGCGCCAGCGCGGCTTCGGTCTCATTGCCGGGGGCGGCGTAGTCTTCGTGGACGGCGTGCAGATCCATCTCCGGGTCGGGCATTGCGTCGCGGTCGAGCTTGCCGTTGGCGGTGAGGGGTAGGGCGTCGAGCAGCACATAGGCGGAGGGCACCATGTAGTCGGGCAGGCGGGCCTCGCAGGCCTGCCGGAGGCTGCGCGGCGTCGCGCCGTCGCGGGGCGCGCCGTAGGCGACCAGCCGGGGCTGGCCGGACGGCCCCGGGCGGGCCAGCACGGCGGCCTCGCGCAGGCCGCCTGCGGCGCGCAGCGCCTGCTCGATCTCGCCGAGCTCGATGCGGAAGCCGCGGATTTTGACCTGGCTGTCGATGCGGCCGAGGTATTCCAGCTCGCCGCCGCCCAGCCAGCGGGCCAGGTCGCCGGTCTTGTAGAGCCGGCCTTCGGCGAACGGGTTGGCGACGAAGCGCTCGGCGGTGAGCCCGTCGCGGCGCAGGTAGCCGCGCGCCAGCCCGGCCCCGCCGACGTGCAGCTCGCCGGCCACGCCGGCCGGCGCCGGCTGCTCCGCCGCGTCCAGCACATACACGGCCAGGTCCGGCAGGGGCCGGCCGATGACGCTGCCGCGCCCGGCGCCCGTGTCCTCCAGGCGGACGCGGCGGTAGGTCACGTGGACGGTGGTCTCGGTGATGCCGTACATGTTCACCAGCCGGGGCGTCTCCTCGCCGTGGCGCTCCAGCCAGGGCCTCAGCCGCGGCAGGTCCAGCGCCTCGCCGCCGAACACGACCTGGCGCAGCGCCAGGCCGGCCCCCCCGCGCGCGGCGTCCTCGGCCATCAGCGGGTAGAACGCCGAGGGCGTCTGGTTCAGCACGGTGACTCGCTCGTCGGCGAGCAGCTGGTAAAACAGCTCCGGCGAGCGGCTGGCCGCGAACGGCACGACCACCAGCCGCCCGCCGTACAGCAGCGCGCCCCAGAGCTCCCAGACCGAGAAGTCGAACGCGTAGGAGTGGAACAGCGTCCACACGTCGTCCGCGCCGAAGCCGAACAGCTCCTCGGACGCCCGCATCAGCCGGGCGACGTTGGCGTGGCTGACCACGACGCCCTTGGGCTGGCCGGTCGAGCCGCTGGTGTAGATGACATAGGCGGCGTTTTCCGGCCCGGCCACGGGTTCCGGCGGCTCCGGCGGCTGCGTGTCGATGGCCGCCTGCTCGCGGTCGAGCAGCACCCGCCGCGCCGCCGTGCCCGTTTCGGCCAGCGCCGCCTGCTGCGCGGAGTGGCTGACGACCAGCGCCAGGCCGCTGTCTTCGACCATGAACGCCAGCCGCCGCGCCGGGTAGGCCGGGTCCAGCGGCACGTAGGCCCCGCCGGCCTTGAGGATGGCGAGGATCGCGACGACCAGGTCCAAGGAGCGCTCCAGCGCCAGCCCGACCAGGGTCTCCGCGCCCACGCCCAAGGCCCGCAGGTGCCGGGCCAGCCGGTTCGAGCGGGCGTCCAGCTCGGCGTAGCTTAAATGCTCGCCGCCGAAGCTCGCGGCGGCGCGGCCCGGCGCTTGGGCGGCCACGCGCCCGAACCAGGCGTCCAGCGTCTCTTCGACGGGGAACGCCCGCCCGCCCCCGCGCCAATCCTCCAGCAACTGGCGGCGCTCGGCGGCGGACAGCCAAGGCAACTGGTCGATGGGGCAGCCGGGGTTCTCGACGACGCTCCGCAACAGATTTTGATAGTGGTTGCCCAGCCGCAAGATCGTGTCATGCTCGAACAGGCCGGTCTTGTATTCCAGCCGCAATGCCAAGCCCGCCGGGGTTTCTTCGGCGATCAAGGTCAAGTCGAACTTGGCCGCCTCCGCCGCCACGTCCATGCGTTCAATGGCCAGGCCCGGCAATTCCAAGGTCTCCGATGAGGCGTTTTGCAAGGCGAACATGATCTGGAAAAACGGCGTTTGCCCCAGGCCGCGCTCGGGCCTCAAGGTGTTGACCAGCAGTTCAAACGGCAAGTCCTGGCATTCCCAGGCGCCCAGCGTGGTTTCCCGCACCCGTTGCAAGACCTCGGTGAAGGCCGGATTGCCGGACAAATCCGTGCGCAGCACTTGGGTGTTGACGAAGAAGCCGATCAGATTCTCGATTTCGGCGCGGTTGCGGCCTGCGACCGGCGAGCCGACGATGACATCGGCCTGGTGGGTGTAGCGGTAAATCAGCACCTTGAACGCCGCCAGCAAAGTCATGAACAGCGTCGCGCCTTCGCGTTCGCCCAGGCGCTTGAGTTGGCCCAGCAACACGGGCGGCGGCAGGAAATATTCGGTCGCGCCGGAGCCGTCTCCTGGCTTGGCCCCCGGAAAATCGGCGGGTAGCGCGGTTTTTGGCAGCGGCCCTTGCAAGCGCTCCTTCCAATACTGCAACTGCCCGCCCCAAAGCTGCTCGACCTGTTCCCGTTGCCATTCGGCGAAATCGGCGTATTGAATCTCCAGCTCGGCCAAGGGCACATGCCCGCCGCCGGTGAAGGCGCGGTAATAGGCCGCGAAATCGCGGATCATCACGCCCATCGACCAGCCGTCGGTGACGAGATGGTGGATCGTCACCAGCAAGACGGCCTCGTCGTTTTTGCGGCGGAACAGCGCGGCGCGCAGCAGCGGCCCTTTGGCCAAATCGAAGGGCTGGTGTATCGCCCTGCGGATCGCCCCGGCCAGCGCCTGCTCGCTGTGGATGGCCTCTTCCTTGAACGGGATGCGCATTTGCGGATGGATGACTTGCAGCAGCTCGCCTTCTTGCACGGCGAAGGTGGTGCGCAGGACTTCGTGCCGCTGCGTGAGCGCGTTCAGCGCGCCGGTCAACGCGGCCGTGTCGATGTCCCCCCGCAGCCGCAACGCCACGGGCACATGGTAGGCCGGGTTGCCCGGCTCCAGTTCGGCTTGGAGCCAGAGGCTTTGTTGGGCATAGGAAACCGTCGCGGCAGTAAAATTCACGCTAACCTCAGGTTTAAAGACTATGGTTGGCCGGGCATGTCGGGCTCGCGCAGCGCCAGATCGCCGGTGTCGGCCAGGCTGACTTGGCGGCGTCCACGTTTCATGGGTGTGATTTTGTCCGGCGTTTTAAGCTCTTCCGCGCCACGCCGCGCGGCGACCATCGCCGCGAGATTTTCCACGGTGGGTTCCTCGAACAAGCTGCGCAATGGCAAGGCCACGGCAAACTGCTCGCGCACGCGGGAGACGACCTGGGTGGCGTTCAACGAGTGGCCGCCCAGCTCAAAGAAATTGTGCTGGACGCCGATGGGCGAGACGCCCAGGACTTGTTCCCAGATCGCGCACAATTGTTCCTCCAGCGCGTTGCGCGGGGCCAGATAAGGCCGTTCCGGCAGGGCTTCGGCTTCGGGCGCGGGCAGAGCGTCGCGGTCGAGCTTGCCGTTGGCGGTGAGGGGTAGGGCGTCGAGCAGCACATAGGCGGAGGGCACCATGTAGTCGGGCAGGCGGGCCTCGCAGGCCTGCCGGAGGCTGCGCGGCGTCGCGCCGTCGCGGGGCGCGCCGTAGGCGACCAGCCGGGGCTGGCCGGACGGCCCCGGGCGGGCCAGCACGGCGGCCTCGCGCAGGCCGCCTGCGGCGCGCAGCGCCTGCTCGATCTCGCCGAGCTCGATGCGGAAGCCGCGGATTTTGACCTGGCTGTCGATGCGGCCGAGGTATTCCAGCTCGCCGCCGCCCAGCCAGCGGGCCAGGTCGCCGGTCTTGTAGAGCCGGCCTTCGGCGAACGGGTTGGCGACGAAGCGCTCGGCGGTGAGCCCGTCGCGGCGCAGGTAGCCGCGCGCCAGCCCGGCCCCGCCGACGTGCAGCTCGCCGGCCACGCCGGCCGGCGCCGGCTGCTCCGCCGCGTCCAGCACATACACGGCCAGGTCCGGCAGGGGCCGGCCGATGACGCTGCCGCGCCCGGCGCCCGTGTCCTCCAGGCGGACGCGGCGGTAGGTCACGTGGACGGTGGTCTCGGTGATGCCGTACATGTTCACCAGCCGGGGCGTCTCCTCGCCGTGGCGCTCCAGCCAGGGCCTCAGCCGCGGCAGGTCCAGCGCCTCGCCGCCGAACACGACCTGGCGCAGCGCCAGGCCGGCCCCCCCGCGCGCGGCGTCCTCGGCCATCAGCGGGTAGAACGCCGAGGGCGTCTGGTTCAGCACGGTGACTCGCTCGTCGGCGAGCAGCTGGTAAAACAGCTCCGGCGAGCGGCTGGCCGCGAACGGCACGACCACCAGCCGCCCGCCGTACAGCAGCGCGCCCCAGAGCTCCCAGACCGAGAAGTCGAACGCGTAGGAGTGGAACAGCGTCCACACGTCGTCCGCGCCGAAGCCGAACAGCTCCTCGGACGCCCGCATCAGCCGGGCGACGTTGGCGTGGCTGACCACGACGCCCTTGGGCTGGCCGGTCGAGCCGCTGGTGTAGATGACATAGGCGGCGTTTTCCGGCCCGGCCACGGGTTCCGGCGGCTCCGGCGGCTGCGTGTCGATGGCCGCCTGCTCGCGGTCGAGCAGCACCCGCCGCGCCGCCGTGCCCGTTTCGGCCAGCGCCGCCTGCTGCGCGGAGTGGCTGACGACCAGCGCCAGGCCGCTGTCTTCGACCATGAACGCCAGCCGCCGCGGCGGGTAGGCCGGGTCCAGCGGCACGTAGGCCCCGCCGGCCTTGAGGATGGCGAGGATCGCGACGACCAGGTCCAAGGAGCGCTCCAGCGCCAGCCCGACCAGGGTCTCCGCGCCGACGCCCAGGGCCCGCAGGTGCCGGGCCAGCCGGTTCGAGCGGGCGTCCAGCTCGGCGTAGCTTAAATGCTCGCCGCCGAAGCTCGCGGCGGCGCGGCCCGGCGCTTCGGCGGCCACGCGCCCGAACCAGCCGTCCAGCGTCTCCTCGACCGGGAACGCCCGCCCGCCGCCGCGCCATTCCTCCAGCAACTGGCGCCGCTCGGCGGCGGACAGCAGGGAATGGCGGCGCATATCGGCTTGCGGCGTTTCCGCCATGGCGTCCAGGCAGCGCTGGTAATAGCCGGCGACGGCCTCGATTTGCGCGGCGGGGAATTGGGAGGCGTCGTAAATCAGCGTCAGTTCAAGCCGTGAAGAGCCGGGATAGACGCTGAACTGGCTGAGGAACGGGAAATCGGTCTCTTCCCAGACTTGGTGGCCCAACACCTCGATGCCGCTGGCGCGCATGATTTCTTCGTAAACATGGAAATGCACGAAATTGAACGCGGTGGCGAACAACGCGCGGCCGCCGGCCAGTTCCTTGAGCTTGGCCATCGGGAAGCGGCGATGCGCCAAGACCTCTTTTTCCGCGTCGAACACGCGGCGCGCCAGATCGACGAAGCTGCCTGAGCCCAAATCCATCCGCAAGGGCAGCGTGTTCAAGAACAGCCCCAGCACGCGCTCGCCGTTGCCGCTTTCCGGGCGTCCGTTGACCACCAGCCCGGTGACGACTTCGCTTTGCCCTGACAACAAGCCCAGCACCCGCATCTGCGCGGCCAGCGCCACCGTCTTCAGCGGCACGCCGGCTTGCTGGCCTAGCCGCCTTAGGCCCTCGCAAGTCGCGGCATCCAGCGCCAGCACCCGTTGCTGGATGCGCCGCGCGCCGCCCGGCGCGCCGGGGAGTTTTGGCAGTTGGGTCAATGGCAGTTGGTCTGCCACTTTCAGCCAATAGTCCCGCTCGCTTGCTGTCGCCAACGCGGCCTGTTCCAGTTGGATGAAATCCGCGTAACGGACGCTGGGCGGCTCGAAGGCGCTGGCCTGGGCGAGGCCGAGTTGGGCCAGATAGCCGCCCAGCAACTCGGTCATCATCAAGGCCACGCTCCAGCCGTCGAGGATCGCGTGGTGGAAGCCAAACACGATCTGCGTGGCGTCCTCGGCGCGGCGCGCCAGATGGAAGCGCAGCAGCGGCGGGTCTTGGGGGTCGAAAGGCGTCCGCCGCTCGGCGTCCACGATGTCGGCGATCCGTTGCTCCTGCTCCGCCGGAGACAGCGCGCAAAGATCCTCGAAACGGCACTTCGCCATCGCCGAGCCCCGCACCATTTGCAAGGGCTCGCCATAGCGCCCGAAGTCGAAGCCGGTGCGCAACACCGCGTGGCGGTCTACCAGCGCCTGGAGCGCGGCGAGCCAGGCCGCCTCATGCAGCGGCAGGCGCAGGTGGAACGTGAAAATATCGTGATACAGCGCCAGCTCCGGATGCAATTGCGCCTCGAAGAACATGCCGGCTTGCAACAGGGACAAGGGATAGGCGTCAACCAAGCCGGGCGGCAAGGCCGCGCGGTCGCCTTCCCGCACCAGCGCGAACGGCGCGAGCGCGGTTTCCGCCGCGGTTTCGGTCTTGACCAAGGCGCCGGCCAAGTCGGCCAGGCGCGGGTATTGATAGAGCTGGGACAGCGAGCTTTGCACGCCCTGCTTGCCCAGCAGCGACAAGACCTCCAGGATCAGGATGGAATCCCCGCCCAGCGCGAAGAAATCGTCGTCGAGCCCGACTTGCCCGGCCTTGAGCACCTGTTGCCAAATCCCGGCCAGGCGGCGTTCCATGGCCGTGCGTGGCGGCGCGTAGGGCGGATGCGCGAGGGCGGTGTCCGCGTCGGGCGGCGGCAGCGCGGCGCGGTCCAGCTTGCCGTTGCGGGTCAGGGGCCAGGCGGTGACGGGCACAAAGCCGGCGGGCACCATATGCCCCGGCAGGCGGGCTTGGCATAGGGCGCGCAATTCGGCGGCGTCGGCCTGGGCTTCCCCGGCCGGCACATAATAAGCGACCAGGCGTTTTTGGCCGGGCGCGTCCTCGCGGGCCAGCACCACAGCTTCTTTGACGGCCTGGTGGTTCAACAAGGCGCTTTCGATCTCGCCCAGCTCGATGCGGAAGCCGCGAATCTTCACTTGATGGTCGCAGCGGCCTAGGTACTCGATGTCCGGCCCAGGCCGCCAGCAGGCCAGGTCGCCGGTGCGGTACAGCCGCCCGCCTTCCGCCTCGGCAAACGGGTTGGGAATGAAGCGCTCGGCGGTCAGGCCTGGCCGGCGCAGATAACCGCGCGCCAGGCCGGCCCCGGCCACATAAAGCTCGCCGGCGACCCCCTCCGGCACGGGCTCCAGCCGCTCGTCGAGAATGTACAGCCCCAAGTCGGGGATGCGCCCGCCGACCAGGCTGCGGCTATTGTCCTGTTCCTGGGCGAGCGGGCGGAAGGTGACATGCACGGTGGTTTCGGTGATGCCGTACATATTGACCAGTTGGGGGCTGGCGTCGCCATGGCGCTCAAACCAAGGCTTCAGCATGGCCGGTTCCAGCGCCTCGCCGCCGAAGACGACCCAGCGCAAGGCCAGATCCGGCAGGCCTGCCGGCGGCTCGTGCGCGATCAGCGGGCGGAACGCGGAAGGGGTCTGGTTCAGCACGGTCACGCCTTCTTCGGCCAGCAGGCGGTGGAAGGCTTCGGGCGAGCGGCAGGTCAGGTGCGGCACGACGACCAGCCGCCCGCCGTAGAGCAGCGGCCCCCACAACTCCCAGACCGAAAAATCGAAGGCGTAGGAATGGAACAGCGTCCACACATCGCTTTCGTCGAAGCCGAACCAGTGTTCCGTCGAGCGCATCAAACGCATGACGTTGCGATGCGACACGACCACGCCGCGCGGCTGCCCGGTCGATCCCGAGGTGTAGATCACATAGGCGGCGTTCAGCGGACGGGTTTTTTCGACCCAGGGGCCGTCGCCGTCCAGGCTGTCTATCCATGGCCGGTCGCGGTCCAGGCACAGGCTGTCCAGCCCTTCTGGCAGCGGCGGCAGTTCTTGCGCGGTGGCGCTGACCAACACGGCGACCTGGCTGTCTTCCAACATGAAAGCCAGCCGCTGCGGCGGGTCGGCGGGATCCATCGGCACGTAAGCGCCGCCGGCTTTCAGCACGGCCAGTATGGCGGCCACCATGTCCGGCGAACGCGGCAGCAGCAGGCCGACCCGCGTCTCCGGCCCCACGCCCCGCTCCCGCAACGCGCAGGCCAGGCGCTGGGCGCGGCGGTCCAGTTCGCGGTAGCTCAGATGCTCGTCGCCAAAACTCAACGCTACGCGGTCAGGGTGGCGGCGGGCTTGCGCGGCGAACCAGGCGGACAGGCTGGGATGGCTTTCCGCCGCCGCCTGAATCCGGTTGCGGCCTTGCAGCAATTCGGCCTTGTCTTGGGGCTTGAGGATCGGCAGTTCGGCAATCCGCCGCGACGGATTGTCCAGCGCCGCCGCCAGCCATTCCAGCCAGCCGTCCAGCAAGCGGCGGATGGTCGCCGGGCGGAAGCGGGCGGTTCTGTAAGCGAGCAGTCCCCGCACGCCATTGCCGCTGTCTTCGACATGCAGGGCCAGATCGAATTTGGCGGTGGTCTCTGGCATCGGCACATCGCGCAAGCCCAGGCCGGGCAGCGGGATTTGCCCGGCATCGCCTTGCAGATAGAGGAACAGCGCCTGGAACAAGGGGTTTTGGCCAACGCCGCGTTGCGGGCGCACGGCTTTCACGACCAGGTCGAAGGGCACGTCCTGGTGCTCAAAGCCTTCCAGCTTGACCTGCTCGACCCGCCGGACCAGTTCGTGGAAGCTGGGGGCCTCGTCCAGCGCCATGCGCAGCACCAGCAGATTGGCGAAGAAGCCGGTCACGTCCTCCCATTCCCGGCGCGGCCTGCCCGCGATGGAGGTGCCCACCGGGAAATCCGTCTGGCCGCTGAAGCGGTGTAGCACGGCGGCGTAGGAGGCCAGCAGCGTGGTGAACAGCGTGACGCCGGCTTCCCGGCTGAAGGTTTTTAAAGCCTCCACCAAGCGGGCCGGCAGCGCGTAGGCTTCCGAGGCGCCGGCGTAGATCGAGTGGCCGGGCTGCGCGTCGTCGACAGGCAGTTTCAGCGCCGGGAGTTGCGCCAGTTGCCGGCTCCAGTAGGCCAGGTGGGGGGCGAACGCCTGCTGTTCGGCGCGCTGGCGCTGCCACGACACAAAATCGCTGTATTGGTAGGCAGGCTCGCCGTCCGGCGCGGGCCGTCCGGCGCGGAGGTTTGGGTAGGCGGCCGCCATGTCCGTCAAGATCAGTCCGGCCGACCAGGCGTCGGCGATCAGGTGATGGGCGTTGAGCAGAAAATACCAGCCCTCGGCGGCGACGCGCAGCAGCACGGCGCGGAACAGCGGCGGCTTCGCGAGATCGAACACATGGCGGCCCTCTTCGTCGAGCCGGCGCGCCACCTCCGCGTCCCGTTGTCCGGGCTCCCAAGCGGACAAGTCCGCAAATTCCATCGCGGCGTCCAACGCGTCCGCGATCTTCGCCAGCGGGCGCTCGTCCGCCATGGGGAAATAAGTCCGCAGGCTTTCGCGGCGGGCGATGACGGCGCGCAGCGCGGCCTGCCAGGCGGCGACATCCAGCGGGCCGTCCAGGTACAGGGCTTTGCGGATGTTGTAGGCGGGCAGGCTGTCCGGCTCCATGCGGTTGAGAAACCACAGGCTCTGTTGCCCCGGCGACAGTGGCCGTTCAGCGCCGGCCATCGTGGCTTTAGGCGGCGGCGCCTCGCCGCTTTCGGCTGGCCGGCCTAGACGCTGCAACAGGCCGGCTTTGTGTTCCCGCAGGCCGGCTTGCAGTTCCGCCGTCATCGCCCCGGCCGGCGCGCGGATCTGGAGCTTGCCGTCCTCGGCCCGGATTTTCACCCCCAAGCGGGCGCATTCGTCCAACAACTCCAGCAGGGTCATACCTCGAATTCCTCATGGGGCTCGGCGCTGGCCGCCGCTTCGGAGTCTTGGCCCGGGCACAATTCGCCCATGCGCCATTCCGTCATCAACTCGTCGGCCAGGGAGGCGATGCTGCCGCCGTTCAAGGCGCCGACCAGCGGGATGTCGAAGCCGGTTTCTTTCCGCACCCGGTTTTTCAAATGCACGGCGATCAAAGAATCCAGGCCGAGCTGGATCAGTGGGAGTTCGGGTTTGAGCTTGGACGGCGCGATCTGCAAAACCTCCGCGACAATCCGGTGGAGGTTTTGCGACAAGAAATCGCGCTGCCGGGCGCGGTCTTGTCCGCGCAGGGCTTGCAGAAACGCCTCCGCCGATGGCGCGCCGGCGGACGCGTTTTCGCCGCCGAGCGCGGCCAGCAGGGGGGCGTGTTCAAGCACCGGGTCGGCCTGCGCCATCCGCCACAGATCCATCGGAAACACGCCGATTTGCGGCGGCGTCCGCCGATCCGCCATCAAGCGCTCCAACACCGACAAGGCTTGCGTCGGCGTCATCCTGCGCATGCCCATCGCCTCCAGCCGCGCGTGGGCTTCGCGGCCGGTGGCCGAGGCGGCGAAGCCCACCTCCGACCAAGCCCCCCAGTTGACGCTCAAGCCCGGTTGCCCCAGCCTGGCCCGGTGATGGGCCAAGGCGTCCAGGAAGGCGCAGGCGGCGGCGTAGGCCGCTTGGCCGTGGGGCGGGGTCAGCGCGGAGAAGCTCGAAAACAAGACGAAACAATCAAGGCTGTCTTTGGGCAGCAGGCTGTGCATCGTCCACGCGCCGATGACCTTGGCGCGCAGTACCTCGCGCAACAGCCCGCGATCCAGCCGGATCAAGGCCTCGTCCCGGTAAATGCCCGCCGCGTGGACGAATCCGCGGATCGGCGGGGCGTTTGGCACGGTGGCGCGGTGTTTCAGATAGGCCTCGACCCGTGGCGCGTCGGCGATGTCCAGCGCCACGTACTCGACATTGACGCCTTGTTCGCGCAAGGCCCTGATCGCGGCCAACGCTGTCCGGCGCGGATCGTCGGCGGCGAAAGCGCTTTCGGCCTCCGCGCCGGGGAAGGGCGAGCGGCCCAGCAGGATCAGATGCCTGGCACCGCGCCCGGCCATCCAGGAGGCCACGCTGACGCTCAAACCGCCCAGCCCGCCGGCGATCAGGTAAGTGCCGTCAGCGGCCCATTCGAGTCCGGCCAGCGCGCCAAACTCGCTGTCGGGACGGACTAGCCGCTGCGCCAAAGGTTTGCCTTCGCGGACGGCCAGCCGGTCTTCGCCGCCGGCGTCGCGCAGGATCGCGCGCAAGTCGGCGGCGGAGCGGCCGGGGGAGGCCGCCGGATCGAGATCGACGATGCCGCCCCATAGCTCCGGCAATTCGCGGGCCAGCGCTCCGGCCAATCCCCACAGCGTGGCCTGGGAAACGTCCAGTGCCTGGGGGGCTGGCCCGGCCGCCTGGGCGCCGCGGGTGGCGATCCACAGCTTCGGCGGGCGCGGGCCGGGGTGGCCGGCCAAGGCTTGTGCCAGTGCTGCCACCGACTCGACGCCCAGCCGCTGCCCCGCTTCGAGCCGGGCGACGTCGCTGGTTTCCGACGCGTTGCTGTCCAACGGCCACAGGCAGAGGATGCCTTGGTAGGCGCTCAAGTCGAGTTGCCGCAGCAAACGAGGGAACGCGTCGACTTCGCCCAAGTTGAGCGTCCAGCCGTCGGCGCCGGAGAAGTCGGTCGCCGTCCCCGGGCGCACGAACCGGTGCGCCGCGCCGGCCTCCCGCTTGGCCCATTCCCGCCCCACGCCGCGCTGGTCCTCAAGCACTAGCCAGGCGTTGGCGGCCGGGGGTGTGTCCGCCCGCGCCGGCAACGCCACTTCGCGCCACTCGATCCCGTACAGCCAGCCAGACGTGCCGGTGGCCGGCAGGGCGGCGGGCCTGGCCGGGGAAATGGTTTTGATCTGCAAGCCTTCCATGTCGAACAGCACCGCGCCGTCTTCGTTGAACACGGTGAGCGCTCCTTCCAAGCCGCCGTCGGCGGATTCCGCAGTCAGCCGCCCATGGCTCCATACCGGGCCGTGCGGCACTGGGCCGTGCACGCGCAGCTTGCCGACCCGCGTCGGCACGAATATCCGCTCCTCGTCCCCTTGCGCGGCCCCGAGCAACGCGGCGAGGGCTGTTTGCAGGCAGGCGTCCAGCAAGACGGGGTGGATCACGTAAGCGGCGCTGGCCGTCTGCAGATCCGCGCTTAGGCGCACCTCGGCCAGCGCCTCGTTTTCGCCCAGATCGAGCTTGCTGATACCTTGCAGGCCACCGTCGAACACCACTCCGCGTTCTGCCAGCAAGTGGTAAAACTGGCCGGGGGACAGCGGAGTGGCGCAGCGCGCGCGGGCTTCGGCCAGGCTGGGGTGCGGACGGGCGGCGGGTCTTGCCTGGGGCACGGGCCGGCTTTCGGCCACGGCGTAGCGCCTTTCCGGCGGCGGCAGGCTTCGCGCCTGCGCGGCGTAATCGTCTTTCAGCCGGCTGAGATGGGGCAGGTGTTCCAGCACCTGGTCGGTGGCCGGGCCAAAATCCAGCAGGCAGGCGATTTCGTCGACGCCGGCGGCATGCAGTTGGTTGACCATGTCCAGGCTGCTGGCCGGCGTGCCGATCAGCGCCCGGGTGCCATAAAAGCGCTCATACAGGAAGCCGACAAACGCGTCGATTTCCTGTTCGGAGAGTTGGTTGATGTCAATGTCTTTCGAGCGGCTGTAAGCCAAAGCCGCCAACAAGGGCTTGCTGGATTTGAGATAGTCGCAGAAGGGTTTGCGGGCCAGGCGGTGGACGGTGTCGGCCTCGGCCGCCAAAAACGTGTGGCACATCACGCTGACCTGGCCGGTCTCCGGATCCAGCCCCTGGCGGGCGCGGCCTTCCCGGTACAAGGCGATTTTTTCCGCCAGGCTGTCGATGTCCTGGTCGAGCAAGTGGGTCAACAAATTGACGCCCATTTCCCCGGCCTTTTTGAACGATTCGGGGCTGCGCGCCGCGGTCATCCACAGCGGTATCGCCGGCTGGATCGGCGTCGGGTAGGTGCGCAAGCTGACGGTTTTGCCGCCCACTCCCTTGGCCTGGTAGGTTTCCCCGCGCCACAATCCGCGCAAGGTTTCGATGCCCTCGTACAAATGGCGGTAACGGTCCTCGTATTTGTCGGCGGCCAGCACGAAATCGTCCGGGTTCCAGCCCGAGGCCACGGCCAAGCCCACGCGCCCGCCGGAGAGGTTGTCCACCATCGCCCATTCCTCGGCGATGCGGATCGGGTTGTGCAGCGGCAGCACGACGCTGCCGGCCATCAGCCTGACTCGCCGGGTCTCCCGCGCCAACGCCGCATGCAGCACCGAGGGGTTGGGATAGAGGCTGCCCATGTGGGTGAAATGGCGTTCGGGCACCCAGACGCTGCGGAACCCCGCCTGGTCGGCATGCTTGGCCGCGTCCAGAATCAAGCGGTAGGGGTTGTCCCGCGAGGCTTCTTCGGTCGCCGCGAAGAACATCATCGAAAATTCCAAGGGCGGGCGGCGGCTGTCCGCAGGGCCGCGCTCGTGGACTTCCCAATAAACGTGTTCCGCGGACGCGGACGTCTGGCCCGCGTCGGCTTGGATGCGGGCCCGGCTGTTCAGCACCCAAGGGTGTTCGACGCCGTCGCCGGACTCGAAACGGCTGTAGAGGCTGAAATCGGCGGAGCGGTCTCCCGTCTTCACCAGGATCGCCTGCACCTGCTGCATGCCGGGGTCTAGGGAATAGAGGATTTGTTGAAAATCAAACGCGGCGATTTCGCACCGCTCCACACCTAAGGACTCGCGGGCCGCAGCCAGGGCGAGCTCCATCTGCGCCGAAATAGGCCAGACGAAATTGCCCATCAGGCTGTGTTCCCAAAGGTAGCGCCGTTCCCGCCCGGCGTCGATCCGCCAGATGAAGGTGTCCGGCTGGTGGGCCGCTTGCGGGAGCCTTTCGCCGAGCAGGTGGCCGCCGCTGCGGGGACTGCCCGTCGACACGGTCGCGGGGCGCGCGGGTTTGATCCAGTGGCGTTCGCGCTGGAACGGATAGCTGGGCAAGGTTTGCTTGACGCGTTTGCAGGGCTGGTGGAACGCGGCCCAGTCCATCCCCACCCCTTGCACATACAGGCTGGCGACGGCCTTGGACATCTGCTCCACATCGTCCCGCCCTTTGCGCAGGCTGGCCGCGGCCACGGTTTCCCCGCCGAGGACGCGGCGGGCCAAGGCCGTCAGCAGCGGGCGGGGGCCGAGTTCCAGCAGGATGGTCTCATGCCGGCTTTTGAGTGTTTCCAGCGAGCGCTGGAATTGAACCGGGGCCATGACGTGGTCCAGCCAATACGCCGCGCAGGCCATTTCATCGCCGGCCAACTCGCCGGTCAAGTTGGAGAGGATGGGCCGCCGCGGGCTGTGGAAGGCGACGGTGTCCAGCACGGCGCGGAACGCGTCCAGCATCGGGCGCATCAACGGGGAGTGGAAGCCGTGGGAAACCTTCAACTCGCTGGTGTGGATGCCTGCCTGCCGCGCGTGCGCGAGAACTTCGGCCAGCTCGGCCAGCGCGCCTGAAATGACAGTCTCGTCAGGCGCGTTGACGGCGGCGATGGACAAGCGGTGCGGATAGGCCGCGATGGCGGCCCGCGCCCAGGCTTCCGGCGCGGAGATCGCAGCCATGCCGCCGCCCGCGGGCAGCGCCTGCATCAGCCGGCCGCGGGCGGCGATCAGCCGGATGGCGTCTTCCAGGCTGAACACGCCCGCCGCGCAGGCGGCGGTGTATTCGCCGACGCTGTGGCCCAGCACCAAGGACGGCTCCACGCCCCAGGCCTGCCATTGCTCGAACAGCGCGTAGCCCAGCGAAAACAGCGCGGGCTGGGTGTGGCCTGTCTCGTCCAGCCGCCGCGCGTCCTCGGTGCCCGGCTCGGCGAACAGCAGATCCAGCAGAGGCCGTTCCAGATGCGGCCGCAGCAGTTCGGCGCAGCGGTCCAGCGCGGCGCGGAACACCGGTTCCGCCGGGTACAAGCCCCGGCCCGCGCCGGGGTATTGCGAGCCTTGGCCGGTGAACAGAAACACCGGGCGGGCGGGTTGTTCGATCCGGGCGAGGCCCTGGAACACCTGGCCCGGGGCGGTATCGGGCTTTGACAAGGCCTGCCGCAGGTTTTCGGCGCTGTCGGCGACGACCGCCTTGCGGTGGCGCAAATGGGAGCGGCCGGTGTGGGCGGTGAAACAGAGGTCGGCCAGATTCGCAGCGGGCGTGGCCAAGTAGTCCGCGTAGCGGCTGGTCAAATCGTCCAGCGCCTGGGCGCTGGCGGCGGAGAGGGTCAGAATCTGTGTCGAACGCGCCGGGATGTCCGCCTCGCCAGCCACCGGGGCCTCTTCCCAGGCTTGCAAAATCACATGGGCGTTGGTGCCGACGAAACCGAAGGCGCTGACCGCCGCCATCGTTTGCCCTTGCTTGAACCAGGGCGTGGGCTCGGTCGGGATCACCACCGGCCTGTGGTCGAGCTTGATATGCGGGTTGAGTGTCTTCAGGTGCAAATGCGGCGGGATTTCCTTGTGCCGCAACACCAGCAAGGCCTTGATGAAGCCGCAGATGCCCGCCGCGCTTTCGAGGTGGCCGAAGTTGGTCTTGACCGAGCCTAGGCCCAAGGGCTTGTCCGCCGCCCGCCGGCCATAGACGTCCAGGATCGCGCCGACCTCAATCGGGTCGCCCAGCGGCGTGCCGGTGCCATGGCATTCCACATAGCCGATGTCTTCGGGGCTGGCCTGGGCCGATTTCAGCGCGTCCTTCAACAACGCGCGCTGGGCCGAGCCGTTGGGCGCGGTCAGGCCGTTGCTGCGCCCGTCCTGGTTGACCGCCGAGCCGCGGATCAGGCCCCAAATCCGGTCGCCGTCCGCCACGGCCTGCGACAGCCGTTTCAGCACCACCAGCCCGCAGCCTTCGCCGCGGATATAGCCGTCGGCGGCGGCGTCGAACGTCCGGCAGCGCCCGCTCGGCGACATCATCCGGGCCTTGGACAGGTTGATCGTCGCCTCCGGCATCAGCATCACATTGGCTCCGCCGGCCAGCGCGATGTCGCATTCGCGGTTGCGCAGGCTCTGGCAGGCCAGGTGCAGGGACACCAGGGACGAGGAGCAGGCGGTGTCCACCGCGAGGCTGGGGCCTTGCAGGCCTAGGACATAAGACAGCCGGCCGGCCGCGGCGCTGAACGTGGAGCCCGTGCCCAGGTAAGGGCCGATGCCTTCCGTGCCGTTTTCGCGCAATTGGTGGGCCAGGTAGTCCTGGTACATCAAGCCGACAAACACACCGGTTGGGCTGCCGCGCAAGCCTTCGGCGCTGATGCCCGCATTTTCCAGGGCTTCCCAGGCCACTTCCAGCAACAGGCGCTGCTGCGGGTCCATGCTGGTGGCCTCCACCGGCGAAATGCCGAACAACTCCGGGTCGAAATAGCCGATCTGATCCAAGAAAGACCCGTGGCGGGTGCAAAGCTTGCCGGGCGCGTCCGGGTCGGCGTCATAAAGGCTGTCAATATCCCAGCGGTCTTTCGGCACGAGCCGCACCGCGTCGATGCCGCCGCGCAGCACCGCCCAGAAACTCCCGGCGTCGACGGCCCCGCCGGGAAAACGGCAACCCAGGCCGACGACGGCGACAGGCTCGGAGGCCGCCTCGGCCTGTTTCGCGAGTTGGGAACGCAGTCCTTTGATTTCCAGGTAGGCGTTCTTCAACAAGGCGCGTGTATCAATGTCGGGTGCTGCGCTCATCGCGATTCCTCAGTGTGGAGTCCCCAATTCGCCGGCCAGCAAAGCGGCCAGCTCGCTGTCTGACAACGCGTCCAAGGCGGCGTCCGGGGCGGCGGGTTTCGGTTCCTGGCCGCTTGCGGCGGCGGCCGGCGGGGTTTCGGTTCCGCGCCGCTCCGCCGCGAGATGGGCGGCAAGGGCCTTGATGTTCGGGAAATCCCAGGTGGCGGTCGGTGAAATCGGCAGGCCCAGCCATTTTTCCAACTGCTCCGTCAACTCCATCGCGGTCAAGGAGTCGAGCCCGAAGTCGGCGAAGGGTTTGGTGGCGGCGATCTCCGCGCGGTTTTGGCCCATGCGCCCGGCAATCCACTGCTGTATCCATTGTTCGATGGCGCGGCTTTCCTGGCGGTCCGCGTCATTGGCCGACGCGATTGCCGCAGGCACGGCGGCAGGCGTTGTTTCCAAAGTGCCGGGGCTTGTGTCCGGCGGCGCGGACGCGTCGCGGCGCAGCAAGGGATCCAGCGACTCCAGCGTGGCGGGCCGGTACTGTTGCACGTCGCCGATTTGGTCGGCGTAAGCGGCGACTATCGCCTCGATCTCGTGTCCGCTCAAGGGTTGGGAAAGACCGGGCTGGGCGCGCAGCGCCTCGGCCAGGCTGGTTGCCTGGCGCTGGCGCAGCCACGCTTGGGCGCTCGCCAGCCGGCTGTCGGCGGACATCCGCGCGGCCCGCTCCACCACGGCCAGCCACAAGGCCCAGGCACCCGCCTCGCCCAGCAATTGCGCGATCCGTTGCCCGTCCTGCCAGTTGTCCGCGCCGTCTTGCGTGTCGGCCAGCGCGCGGGATTTCAGCGTCAAGGCGGCGTCTTCAAGCTGCCCGGCCAATTCTTCGGCCCCGATGGTTTCGCGCAAAAACGCCGAAAAGGCCGGGCTGCCGGCGGCCAGCCGCGCGCCCACAAACATCTGCATCGTCTCGCTAGGCCCCTCGAAGATGCGCAGCAAGCGCACGTCGCGCAGCATCTGCGGGAGCATGTTGGTTTCGATGTAGCCGCGCGCCCCCACCATCTGCATCGCGGCGTCGACCGCCCGGAAAGCCGCCTCCGCCGCGAGGACTTTGATGGCCGCATAGTATTCCTTGGGCACCTCGCGGCTTTCGTCCAGCCAGTCGGCAAACGCGTAAAGCAGGGCCTCCAGCGCGGCGGTTTCGACGGTCAGCTGGGTCAGCCGGTCGCGGGAAATGACATTGTCGATCAGCCTGCCCGTGGCCATGGTTCTTCGGCCGGCATAGCGGGCCATGAGCTGGGCGCTGCGTTTCATGACCCCGAGCGCGACCGCGGCGATGCCCACGCGGCCTGACTCCATGATGTCTTGCGCGATCAGCATGCCCTGCCCGGGCGTCCCGAGCAGGTCTTCCGGGCCTACGGCCACGTCGCGCAGATAGACGGTGTTTTGTACCATCCCGCGCATGCCCATGGTCAATTCTTCCGGCCCCTGGACGAAGCCGGGCGCGCCTTGGCGCACAATGAACCCCGCCAGCCCGCGGCGGCGTCCTTGCTCGTCGAGCAAATGCGCGAAGACATGGACATAGCCGGCCCAGGCGGCCGTGCCAATCCATTTTTTCTCGCCGCGCAAGCGCCAGCCGCCGCGCCCGTCGGGAATCGCGACGGATTCAATCGCGGTGGGGTTTGAGCCCGCCCCCGGTTCGGTGAAGGCGAAGCTCGCCAGCTCGCGGCCTTGCGCCACCGCGGGCAGCAACGCTTGTTTCTGGGCGTCGGAGCCGAAGCGCAGCAAAGGCCGAAGCCCCAGCGCGTTGTGCACGCCGACGAAGGAGACCAGGGTCGGGTCAATCGCCGCAAGCTGCTCCAGCACCCGGTAGGCGTCGCGGTGGGACAGTCCCAGCCCGCCGGCGGCGGTCGGGGCTTGCAAGCCCAACAAGCCCTGGTTGCCGAAATCCAGCACGATATACGGGGGGATGGCGCGGCGCTCGTCGATGAGCCTCGAATCGATGCGCGATTCGGCGTAGGCGCGCAGCCAGGCGATGGCCTGGTCGGCGCGCTGGCGGGAGCCTGTGTCATGGCCGGGCGCGCCGCCCGGCGGGTTTCCTGTCTGCCAATGAAGCATGGGTCTTCCTTTCTCGTCAGAGGGGGGCGTGCCGGCGGCCGATGGTTGCCGCCACGCATAAAGCGCCTCCAGCGAACCGTCGAGAAACGCCGCGCGGCAGGCGCCGCGGCGGATTTTTCCGCTGGAGGTCTTGGGCAGCGAGGCCGGCTTCAACAGCGCCAAGGCGTGGACCGCCAGTTCGTGCTGGTCGAAGATGGCCCGCCGCAGGTCGCTGGCGACTGCCTCGGCCGACAGTCCGCGCACGGCGGTCCGCCGGACTTCCTGGACGACGACGATCTTCGGTTCGCCGTCGATGTCCACCGAAAAAGCCGCCCCGCCTTCCGGTTGCAGCGCCGAATGGCTTGCGGCTGCGGTCCGCTCAATATCTTGGGGATAGTAATTGCGTCCGCGGACGATGATCACGTCCTTGATGCGGCCTGCGACAAACAGGTTGCCGCCGCGCAGGAAGGCCAGGTCGCCGGTGCGCAAGTACGGGCCTTCGCCGCTGCCCGCCACGGAGGCGTTAAACAGTTCCTCGCTCAACGCCTTCTTGCGCCAATAACCCTGCGCCACATGCGGGCCTTTAAGCCAGACTTCGCCAACATGGCCTTCGGGCAGTTCGCGTCCCGTTTCGGGGTCGATGATGCGCAACTCCTGGCCAGGCATCGAATAGCCGCAGCCGACCAGCACGCGCCGCGCGGCGCTCCCGTCTTGCGCGGGCAGGGCGCGCCCTGCGGCCAGCGCCTCCGCGTCCAGCGGAAGATGGGCCGCGCCGCCGCCTTTGACGCTGCCGGTCACCAGCAACGTCGCCTCGGCCATGCCGTAACAGGGGTAAAACGCTTTGCTGTCAAATCCGGCGGGACGGAACATCGCGGAGAACCGGCTCAAGACCCGGTCGTCAATCGGCTCGGAACCGCAGTAGGCGATTTTGAGCGAGCTCAAATCCAGCGGCTGGCGCTGCGCTTCGCTGATCCGGTCCACGCAGAGCCCGTAACCGAAGTTGGGCGCGCCGGTCACGTCCACCCGGTGCCTGGCGATCAATTCCAGCCAGCGCACCGGCTTGCGGACAAAGGCCACCGGCGACATCAGCACGGTTTTCGCGCCCAGGTAGAGCGGCTCCAGCAGATTGCCGACCAGGCCCATGTCGTGGAACATCGGCAGCCAACTGCCCACGACCATGTCCTCGTCGAGACCGAAGCGCTCGCGGATCATCGACAGGTTGGCGGTCAAATTGCCGTGGCTGACCATGACGCCCTTAGGCTCGCTGGTCGAGCCGGAGGTGTATTGCAAAAACGCCAATGAATCGGCGTGCAGGCCGGACATTTTCCATGGGCCGGCTTGGCCGGTGCCGGTCTCGTCGACGCACAGGTAGCGGAAGGGCCGCCGCCCTTCGTCGGCGAGCCAGGTTTCAATGCGCTCCTTCACCGCCACGGTGGTGACGATCAGCACGGCTTCGGCGTCGCGCCAGATGGCGTCTATCCGATGGGTTTGCCGGGCGTTGCCTGGCGGGTAGGCGGGCACGGCCACGACGCCGGCGTAAAAACAGCCCAGGATGGCCCCGGCAAATGCCAGGCCGGGCGGGCACAGGATCAGCGCGCGGTCGCCTGGTTCCGCCTGGGCTGACAGGGCGGCGGCCACCGCCCGCGCCTGCCGGTCAAGTTCGGCATAGGTTCTGCTTTCCCATCCCGCCCCGTCCTCCGCCAGAAAAACGATGGCCGTCTTGTCCGGGCGCTGGTTCGCATGCCCTTGCAGAATGTGGACGATGGTTGGTGTTTTCTTCAAACCCATGGGAGAAGCGCCCCTTGACGTGCAAACCCGGCCAGGCGATCAGAAAATCCTGTCCGACCAAGTCTTCGGCGTGAGATCGTTGACGATTTCCAGATCCAAGTGGTAGCGGAACCGCTTGGGGCCTGCCTTTTCAATGTAGGCGGCCAGCTCTTCCAGGCCGCTGCGCAACGGAATCGAGGTTTTGTAGCCCAGCACCCGCCTGGCCTTGTCGGCGGAGCAGGTGGCGAGCCGCACTTCTTGCGGCCGGTCGGGCACATGGATGGGGTCGAGCTTGAAATTTAAAATGTCGGCGATCAGCACGGCGAGCTCGTTGATGGTCACAAACTCTTCATCGGGGCCGATGTTGAAAATCTCGCCCGCCACGTCGTCGCGCACCACCGCCTGTTCGATGCAATTGATGCAGTCCTGGACAAACGAAAAGCAGCGCTTTTGCGTGCCGTCGCCATAAATGATCGGCTGCCGGCCTTGCAACATCAGGTTGATCATGATCGACGCGACGTTGCGGTAAGGGTCGTCGTATTTCTGCCTGGAACCGATGATGTTGTGGGGGACGCAGATGACGTACTCGGTGCCATGGACTTTGCACAGGTTCTCGATCAGCTTTTCCGCCGCATATTTGGCGATGCCGTACGGGTCTTGGGGGCGGCAGACCATATCCTCGGTGAAGGGCACGACCTCCTGGGCGCCGTAGCGGGCCATGCTTGAGCAAAACACAAAGCGCCTGACCCGGTTCTGGACGGCCGCGCTCAACAGGGTCGAGGTGATTTGAAACGTGTTTTGCGTCACCAGGTGCGGTGAAAACACCGACAAGCCTTCGTAGGCCGTGCAGGCCGCGTGGACGACCACGTCGCAGCCTTTGGTGTGCTTGACCATCGAGTTGAGGTAGCCGCAGTCGATCTGGTAGAACTCGGCCTCGTCGGGGACGTTGGCCAGGTTGCCGCCGATCAGGGAATCGACGCCAACCACCTCATGGCCGAGTGACAGCATCCGGTCGGCCAAATGGCTGCCGAGAAAACCTGCGATACCGCTGACGAAAATTCTCACCTAGGATCCTCTCGCTTATTTCGACTGGGAAGAGTGGCGGCGTCCGACATAGTCCAAAATGACGTCGGCGGCCTGCCGCGCGCCGCCCGCTGTCCGGCAGGCTTCGCCGATGCGGCGGCTGGCGGCCTGGTAGGACGCGCCGGACAGCACGGCCAAGGCGTTTTTCCTCAGCGCCTCTGGCGGGGCGTCGGGCGGCAGGCAAACGCCCGCCCCCTGTTGCGCGATGCGCTGGGAGATCGTATAGGTTTCAAACGTGGTCGGTATGGCCAGCATGGGAACGCCATGCCAGGCGCTTTCCCTCGCCCCGCCCATGCCGCCGTTCATGACGAACAGCGAGGCGCGCCGCAGGATGTCGAGTTGTGGCGCCAGCCCGTCCCGGGCCAGGCTCCAAACGATAAAGTTGCCCGGTATCGCGCCCAAGTCCTCCGGGCTGGTGCTGTGGCTCAAGATCATCACCACCTGGTAGTCGAGGTCGCGGAAAGCCGGCAGGCAGTTGCGGAAGAAGGCGGGGCCGGGGTCGCAAATCGTCCCGAAACCGATGTAAATGATTTTGTCGGCAAGCCGGTCTAGCGGGAAGTGGCTTTTCTCTTGGTTGGGCCTGGCATGAACCGAGCCCACGAAATGGTAGCTGGGGCCGAACCACTCGCCCCGCGGCTGCAATTCGCGCGGCGTGTGGCAAATGTTCACCGGCTGCGGATTGGTGATGGTTTCGAGAAAAGAGACGCGCCTTAGGCCGTAGGTTCCGCGCAACGTTTTTTCCAGTTTGCGGAAGCCTTGCAGGCTTTTAAACGAGCGCAGCAGCATGGACGGCGCGTCCCGCCAGAGTCTGCCGCTGGCCAAGGCCGAACGCCAATTAAAGGCGGGCGTGTGGATCGAGCAGGCGGCGGGTATGCCGAGGATCTGGGCGATTATTTTGCCCCACAGGCATAGGGAGTCGTGGACGATGTAATCCGGTTTAAGCTGGCGGATTTCATCAATAAGTTGTGGAATCAGCTCTAAGGCGCTCCAAGTTAAAATGACCGCCAAATCCAGTTCGTGGTGGAAAGGATAGCCGCATAGAGGCCCCGGGTAAGGCCGTATCGGCGGCATCGGGCGGTAGCTGGCCCCCAAGGCTTCTATGTCCTCCTTGAAGTGAGGCGCTTCAAAATAAATGACGTCCTCGCCCCGGCGGACTAGTTCCGCGACCAGGCCATAAGTCGCAATCACATGGCCGCCGCCAGAGACGTTCAAAAATACTACTCTTCCCATCCTAAATCCTGTTTTGGGTTGGCTGGACTGTGTTATGGCACTCGAATATGGGTGTGGTGAATTATCTTTAGGAATGGCATTTTTGAAACAACCGGCGTTGCCTAAGCGCCAACCATGAAACAAGGCTCATAAAGGGGCCAAGGAAGCAAACTACCTCAACCCCGTCATGGTCTTGATGCCTCAACGAATCAAAGTCTCCCGTCTCAATGGAGGGATTCGCCCCTTGCCGGTCATGCGGCTTCGCTGGCGGCGCTCGGGCCGGCGTTGGCAATGGAGGCGTTCCCTTTTTTTCGGTCGAAAAGTCCGGAAACATGCTCATATAGGCCCACGCCTGACGAGGACTTTGAATACGAGTTCGCCGCGACCAGGAACCAGCCAACCGGGCCTATCGCGCGGGTGGCGACAAACCCTAGAATGGCGTGGGCGCCACCTTCCAGAATTTTGCCATCCACCAATAAGCTGCTGCCGGGCACCACGGTGAAGTCGGCGATTATTTTAGCGCCGTTCACCACTTGTTCCACGGGGGTAAGGGATGTGTCAGTCGTCATAACAAGCACTCCAATATGTTTGTGTCAGCGGCAATTGATGGTGTGATTTGCGCTGGCAGGTGGTTGAATGAAAAATGCCTAAAGCCACGGGAGCCAAGGTATTGCCTGATGTTCCCGTCCCCAGGCCCGTCCAGTTTAAGCCAACGACCGCCAAAAGCAAGCCTGCTTGAGACGGCACTCCAGAATTCATAACGTTTGCCCGCCGTAGTCGCGTCGAATCTATGATGGCGCTTATATTAGTGGCTTATCCAGGCCGACGCTGAGCCAAGACGCCATGCGGCTCTTTGACGCATAATTTTTACAATAGAAGTGAAGGCCTGTCAATGGTGAAAATTACCCTTTATAAAGTAAAGTTAAAATGCCATTGGAATACCCATACAAATAGTAAGATATCCGCGTTTTTGGCGCGGCGCGGTCTTCCCACCGCTGCGTGCCGCAATAGCGGATCTGAATGTCTGGCCGCCACGCAATTATCGCAAGCGGGTTTTCCGGCGGCGGCGCGTCCGCTGCCTGTGCGCGTCCAGCCACTGGCCTTTTTGGCGGCGGCAATCGTGGATTGCTTAGGGATGCGTCGGTGGGTGGGGGTTCCGTCCTGAAGTCCGGGGCGGTCGGCATCCGGCCCGGAGCCTTGCCGTGATTATCAATGCGGCGGGTTATTTGGGCCGATTGGTCTCCGCTGGCAGCCGCTCCTCGCCAAAAACAAGCGGATATTCTCCTTTTGCCGAATTGATAATCACAATTTTCGCATTGTTTGACCTTGCCAGCTCAAAGGTTGCTTTGACCCCCAGCCATTTGATCAAGTCGGCATTGAGGCTGTCTTTGATGATGGTGTTGTATTGCTTGACCCCCTCGGCCTCGATTTCCTTGCGCTCTTTTTCCTTCCCTTCTTTTTCGATACGATAGGCGTATTCGAGCATTTCCTGTTGCTGGACAAGCTTGGCCTCAATCGCATGGGCAATCGCCGGGGGCAAGGCGATGCTGCGAATGTGGACATCGACCACATCGAGGTAGGCGTTTTCATCGACGGCCAAGGAGGCTGGCTCTTTTAGCCAGTCACGGAGAGCTTTCTCAATGGTTTGGCGGTGTGTCGTGTACACGTCTTCGGCGCGGTATTTGGCAATTTCATTGCGCGCACGTGAAGCGAGCACGGGGAAGAGAAGCTTGTCCAGGTATTGCGGCCCCACATTCTTATGCAGCAGGCCAATCGTGTCCGGATGCAGTTTAAACCTCACCGTCATCTCGACATCATACTTCAGGCCGTCGGCGGACAGGACATCAATGGTCTGGGTCGCCTGTTGGTATCTCACGTCATAGACAAACAGGTCGTCCCAAGGAAAGATCACGTGCAGGCCTTCATGGTATTGTTTGGTGCTGGCAATGCCGCCGTCAAACAGCTTGTATATGACGCCCGCCTGCCCCGGTTTGATGGCAATGAAGATGCTCGGGGCGAGGTAGGCAAAGACCCACAGCAATAAGCACAAAGCCACTATTATGAACGATTTGTTTTTTTTCATCCAATATTGCAGCAGGATGTGTTTTTCGCCCAGCCAGCCCAGCCATGCTTTCATCATTGCCCCTCGGGAAAGCGGCCTTCGGCCATCTTTAGTTGCCTGTCCGCAATATCAAAGTATTTGTCGTCATGGGTCACCGCGATGATGGTTTTGCCTGCTTTCTTGAGCGCCGGAAGCATGTCTTCGTAAAACTTCCGCCGGAAAGCCGGATCTTGGTCTGCCGCCCATTCATCGAAAATATAGATGCTTTTGTCCTCCAGCAGGCTTACCAGCAAGGCAAGACGCTTCTTTTGGCCGGTGGACAAATCGACAGTCTCAAATTCCTCGCCTGTGAAGCTGGTTTTTCCTGATAGTTCCAAGTCTTCAAGCAATCGATTGATCCGGCCAGGATCAACATTTTTCAGGCCGTGTATTTTTTTAAATAGATGATAGTCTGTGAATATGACAGAAAACAGGTTGCGGTAAGCTTCGCGGTTGTTTTCGTCGAGAATTGCGTCATCGATTTTTATGACTCCGCTTATCGGGTAGTACAGCGCGGTCAAAAGCTTTAGGAACGTTGACTTCCCCGATCCGTTGCCACCCGACACAAACAGCATCTCGCCCGCCTGGATAGTCAAATTGATTGGGCCGACGCTGAAGGGGTGCGCGCCGGAGGCGTCCTGGTAGCTGTAAAAGACATTGCAGAAGGTGATGGTTTTAAATTGGTCGATTTTCCGCCTGGTCCGCTGGGCGGGTTTGCCCGGTTGGGTTAACTTGGCTTCTAGCGCGTAAATGTTTTCCGCCGCCGCGTTCGCCGATGCCAGCACGGGTATTGATCCGGCCAAGGCGGAGATCGGGCCAATCAGGAAAAGGATGGCCGCGGTCATTTTCACCAGGACATCGTCATACAACGGCGTAAAGCGCGGCACGATGAAGACGATGGTCGCCAGCAACATATAGAACGCCCCTTGTGAAAAGATGAGCTGCGAGGCATGGAATTTTTGAGTTTTAATTTTGATTTCAGCGGTTGACTTTGACAGGTTTTCAATATAATCCACCAAAGCGTCGCCCTTTTCTGTGTTCATCTTGACCTCCTTGAAGCCGTCCATCATGTCGGTCAAAGAATCCATTAGCCTGTTTTCACGGCGCATCGCTTCATGAAATTGCTCATTCACTTCCCTCGCATTGTCAAAGTGGATGGAAATTGCGATGGAGATAAATACCACGCTGATCAGGAAGGCCGGAAGGGATAGCCATGCCAGGTACAGGGAGGTGAACAAGATAAGGATCGCCGATTGCGTCCCAAGTACTAGCGTGGTGACCGCTTGTGACAAGGTCAGGGTTTCTTTGGAGATGGATGCGTATATATCCGAGCGCCCAAGGCTTTCCAGGAGGGCGAGATCGCAATTCTTAATTTTATTGACCAGCCTGACTCGAAAACGGTCGATGATGAATTCGACCTCGGTGCTCGAGGTTATCATGATATATTTTTGCGAAACGACATAGGCGACCATGGATAACGCAAAATAAGCCACATACTGTATGTTGTCGACATGCTTGGCAATCTGCTCGGACGCGGTGTTGATGATCGCCAGCACCGCGGCGTTGCTAAACCCTGCCAGCGTGGCCATGAAGGCCAGCTTAATGCCCGATGATGTCCTTTCTCTTCTCAGTAATTCTAAAAGCTTCATGCGCCGCTCTCGCGGTCGATTGCCCGGTTTGTCGGCCGGCGGCGGCCGCCTGTTCCGGCGTAGGCCGTGGGGGGTGCCATCGTTTACGCGGCGGCCGGGTCGAGCAGGATTTTTCGGGTCACCAACGCCACTTCGCTGGCCTGGTCGAGGACGAAGAAATGGTTGCCGTCAAACTCGTGAAATTTGACGGCATGGCTGGACTCTTCGCGCCAAGCCAGCGCGTCTTCGCGGGGCAGGGTGTCCCGGGCGCCCCGGAACACCGTGATGGGGAGGTTGAGAACCGGCTCCTGCCGGTGCCTATAGCTTGCCAAGGCTTCCAGATCCGCGCGCAGTATCGGCAAGAAGTAGTCCAGGGCTTCGGCGTCGGCCAGCAGCGCCTGCGGAAACCCTCCCATGCTTTCAAGTTCCGCGATGAGGGCTTTATGGCCGAGGTTGTGCAGCGCCCTTCTGACGCCCATGCGCGGCGGGCGCGCGCCGGAGACGATCAGCCGGAAAGGCTGCGGCAGCCCGCGCAGGCGGACGCGCCGGGCCGTCAGGTACGCCAGCCACGCCCCCATGCTATGCCCAAACAGGGCGTAACGGCGGCTGGCAATCCAGGGGGAAATCTGCCCCAGGACATCTTCGACGATGCTGTCGAGATTTTTTAGCAAAGGCTCCTGATGCCGCCTGCCCCTGCCCGGGAGGCCGACGACTTCCACGCGCACCGGCGCGCGTCCGTCATCGCGGCGCGAAACCGCGTCTGCCCATCGCCGGTAGGTGGTGGAATCGGCGCCGGCATGGGGGAAGCAAATCAATGTGACGGTGTCCATCCGCTGTCGGCCGGGGTCAGCTTGCTGGGATGGGTTCAAGGCGGCCATTGCCGTTGAGTTCGGCAATGTCTATTTCGACCACGCATTTCACGTGCGCGCCGTCCAATTTCAACTCGGAGGACAGCCTCAGGCGTCCTGTGCCGGTCTCCAGATCCCCGCGGGACAGGTCGATGGCATTCGGGTCGAAGCGCAGCGCCAGCTCGGTTCCGCCTGCGGTTTCCGTGAAGCGCACCCTGATGTGGCCCGCGTTGATGTCTTCCCGGAAGCGGGACGCGCCTTGGCTTGCGGCGCCTGTGACCACGATGGGATGCCCTCCTTTGGAAAGCTTGTCGACCAGCGGTTCGCCGGCTGGCCTGGACGCCACCGGCTTGGGTTCGTCCACCGAGCCTGAGTCCATTTGTTCGCGCAGGCTGCGGGGACGCATGTCTGTCCAGGTTTTTTCGATGTGTTCGAGGCACTCGGCTTTCGCGCCGCTTTTTCCGGCCACACGCCATCCCGCAGGCAGCTCGCGGCCTTCCGGCCAGATGGAGTATTGCTCTTCGTCGTTGACCACGACCTGGTATTGCTGTTCAGGCAATTCTTGATTGCTGGACATATTCCCTCCCTAATAACCCTAATAAAGATGATTTAATTTGGAAACCTTTTGCGGCTGTGCGGGAACCGGCCATGTTTGCTGTTATTAAGCCCCGCCAATTTGGCCTTGTCAACCCTGTGGCTTGGGCGGGAAAACGCCGCCGCAATACCCTGGCAGTTTTATGGGATTGCGGGTTTTCCGCAGGTTTCGCCGGGCTATTCCTGCTTGATTCTGAACCAGGCCGCGTAAAGCGCCGGCAGAAACAGCAGCGTCAACACAGTGGCGACCAGCAATCCGCCCATGATGGCCACGGCCATCGGCCCCCAGAACGCGCTGCCCGACAGTGGGATCATCGCCAAGATGGCGGCGGCGGCGGTCAGCAGGATGGGCCGCAACCGCCGGACGGTCGCTTCGGTGACGGCGTCCCAGGGCGAAGATCCCGCGCCGATGTCGTGTTCAATCTGATCCACCAGGATGACCGCGTTGCGCATAATCATGCCGGCCAGGGCGATGACGCCCAGCGTCGCCACAAACCCGAAAGGCACATGGAGCGCCAGCAGGAAGGCGCACACGCCGATCATCCCCAGCGGCGCGGTCAGCAGCACAATCACGGCGCGCTGCATGCTTTGCAATTGCAGCATCAGCAAAGTGATCACGGCGACGAGCATGATCGGCATGACCGCGTTGATGGACGCTTGCGATTTTGCGCTGTCCTCGACGGCCCCGCCCACCTCAATCCGGTAGCCGTCCGGCAGCTTCGCCCGGATCGGATCCAGCAGCGGGTCGATTTGCGCCGTCACGTCGGGCGCCTGGGCGTTGTCGGCAATGTCGCTGCGCACAGTGAAGGTCGGGAAGCGGTTGCGCCGCCAGATGATCCCTTCCTCGAAGCGGTGGTCAGTGTGGACGAGCTGGCTCAGCGGCACGGCCTTGCCGGTGCGGGTGTAGAGGTTGATCTCCTCCACCAGCGCCGGGTTTTTGCGCTCCTCCGCCTCGGCGCGGCCCAGCACTTCGATCAGCTTGTTGTCTTCGCGGTATTCGGTGATGGCCAGTCCGGACAGCAAGGTGTGCAGCACAAACGAGACATCCTGGGAGCTCACCCCCAACAGGCGCGCCTTGTCCTGGTCGACCTCGTGGTAAAGGATCTTGCTGGGCTCGCCCCAATCCAGATGGACGTCGTGCGTGTGGGGGTTGGTCCGCACCACGGCCGCGACTTCCTCGGCGATACGCCGGGTTTGCTCGATGTCGCGCCCGCTCACCCGGAACTGCACCGGAAAGCCGACCGGCGGCCCGTTCTCCAGCCGGTTCAGGCGCACGCGCAGCAGCGTGAAGCCGTTGTCGAATTCCCGCCGCAGTCGCTCCCGCACCCGTTCGCGCGTCTTCAAGTCCTTCGTCAAGACGACAATCTGGGCGAAATTGTCATGCTCAAGCTGCTGGTCCAGCGGCAGATAGAATCGCGGCGAGCCGGCGCCCACGTAGCTGACAAAATTGACGATGTCGGGGTCGTCCCTGAGCAGCGCCTCGGCTTTTTCCGTTTCCCGCGCCGTCGCCAGGATCGACGAGCCTTGCGGCAGCCACAGGTCGACCAGCAACTCCGGCCGGTCTGAGTAAGGGAAGAACTGCTGCTCGACGAAGCGGAACAGGACGATGGACAGGGCGAAGGCGCAGACGGTCGCGCCGATCACCCACCAACGGCGGCGCAGGCAGGCTTTGACCAGCGCGCGGAAGCGCGGATAGATGCCGCGCTGGTAAACCTCCAGCCCGCCATGCCCCCCGGGCTTGGCTTCGGGCAGGAGCTTGTAGCCGAGGTAAGGGGTGAAGACGACGGCGACCAGCCACGAGGCCAGCAGCGCGATGCCCACCACCGCGAAGATGCTGAAGCAATACTCGCCGGCCCCGGATTTGGCGAACCCGACCGGCATGAAGGCGGCGGCGGTCACCAAGGTGCCCGTCAGCATCGGAAAGGCCGTGGAGGTGTAGGCGAACGTGGCCGCGGCGAAACGGTCGAGGCCCTGCTCCATTTTCACCACCATCATTTCCACCGAGATGATGGCGTCGTCCACCAACAGCCCCAAGGCGATGATCAGCGCGCCCAGCGAGATGCGCTGCAAGTCGATGCCGACGACCCACATGGCCAAAAACGTGATGGCCAGCACCAACGGGATGGACAGTGCCACCACCAGCCCGGTTCTGGCCCCCAGGGACAGGAAGCTGACCGCCAGCACGATGGCCACCGCCTCGGCCAGGGTCTTCATGAACTCGTTGACCGAATGTCTGACCACCGTGGGCTGGTCGGATACCGCGTGGATCGTGATCCCGGTGGGCAAATTCGCGCCCAGCCGGGCGACCGCTTCCTTCAGTTGCTTGCCGAGCGCCAAAATGTCGCCGCCTTTGACCATCGAAATCATTAGGCCGATGGCGTTTTCGCCTTGGAAGCGGAAGCCCGGCGTGGGCGGGTCGGCATAGCCCCGGTAAATCCGGGTGATGTCGCCCAGGCGGAACTGCCGGCCGCCGGCCTCGATGCCAATCTCGCGGACGGTGTCCACCGATTTCAAATCGCCGCTGACGCGCATGAAGATCTTGTCGGAGCGGGTGTCGATGCTGCCGGCCGAGTTCATGCTGTTTTGCTGTTGCAGCGCCTTGGCGATGAGGGCCGGGTCGATCCCCAGGTTGGCCAGCTTGCGGTGGGAGATTTCGATATAGATTTTTTCCGCCTGCACGCCGAGCAGATCCACCTTGGCGACGCTGGGAATGCGCAGCAACTCTTGGCGCACATCGTCCACCGTGTCTTTCAGTTCGGCATGGGTGAAGCCGTCGGCGGTGAACGCGAGGATGGTGCCGTAGGTGTCGCCGAACTCGTCGTTGAACGACGGCCCCTTCACGCCTTCGGGTAGATCCTGGCGGATGTCGGCGAGTTTTTTGCGCACCTGATACCAGGCGTCCGGCACCTCCTTGGGCGGGGCGTAATCTTTGAGGTTGACGAAAATCAGGCTTTTCCCCGGCTTGGAATAGCTTTGCACGAAATCCAGCCACGGCGTTTCCTGAAGCTTTTTCTCCAGCCGGTCGGTGACTTGCAGCTCCATTTCCCGGGCCGTCGCGCCCGGCCATTCGGCGCTGACGATCATGGTCTTGATGGTGAATTCGGGATCTTCCGCCCGCCCCAGGTTCAGGTAGGCCAGCAGGCCCGCGACCGTCAGCATCACGATCAGATAGCCGACCAAGGATGGGTGGCGCAGCGCCCAGGCGGACAGGTTCACGCCGGTCATGGCCGCTCCTCCGCCAGCAGCCGCACCTTCTGGCCTGCCAGCAATTTATGCACGCCCGCCGTGACCACGCGCTGGCCGGTTTTGAGCCCGTCCAAGATCTTGGCGTTCGACTCGTCATAGCCGCCCAGCGTGACGGCTTGCGGATGGATCGTCTGCCCGGCGGGATCGACCACCCAGACCGCCGGCTGTCCGCCGTATTGGGTCAGCGCGGTCAGCGGCACCCAGGCGACTGGGCGGGGTTCCTCGCGCTGGACATGCACTGTCGCGGTCATGCCCATGCGCACCGCCTCGTCGGCGTTGAGAACCGACACCTTGACGGTGAACGTCCGCAGCAGCGCGTCCACGCCGGGGGAGATCTCCCGCACCTTGGCTTGATACAGCACGCCGGGCTTGGCCCACAGGCTGACCTTGATGGCGTTGGCGGCGCGCAGATCGTCCAGGCGGTTTTCTGGCACATTGATCGCGACCTCCCGCTCGTCGGTCCGCGCCAGCCTGAATACCGTCTGCCCGGCGGCGACAACCTGCCCCGCCTCCGCCTCCACGGTGGCGATCACCCCGGCCTGCTCCGCGCGCAATTCCGTGTAGCCGGTTTTGCGGGCATCGACCTCCAGGCCGGCCTTGGCCTGCGCGAGCCGGGCCTCGGCGGCGCGCACCGCGTCAACGCGGCGCTCGCGATGGGCCGGGCTGGCCAGGTTTTTCGCCAGCAGATTCTCCGAGTGCCGCAAATCATTGCGCGCCTGGGTGAGTTCCGCCTGCGCGGCGTTCAATTGCGCCTGAGCGCCGGCCTGGTTGAACTGGTAATCGGGCGGATCCAGGGTGGCCAGCAACTGGCCCGGCTTCACCAGCGCCCCCACATCGACCAGGCGCTTGGCCAGCTTGCCCGCCACCTGGAAGGACAGCGCAGGTTCGCGGCGGGCCTTGACCTCGCCCGAATAGCGCGCGCTCGTCAGCGCGGTCTCAAAGCGCACCGTCGTCGTGCGCACTGGCTGGGGCAGGTACTCCGCCGGCTTGGGCTCGGAGCAGGCGCTAAGCAGCGCGGCCAGGGCGCAGAGGGCCAGGCCGGGGCTTTTGAAACAATCCGCTTTAACCATAAGTGCCGGGCCTCCTATTTTTTAAAGCCTTCGATCATAGCATCCATAATCAGCGCGGCGGTCTCCCGCAGCGGCCGCCACTCCACCCAAGGGTCGCCGCGCATGGCCAGATGCAGCGCGACCACCCCGTGCCCGCCGGCCCAAAACGCCTGCGCGGCCAGATGCGGATCGTCAAGCCCGGCGCGCAACAGCCCCTGCGCCCTGGCTTCGGCCAGCGTGGCGACCAGGAACGCGTAGCCGTCCTGCTCCGGATTGCCATGCCCCATCCTGGGCAGGTCGGCGGCGTCCAATTTGCGGCTGGACATGAACATCAGTCGGTAGTGGTTGGGATGCGCCACACCGAAATCGACATAGGCCATGCCGATCTGGCGCAGGCGCTCCAGCGGGTCGGGCTCCGCCGCGATGGCGTGGAAGGCTTGCGCCAGCGTGACCGAATCCTCCCGGCACAGCTCGCGGATCAGCGTGTCCTTGTCCTCGAAATGCGAATAGATCGCCGTCGCCGAATACTCGATGGCCTCGGCGATGCGCCGCATCGTCACCGCGTCGTAGCCCTGCTCGGCGAACAGCCCGCGCGCCGCGTCCAGGATCTTCCTCCGCACGTTTTGCCGCTCGCGCTCGCGCCGTTCGGCGATGCCCATTGGAACACCTCTCTAAAATTTAACGCCGTTAAGTTTCCGGGGGATGTCGGGGCTTGTCAAGGAGGGCGGGTTTGCCATCGTGGGAGCGGTTTTTAACCGCGACCGGTGGCCGCAGTCGCGCTTGGAAAGCGCTCCTACCGTATGAGATAGCGCTGATTGCGCCGCTATCAAGGCGGAGGGTATGCGCGGGCATGACGGAGCTCCATAAATTGATGAAACGGATACAGTAAGTTTTATCGCCAGGAAATTTTAAGTTGGCTGGTGTACCGCGTCGCGTTGGCGCTTCAGTTCGACCACATATTCCCTGGTTTCAGCGACTAGATTATCATCCTGTAGCCATTGTTCTTCAGTTGCTTTATCTAAGCCTATAAGAAAACTTTCCAATAAATCAAATGGGTTTTTCTCGGTTGTAAAATATCCGCAAAAAAACTCCTTGCTGAGAGCGAGTAACTGTCTGTCAATTTTAGTGTTTTTTAGGTTGTGTATGGTTTTTATGATGCTTTCAAGTTTTTCTTGTGTTGGAGCTGAAATCCCGTTTTTCTTGAAATCACATTTCAATAAAAGGCTCGCGAACAGGTATAGTATTGCCATGCCTTCAAGTTCAGGCATAGCCTTTCGAAAAATCTCTACATATTCTGACAAAAGCACAGAAGATGATTCTTTCAAGGCATAGAGCGTTCCCCAATTTAATGAATACAGCATCCAGTTACTAGGCAAAGTGTGTGGCCATGAGGTATTGAGCAATACAGCTTGCAAGTCGTCGGCATTCTTTGGTTTTGCAGAGTAAAAAGAAAAAATGCTAGGAAAAAGTGATTTATGGCAGTCTAATGCTTGTCGGCAGGTGACAGCACTATTGTCTAAGCATTCCCAAAGTGCATTGTATAGATCTGTCTGTTGCCCTAATCCTTTTATGCGTTCACTAGGAACCTTTAATTCAAATTTCATATTTTTTGGTTGCATATAGCACACAAGAGACATCGGACTAGAAGAGTTGGATATGCCTTTTTTGAATAAGTTAATTAATTGCTCGCTCCGCCAAGGCTCGGCCAAACGGTGGGGTTGCAGTTGATCGTAAAACAATCCCACCGCAAGCAGGAAATCATCATCGCTTGGTTGCTCTGTAATCTGTTCAATGAAGCTTTGCAGATCGCCGGGCGAGGTCAGACCAGCCCAAAAGAACAGCACAGTATTCCAACGGTCATTATGCCGTTCTCGAAACAGGCGGAGCCGGTCTAGCTTTTGTCCATTAGGATCAGTTTGGTCGCCATCGCAAATCGCCACTGCGACTAGGAATTCACCGATGCTTTTATGCACGAATCCCCATGTCCCTGGCCCCACCAGCAAGCCAGAGCGTTCCCGCAAATGATCCAGCACACGCAGCACCGAATGTGTGCAGCTTAAATCCTGGAGGATGGGTGACATAAAGTGCTGCATTTCCACATCGCCTAATTGCTCGGTTTCCGCCATGTGTAATTTTAGTGCCAGTCGTGTCAAAATTCTTTTCTTTTCGGCTAGGGTGAGCTTAATCGTGGACTCCACTTCCCGGCGGCTATCCCACAATCCCAACATGCCATCAATATAGCGTTCATAGAGCTTGGAGCGCCCACGAGGCAATTCACCATCCATATGATGCACCATCAGTAGCGTTGCCAGCATTAGCGGAATGCCAACCAGAGGTTGCAACACAACATCGCCTAGCCAACGCTCGGCTAAGCCATTCGCGTCTATGGCTTGCGTTTTGCCAGCCAGCAAAGGCGCATGGGCATACCAGCGGCTGATATAATCAATGACTCGCGGCTTGTCGAAAGCCAGCAATTGCCAACTATTCCATTGCCGAGGCAGGTTTTCGAGATGAGGAGTGGATAACGGCCTAGAGGTTAACACTAAACCTGCCTGTTCAATGACGCCACTTAAATCCTTGATCCAAGTTAGCACCAAATCTCTGCGGTCAGGCGGTATCTCATCAAAGCCGTCTATAATGAAATGAATGATACCGGTTTGACACCACTCTCTCACTGTTGCTGGAGCAATCTCTTCGCGAAGGTGGACACCCGCCGCTTCGCGGACAATGTCTTGATGGGATGGGAGTTCCTCGTTTTTAATCAATTCCCTGAGGCGGACAAGCACGGATAAGTGTGGTTTGTCAAAAGTCAATTGTAGCTTTTGCAGTCATTGGCTCCAAGTGCTTTTGCCCGCGCCAGCCGGGCCGATGACTAATACCCGTCCAAAAGGGCGAGTAAATTCATGAGCTATGTCGGATTCAGTCCCGATTTTTATTTCTTTTTGTTTTTCAAGGCTTAGATTATCAAGCTGCTTGCTAAATTCGGGTACGATAAAACACTTTTCCAGCGGCACAGCATCGGGCCTGTCACCGCGCAAATCTGTCAGGTCAAGTTGAAACTCAACGCGTTGTATTAGTGACTGGCGAACCCTTTTGAGTAGAACATCAGTCGTGTGGATTTCTCTGAGGGCTATGGAGTCGAGTTTATTGGCAACCTTGCCCAAGATCTCCGTCATGTCATCCAGCCGCCGGAAGTAGTCCTTGTAGCCCTCGATTCTCCAAAGTTCAACGGTAGGTGGATACATGCAAACCAGATTGGCAATCTGCGGAAATATCTGTGCGTAGGAATCCGACAAACCTTCTTCCCGAATAGCCTCGGGAAGTCCTCCGCTGGCATAGCGGCGGTCAAAAATTTTCTGCCCGTCCAATGATGAGGCGAAGAATTCTTGCGGATTTTCTAATAGCGCGCTCAATTCTATGCGGCAGATTTCCAGCAACAATCCACGCTTGGATTCAGCAATGCGCTCATTTTCAAAAAATGGGAGTAATTGCTCGATAACTTGAGCAATAGAGTTTTCCAGGCGGCTTTCTATCTTCCGTTTGGTGAAAAACGGCTCTACATGGTAATTAACCCGTGTCGCAATTGCCTGAAAAACGATTTTTTTGACGAGTTCAAACAACACAGGAGCAAATTCAATAGCCATTATTTTGTCCTAATAAGTCAGGTAGCCGAGCCAGGCAACAGTTTTATCGTTGCCCGACAATCATGCCAGAATGTCGAATGTCGGGCTACATGGCTGGAGATGTGATCGTCTATGCCTCAATTTAAACCTCTCCGCGCCACTGTCGCAACGCCACAGCCACCCGCCCAACCACCTCCTCCCACGCCCCCGGCCTGCCCTGGCGGAACAGGCGCATGATCTGCGGATACCAGGGCGAATCCTCGCGCTCGTCTAGCCAGCGCCAGTCGGCGTGCCAGGGCAGCAGCACCCAGCAGGGCTTGGCCAGAGCGCCGGCGAGGTGGGCGATGGCGGTGTCCACGCAAATCACCAGGTCGAGTTGGGCGACGATGGCGGCGGTGTCGGCGAAATCGCCGATGTCCGTGCCTAGGTGGGTCAAGGCTTGCCCAGGCGGGGGCTCGCGGGCTTCGTCTTCGGCCACGCCTTTTTGCAGGCTGACAAATTGGATACCAGACACGGCCCACAGCGGCGCGAGCGCGGCCAGTCCGGGCAGGGAGCGTTCGGCGCTGGTGTTCCGGCCCGGGTGGCACTTCCAGACCAGGCCGACGCGCGGGGCGGCGGGCGGCAACCGGGCTTGCCATTTTTCCATGCGCTCGGGGCGGACGTGGAGATAGGGCAGGGTGGCGGGGATATTGTCCAGGGCGAGGCCGTAATGGCGCGGAATGCTCAAGGGAAACGTCCAGTAGTCGTAATCCGACAAGCCCGGTTCGGGTTCTGGCGGGTGGGTCGCGTCAAGGCCCGGCAGGGTCGCAAACAACGCGGCCAGCGGCGCTTGGCAGGCCAAGCCGATGCGGGCCGCGCCTTGCGCCTTGAGCGCGGGAATGAAACGGCAGAACTGGATGGCGTCGCCCAGCCCTTGCTCATGCCAGACTAGCAAGGACTTTCCCGCCAGCGGCTCGCCCTGCCATTGGGGAAAGTTCAGCAGTTGCAGCGCGGCACGGTTTTTATTGTTGGGATGGTAGCGGGCCTCATAAAGCGGCCAGGCTTCGCTGAAACGGCCCAGGGACAACAAGAGCAGGGAGAGGTTGAAGCGGGCGTCCGCGTAGTCAGGCCAAAGCCGCAAGGCTAGCCGGTAGGCCGCTTCGGATTCGTCGTAGCGTTTTAGCGCTTTGAGCAGCACGCCCAGGTTGTTGTGCGTCTCGTGGCAAGTCGGTAGGCGCTCGATGGACCGGTGGAAGGCGGCTTCGGCTTCCTCAAGGCGTTGTCCGGCCATGAGCAGAATTCCCCAGTTGTTGTACGCCTCGGCAAAGTCGGGTCGGAGCGCCAGAGCCTGGCGGTAGGCGGCCTCGGCCTCCGCGTGGCGGTTCGCCGCCGCGCAGAGGACGCCCAGGCTGTTATAGGCCCGCGGGTCAGCAGGCCACAACGCCAATAGCTGGCGGTAAATGGCTTCGGCCTCCTCGACGCAGCCAAAATTCGCCAGCAGTTCGCCCAGGTTGTGGTAGGCGTCGGCGTAATCGGGCTGGAGCGCCAGCGCTTGGCGATACGCGGTTTCGGCTTCGGCAGGGCGTTTGAGCCTGGCCAGCAGCAGCCCTAGGTTATTGTAGGCCACGACATGGCCGGGGTGGATTGCCAGTGCCCGGCGGAAAGCGGCTTCGGCTTCGTCTAAACGTCCGCTTTCCGCATACAACAGGCCCAGGTTGTTATGCGCGTCGGGGTTTTCGGTTTGAACCTGGATCGTGGCCCGCCAGTATTTTTCCGCTTCCGGCTTGTTGCCCAGGGCGTAGGCGGCGGCCCCGGCGATATTCAGCAGGGCGGGGATTTGCGCGGCGGCCAGTGCCAGCGCTTGTTGATATTGCCCGCCGGCATAGAGGGCGCCTGCGGTGTCCAGCTCAGTCATCGTCCACGCTCCCAAACCGCCGATACAGGATCGGCAGCAAAATCAAGGTCAGCAGCGTGGACGTCACCAACCCGCCGATGACCACGATGGCCAAGGGCCGCTGGATTTCCGAGCCCGGGCCGGTGGCGAACAGCAGCGGAATCAGGCCGAAGGCGGCGATGCTGGCGGTCATCATGACCGGTCGCAGACGCCGCAACGAGCCTTGCACGACCACTTTCCCCAGCTCCATGCCCAGCGCGCGGAGCTGGTTGAAGTAGCTGACCATCACGACGCCGTTCAGCACGGCGATGCCCAGCAGGGCGATGAAGCCGACCGAGGCGGGGACGGAGAGGTATTCGCCCGAGCCCCATAGCGCGAACACGCCGCCGACCATCGCCAGCGGGATGTTGGACAGCACCAGCGCGGCTTGCTTGACCGAGCCGAAGGTCGAAAATAGCAGCAGGAAAATCAGGCCGATGGACACCGGGATGACCAAGGCCAGCCGTGCCGCCGCGCGTTGCTGGTTCTCGAACTGGCCGCCCCATTGGATCCAATAGCCTTCGGGCAGCTTGACCTTGGCTTCCACGGCCTGCTTGGCGTCGGCGACGAAGCCGACCAAATCGCGGCCCTGGACATTGCTGCGCACCACGGCGTAACGCTGGCCGCGTTCGCGCTGCACGGCGACCACGCCTTCGACCCGCTCGATCTTCGCCAGCGCCGACAGCGGCACGCGCTTGCCGTCCGGCAGCGTGATTTGCAGCGCGGAGAAGTTGGCGGTGTCGCCGGTGCCGCGCAGCAGCAGCGGTGTGCGGCGGATGCCTTCCTGCACGATGCCGAGTTTGAGCCCTTCGATCTGGGCGCGCAGCATTTCCTCCAGGCGGTCGCCGTCCACGCCCAGGCGCCCGGCGGCTAAGCGGTCGATTTTGACCCGCAGGTATTGCATGCCTTCGTTGCGGGTTGTGAACACGTCGGACGCCCCGGGGATTTGTTTCATCACGTCGCGGATTTCTTCGGCCTTGGCGTTGAGTTCGGACAGATCCGTGCCGTACAGCTTGACCGCCACGTCGCCGCGCACGCCGGTGAGCATTTCGGTGACGCGCATTTGGATCGGTTGGGTGAAGCCGAAGGCGATGCCGGGGATGGTGCTGATGACTTTGCGGATCTCGTCGATCAGCCAGTCTTTGTCGGGCTTGCGCCATTGCTCGCGGGGCTTGAGGATCAAAAATGTGTCGGTTTCGTTCAAGCCCATCGGGTCGAGGCCGATTTCGTCCGCGCCGACGCGGGCGACGATGCGGGTGATTTCGGGCACATGGTCGAGCAGCGCTTTTTGGATGCGCCGGTCCAGGCGTACGGATTGATCCAGCGTGATCGAAGGCAGCTTTTCCACTTGCACGATGATGTCGCCCTCGTCCATGGTCGGCATGAAGGTCTTGCCGATTTGTGTGTAGGCCCAGCCGGTCGTCAGCAACAACAGGCCGGCGACGGCCAGCACCTGTTTGACATGGCCCAGGCACCACAACAAAGACGGCTCATAAAGCCGGTGCAGCGTGCGCGGCAGCCAGGGTTCTTGGTGGGCGGTTTGCTTCAGCAGCAAGGAGGACAGCACCGGAATCACCGTCAGCGACAGCACCAGCGAGCCGCCCAGCGCGAACACGATGGTCAGCGCCACCGGGCCGAACAGCTTGCCTTCCAAGCCTTGCAGGGTCAGCAGCGGGATGAAGACGATGATGATGATGAGGATGCCGGCCGTCACCGGCGTCGCCACTTCGCGGGCGGCGCGGTAGATCAGATGCAGGCGCGGCAGCTTGGAATGGCCGCTGCCTAAGAGCGTGGCGATGTTTTCCACGACGACCACGGCGGCGTCCACCAGCATGCCGATGGCGATGGCCAGCCCGCCTAAGCTCATCAGATTGGCCGACATGCCGGCCTGTTTCATCATGATAAAAGTGAACAAGGCCGCCAAGGGCAGGGAGCAGGCGACGGTCAAGGCCGCGCGCCAGTCGCCGAGGAACAGCATCAGCAAGATCACCACCAGCACGACGGCTTCCAGCAAAGCCTTGACCACGGTGTGGACGGCCCGCTCGACCAGGTCGCCGCGGTTGTAGAAGACATTGATCTTCACGCCCTTGGGCAAGGCGGGCTGGATTTCGGCGATTTTTTGTTCGATGCCGTCCACGACTTGGCGGGCGTTGGCCCCGCGCAGGCTCAACACCAAGCCTTCCGTCACTTCGCCCTCGCCGTTTTGACTGACCGCGCCGTAGCGGGTCAACGCGCCGATGCGCACATCGGCCACGTCGTCCACGGTGATGGCGACGCCGTCATGGCTGGCGATGACGATAGAGCGCACATCATCGACGGTTTTGATACGCCCCTCGGCGCGCACCAGCAGCGCCTCCTCGCCTTCGGTCAGACGCCCCGCGCCGTCGTTGCGGTTGTTGGTTTTCAAGGCCTCGATGAGTTGCGACATGCTGACCCCGCGCGAGGACAGCCGACCGTTGTCGGGGATGACTTCGTAGCTGCGCGCCAGCCCGCCCAGCGTGTTGACGTCGGCGACGCCCTGCACGGTGCGCAGCGCCGGGCGGATCGTCCAGTCCAGCAGGTTGCGCCGCTCCATCAGGCTGAGGTCGCCGCCTTCCACCGTGAACATGAACATCTCGCCCAAGGGCGTGGTCAGCGGCGCGATGCCGCCGTCCACGCCTTCGGGGAGGCTGGCCCAGACGCCGTTGACACGCTCGGCGATTTGCTGCCTGGCCCAGTAGATGTCGGTGCCTTCCTCGAAATCGACGGTGATGTCGGATACGGCGTATTTGGCCATCGAGCGCAGCATGGTCTGTTTAGGGATGCCCAACAGTTCGACTTCAATCGGCGCGGTGATGCGGGCTTCGACTTCCTCGGGGGTCATGCCGGGGGCTTTGACGATGATCTTCACCTGGGTCGGCGAGACGTCGGGGAAGGCGTCGATGGGGATGGTGCTGGCCGCCTGCCAGCCGCCGCCGATCAACAGCAAGACCAGCAGCAGCACCAGCAGCCGTTGGGTCAGCGCGAATTGGATCAGGCCCGGCATCACTCGTCGCTCCCGATGCCGGTCCAACTGGCTTTGAGCGCGGCGACGCCTTGCGTGACGACTTGCTCGTCGCCTTGCAAGCCTTCGTGGATCACCACGTGGCGCTCTTCCGTGCTGGCCACGGCGACCGGTTTGGCGGCGAAGCCGCCGTTGGCGCGCACGAACACATAGGTCTTGCCTTCGTGGTTGACCAGCGCCGCGATGGGCAGGCGCAGCAGGTGGTCGGTGCTGGCGTGGCTGATTTGCACATTGACGTTCTGCCCCGGGCGGATGTCGGCCGGCCGGCCTTCGATGACGCCGCGCACCAGCGCGCTTTGGCTGCCGGCCGAGACGCTTTGGCCGATGGCGGTGATGCGGGCGGTGTAGGGGGTGTTTTCGAGAAGCACCCGGTCGCCCAGGCGCAATTCTTTGAGGCGCTCCTGCGGCATGTCGATTTCCAGCCACAGCTCGTCCAGCTTGCCGACGCGGAACAGCGGGGCCAACAGATCCACGCGCTGGCCCGCCGTGGCCAGGCGTTCCAGGATCACCCCGTCGATGGGTGCGACGACGTTCATGAAGCTGTCCAGCGTGCGGGTTTTTTTCAGTGTCTCGATGCCGGCCTCGCTGACCCCGGCGGCGGCGAGAATCTGTTCGGCCTCCTTCAGGCCGGTGGCATAGCGCTCGTAGTCGCTCTCCGTCTCTTGGAAGCGCATCCTCGCGATGATGCCTTCCTCCAACAACGTGGTGTCGCGGTTCAGCTTGGCTTTGGCCAGGTTGAAACCGGTGACGGCGTCCAGCACCCCGCGTTGCAGCGTCAGCAGGCTGGGACTTTGAATCCGCGCCAGCACCTGGCCTTTGACGATCTTCACGCCCAAGGCCGCGTCCACCCGGCTGACCAGCCCGGCTTGCGCCGCGCTGACGATGTATTCGTTCTGCGGCGGCAGGCTGACCCGGGCCGGGGCGCGGGCCAAGGGCACGCTGGCGATGGGCTCGGGCTTGAGGGTGCGGATGCCGATGTGCTGCTCTTGTTCGGGGTTGACTTTGACCAGCGCTTCCAGGGCGTGGGCGGACATGGAAAAGGCGAAGCCAGCCAATAGCATGGAAAAAATAATGCCTGGTTCCCACGTTCTAGCGTGGGAGCCTGCCTTGGCCGCTTCAGCGGTCGGGCGGCGCAGCAGCGCCGCTACGGGCGTTCCCACACTGGCGCGTGGGAACGAGAAAAAATTATTCATGGCAACTCCCCCACCACCTGGTTGTAAAACGCCGTGTCGCGCTGGACTAATATGGCCCGCTCCATCGCGTCGCGGATCGCGGCCTGGGCGTTGGCCTGGATTTTCAAGAAGTCAATCAACTGGATTTCACCGGCCTCGAAAGCCAGCCGGCTCATTCGGGTGTGCGTTTCGGCGATGTCTTTGCGCTGGATGGCGATCTCCAGCGTGGCCTTGTCCACTTCCAGATTATGCTCGGCCTCGTGCAGCGCGCGCTCCAGCCGCCGCATCAAGCTGGCGCGGTCGGAGACTTTCTGGGTCAAGGCGATGTTGGCCTGCGACACGTAAGGCCCGTTCCAGGCCTCGCCGCCGATGGGCACTTGCAGCACCAGGTTGGTTTCGTTGTTGAAGCTCTCGTTGTTGAAAGCCCGCTCATGCTGGGTGCCGACGAGGATCGACGGCTGGTTGCCTTGCTTGGACAGCCGCGTGAACTCCACTTCCGCCTGGGCGCGCTCCACTAGCGCGTTGGCGGCGGCCAAGGCCGGATGCCTCTCCTGGATGGCGGCGGTTTTACTGAGCGTCTCCTCGAACTGCTTCGGCGCTTTGTCCAGCCGGGTCAGGTTCTTATAAGCATGGCGGGCATGCATGACTTCGGCCTCGGCTTGGACCAGCAAGGATTTCTTGTCTAGCAGGTCGCTTTCCGCCAATAGTTGGTCGGAGCGGGCCAAATCGCCCAGCTCCACCCGGCGCTTGACGGTGGCGAACAATTGGCCGGACACCTCGTAAACCTGTTGGGCCAGCCCCCGGCGGTTCTCCATCAACACCAGGTTCCACAGGGCTTCGCGCACGAGTCCTGCGACCTCGTGTTTGACGGCGGCGGCGAACAGCACCGCGCCTTTTTCCGCCTCTTCGGCGACGCGGAAGCTGGCCGAGCGCTGGTTCCACATCCAGAAGGGGATTTGGTAGCCAGACTGCACTTGCACCACGCCGCGGTCGCTCATGACACGGTCGTCGATATATTGTAGGTAGAGCATCGGATAGCCGGCGACCAGGCTTTCGCTGCGCCGGGCCAGCGCCTGCGCCTCTTCTTGCATGGCGCCGATGACCGCGCCTTGAGGGTATTGCGCGAAAGTGGCGTCCACCACTTGTTTCAGACTTAGCGAGGACTCGTAGGGCAAGGGGTCGAGGTGGCCGACCAGCAATGGCTCATCCGTCGCCCCCGCCCCTCCCAGCCATAGGCTAAAGACGGCGGGAAGCAGTTTATTCATTAAACGCATGGGAAAACTCCAAACGGATGACGGCTTTTCAGGGCTATCCGTGATGGCTAAAGGCGCGCCCTTGGTGCAAGGGGCGGCGGGGCGCGGCCAAATCGCGGTCAAACTCGCGCAGGCGGGGCGCGGGGCGCGGGTGCGAGCCAGAGTGTCGGCGGGAGGAAGCAAGGGGGGGAAGGAATAAAGCCTTCCAGCCGCTGGGGTGGAATGGCCGCCGGACTGAAAGGGACGGGCCGCAGGCATTTGGGGTCGGGCGCGGGAATGGTGTGGTTGCCCTGGTTTTTCAGGCCGGGGGCCAGGCCGACAATGACATCGCGGGATTCCGCGGGGCTTGCGGGCGGCTGGGCGGCGGTTCCGTTTGGCTTGCTGAGGAATTCCAGCCCCGGCAGATGGATCATCCCGGGGAATTGCCCCCCGCCCGCATGGGCGTGGACCAGCGGCGCGAACAACTGCATCAGCGCCAGAAGGCCGAGGATTGCGATGCGGGAGGCTTGCTGCATAGTGGGAGGGGCGTTTGCCAAAAAGCGCCCGGTCTCATGCCGGGAGGCTTAAGTATAGAGGCGGTCGGCGCGGGTGTAAAACCCGGAGGAGATGGCGGGTTGGCGTACGCCGAAGTGCGTGGGAGCGGTTTTTGGCCGCGGCCGTCGCCTGAAAACCTGCCGTCTGCGTAGTTTTGCGCATTGCTTTGAGCCGGTGCCCAAGCGAAGATCATACCCTATTGATAATGCTTGGTAATTTTCCGGGAGGCCACCTATGATCGCGCTTTTTGTCGCTTCCGCTGTTGCGGGGCTCGCTTTTTACGGGATCGAAACCTTCACCGCCATCGAGGCCGAACAGGAAAAATGGAAGAACGTGGACGGCAAGCAGGAATAGCCCGGCAGTGATTGGACATTCACCCCGGCACAGTCCCGCTTGTTTTAGGCTTGCCGCGCCGTGCCTGCGCAAGCAGACTTCAGGCATTAAAAAAACCCGCACAGCCTTAGGCTGCGCGGGTTTTCGGGACTAGCCGGGACAGCTTGCCGCGTTAATAGCGGTAATGCTCGGCCTTGTACGGGCCTTCCTTGGACACGCCGATGTAAGCGGCTTGCTCGTCGGTCAACTCGGTCAACTGCGCGTTCAGCTTCTTCAATTGCAAGCGGGCGACCTTCTCGTCCAGGTGCTTAGGCAGCGTGTAGACGCCGACCGGGTACTTGCCGGAATCGCGCTCGCCCCACAGCTCGATCTGGGCGATGGTCTGGTTCGCGAACGAGGAGCTCATCACATAGGACGGGTGGCCGGTGCCGCAGCCCAGGTTCACCAGCCGGCCCTTGGCCAGCAGGATGATGCGCTTGCCGTCGGGGAAGATGACATGGTCGACCTGCGGCTTGATCTCCTCCCACTGGTATTTCTCAATCGCCGCGACCTCGATTTCGTTGTCGAAATGGCCGATGTTGCAAACGATGGCCTGGTCTTTCATCTTCGCCATGTGGTCGTGGGTGATGACATGGTAGTTGCCGGTGGCGGTTACGAAAATGTCGGCCTTGTCGGCAGCGTAGTCGGTGGTGACCACGCGGTAGCCTTCCATCGTGGCCTGCAGGGCGCAAATCGGGTCGATTTCCGTCACCCAGACTTGGGCGCGCAGCGCGCTCAGGGCTTGGGCGCAACCCTTGCCGACATCGCCGTAGCCGACCACCAGGGCGACCTTGCCGGCGATCATCACGTCGGTGGCGCGCTTGATGCCGTCCACCAGCGACTCGCGGCAGCCGTACAGGTTGTCGAACTTCGACTTGGTGACGGAGTCGTTGACGTTGATGGCGGGGAATTTCAGATCGCCCTTGGCATGCATCTGGTACAGGCGGTGGACGCCGGTGGTGGTCTCCTCGGTGACGCCTTTGACCGCCGCCAAACGCACCGAATACCAGGTCGGATCAACCGCCAGCTTGGCCTTGATCGCCGCGAACAGGATGCGCTCTTCTTCCGATGTGGGATTGCCCAGCACCGACAAATCAGACTCGGCGCGCGCGCCCAGGTGCAGCAGCAAAGTCGCGTCGCCGCCGTCGTCCAGGATCATGTTGGAGTATTCGCCGTTCGGCCACTCGAAGATGCGGTGGGTGTAATCCCAATAGTCTTCCAGGCTCTCGCCCTTCACCGCGAACACCGCGATGCCCTGGTCGGCGATGGCGGCGGCGGCGTGGTCTTGGGTGGAGAAGATGTTGCAGGACGCCCAGCGCACGTCCGCGCCGAGGGCGGCCAGCGTCTCGATCAGCACCGCCGTCTGGATGGTCATGTGCAGGCTGCCGGTGATGCGCGCGCCTTTCAGCGGCTGGCTGGCGGCGAACTCCTCGCGGATCATCATCAAGCCGGGCATTTCGGTCTCGGCGATGCGGATTTCCTTGTGGCCCCAGGCGGCCAGGGACAGGTCGGCTATTTGAAAATCGTTGGAAACAGCGTTCATGGTGGGTTTAAAGCTCCTTGACGGATGAAAAACCACCGAATGCTTGGGGTGCGAGACTCGACGCACCGCAGGCATTGGCGGGTGAATCGAGCGCGGTTGGATTGAGGCACCGCTCCGAGCCTGGCGGGAAGAACCCGTCGCAACGCTCCTCGGAGGGCTGGAAAAATTTTCAGGAGGCGATTTTACAGGGTTGGGGCGGGGCAATGCAATCATTGCAAGCCAGACTGCGGTCGGCTCATCATTTGCACGGTTTAATCCCTAAATCTTTGCAAATTTTCTTCACCAGAATATCCTTCACCTCTAAGTGCCGGGGAACTGCCGACCTTTTGTCTTGCTCTGGATTCCACCACCAAGAATGGCTGCCTCCCTCTCGCAGCAACTCGCAGCCTTGAGAGCGCATATATTTGATGAATTCACCCCGCTTCATAAGGCGATCATGACTTCCCTGTAGCCTTGCCCAGCCGCTAACAAGGCATCTTCCCGGTTAAACTCAAGCGCTTCTTTGAGCGTGATGCGGAGAGATTCCATGAGTTGTTCCTTGGTTTCCTCCTGGCAATTGACGCCTGGGATTTCCTCAATCCAGCCGACCCAATAATCGTCTTCTTGCTTAATGACGGCGGTGTATTCAGAGTGCATTTTGTCCTCCGGGCTTGCGGTGCTTGTCAAACAATTTCGGCGGTCATGTGTTGGCGATTGTTTCATGAGGGCCATGGGGTGCGCCGGCCTAGGGCAGTGATTTTACCGGTTTTCGCCTAGCCAACGCAAAGCTTCGTCGCGCCGCGCGAACATCCGTTGTTTATGGTTGTCTTGCATGTTGTGGCTTGGTGTTCGGCAATAGCATTGGAAGGAGGGAAAAACCATGGGCAAAGGCAAAATCACTGTGTATTACGACGGCGCGTGTCCGCGCTGTGTGCAGGATCGGCAAAAGTATGAAAAACTGGCGGGCAAGGGCGGCGAGGCGGTGTGCTGGTTCGACATCACCGGCCAGGACGAGCGGCTGCGCGAGCTGGGCATCGACCCGCGCAAGGCGTTGACCGAGCTGCATGCCAGCGATGAAAACGGCCAGATCCACGCCGAGCTGGATGCCTATAGACTGTTGATGGGGCGCGTTTTGCTGCTGAGGCCCTTGGCCTGGCTGATCGGCCTGCCGCTGATCCGGCCGGTGCTGGCGAGGATTTACCGCGAGGGCGTCACCAAGCGTTTGCGGCAGAGTGGACGGCTTTGAGCGTTTCTGTGAAGAAATAAAGGCCGGTTCCGGGGGCAATCCAACCATAACTGAGGAGTTAAGCTGATGGGCACTTTATGGCATAAGGTACAGGCGTCTTTTCGTTGCGTGCCGCGCATCGTCAGGATAGGCAAATTGGCGGGCGGGGTTGACGCGTTGGAGCGGCGTCTGGCCGAATTGGAAGAGGATCTCCGCGCCTATCCAGTCAAAAACCACTGCGGCCATTGCGGCTCGACCGATCTTGAGCCCACTGAGACCATGCCGACGCCTGCGGGCGCGCAAGTGGTCAAATACCGTTGCAAGGCTTGCGGTCGCGAGTCGCCGCTGGGCGGCGATGCCGGCTCTTAGCCTGGGGCTTCAAGGGCTTCATTGCCGTTCAAACGAGAAGCTGCCGACCTCCTGTCGCGGCCTGGCCAGCAGCCATGTAAGGTGCGAGACTGTGAAAGTATTCGGTTTTTGCCCGTTCTGGCAACGGCAAATCAATAGGTTGGAACCGAAAAATTACCGTTTTTGGCAATTCTTTCACAGTCTCGTACGCACCGCGCACCTTACATAACCTGATCGCTTATCCCGAAGGCACCGCGAAGGCGTCAAACGTTCCGGGCGGGGCGGATGCCCCGCCCGGCATAAGAGCCGCGCCCTCGCGGCGACCCCGGCGGGCGGCAAAGCGGGACGCGGGCGGGAATGCCTGCGTCGCGGCATGGCCGAAGCCGGCAGCCCGTCAAAAATTTCGCGACGCCGCTGCGCGGCGTCAGTGTTCGGTGTGCCAGCGTATCAGTGTCCAGTGGCACCAGTGGCCTGCGCTTCATGGATGGGAGGGCGAGGCAGCAACCCGAAAGCCGAGGTCGTCGCCGCGGTCGCCGGGATTGAGGTGGTTGCGACAGGCGACGCGGGCGACGTCTGGATAGGGGTGCCACGACCCGCCGCGAAGCACGCGCTGAACATCGTCGGCCATGTCTTGCCGTTTCGGATGATCATTGGGATTTAAACACCACTCCCAAACATTCCCGGCCATGTCTAGCGCCCCGACCGGGGAAATGCCTTGCGGATATAACCCCACGGCGGTGGTGCGCCCCAAGTCGCTTCCAGCCGTGTTCGCTTTGCGGCCATCCCATTTCTCCCCCCAAGGGAAAACATGCCCCGGTTGACCGCCGCTCGCCGCCTGCTGCCATTCCCATTCGGTCGGCAATCTGACTTCGTAGCCCAGCCTGGTACTGAGCCAGCGGCAATACGCCATCGCGTCATACCAGGAAACGTTATCGGCGGGGTAATTGCTAATGCGCTGGTATTGTTTGTCCGGTTTTTGCTGCCGCCGCAAACCTAGCCACCAAGCCGGGTTGCGGTAGCCTTCGGGATCGCCCAGAAAGGCTAGATATTGGCAGTATGTGATCGGATATTGGGCAATGCGGCAAGGCTGAACTTGGAAAACGCCCGTCACATCCTTCAGACGCACCTCGCCGGGCGGCACCTCGCACCAGACGATATCCGGCACGCCGTCTGGCCTTAGTCTCACGCCAGGGCGCGGATCGCCTATTGCCTCCAGCCAATCGCCGATTGCGGCCCGGAACCCATGGGTAATCTCAGGGTTTTTGATTTCGGCCAAAAGTCGTTCAACCGGGAATGGGATCTCCTTTTCACCTATAAATTTCAAATGATTGCTGATTTCTCTGGCAAGCTCTTCGGTGATGTCCAGTTGTTGCATTGTTGCCCATAAATGTTCGGCATCGAAACGTAAAAAGCCTTTCAGCGGATTGCTCAATTGCCTGGGATCAAGCTCCAACCGCTCCAAGGCGTCATAAAACTTCGAGAGCCTTGCAAGCGGCCACAGATGGCTATATTGGCTGCCGTCCCGCTGCCATTCCAAGGCTGAGATCTCGGCATAACGGCGGATGCGGAAATCATCCCCGCGTTCCTTGATCCAGTCGGCCAGGCGCGGCCATTCGCGGAATAGCGCTTCATGCGCCACCTCGACAACAGCACCCCCTGCCGCCGTGCGGTCGGCGACCAATAGCCGCGCTTTGATAAAAGCGTCCACCAACTTCGCCGCCGTCGGCGCTTTGGCCAAGTCTGCATAAGCCACGCGGCGGCGGGTGGCCTTGCCTTGTTCGTCGGCGTCCACCAGTTTACAAAACACCGCCTTGAGCTGTTGTTGGGCTTCGGCGGGCAGCTTGTTGAACGCGGCCTCGGCCCGGTTGCCAATCGCAGCCTGGACGCCGCCGGTTTTTGCATAGGCGGCATGGCTCAATAACCGCGCCGCCGCGCCAGTTCCCCCCTGGGCAAAAGGGGGGCCAGCGGGGATTTCTTCATACAATTCATGCAGCGCAAACGCCAGCAAGGCCAACGCGCCGGGATCCTGGCCGGCGTCGTCCAAGATGCGCTGCGGTAAACCGTCCTCGAACACCAGGCCAGCCCGGACGGCGGGGCCGGTCAGCATTTGCTGCAACGTGCCTAGGCTCGGCGCGGCCAGCGGGAACGAGCCGGTGCGCAGGCGCTCGGCCAGCGCGGGGATTTCCACGCAATGATGATAAAAATCGGCCCGCAACGTCAGCACCCAGCGCAGCCGCCCCGGTTGTTGCAGCAAATCGACGAAACGCTGGCGGATGAGCTTGTCTTTGACGAGGGTGAACAGTTCTTCAAACTGGTCGATGAACACCAGCGCCTCGGCCCAGGCGGGACGCTGGCGCAGGGCTTGTTCGATCGTGCCGGTGAGGGCGGACGGCTGGGCTTCCAAGGCTTCGGCCAATTCGCCGGGGCCGGGCGCGTCGTCCGGCAGCAAGGCCGCGAGCTTGATGGCCAAGGCCAGGAACGGGTTGCCGCCGGTTTCGCCGGGCGTGAAGCGCAGTCCCGTCCATTGCTTGCGCTGGCCCGGCGGGCCGGGCTGCGCATCGGGCAGCAGCCAGTCCTTGGCCCCGTCGATGGCGTTGCTTTTGAGCTTGGGGATCAGCCCCGCGCCGATTAGCGAGGATTTGCCCGAACCGGAAGCGCCAACCACGGCAACCAACCGGCAGGCCGGGTCGCGGAATTTTTGCGCCAATTCGTCGGCCTCGCGGCCCCGGCCAAAGAATATCGGCGCATCGTCCGGCGCGAACGCCCTAAGCCCCGGAAACGGCGAACCCGGCCATGGCGGCGGGGCTTCGACGGGCTGTCGGGGCGGGGCGGCGGCGGGGGTGTGGCTTTGCATCCGCTGGTGAATCAATGCGCGCAGATCGGATTCCAGCAAGGCGCGGAAATCATCCGGTTTCGCATATTTCTTGTAGCCGCCATTTTGGGAGCCGTCGGGATTAGTGAATCCGGCAAAGAAAGTTTTTACATTTTCATACTGGCTAGCGTTTTCTTTGCAGTGCGAATCATCCATATCTAGTAGTACTTTTTCATCCCGCCGATAGACCAAGACTTCTGGACGCCCGTAGGCCTTCGCGGCAGCCAGCGCGTCCAGATATTCCCATTCAGTGCCGGACAAATAGGCGCTGCTATCATCCTTCTTGCCGAAGTCCATCGGCAACGGCGTGCCCATCCGTGACCAGAGGATGAGGATAACGATGTCGCATTCCGAAGGCTTTGCCAATCCCTTTGCGATGGCTGCTTGTGGCGTCAGCGTCGCCAGCATGGGCGCACCCGCGCCGGGCTTATCCCAAGCGACAGCTTCCAACATCAGCTTGCCTCTATAAGCGGGGTCGGATTCAAGCCACTCCAGCACTTCCAGCGTCAACGCGCGTTCAGTCGCCACATCGCCGGGCGAGGCGATAAACACGCGCAGATGCAAGGGGAATCGCGGAGGAACGGTCGCGGGCATGGCTTATTCTCCTTTGGTTGGTGAACTACTGCAATTCAAACGAAAATCCGCCGACCTCCTGTCGCGGCTTGGCCAGCAGCAGGCGGATTTCCTGGAGTTCGCCGGCGGCCATGGTTTTTGGGGCGTCGGCGGGCAGGTATTCTTCGGGCTGGAACACGCGGACGGCGGCGGCGCTGCCGTTGTGGGCGTCGAGGGTCAGTTTGACGGCGGGAAAGGGCTGGGGCAGGGACGCCTGGTTGGCAAGCACCAGGGTGAATTCGTAGCCGTCGATGCCGTCGGGGGCGGGGCTCAGGGTTTGGTCGATGATCTGGATGAGCGCCGGGGCGCGGAACGGCGGCAGGCGGCAGCCCAGGGTTTGGCAGGCGGCTTCGAGTCCAGCGCGCAGCCGTTCGTTTTGCGCCAGTTGCGGCCCTTCAAACACGCCCAGTTGAGCCATGAGCATGGCGGACAGTGCCGCCACGCCAGCTCCCCATGCCAGGCGTGTGGCCCGGGAGGAGCGGTTTTTTTCGGAGGGGGCTATTTCATCCCCGGCCGCTGGATCGTCTTGCTTGAGGTCGGCGGCGGAGAGCGCCGAGGGGCCGTCCCCCGCCGCGATCAGAACTGGTTCGCGCGTGCCCACGGCCTCCAGCCTGCCCAGCAGCGGCGGCTGGCTGGCGGGGGCCGCAGGGCCGGGCCGCGCGCGGGTGGTGGTTTCCGCCAAGGCGTCCAGGACGTTGAAACCGGCCTGGCATTGCTGGCACAGCGCCTCGCCGCGTCCCCGGCGCAGTTGCGCGACGGTGATCCGGTAAGTGGTCTGACACTGGGGGCATTGGGTGTAGAGGCGGCCCGTCGGCTCTAGAGGCGTTGCCATGGCCTGTTCTATCGGCGGGGCGTCGTCGTCGGTTTGCGCGGCCAAGGCCGGGCTTTGGCCGTCCGGGCCGGGGGGGTCCCGCAGGGGCGGTTGCGCCGCGCCGCGCTTTTTCTTCATCGGCCCGTCAGCCGTCGCGGCGGACGCCTGTCAGACGCGTCCAGTCTTCCAGAAATTGAGGTTCGTCCATGGCAAAGAAGGGCTCGTAGGCGCGCAGCACGTCGCCGGCCTGCTCGCGCAGGATGCCGGACAAGGCCAGCCTCCCGCCGGGCCGGACAAGGCCAGCCAACTGGCCGGCCAGTTCGATCAGCGGATTGGCGAGGATGTTGGCCAGCAGCAGGTCGGCCTGGGTCGTCGGCATGCGGGCGGGCAGACAGCAGTGAATCCGTCCGTCCACACCGTTTTTATGGGCGTTGTCGGTGGTGGCGGTGAGCGCCTGCGGATCGATGTCGGTGGCGACGGCGCTGGCCGCGCCCAGCAGCAAGGCGGCCACGGCCAACACACCGGAGCCGCAGCCGTAGTCCACCACCGTCTTGCCCTGCAAGTCCTGGCCGTCCAGCCATTGCAGGCATAGCGCGGTGGTCGGGTGGGTGCCGGTGCCGAAGGCGAGGCCGGGGTCCAGGTTGACGCACACGGTGTCGGCCTGGTTCGGCGGCTCGAAACCGGTGGGGATGATCCACAGGCGCTGGCCGAAGCGCATCGGCTGGAAGTGTTCCAGCCAGGCGCGCTCCCAGGCTTGGTCTTGGACATCTTCGGCGCGCCAGTCGCTTAGGACTCCTTGGGCAAAGTCTTCGGCGATGACCGAGCGTACCAGGTCGAGATCGACCTCCGCTTCAAACAGGGCGATGACACGGGTGTCGCGCCAAATGGGGGTCTCTCCGGGCTTGGGCTCGAACAGGGGCTGGTCGCCCTCGTCCTGGAAGCTCACGGAGAGGGCGCCCAGGTCGAAGAGCCGGTCGGCCAGGGGCTCGGCGAAAGACTCGCCCGTCGCCACGGACAACTGCCGCCACATCAGTGCTTCATCCCCAGTTTTTTCTCCAGGTAGTGGATGTTTTGGCCTCCTTCCTGGAACGCCTTGTCGTTGATGATGTCCAGCAGCAGCGGGATGTTGCACTTGATGCCACCGATGACCATTTCGTGCAGCGCGGTGCGCATCCGGGCGATGGCGCTGTCGCGGGTGTCGCCGTGGGCGATGAGCTTGCCGATCATAGAGTCGTAGTAGGGCGGTACACGGTAGCCGTTGTAGATGTGCGTCTCCACGCGGATGCCGGGGCCGCCGGGCATGTGGAACTGCTCGATCAAGCCGGGCGACGGCATGAAGTTGGCCGGGTCTTCGGCGTTCAAGCGGCATTCGATGGCGTGGCCAGTCATCTTGACCTGGTCTTGTCGGATCGACAAAGCCTCGCCTGCGGCGATGCGCAACTGCTCCTTGACGATGTCGAAGCCGGTGACCATCTCGGTGACGGGATGCTCGACCTGGACGCGGGTGTTCATCTCGATGAAATAGAACTCGCCGTCCTGGTAGAGGAACTCGAACGTGCCCGCGCCCAGGTAGCCCAGTTCTTTGCAGGCATCCACGCAGCGCTTGCCCATACGCTGGCGCTTCTCTTCGGAGATTCCCACGGCCGGGGACTCCTCGACGACTTTTTGATGGCGGCGCTGGGTGGAGCAGTCGCGTTCGCCCAGGTGGACGACATTGCCGTAAGAGTCCGCGATGACCTGGAATTCGATGTGGCGCGGATTTTCCAGGAATTTCTCCATGTACACCATGTCGTTGCCGAACGCCGCCCCGGCCTCGCCCTTGGTCAGCGTAATGGCGCTGTGCAGGGCGGCCTCGCTATGCACCACCCGCATGCCCCGGCCGCCGCCGCCGCCGGCCGCTTTGATGATGATTGGAAAGCCGATGCGGCGGGCGATGCCCACGTTTTCGTCGTAGTCCTCGCCCAGCGGGCCGTCGGAGCCCGGCAGGCAGGGGATGCCGACCTTTTTCATGGCTTCGATGGCGCAGACCTTGTCGCCCATCAGGCGGATGGTTTCAGGCTTCGGGCCGATGAAGACGAAGCCGCTTTGTTGGACTTTTTCTGCGAAGTCGGCGTTTTCCGACAAAAAGCCGTAGCCGGGGTGGATGCCCTCGGCGTCGGTCACTTCGGCGGCGGCGATGATGGCCGGCACGTTGAGGTAGCTTTCCTTCGAGGCTGCGGGCCCGATGCAGACGTGCTCGTCGGCGAGGCGCACGTGCATGAGGTCGCGGTCGGCTTCCGAATGGACAGCCACCGCCTTGATGCCGAGTTCGCGGCAGGCGCGCAGGATGCGCAGGGCGATTTCGCCCCGGTTGGCGATAACGATTTTACCGAGCATGATTTGGGTACCTGATGGGGTGGGCGGGAGGACAAAGGCAGCCGAAGCCGTCGCGGCGCGAGCGCGGCGGCGCTTATTCGATCACGCTTATTCGATCACAAACAGCGGTTGGTTGTACTCCACGGGCTGGGCGTTCTCCACCAAGATTTTGGCGACCACGCCGGCCTGGTCGGCCTCGATCTGGTTCAGGATTTTCATGGCCTCGATGATGCAGAGGGTGTCGCCGATGTTGACGCGGGAGCCCAGTTCGACGAAAGACTTCGCGCCGGGCGTCGGGCAGCGGTAGAAAGTGCCGACCATGGGCGAGCGCACCACGTGGCCGGTGGGCTCCTCGGGCGCGGCAGGAACCGCCGCAAAGGCGGGCGCGGCGGCCGGAGCTGCCGCCGGCGCCTGCGCGGCGAACACCGGCGGCTGGGCAGAATAACGGCTCAAGCGCACGGACTCCTCGCCCTCGCGGATTTCGATTTCGGCGATGTCCGAGTCTTCGATCAGTTCGATCAGTTTTTTTATTTTTCTGATGTCCATAGGTTAGCGACCCTTTTTATTATCAAGTTCGTGGATGGCGGCTTGCAGCGCGAGTTCATAGCCGAACGCGCCGAGTCCGCAGATGACCCCCTGGGCGATGTCCGAAAGGTAGGAATGTCGGCGAAACGGTTCCCGGGCATGCACGTTGGACAAATGCACCTCGATGAACGGTATTTGGGTGGCGAGCAGGGCGTCGCGCAGCGCGATGCTGGTGTGGGTGAACGCGCCGGGATTGATGAGGATGAAGTCGACGTTCTCCTGAAAGGCCTGGTGGATGCGGTCGATGAGCGCGTGTTCGGCGTTGCTCTGCATAAAAGAGACGGCCAGCCCCGCTTCCTTCGCCCGCGCGGCCAAGGCGTCTTCTATGTGCCGCAGGGTTTTGCCGCCGTATACCTCAGGCTCGCGGACGCCCAACAAATTCAGGTTCGGGCCGTTGAGGACGAGAATGTTTGCCATCGTTTCTGGACTGTTTTTCCGTAGGGTGCCGCAAAGGCGTTGAAAAGCGGGCTTATTCTGACGAAACGGCGGCGATTTGTCTACAACGCGCGCGGTGGCTGGAATTTTTGCCGCGCCCGCGTCAATCGACCTGGGAAAAATAGCGGGCCAGGAACTCGTCGAAGCCCAGCGTGTCGCTGGCTTCGGTGTGTTTCTGCTCGGCCAGCGACTTCCCGGCCTGCCGGGCGAGCGTGGCGGCTTTTTCGCCTTCCAGCCTGCGCGCGCGGAAGCCTTCGGCGTGCCGTCCCGACAGGCGCAGGGCATAGGCTTGGAAAGACTCGCCGGTGTCTCGCATTTCCGCCAGGATGCGGGCCGAGGGGGTGGTGTCGGGATCGTCGATGGCTTCCAGCAGGGGACTTAGGCTGGCCCGGTAGGCGGGCTCCGGCTCGCCGGTGTCGAGAATCTCGGCCACCGCCCGCATGTCCCCGGCCAATTCCCGCGCCCAATCGCGCAGCGCCACGTCCTTCCCCCCGCGGCGCAGCAGCAGTCCCGGCGCGCGCCCTCGGCAGGCGACATCCAAGGCGTTGCGGCTGATTTCCAATTTTTCCAAGGCGTTCAACGGCGGGCTTTCCCGCAGCAGGCAGCACAGCACGAACAGCTCAAGGAAGCGCATGTGCCCTGGCGTGAGCCCGAGCGGATGGGCTAGCCCCAGATCCAGGGAGCGCAGCTCGATGTAGCGGACGCCACGCTGTTTGAGCGCCATGGTGGGGCTTTCGCAGGATCGCGCGATCTGCTTGGGCCGGATCGGGCTGTAGTATTCGTTGGAGATTTGCAGAATGTTGGCGCTGAGCTGCCGGTATTCGCCGTCCACCTTGACGCCGATTTCTTCATAGGCCGGCACGGGCGTGCGGATGGCCTTGACCAGGCTGGCGACGTAGCCGTCCAGGTGGTCGAAGGAGATGTCCAGGCCGGACTGGCTGTCGTTGCGATAGCCTATGTCGCTCATGCGCAGCGATGTCGCGTGAGGCATGGATAGAGTCGAGCCGTCCCATTCGGCGAAGCGGGACGCCAGCGCTTCGCGTCCTTTGAAGAACGATTTGCAGAAGGCCGGTGAGGCTCCGAACAGGTAGGGCACCAGCCAGCCGTGGCGATGGATGTTGCGGACCAGGCCGAAATACTGTCCGGCGATGAAATCGCGGGACGGCTGCTTGTTCCTCGACAAGGCTTGCAAGACCGGCCACAGTGCCTCATTGACGGAATAGTTGTAGTGTATGCCGGCGATGGCCTGCATGGCCCGCCCGTAGCGCCAGGCCAGTCCGTGCCGGTAGGCATGCTTCATCCGCCCGATGTTGGAGGTGCCGTAGCAGGCGATGGGGATGCTCCGCTCGCCGTCGATTTCGCAGGGCATGGAGGCCGCCCACAGACATTCGTCGCCAATGTGCTGGTAAACGAAGCGATGCAGGCCATCGAGGAATTCCACCGCGTCCTGTGGATTCGGGAAGGGCGGGGTGATCAGCTCGAGCAAGGCTTCCGAGTAATCGGTGGTGATATGGGGGTGTTTCAGGGCGGATCCCAGCCCCTCGGGGTGGGGGGCTTGGCTGATGCGGCCGGCCGGCGTGATTCTGAGGCTTTCCTTCTCAAGGCCCTTGAGGCCGCCTTTTAGCAGCGCCTGCTGCCCGGCGGCGGCGAGTTGATCCAGGCGGGGGGTGATGCTCGTGTCCAAGGGGAGTCCTGTGCGCTGATTTTTAAGGGTTCCTCGGCTGGCCGGCCTGGCCAGCCACGAAGACCGGCATTATAACAGACCGCCTTCCTAGGCCATTCGACCGGCGCGCGCCGCTGCCGCTCACCAACGGTACAGCACCCACTGGGGAATGTTCGGGTTGTTCGGGCCGCTGACGATGTCGTTCAGGTGCGAGTCCATCTCGCCGTCGCCGTCGGTGTCCACAAGATAGTAGGGCGGGCCGATGGCGGGCACGATCTTGACCATGTACAGCTTGTTGTTGATGCGGTATTCCTCGATGGTCTCCTTGTCCCTGCGGATGATGGTGATATCAGGCTCCATAGGTTGTCCGCTTTCCACCGGCGGCGGGATGTCAGGCTGCTCAGGAATGGGGATCAGCGCCGGGGGCTCGGGCTCGTCTCCCGCGGCCCAGGCAGAAACAGCCATAGTCAGCAGAATGAATGCGAGGATGCGGGGCATATTGACTCCTTAGGCGAAAAAGGGGCCGGATGGCTAGGCCCCATGATAGTACAAAAAAACCTCCCGTGCCCTGTGGCGGCCAGGCGCGGCTCAGTGCTGGCCCACCGACCAGAGCGTGTCGGCCCCGGGGGAGGCTGCGAGGCCAAAATCCTGATACAGTGCGTCGGGCGCGATGCCGCCGACGCAGACGATGACGTCGTCGTTGAGCAGATCGACGGTGCCTGCCGTGAATTGAACCTCGACGGTTTTTTCGGTAATGCGCCGCACTTGCGATTGCAGCATGACTCGCACCCGGCCGGCCAGTTCGAACTCCTTGAGGCGCTCACGGTTGTGTTCGCGGCAACGGAAAAAGCTGTTTCCGCGGTAGGACAGGGTGGTCGTGGCCGGATTTTCCAAGGCAATGGCGATGGCCGTCTCGACGGCGTTGTCGCCGCCACCCACCACCAAAACCCGCCGGTTGCGGTATTGCTCCGGGTTGAGCAGGCGGTAGACGACCTTGGCCAAGTCCTCCCCCGGGACGCCCAGTTTCCTGGGCGTACCATTGCGGCCTATGGCCAGCAGGACGGCGCGAGCCAGGTATTCGCCCTTGTCGCTGCGCACCAGAAAGCCGTTGCCGCCGCGGCTGACCGCCTCCACCCGCTCCGGGCTGTTGATCTTGACACCGGTGTCCCGCGCTATCTCCCGCCAGCGCTCCAGCAGCGCGGCTTTGTCCAGCCCGTCGAACTTGACCTCGCCGACCACCGGCAGCTTGGCCGGTGCGGACAGGACGACTTTCTGGCGCGGGTAGTGCAGCAGGGCGCCGCCCAATTCATTCTGTTCCAGCGTGGCATAGCGCAGCTTGTGCGCCATGGCCGCCAAGGAGGCGCTGAGGCCGGCCGGCCCCGCGCCGATAATCACCACGTCCAGGCCGTCGCCCTCGCCGATGCCCGGCAACCTGCGGATGGATTCGAGCGCCTGCCGCCCCTGTTCGATGGCGTTGCGAATCAGCCCCATGCCGCCCAGTTCGCCGGCGACGTAAAGTCCGGGGACGCGGGTGACGAAATTGGGCTTGAACGCGGGAATCTCCAACTCGCGCGGCGACGCGCCCAGCATCAGGGTGATCGCGTCCATCGGGCAGGCCGAGGCGCAGGCGCCGTGGCCGAGGCAGCGGGACGGGTTGACCAGCCGGGTTTCGAAATCGACCATGTCGATGACCCCCCCTTCCGGGCAGGCCGCGATGCAAGCGCCGCAACCGATGCAGCGGTTTTCGTTGAACACGGGGTGCAGGGAGGCCGGGCTTACAGGCTCCTCGGCCCTTGCCGCGGCAAAATCCTTCCCCGGGCGGGGGTCTTTTCCCCTGCGGAGAAACCGCTGTCCGCCGTGGCGGCGCCATGAGATCTGGCGCGCCAAAATCAGCGATCCGAGGAAAGCCGTCAGTCCGAAGAGAATTTGAGCAGCCATTTTCCGCCCGAAAAAAGGGGGCCGGCTCGCGCCGAATCGCCCGGTTTGTCAAAATGAGCGCTGAGGTTAACCGATCCTTAAGGCAGGCTTCAAGTGTTTGCGCCTGAAAAAGGCAATAAGCCATTTACCCAGGGACTGGGGCGCGCCGGCCCCCCTTTCTGGATTCTTGACGCCAATTCCCGTATCTTTTCACCGATGCGCGTCCGTTCCTGCGAACGCTTCCTCAATCCTGCTGAACCTGAAACGCGGAGTCTTGCATGTCAAAAACCGCCACACTGCGACTCGACGACAAGTCCTTTGAAATACCCGTCATCGAAGGGGCCGAAGGCGAGAAAGCCTTGGACATCACCCAGCTACGAAAGCAAACCGGCTACATCACGCTTGATCCGGGCTATGGCAACACCGGCTCCTGCCTGTCGTCCATCACCTACATCGACGGCGACCAAGGCATTTTGCGCTATCGCGGCATCGACATCGTCGATCTGTGCGAGCAGTCGACCTTTATGGAGGTCTCCTACCTGCTGATTTACGGCCACCTGCCCACCGCCGACGAATTCGCCCGCTTCAAGGAGAAGGTGCATTACCACTCCCTGATCCACGAGGACATGAAGAGCTTTTTCACCTCCTATCCCGGCCACGCCCACCCGATGGCGATCCTGTCGGCGATGGTCGGCTCCTTGTCGGTCTACCACCCGCAGCTGCTCCAGCCGGACCAAAGCGCGGAGGATCGCGACGACACCATCACCCGCCTGTTGTCGAAGGTGCGGGTGCTGGCGGCCTTCGCCTACAAGCGCTCGGTGGGCGAGGCGTTCGTTTACACCAAGCCGGAGTTGGACTATTTGACCAATTTTCTGCATATGATGTTCACCACGCCGATGCGCGAGTATGTGGCGGACGAGCTGATCCGCAAGACCTTGGACGTGTTGTTCATCGTCCACGCCGACCACGAGCAGAACTGCTCCACCTCCACCGTGCGCATGGTGGGCTCGTCCAAGGCCAATCTGTTCGCCTCCCTGTCGGCCGGCATCTGCGCCCTGTGGGGGCCGTTGCACGGCGGGGCCAACCAGGCGGTGATCGAGATGCTGGAGGGCATCCAGGCCGACGGAGGCTGCCACAAAAAATATATCGAGAAGGCCAAGGATCCGAAAGATCCGTTCCGGCTCATGGGCTTCGGCCACCGGGTGTACAAAAACTACGACCCCCGCGCCCAAATCATCAAGACGTATTGCGACAAGGTGCTGGCCCACCTCGGCATACAAGACCCCATCTTGGACATCGCCAAGGGCTTGGAGGAGGCTGCGCTCACCGACCCTTATTTTATCGAGCGCAAGCTGTATCCCAACGTGGATTTTTATTCCGGCATCATTTACCGGGCGTTGAAAATACCGACCAACATGTTCACCGTCATGTTCGCGCTCGGCCGCCTGCCCGGCTGGATCGCCCACTGGAAGGAGATGATCGAAGATCCCGGCATGAAGATTGCCCGGCCCCGGCAGATTTACACAGGCGAAAACAAGCATGCGTACACGCCTATCGGGGAGCGCTGATCCAGTTTGTCGTTATTTGACGACGCGCGTTTCCGTAAATCGCCCGCAGTGAGTAACTAAGCGCTTTATGATTAAGGTTTTTTGCCGGGATGGCTAGTGTCGCTTGAAAGTGACGGATGCGGGCGGGAAGGGGGTTTTGGCAAGGCGCTCTTGTCGTTTGTCGGCGACGTTTTGGTGGGTGGTCGAGTATTTGACGGTTATCGGCACTTGCCAGGAAGGTTTCAGAGGTCCGCCGCGCGAACCCGCCCTGTCTTGTGGGGTGCTTGCGCGGCGCTTGACATGTGGACTAGATCGTATATTTTTCAATGGTTTGCCGAGTAAATTGGGCGCTGGCCCAAGGTGTGCGCAGACAAGCGCCTGGCCGACGCCCTGCTTGAAGCGGTGCCGCGAAGATAATAGGGCGCGCGGCGGTTTTTACTTTTCATTCGGTTCGATTCGTGCTAAATAGTCATTGCGCAACAACAGGTGGCAAGGCTTAAGCTGTTATTGTTTCGGAACCGGCTAGTCGCCACCTCGCGCTCAATTGAGATGTTTTTCACTGATCCGAGCCCGCTGTTGTGGCGGCCGCTCAATTCCAACTTTTGGAGAATTTGCAATGAAACGCAAAATGCAACAAGGCTTTACCCTGATCGAGTTGATGATCGTCGTCGCGATCATCGGCATTCTGGCGGCGGTCGCGCTGCCCGCTTATCAGGACTACACCATCCGCGCCAAGCTGGGCGAGGGCATTGTGATGGCCGACGCCCTCAAGCTCGGCATTACCGAGACCTTCCAGAACAGGGGTCCGATCGCGAGTTTTCAATGCACCACCTCAGGCCCCACCGCCGACTGCGCCACCAACATAGGCGCCACCCTGCCGTCGCAGACCAAGAACGTCAGCTCGATCACGTCTGATCCGACCGGAATCATCACCGTCACGTACGATTTGAGCGTATTGCCGACAGGCTCCAACACCATCGCCATCACGCCGGTCGATCCGCTCAACGCCGGCACGGCGCTGGCTTTGAACAACCAGGCCAATGCGGGCACCGCGTTTGTGTTCGTCTGTGGCAACGCCACCGTCAACTCGACCGTGACCACGACCTACGCGGGCACCACGGTCGCGGCCAAATATCTGCCCGGCGGTTGCAAGTAATTTAGTCGCCGACAGCCCGGCGTCCGCCCGCCTAGCGCGGGCCGCCCAGGCGGCAGTCGCCCGATACGAGCCCCTCCTAGGAGGGGCTTTTTTTTTAGGCGGTTTTCGCTTCGGCGCAACCTCCTTTGCCGGGTTTGCCGCCAATCTGGCGGTTGAGGCCCAATTGCATTATATTTCCTAAGGAGTTTGCCTCTACGCGCCCGCCGGCCAGCCCCGTCCCGCCCTGGAGCCCTAGACATGAATGGCGTTGCACAACAAGGTTTCAATATTGTCGAATTGATGATCGCCCTGACGATTGTCTCCCTTTTGGCGGCGACCGCGTTGCCCACGTTTGTGCAAGACTACACCCTCCGCGCCAAGGTTAGCGAAGGCGTCATGCTGGCCGCGGCCCTTAAAATGGCCATTCAAGAGACTTACCAACTGAGCGGGCCGTCGGACATGAGTTGCCGGGATGTCCCGACTTGCTCCGCCATCGGGGCCACCCGCATCGCGGCGACCAAGAACGTGCTTTCGGTGACCTCGGACGCCAGCGGAATCATACAAATCCAATACCAGCCGTCGGTGTTGCCGAACAACGCCAATATTCTCGCCATCGCGCCGGCTTATCCCGCCGGGTCGCCATTCAATTTGCAAACCGGCCCGGCGGGGATTTGGTTCGTATGGGAATGCGGCACGTCCAGCGCCGTCCCTGGCGTCCCGGGGGCCGGCGTCGCGGCGGGCACCAATGTCCCGGATAAGTTTTTGCCGCACGGATGCAAGCCATAAGCCTTTCGAAGCGCCGCCGGCAAGGTGCCCGCCCGGTCGTTTGCGGTTTCGGCGGGCGGCTGGGCTTGGAGCGCCCGCATCAGCCTTGGCCACCGGTTTTGGGTTTGGCCATTCCTTCCACCCCAAGCAGGATGACTTCGATTTCCTCGGTGATTTCCTCCTGGCGCAGGGTTCGCGACTGGCGCGCGAACGTGGCGGTTTTTTCCTCCAGGCGCTGGATGGCGCCTTCGAGATGCTGAATCCGCCGCTGGTTTTCCGCCATCAAGGAGGTGTGGAAAATTTCGTGCAGCGCGGCGAACAGGTAGTGGCGGACTAGTTCGGCGAAAAAATGCCGGGGCGGAAGGTTCAGCAGGGGAGGGTGGAGGCCTGCGGGCCTGGGCGCGGGTGTTTGTGTGAAGGGCGGCAGCAGCGCTTTGCGGCAAGGCCGCTGCGCGCCGCCGCCGCGGTGGTGCAGCACGTCCAGTCCTTGGCAATCCTCGGCTTGCCGCAGGCGGCCAATCGCAGGCACTAGCCGGTTGAGGGTGGCGGCCACGTCCTCGGCCACGGCGGGCCCGTCGAATTGGCCGGCCAGGGCGGGGTGTTTTTCCAGCCTCGCGCCGAGTTTGCCGCCGACGGCCAGGATGGCCGTGTCGCCGGGCGTCAGCTCGGCCAGCAATTCCTCGTTGAAATCCCCGCAAAAGCCCCGTTCGGCACCGATGACCAACAGCGCGCGGCGGCCAGGCGGGGATTCAAGGGCGAAGCGGGGGTGGTGGCCCAGGAAATCCGCCGCCACGGCCTCGATCAGCCGCACCGACTCCTCCTGGGCGTCGAGCATGCGGGCCAGCTTGCGGGTTTCCATCAGCGCCAGGTTTTTCATTGAGCGCATGATTTCGCCGATTTCCGCTAGTTTGCGCAGGCGTTGCTCCAATTCGCGGCGGCGGCTCATCCCTCGCCCCAGCCGGCTACGCCTCCCTCGCCGCGCTCTCCAAGGGGGGGAGAGGCTTCGAGATTGTCATCCAGCCACTCCGCCACGGCCCGGCCCCAGGCTTCCCTGCTGGCTTCGAGGCGCAAGCCGGACGCCCTGGCTTGGCTATGCAAGCGCTCCAGCGTGGGCCTTATCCGTTCCGGCTCGAAGCGGTCGAGCAGACCGTCGTTGAAAGCGACCAGCCAGGCCATTTGGCATTCAACCGGCAAGGGCGCGAGACGGTCTTGCTTAAGGATTTCCCGCAGCAGCCGGCCCCGGCGCAAAGGTCTTTCCATCGCCGCGTCCAACTTGGTGCCGAAGCGGGTGAACACCTCCAACTCCATGAATTGCAAATAATCCAGCTTCATCCGGCCGGCTTCGGCCTTGATGGCCGGGTGCTGGGCGCGCCCACCGATGCGGGAAACCGAGCGGGCGATGTCGATGGCCGGACGGAAGCCTGCGGCGAACAGGTCGGCGTCCAGGTAGATCTGGCCGTCGGTGATGGAGATCAAATTGGTGGGAATATAGCTGGCGATGTCGCCTTGCTGGGTTTCCACGATGGGCAGGGCGGTCATGCTGCCGCCGCCCGAGGCGGGGTTTAGACAGGTCGAGCGCTCCAGCAAGCCGGCATGGATCGAGAAAATGTCGCCGGGATAGGCCTCGCGCCCCGGTGGCCGGCGCAGCAGCAGCGACAACTCGCGATAGGTGCGGGCGTGGGTGGACAGGTCGTCGTACACCACCAGCGTGTCGAGGCCACGCTCCATCCAATACTCGGCGATGGCGCAGCCGGCATAAGGGGCGAGGTGTTTCAGCCCCGGCAACGCGCTCGCCTCGGCGACGACGACGCAGGTGTATTCCAGCGCGCCGTGTTCGCGCAAAATCTGCAGTGTGTTGACCACGGTGGAGCGCTTCTGGCCGATCAGCACATAGACGCACAACACCGCCTGGCCGCGCTGGTGGATCACGGCGTCCAGGCCTAAGGCGCTGCGCCCTAAGCCTTCGTCGCCGATGAGGAGTTGGCGTTGGCCCTTGCCGATGGGCACCAGGGCGTCGATGATTTTGATGCCGGTGTAGAGGGGCCGGTGGACGAAGTCGCGGCGGACGATGGCGGGCGAGTCGCCTTCCAGGCGCTGGTGGCCGTCATGGGCCAGCGGCAGGCCGTCCAGCGGCAGCCCCAGGGGATCGACGACCCGGCCAAGCAGAGCGTCGCCCACTGGCGTGCTCAAGGGCTGGCCGGCGCGGCGGACGACAGTGCCCGCCGTGAGCCGCTCAGTGTCGTGCAGCAGGATCGCGCCCAGCAAGCCTTGGTTGAGGTCGAACACCAAAGCCTGGCTGCCATCGTCCAGCAGCAACACTTCATCCATGGCGGCGGAGGGCAGGCCGGAAATCCAGGCGATGCCGTCGCCCACGGAGACCACCGCCCCCCGCTCGGCGACGCGCAGGCCGGGCCGGTAAGCGTCCAGCCAGGCGGCTTGCCGCTCCAGCGGGCTTTTGGCCGGGGTCTGCTCAGTCGGACTCATGGGCGGCGGTGAAGCTCTTCAGCTCGTCTTGCAGATTGGCGTGGAATACCCAAGGGCCCAGCGTGACGCGCAACCCCGCCAGCAGCGAGGCGTCTTCGCTGAAGCGGCACGCGACCGGCATGCCCGACAGGCCGCCCAGCTTTTCCGCCAGCAGGCGGCGGCGGTCGGCGTCCAGCGGGTAAGCCGTGGCGGCTTCGGCTTCCTCCGGGGTTTCTTCGCAGGCCAGGCGGATGGCGTTCAGGCGCTCTTCGGGCAAAGAGTCCAGTTGTTGTAGCGCCAGGTCGAACAAGCGGGTTTCCAATGTCGGCTCGGCAATATCGGCCAGCAGCCGGGCGACGAAGCGGGCGCCCTGCGCCAAGGCGATTGCCTGGTATTTGTACAGCGCGTCCGCGCGCAGCTTTTCATCCCGCGCCCGCGCTTTTTCGCGCTCCTGCTCCAATTCTTGCTCCAATGCCGCCAACTGGCGCTTGCGCTCCTCGGCGATTTCCAGGCGCAGGCCCTCCCGCGCCGCCTCCCGCTCCGCGCTCCATTGGCCCAGCCGGTTCTCGTATTGGACTTGCAGGGCTTCGGCCTCGGTTTTGGTAGCCTGGGCGGCGCTGAGTTCCTGCTCGATGCCGGCCCGGCGCTTGGCGATGGTTTCCAGCACCGGCGCGTAGAGGAAGCGCTTTAAAATCCATATCAAGACGAGGAAATTGAGGATTTCCAGCAGGAAGGTCGACCAGTTTAGCTCCACGGAACAGGCTCCTCGGCGATTGCGTAGCCTGAGCATAGCAGAGATGCGAAGCTCGCGTGCGGTCTTGAAGCCCGCTGGGATTTGCAAGCCCGACCGGAACGCAGGGCATAACGCTGTGAGGACTTCGCGGGGTCAAGCAAGTCGATCCGCGTCGCGGATCAGTGGCGCGGCGCGCCACAACCGCATTCCCACGCGGCGCGCTCGTCGTTATACACAACCGTGCCAAAATCCGTCATTCCGGCATGGATGCCGGAATCCAGCGTCCAGGGATGGCAAAGCTTGAGCTTCCGCCGTTCCTAAATCAAGCACTTGCGCAACCGGCAAGTGACCGTCCATGGCACTGGATTCCGGCGTCCCTGCCGGAATGACGGCATTTCCCGGCTTGGCTGGACTTGTGTATATAACGACGAGCGCGGCGCGTGGGAACGAGAAGGAAAAAGTAAATATCACCCAAAGCCGTTATAGGCATTGACGGAATGCGGGTAGTCTGCTCCTATTTATCCCGAATAGCCTGAATGTCCGGCCCTGGCTTTGCCCCCCATGACCCCTGCGTCAATCGGCAAAGACAGGCAAGCCTCAAAACAACCCGCTGCAACAGGTGATGTATGCACAAGCCCGGCCTTTTCGATGACGCCCCCAAATTCTCTGGTTCCCACGCGCTGCGTGGGAACCCAGCCGATCCGCGCTGCGGATCAGTGGCGCGGCGCGCCACGGCGGCATTCCCACGGATGCCATGGGAACGAGAAGAGCCCTCTCCACTAGGGACAAGGTTGGGAAAGGGCTATCTCTTCCAACTGCAAAGCCTGCTCCTACTCATCACCCTCTGCCTGTTAAGCACCCCGCAACTAGCCAAAGCCGCCACGGCAGTCGGCGCGACCCCCGGCAGTTTCAAAGTCAGCGAAACCGGCGCGGCCACCTACACCATCCCGCTCACCGTGCCGCCGGGGACGGCGGGCATGGCCCCGAGTTTATCGCTGAACTACAACAGCCAAAGCGGCAACGGCCCGCTAGGCATGGGCTGGTCGCTAGGCGGCCTGAGCGCGATATACCGCTGCCCGGCGACGATAGTGCAAGACGGCTTCAAAGGTGGTATCAACTACGACGCCAGCGACCGCTACTGCCTGGACGGCCAACGCCTGGTCGTCGTCAGTGGCAGCTATGGCGCGGACGGGGCCGAATACCGCACCGAAACCGAAAGCTATA
>Ga0265316_10000124_pt1 | contig 83902 bp, 69 predicted proteins | sample 4522metaG_FD_202092 | JGI IMG/M metagenome (GOLD analysis project Ga0265316, IMG submission 202092) | Rhizosphere microbial communities from Carex aquatilis grown in University of Washington, Seatle, WA, United States - 4-5-22 metaG | ecosystem: Host-associated > Plants > Roots > Rhizosphere >... | reverse complement strand
AACTACTATTCTCGCAAGGCCGCGTGACCCCCGACGATGTCTTTCCGTCGTCGATCGTCTTCGATTCAAGCTGCAGGACTCCGCGAATTCACGCCGGACCCACGGCGACGAGTTTCCGGACACAACGGCAGGTGACCAGCAACCTGTCTGGCGTGATGTACTTGGCCGGCCACAAGCAACCAGCCACTACGGCCCGGTACATGCGCCCGCAGAAGGCGGCGGCCGAGGATGTGTTGCAGGCCGCTGCGGCTGCCGGAAAACCGGAATTCTGGCTACATTCTGGCTGTGGAGACGGTGCCGCGAAGAGACATCCCGCTGCGCTGGCCGAAAAGCAAAAACCCCGAACCTCTCGAAAAGATTCAGGGTTTTTCTCTGTGCGAGGAGGGGGACTTGAACCCCCATGGCTGTTAACCGCTAGCACCTCAAGCTAGTGCGTCTACCAAGTTCCGCCATCCTCGCGGGGAAGGCCAGAGTGGCCGCTTATAGTAGGCCTCAAGTCTGCTGTCAATGCGGTGCCGACATTGAAAGTCTTTAGGACGCCGGGCGGACCAGGCCGAGCAGGTCGCGGGCATCAAGATAAGCGTCGCTGACGGCGAATCGCAGCAGATCCCGTAAGGAGCCGGGCCGTCCCGCGTGGTCGCGCAGTGCCTGCGGGGTCGGCGTGGGTCCGGCCCCTGCGATCGACTCGTGTGCCACGATTTGCACCGCCACCCTGGCGGCACCGCTCATGAGCAAGCCGGCGCGGTTGCCTGCCTCGCGCGCTCCTTCCCGCCAACGCGCTGGATCAAGGGGAACCTCGGCGTGTTCCTGGAACAGTTCGCCCACCCGCTTGGCTATCTTGTAGGGAAGCGCTTTCTTGAGTTTGGCGGCCTGCTCGGTGGTGGCGTCCTCGCTGCCCGCCCGGAAACGGGCATGCTTGGGGTGGAAGGCCTTGAGGACACCCATGAACAACGTGTCGAATTCCGGCGCTGGCAGGGTCGCGGCCAGTAGGTACTCGGGGCGGCTCAGCTCCAGGGCTCGGCCGATGCGGAAGCGCAGATCGCCCACCGAGGCATCGTCGGCCAGGCGTTGACCGACGACGATCGCCGGCGGAGCCACCCCAACCAGGCTGACCCCGTCGAAGTCCGCATCGGGACGCAGATAGAGGCTGGTGCGCCGGTTGCCCAGGGCTTTTCCAGCCTGAGCCCAAATTTGGGCTATGGCCAGGTCAGCCACGGTCGAAACCTTGTCTTTGGCCGCCACGCCGAACATGTCCAGATTGGCTTGCGACAGGCCGGGCGCCCCTTCCCACACTGCGGCCAGTACCTCCGCCATGAAGTGCAGGTCGTGCAGGGGATCCAGGTACTTGCTGCGTCCGGCGTCTTCCAGATTTCCCCCGTAGGGATCATCGGGCTTGCGCTCGGGCGCCGGATTCTGCGCCAAGAAATCCTTCTCCTCATCGGTTGCGAAGCCGAACAGGTCCAGGACATCCAGCAGGCAGCGCGCCCGATCGACGTGATCCAGATGGATGTGGTCGGCCGCCAGGGCGTGCAGGGATTCCTGCCGGATGGGATCGAAGCCCAGGATGGCCTTGTGGTTTTCGATGGCCATCTCGCGGTGCTCAGGCCGCGCGCCATAGATCTCGGCCAAGGCCAGGCGCGCATCCACGCGACGGGGATCGGCCACAATCGCCGCCTGCAAGGCGCCGACTGCAGCCGCCGGGTCGCTCGGAACCAGGAAGGCGCCCAGCTTCGCCCAAAGTTCCGCGCGTCGACGTGCCAGCTCGGCGTCAGCGGCTGGCTCGGCCAGTTGAGGCAGGACACGTTTTAGCGTGCCCGCCACGTCCGCTCCTCGACCAGCGTGGTCGCACGCCTCACACAGACTCCACAGGGCCGTCTCGTCCGTGGGATCGTCTGCTATCACCTGCTCAAGCAGGTCAGCCGCCCGGTCGAAGTTGCCTTGTTCCATCTCGAACCCGGCGATTTCGCGTCGGCGCGCGGCCCGTTCCTTAGGTTCCACCAGGATGTCCGCAGTCCGGCGCGCGGTCTCAATGGCAGCGCGTAAGGCGCCTTCGGCCCGCTGCGAGGACATCGTCTTCTCCAGCAAGGGCACTTGCTCCAGGCTGTCGACTTCTATCCTGGCCACCGCTTCTTCGTAGGCTTCGCGGGCCGCGCCCATGTTGCCCAGGGCCAGATGCAGATCGCCGATCTGCTCGTACAGCCGGCACTGCTCTGCCGGATCGCCACACGACTCGGCCACCAGACGCAGGGATCGCGCCGCTTCCAGCTTGTCGCCGCGTTCACTCGCCAGATCGGCCAGCGCGCGCAGGGTCTGCGGATGGCTGGGTGACAATCGCAGCGCGGATGCGTGCAGCGCCGCCGCGCGTTCGGGTCGCTTCTGTCGCAACTCGGCCATCGCGCCGTGGACCAGGGCCAGCGCCACCTCTTCGGGGTAGTTGGGCGCCGCCGCGTGATCCGCGATGCCGTCCAGGTGGGTGGCCGCGTCCCGCCAGCGTCGCGCTTGGAAGCGGTTCTCGCCAAGCGCGATGCGCAGCATGAGCTGTCCCGGCAGGGCCTTGTCGGCCTCCACCAGTTGCCGGTAACCCTCGTCGAGCCGTCCCAGCTTTTCGTAGACCTCGCCCAACCGGTGATACAGCTTGGCGGTCTGTTCGGGCTGACCGCGCATGCGCCGGAGCGCCTCGTTTAGTCTGCGCTCGGCCCGATCCCACTGCTCCTCGCGGTACAAGATGTCGGCCATGGTGACCACGGCGGGCAGGTGATTGGGGTCGAGATCGAGCGCCTCGTCGAGCCGGCGCTCGGCCTCGGGCAGGCCGTTCGGTTTCTCACACAACGCGCGGGCCAGGTTGGTCAGCACCGCGGCCTTGGCCGAAGGCGAATCGGACAGACTGAGCTGGCGTTCGTACAGCGCCGTGGCCTCGTCGATGCGGCCCTCGCCGGCCAGCATGGCCGCCAGCGCTGCCAGGACATCGGGATTCGAAGGATGCAGGCTGACCGCCTTTTCAAAGCAGGCCCGCGCCGGCGCCGCCTGACCAATCTGGTCGCGGAACACGGCGCCCGCTTCCAACAAGGCCGCCGCCTGTTCGGGCGTGCCGGCCAAGGCATCGGCCCGGCGCAAAAGCACGGCCGCGTAGGCCTGGAAATCGTTGTGTTTGAGGTGAAGCCGCGCCAGCGCCGCGAGAACGGCCGGATCTTCGGGCTGCAGCGCGAGCGCTGCTTCGATGGCTTCCTGGGCGCCTTTGGGGTCCGCGAGATCGTCGGCCTTGAGCTGCGCCATCTCAAGGTTGAGCGCCGCGATCAACTTGGGATCGTCGCCGGCCTTGGCCAGGATGCCGATGCGCTGCTGCAGAATTCGCAGGGCCTCGTGGGCCAGACCCGCGCTGCGCAGATTGCGCAAGAGCGCCGCCGCGGTTCGTTCGTCAGACAGGGCGTCGGACCCCAGGCTGCGCAGACAGGCCGCCGCTGCCTCGGGATTGCCCAGCTTTTCTTCCAGAATGCGCGCGCGCCGCCACACCAGCTCGTTCTTTTCCGTGCCTTCCGAAATGTCCGCGCGCCGGCGCAATACTTCGACCAGCGCCTCGAATCGACCCATGGCCTGTTGCAAACGGTCCAGCGCCGCCAGTGCCTCGGCGTCGCGCGGCGCTCGCTTCAGGATGTCTTCATACATGTCCACCGCGCGCGCGGGCAGCGACAGTTCACGTTCGTAGATCTCGGCTAGGCGCCAGCGCGCCTCGCGTGCGTCTTCCCCTTCGCCCGTCAACTCCAGCTCGCGCTGCAGGGCCGCGGCCGCCTTCTGCGCCATGCCCACCCGGCCATAGAGCCGCGCCAGCGAGGCGTAGCCGGCCCGCGCTTCCAGCGCCAGCGCTGCGCTTCGCTCGTCGCCCGCGGCCAACCCGCGCTCCTCTTCCTCGGTGCTCGCCACGTAGCGTTCGAGCGTGTCCACCGCTTCGTAGGGACGTTCCAGGCGTTTTTCGTACAGCTCGGCCAGTTCAAAGGCGCGGCTGCGCGCTTCGGTGCCTTCCAGACGTCCGCCCGGCACCGTGATCCGACGTTCGAGCACTTGGGCCAGGTCCGCCCAGCGATCCTGCTTTCTGTGCAGGCGCTCAAGTCGATCGAGCGCAATCGGATTGTCGGTTTCCAGCACAATGACCGTGCGGTAGCGTTCCTCGGCCAGGGCAGTCTGGCCCAGTTCCTCGCGGATTTGCCCCACCCGCAGGTGCAGCGCCACCGCGTCGGGGCGGGCCGCCCGCTCGGCCGCGCGCAGGTAAATCTCGCACACGTGATCCCATTGATCTCCCTCGCGCGCCAAACGCTCCATCTCGGTGCGCACGGATTCGTCCGAGGTTTGCAGGACGAAAGCCCGCGCCAAGGTGGCGAGAGCCAGGTCACTGTTGAGGGCGCCGACCTCCCAAATCTCGGCCTGTTTCTTCAGGTAGCGATGCCGGGTGATGAGATCCGCGGGTAGCATTTCATAGGCCTGCACCCATTCCTGCCACGGCGTCTCGAAGCCGGTCGCCGTCGGCGCGGTGCCAGCTTCGGGCTCCGGCAGCTCCGCCGGGTCGACCATGTCCACATCGCTGATTTCGATCTCGCCCGTCACGTCGTCGAATTCAAGTTGCGGGGCCGCCGTCCCACCGCCTGCTGCCGGCGCGGGCGTCAGCACTTCCACCTCGGCACCTTCGCCCTCGGCTGCGATCGGCGCGGTGGTTGCCGCCGATCCCTCCTCTCGATAGCTGCCGATGGCCTCACCCAGCCGCCACAGGTTGGACGCGATTTCTTCGTCCTCGGGGGCCAGGCGGAAGGCATTCAGGTAGGCGCGGAAGGCGCGCACGCGATCCTTGACCTTGTCTTCGACCAAGGCGGCCGCCCGCCTGACCACGATCACCTTTTCCGCGGTCGTCGCGGCTCGCGTGAAGGCCTGCCCCTCGACCGCCAACGCGTCTTCCCAGCGGCCCGTGGCCTCGGCCAGACGCAAGATTTCTAGGCGTGCAGATTCTTTTCCTGGGCACAGGGCAAAGCCGCGCAGATATTCGTCAAGCGCCCCCGAGGCATCGCCCATTTCGTTTTCGCGCACGCCAGCGCGCAAGCAGAGCAGGGCGAAGCGCGCCTCTGGCGACGAACGGCCGCGTGCCACTTGCGCGTAAACGTCGAGCAACCCTTGCCAATCCTCGCAAGTTCGCGCCAGCCGTTCCAGTTCCGGCAGCAGCGTTTCCCCCGCCGGATCGTGGGTCAGCGCCTCGCGCAGCACGGTGAAGGCGCGCGCTGGTTGGGCCAGTCGGCTCTCACACAGCCCGGCGACCTTGCGGGCCACCTGCACCTGCGCCTGCGGATCAGCCGAGCGGGCTCCCTCGCCCGCGTAGACCTTGATGAGATCCTCCCACAATCCATGGGCTTCGGCCGCCGTCTCCAGGCGTCCCAGCGTCTCCTCGTCGGGTTTTTCAACGTAGGCGCGCCGAAAGATCTCGAAGGCTCGGCGCGGCTCAGCCAGCATGGTTTCGGCCGCCTCGGCCATCTCGAAGAGCAGCCGGCGTCGTTGTCCGGCGTCCTCGGTCTGGCGCAGGATCTTTTCCGCGGTGGCGATGAACGCCTCGCCGTCTTTCGTCTCGGCATAAAGCGGGACCAGCGCGGCCAGAGCATCCGACTGCTCAGGCTCGATCTCGACCACGCGTTCAAAGGCGCCGATGGCCTTCTTTGCATCGTGTAGGCGATCGCGGTACAGGCATCCGATTTCCAGCGCCCGCGCGACCCGTTCCTTGGGATCGGCGGCAAAGGTGAGCTGGCGTTCAGCCACGACAGCGACCCGTGGCCAATCGCCGCGCGCTTCGGCCACTTTGCGCAAGGCCTCGTGGGCTTCCACGCTGGCCGGATCGAGATCGCTGATCACATGTTCGAGGGCGCTGATCGCCTCGGCCGCGTCGTCCAGTTTTTCGACCAGCAGTTTGGCGCGTTCGAGCGCCAGGGGAACGGACTCGGCCGGATTGGTCGAGATGGCCGTCCGGCGGGCCAGCAGTTCGGCCAGGGTCGTCCAGTCAGATTGAGACGTCGCGATGGCCGACAGCGCCTCCAGTCCCTCTCGATCGGTGGGCACGATCTTGAGTAGGTCCTGCCAGGCTTGGTGGGCACGTGGGGTGTCTTTGAGTCCATCACCGGCCAGCCGCGCCAGCCGGCGCAGCAGCTCTGCCTGGGCCGAGGGATCGGCGGCCAGAGTCGTGATTTGCATCTCCAGCGTGCGCGCCAGATGGTCGAGCTGCCCTGCCTTTTCGTAGCCGGCCAGAAGCGCCTGCAAGGCCTGCTGGTCCGCGGGAACGTGCTTGAGCACATTTTCCCAGTACGGGACGGCCCGGTCGAAGTCGGCGAGCTGGTTTTGCAGGACGTCCGCAATACGGCGGACCAGGGCCAGCTTTTCCTCCGCGTTGGTGGCGTAGCGGAGGTGGTATTCGAGCATTTTGACAAGCTTGGGCTTGTCATCCATGCGCTCGAGGATATCTTCCAGGCGCACCAGGGTGTCGCGATCGCTGGGCAGGAACTTGAGAATTTGGGCCGCGGCCCACGAGGCGGACGGCAGATCGGTCAGGTGGTCCGCGTACAGGCCCAAGAGCCGCCGCAGAAGGTTGACCTTTTCGCCATCGACGCTGGCCAGATCCACCTGGCTGCGCAGAAGGGCGGCCAGTTCGGCCCACTGCTCGGCCTTTTCGTAGGCGTCGACCACCGCTCGCAGGGCGACCACGTCTTTGGGATCGAGCGCGAGAATGTCCCGGTAGGCCGCTGCCGCGCGATCCGGCGCGTCGAGCTTGTCGAGGTAGAGGCGGGCCAAGCGACGCAGAATCTCCGCGCGGCCTTCGGGAGGACTGGCGGCCGCGTCTTCGGTGAGCACGGTCGCCATTTCTTCCCAGCGGCCGGCCTTCTGTAGGATACGTTTGCACGCCTCGCGCGCCCGTTGGTAGCTGGGGTCGAGCTCGGACATACGGCGCCACACCGCCAGCGCGCGATCGACATCGCCGAGTTTGGTCTCCGCGATGACGGCCACCTCTTCCAGGCGAGGCAGAAGCTCGGCGCCCGGGGCGCCCGTCGAGATGTCGTGGTTGAGCGCAAATTCGAGAACATCGGCCAGTTCGCGCCAGGAACCGCGTTGGCGAAAATGTTCGGCATAGGAGCGCAGCGCATCGGGATCGCTCGGCCGGGACTGCAGAATGGCGTGCAAGTACACCGCAGCCTGCTCACGATCGCCCAGCCGGTCGCGGTACAGAGCGGCCAATTCGCGTTGCAGGGTGAGGCGGAACTCCGGGTCGGTAGCCTTGGTCAGTTGCTGCTCGCGCAACTCGGCCAGCTTGCCGAAGTCCTGACGATCGAGGTACAGCGTGGCCAGCTCTTGCGAAGCAGGTCCCCCGGCTGGCTCAAGCACCACGATTTCCTGGTAGATGCGCATGGCCTCGGCCATGTCGTTGAGCGAGGTGCGGGCCAGTTGCGCCCGCTTGAACAGCACGTCGATCTTCTGTTGGTCGCTGCCGACCACTGCCACGCGCTCGCGCAGAAAACGGTCGAGGTCAGCCAAGCGGCCGGCGTTGGTCAGCACCCGCTCCATGAGCGTGGAGGCCTCGGCATGGGCTGGCACCGCGGTCAGGGCTTTGCGCAGAGCCGCCACCGCGTTGTCGATGTCACCCGCCTCGTGCCGGCGCCGCGCAATCTGCGTGTACAGGCCCGCGGCCCGTTCCGCGCCATCCGCGCCCGTCCACTGTGGGTTGGCGAAGACCGCGGCCAAGGCATCCAGGGCCTTGTCGTCGCGTGGGTAGAGCCGCACCACATCGCTCAGCCGCTGGGCCGCCGTCGATAGGTCGCCGACCTTTTCGGCCAGCATGCGTCCCAGGCGGAACATCAGATTCGCGCGCCGCTTAGGATCCGTCGTAGCGGCCAGTTCCAATTCGTACAGCCGGCACGCGGTCTGGTACTCCCCGATGGCGGCGAAGATCTTTCGCGCCTGCTCGACCATCTTGAGGTTTGCGGGGGTTATGGTGCCGCGCAGGGCAGGGGTGGCGACGGCCCGCGCGATTCGCTGGATCTCCTGACCCGCGGCCTGCTCGGCCTCGGTCTTTAGCTCCTCGATGCGTCCGGCGTCCTTGGCACGCGTCACCGCCACCGCCTCCATCTCCAGCATGGTCAGGTACTCGTCGGTGCGGCCCTGCTCGCGGTAGACGTCCTTCAGCCGCTTGGCTGCCTTGCGATGGCTCGCGTCGCGGCTAACCGCATGCGCCAGGTCAGCCTCGGCCCCTGCGGTGTCGCTCAGATGGTCCAGGCGGACCTCAGCCGCCAGGTAGAACAGCTCAGCCGCCTTGGCCTGATCTTCGATCGCCTGGGCACGCGTCTCATAGAGCGTGACCAGTTTGTCGAAGCGATTCGACTCACGATATGCCTTCCGCAGGGCGACAAATGCGTCGCCGTTGGCGGGTTCTGTTTGCAAGACCTGTTCGTACTCGCGCTCGCTGGGCATTTCTGGCCCTCCGGAGAATCATGCGATGGCGTCGGTCAAGCTACGACTGGAAGGGATGACGCTAAAAGCAAGAGGAGTGACGCTAACATCACCTGTGTGGGAAGCCAAGCGCCGTGCGCGAAGGAAGTGAGCGACTGACCTAGTGCGGGCTGCCGCGCGACTTTAGCGCCGCCAGTCGACGCTGAACGTCACGGAAGGTTGGATCGCGCTTGGAGACCCGTTCAAGGTAGTACAGCGCCTCGGCTCGGTCGCCGGTGTTGTAGAAGACATTGCCAAGCAGGAAGTAGAGCTGCGTGGCCTCGACTTCGGTGGCGCGTGGGCTCTTGAGCGCATCCTGGAAGCAGCGAATGGCCTCGGCGTGACTGCCCATGGCTTCGTGGCTTTCGCCAATCATGGTCAGGGCAAAGACCTCGCGCTTCGGGTCTCCCAAGAGGGCCCTGAAGTGCTGGATGGCCAGATCATGGCGCTCCATGGACTTGTTCATCAGGCCAAGATCGGCCTCGGTGTCGAGGTCCGCGGGTCCTGTCGGTGCCTTCGCCGCCAACGGCATGGGGGTTGGCTCTACCGACATCGGTGTGGTCGGCTCCGGCGTCAATTCCTTTGGCACCGCATTCGGACTGATGGCCGCCAGCTTGGCGCGCCGATCCGCCACCAGGGCGTGCCCGGGATGGCGATTTTCCAGCTCGGTGAGCAGCCCCTGCGCTTCGTCAATCAGCTCCTGCTCGATGAAGAAATCGACCTGCTCCAGATCGGTCAACACCGAGGCAGAAGCCGTAGCCGTCCATTCCTTGTCCGCATTGCTCGGCGGCGGCTGACTCGCGGCCGCGCGTTCGTTTTGCGGCCGCGCTGACGGGATGGGATTGGCAGGAGTCAGATCCTGCTCAAAGTCCCGAGCCTCTGCCTCGCCATCAACTTCGGCGCTGCCAAACGCTTCGGCCAGTGCCGCTACCGCGCCGGTGTTCTCCTCGGCCGCGTCTTCTGCCGTCCCGCCCTCGCCCATGAGTTCAATCTCGCCGCTGCCTAGGGTTTCGGGCTCAGGCGTGTTCCCGCTGTGAAATGCGACATCGGCGCTGGGTTGCACCGGCGTCGCCAGTACGGCGCCCGGAGTCATGCGTTCCGCTGCGGCCAGGACCTCCTGTGCCCGCCGGGCGGCTGGGTTCAGCTCCAGCGCTCGGCGTGCGTGCTTGGCTGCCTCGGCGCGATTTGACTGGAAGAGCTGCTGGGCGAGAACCTCCAGTTCCGCCGCTGCTTCGGCCTTGCGGCCAAGCTGGGCCAGAACCGCCGCCAGGCGCTCGTGCGCGCCGATGTGCGTGGGAACGCGCTCGAAGACTCGCCGGAGGTGGTCGGCGGCCCGTTCCACCAGGCCGTACCTGACGAAGACATCGGCCTCGGCCAAGATTCGCTTGATCTCCGCCTCGGCATCGGGTCTTTCCACCAGGCCCGACGCGATGGCCATTCGATCCGCCGCACTTGGCACATCATCGGGAGATGGCGTCTTGTACTTGTCCTGAAGCGAGGTCGGAACCTCCATTTCGCTGAAGGTGATGGCGGTGGGGCGCGCCGGTCTGGTCCCCGCCGGTGCCACGTCTGCGGACGGGGTGGGCATCACCCGGCGCAAAGGGATGACCGCGGCGGGCGCGCGGACGCTATCGGGCGCCGCACGCCCCAGCATCGCACAGATTTCTGGATCATTGGGATCGAGGGCAAGCGCCCGCTGCAGCGCCTGGTTGCGCTCTGCCATGCGTCCGGTATTGCCGTAGATGCGGCAGAGTTCCTTGAGCACCGGCAGGCTCTTGTTCGGTTGCCCCAGTTGTTCAAAACAGCGGGCCAGAAGGTCGAGAACCACAGGATCGCTCTGGTTGGCCTCGAACGCGGGCTTGAGCCGGGCCAGGGCGGCGCGCGCGTTGTTGCGATCGAGGTAGCTGGACGCGACTTCCATCCCCAGTGCGATGTCGTTGGGCTCGTAGTACAGGATTCGTTCGGCCACGCGGGTGAACTCATCGGCGCGCCCTTGCGCCTTGAGCAGGTTGGCTGCCTCGCGAAACTCGGCCACCGCGGCGTTTGTCTCTCCCATCTGAACGGCCAGTTCGGCGTAGCGGATACGCGCGGCCGGCTGTTCCGGGTTGAGTTCCAGGATCTGCTTCAGCGCTGCCAGGGCCTCGGTGATCTGACCCGCCTTCTGGTGCAGCAAAACAGCCTGTTCCAATTGCTGGATGGCATCTGAGAACAGGCCAAGCTGGCGGTAGACATCGGCCAGCTTGGTGCGGGCTTCCAGCGCCTCAGGGGAAAGCTTGATGATGTTCTTGTAGACAGCGACGGCGCGTTGGAAGAACCCCTGCTCGACATACAGGTCTACCGTCTTCTGGTAGACCTCGGTGGCCTTGTCGTTCTGACCGAGGCGAACATGCACCTCCGCCATGCGCAGCCAGGTGCGGGTGTCCTTGGCATCTTCCTTGGCGGCGTTTTGCAACTCCGTCAGGGCTTTTTCCAGGCTCCCCCGCTCTAGGTACTTCTGCGCTGCTGCGAGGCTCTTGTCTTTCTTGGTTACCAACTGGCCAGATCCGCTCCTACAGTGTTACCGCATACGGTAAACCTGTAAAGGCGTGGACCAAAATTAGCGGCAAATCAACGAGCGGCGAGTCAAGCCGCGGCAGCTGATTAGCGCGTGGCGGCGCGAGTGACCGGCTAGGTGAACGCGGCGGGCTGTCCGGTCGATGCCAGCACCGCGTGCCACCAACCACCGTCGAGATCCAGACGCTTTCTCTGGCCGGCGAGCAATTCGATGGGGACGTGGACGAAATTGTCGTGAACGCAGCCGATGACCAGGCCGGTCTTCCCAGCCATCGCGGCGTGCGCGGCGTTGCGCGCGAAGAGATCGCACAGAATCGAATCCTCGGAGTCAGCGCGGCTGCTGCGCACAAAGTAGCTTGGATCGAAGTAGCGAAGCACGGCGGGGATCTTCTCGGCCTTGAAGTAGCTGTCGATCCGGTCCTTCAGGAAGACCCCAATGTCCTTGATCTTGATGTTCCCCGAGGCATCTCGCTCGCCGCTGCTTGCGCCCAACAGATCCTGGCCGGCGCCTTCGGCGACCACGACCACGGCGTGGGTCCGTTTCTGTACTCGGCGTTTGAGGGCCGCCAGGAATCCGTTTTCGCCTTCGAGTTTGAAGGGCTGCTCTGGGACCAAGGTGAAGTTGACGTCCTGGCTGGCGACGGTCGCGCCGGCGGCGACGAAGCCCGCGTCCCGACCCATGAGTTTGACGACGGCAATTCCGTTCTCGACGCTCTTGGCTTCGGTGTGCGCGCGCTCGATGACGGTGCAGGCCTCTTCGACCGCGGTGAAGTAGCCGAACGTTCGTGAAACGTAGGCCACGTCGTTATCAATGGTCTTGGGGATGCCCACCACGGCCAGGGCGTGCCCGCGCTTGCGCGCTTCCTGGAAGATCAAGTGGGCGCCCCGCTGGGTGCCGTCACCGCCCACAGTGAAGAGAATATTCACGTCCAGCCGGACCAGGTAGTCCACGGCCTTGACCACATCAACCGGCCCGCGCGAGGTTCCGAGGACCGTGCCGCCTTCGAGGTGAATGTCCTCCACAAAATCCGGGGTGAGGGTGATCGGAGGTTTCCCGACCTGGGGGTCAAGTCCCTGGTAGCCGTTGCGGAAGCCCAGGACGTCCTTCACGCCGTAGGTGTGATGCAGCTCTAGGAAGAGCGAGCGGATCACGTTGTTTAGGCCCGGGCACAATCCGCCACAGGTGACGATCGCGGCGCGCGTCTTTTTGGGATCGAAGAAGATCTTCGGGCGCGGCCCCGCCAACTCGAAGCAGAGCGGATCGGTTGGCGGCACGCCAGGAATCAAGGCGATTTCTGCAGGAACGCGCACACGATCGTCCACCCAGTAGCGAATGGGAGAGGGGATTTGAGCTTCCCCGAGCGTCGTCACTTCCATGAGTTGCAACGCCTGCGCGAACCGTCCAGTGTGGGGCTACATCCGTTCGATGAAGTGCGTGTCGAAGTGGCCGTCGATGAACTCGGGGTGGCTGATGATCCGCTTGTGAAGCTCGACGTTGGTCTTGATGCCTTCGACCACCACCTCGCCCAGGGCCCGGCGCAGTCTGGCCAGGGCCACGTGGCGATTCTCGCCGTGCACGATCAATTTTGCCAGGAGCGAGTCGTAGTACTGCGGCACGCGATAGTGGGCGTAGATGTGGGTATCGACGCGTACGCCCGGACCGCCGGGGAGGTTGAGCGCCGTGATGAGCCCGGGCGATGGCGCGAAGGTCACTGGGTCCTCCGCGTTGATGCGGACTTCTATTGCGTGACCGCGCGGTCGCATGTCCGGGGGGAATCGCAGGGAATCCCCTGCTGCCAGCCGCATCTGCTCGCGCACCAAATCGACACCAAACACCGCCTCGGTGACCGTGTGTTCCACCTGGATGCGGGTGTTCATCTCGATGAAGTAGAACTGCTTCTTCTCATCGAGCAGGAATTCAAGAGTACCGACCGTACGGTACCCGATGGCCGCGGTCGCTTTGCGCGCGGTACGCAGAAGCTCCACTCGTCGGGCGTCGTCGAGAGCCACCGACGGTGCTTCCTCGATCAGTTTCTGGTGTCGGCGCTGGATGGAGCACTCGCGCTCGCCCATGGCGATGGCCGACGAGCCGTCACCCAGGACCTGCACTTCGATGTGGCGGGGTCTGCCGATGTAGCGCTCAAGATAGACATTGGGGTTGTTGAACCCGGCCTGCGCCTCGGCCCGGGCCGAGGCCAACTGGGCAAAGAGTCGCGACTTGTCTTCGACGATCTTCATGCCCCGACCACCACCACCGCCCGTCGCTTTGATGATGACGGGAAACCCGATGCGCTCGACCGCCTCTTCTGCCTGCCGGTCGGATTCTATGATCGTCGATCCGGGCACCACCGGAACGCCCGCTGCCTCCATCGCCTTGCGCGCGGACACCTTGTCGCCCATGAGGCGCATCAGTTCGGGCTGGGGGCCGATCCAATGCAGGCCGCATTTCTGTACGACCTCGGCGAATTCGGCGTTCTCGGCCAAAAAGCCGTAGCCCGGGTGGACGGCGTCGGCGCCCGTCACCTCGGCCGCGCTGATCAGGGCGGGGACGTTGTTGTAGCTCTGCCGCGCCGGGGGCGGGCCGATGCACACTTTTTCGTCCGCGAAACGAACATGCAGGGAGTCCGCATCGGCAGTGGAATGGACCGCGACCGATTTGATTCCCATGTCGCGGCAGGCGCGGATTACCCGCAGGGCGATTTCGCCACGATTGGCTATCAGTACTTTCTTGAACACGGTGGGTGGTGCTTTCGGATTCACCGCAGGGGACGCAGCATCGGAGTCGATGGCTGCGGCTTCTGCGGTGAGATCGTTCTAGGCCTTTTCGATACGGAACAGCGGCTGACCATACTCAACGTGTTCCGCGTTCTTTGCCAGGATCTCAAGAATCTTGCCGTCGACCTCGGATTCGATCTCGTTCATCAGCTTCATGGCTTCGACGATGCACACGACTTGGCCCTTGCGCACGGCCTGGCCGGCATCCACGAACGGCGGCGCTTCGGGCGCCGGGGCACGGTAGAAGGTTCCCACGAACGGCGACGTGATGAGCACGCCGACTTCGACCGGCTTGGCCTTTTCGACCGCCGGTGGGGGAGGGGGCAAGGGAAGCGCGGCGGGTGCCGCGAAGGCGCCCGCGCCAACGGCCGCATGGCGGCGCACGATTCGAATCCCACCACAGGGATCGACGTTCAGTTCAGCAAGATCAAACTCGGTTGCTATCTCGGCCAGCTCTCGTACGGTGGTGAGTTCTTCTGGTCCGAGGGCGCACAACGGCTCCTCACAACAGCAAGAAGATGACTTCTTCTCGTCCTTCCGGACCGGGGCCTTGGCTTTGCTCATCGGGTGGGGGTTCCTTTCTTCGGCGGGGCAACCGCAGCGCGTGGCTTTGCGGAAGACGGTTCTGCGTTGTGAAGTGGTGTCGGTCGGTTTTGCGTCAAGAGGCCCGCGAGAGCCTCAAGCGCAAGACGGTAGCCTACTGGCCCGAGTCCCGCAATCTGGCCGAGGCAAACCGGCGTCAGAAGCGATCGATGGCGGAACTCCTCGCGGACGGCGAGGTTGGACAGATGGACCTCGACGGTGGGAAGGCCAACCGCAGCGACGGCATCGCGCAAAGAGACGCTGGTGTGGGTCAGCCCGCCGGCATTGATGATGATTCCGCCGGCCTGTTCGCGCGCCTGCTGGACCCGGTCAATGAGGGCGCCTTCGTGGTTCGACTGGAAGGTCTGGACCTGCAGACCCAGTTCCCGACCCCGCTGCTGCAGACCCGCGTCGATTTCCTGCAGGGTGGTGTGCCCATAGATGTGGGGCTCTCGTGAGCCGAGCAGGTTAAGGTTCGGGCCGTGTAGGACCACGACGACCGGTGAAGACGTCCGCTCCGTGGTCACAGCTCGGCCCGGATCTGTGGAGCCGCAAGGCGCATAACGTAGCGCGCTTTGCCGAAGCTCGCGTCGGGGCGCACGGCGCAGGCGATGAAGTACTCTTCGCTCAGAATGTACACGAGGACAACCAACTTGTCGGCGCGTACGGTGATCTCGGTGGCCAGGCCAAAGTCTAGCCGTTCAACCGCCTTGCGCGTTTGCGTAATCGCGTGGGCCAGCTCCATGCCCACGGTTTGGATGTCGATGCCGTCCTGTCCTTCCCGGCTGTAGTGGTCAACCGTGATGCCGTCGAATCCCATGAGGATTCCGGCCACGCCCCCGTCGAGGCGGGTGACCATCTTTTGCAGGGTGTCACGGAACATGGCTTGCGTCCGGCTTCTAGCTAGTGCGAGTCGGGCGTGTCAATAGCGGCTGCGGCTGAATGGCTGGCTACTTCGCTGAACCCGTCGGGATTCCCGGACATTGTATGGTCGTAGCATCGCCATTGTCGTCGAAGGCCGAGGCGCAGCAGAGAACGGGATAATCCTGGGCAGGGTTGCACGGGTCGCCGTTGTATGGGTTGCTCGTGAGATCAGAGCACTTTGCTATCAAGGGGAAGTTGAACTGTGCGGCGGTCGCGTCGCTATACCCAGCCTGCAGGCAGCCGTAGCAAACATTCACCGGGTACTTGAAGGGTGGGCTGTCGATTCCCGAGCTGCCAAGGGTGCCGTGGGCACGCGTTGTCGTGTTGACCGTGATCGTGGGGTAGATCTGGCCATTGTTCGCGAAAGCCTGCAGATAGCGAAAGAGTGGGGCGGCGTTGCAGGGCCTGATGATCTCGGTGGCTGCGGCGACGGTGCCCCCGGGCGCAATCTCGCTGGTCGCGAGCGGAACGTCGAATTCACCTGGGCATCCCGGATCCCACGCAAACCCAGAGCCGGCGCCAGTCGCCACGTCCAGTTTGACGTGGAACGATTTCAAGAGAATGTTGTTCTTCTCTTCGACCGGGGCACCTGCAATGCCCACCAGGCCCGAGAAGGGCGCCAGTAGATTCTTGACGAAGGGGTACAGGAGGTAGTGCGTGTAGTCTTTGCCCAGGACCGCAACGTCGAGCACGCCCTGAACGCGCTGTTCAGTCGTGGCTGTGGTCGGCAACGTGCACGCGCCGCCGGTGTCGAGCCACTGATCCTGTGAAATTTCCAACCCTGTCGGGCCGTCATCGATCGTGCATGCGGCAAGAGAAAAAAACACGCCCACAGGAATGACCAAGGCGACCACTCGCCCGATGGTTCTGCCGTTATTTGCTGTCATCGCTCTCTCCATGTCGTTCTGGTGAGATGTTGTATTGTCGTCTTGCTACTGCCCGAGCGAGCGAGCTCGGTTCACGATGCGTGGCGTGAGGAAGAGCAGGAATTCGGTGCGGTGGTCGTTCTCTTTGCGGTTGCGGAAGAGCCAGCCTAGTACCGGGATGTCCGCGAAGAACGGAACCTTGTTGAAGCTGAGCCCTGAGTTGCGCGTGTAGATTCCGCCGATGACCGCGGTGTCGCCGTCGCGCACCAGCATGGTCGTCTTGGCTTCCTTCTTCAGGATGGTGGGGTCGCCGCGCGAGCCGGTGTTGACGAAGTCGGGCTCATTCTTGGTCACGTTGACCGTGAGCATGATAGTGCCCTCGTTGGTGACATGCGGTTTGACACCCAGGTGAAGTTTGGCGTCCACAAACTGGGTTTGGGCGCCCATCGCACTGACCACCGACACTGGGATCGAAACGCCTTGCTCGATCACGGCGTCGATGTTGTCCATGGTGGTGATGCGGGGCGAGGACAGGATGCGGACCTGGCCGCTCGCTTCCATGGCCGAGAGGCGCAGATTCAAGTTGAAGGCCCCTGCGACCGAGCCGAGCGTAAGGCCGATGGCACTTCCGGTGTTGAGGCCGGCGGGCGCGGGCATGTTGACTAAGAAATTCGGGTTCTGCCCCCCGGGACTGCCGCTTCGCACTCCCGGGACCAGACCGGACGTTGGCGATGAGCCGTCGTCCGCTCCACCGCCGATGCCGACGTTGTAGGGGAAGACCAGTCCGGTGGGATTTCCGTGCGCCACATCCATGAAGGTGTTTCCGCCCCACTGGATGCCCATCTGGCGTGAGTAGTCGGAATTGGCCTCCACGATGCGGGCCTCGATCACGACCTGCGAGGTTTGGGTGTCAAGGTTGCGAACCAGGTCTTCGATGAGCTGCAGGTTGCGCGCCACATCCGACACGATCAGGTTGTTGGTGCGATCGTCGACCGAGATCTTGCCTCGTGGTGACAGCAGGTCGCGCGCCTTGTCTTGCAGGGACGTTGCGTGGGCGTACGAGACACCGATGAGGCGAGTCTCCGTGGGCAGGACTTCGGCGATCTGTTTCTGGCGGGCGATCTCTTGCTCAAGCTCTTTTTCCAGCTGGGACAGGGGCGCCACGCGAACCAGGTTGCCCTCGCGAACCGAGCCCAGACCCTTGGCCCGCAGCACGACGTCCAGGGCCTGATCCCAGGGCACGTCGCGCATCTTGATGGTGACTTCGCCTCTCACCTCGTCCGAGGTGACGATGTTCATTTGCCCGACGTCGGCCAGGAGGCGCAGGATGTTGTGGATGTCCGCACCCTTGAAATCCAGGTCGATGCGGCGACCGGTGTAGCGCTTCTTCCCGATCAAGCTCGCACGCCGAGCCGTGGGTGAGTCGTTGTCCTCGCTTACTTTGCGTGTGGGGCTTGAGGCCTGCGCTTGGGCCAGGGTCAGGGTCACGCTGAAGCCTGCCACTTTGCGGGCGGGTACGAAGAGAACTGACGGCGGCAAGGGGCCACCCAGGGCGGGCAACTTCTGCCCATTTGAAGGTGCGAGCTTGTGGAACTCCCAGTAGAGCCGATTTCCATCCTGGCGAACGCGGTTGGGGACGTCTTCTGCCAGATCCACGTCGACGCGCACCGTGCCGCGGGCTTGCGGGTCCCGGTACGAGCTGATGAGGCGGACCGGGCCGAGGTACTCCGTTGCATCCAGGCTCCGCGCCAGGTCGTCGGGGAGATCGGCATGGTCCAGCCGCAGGCTGAAGCGTCGACCAGACGCGTGCTCAACCGCGAATTCCGATGGCTCGTCCAGGTCGATGATGACTGACGAACGGGTGGGTTCGTCGACGAAATCGATGCGGCGTACGCGGATGGGCACGCGCAGAGTGACAGAGCGAGGCCGTGCAACCGGTTTGGCTGAATCGGGCGTGGGGCCAACGGGTGGCGCGATCCCTTTCGCCTGCTGTGCAACCGGTTTGGCCGCGACGGGCGCGGGGACTGGCCGTGCGACTGCCGTTGCCACTGCGGCTGGCCGGGAGGCCTGCGCGAGTCGTTTGACCTCCGCCGCCAGCGCGTCTCGAGCCATTTCCAATTGGGCTCGCTCGTTCTCCAGTTTCGCCCGTTCGCCGTCGACGCGGGCCCTGTCGGCGCGAGCCTGGGCCAGACGGGCCTCCTCGGCTGCGCGGGCGGACTCGGCCTGTTTCAACTTTTCTTCTTCGTCCCGCCGGCCGCGCATTTCTTCCTGACGGCGGCCTTCCTCCGAGCGGCGTGCGGCCACCGCCAGGGTGAGATCCTTGCGCGAGCGCTCGGCAGCGTCCGCCGCGTTCTGGCGATCTTGCTCGGCTTTGGCCACGGCCGCTGCGGCACGTGCCTTGTCCGGGGACGAAGCGCCCCTTCGTTCGAGTTGATCGCGCTCGGCCTGGGCGACCCGCGCCGCCTGCTCGCGCTCGACCAAGTCGCTGGCTGCCGCTCGGACTTTCGCCTCGCGCTCGGCAACCAGGCGTTCGGCCTCGGCCAGTCTCTTTCTCTGTTCCTCCTGGCTCTTGGCTTTTGCCTCAAGCGCCGCGGTTCGTAGTTCGACCTCGCGCGCAGCGGCTCGCAGGGCCCGATCGCGCTCGGCTTCGCGTTGTTGGGCCGTGCGCGTTTCCTGCTCGGCCGCTTCGGCACGTCGGCGGGCCTCGGCGGCTTCGCGATCCGCTTTGCGGGCATGTTCGTCAGCGCGAGCCACGGCCGCCCTCTGACGCTCAGTCTCGGCGCTGGCCGCGTTGGCTGCCGCATGGGCGTCCTCGGCGTCACGCCGGGCCTTCTGCAATTCCTGCTTGAGCTTTGCATTCTCGGCGTGGGCTTGTGCGGCCACACGCGCCTGCTCCTCGGCCTTGGCTTGCGCTTCGGTCTTGGCCTGGGTCTCGGCCTTGGCGTGGGACTCGGCCCGTTCGGCCTTGGCTTGCGCTTCGGTCTTGGCCTGGGTCTCGGCCTTGGCGTGGGACTCGGCCCGTTCGGCCTTGGCTTGTGCCTCGACCCTGGCCTGGGATTCGGCTTTGGCCTGCGCCTCGGCCTTTTCGGCCTTCATCCGGGCTTCGGCTTTGATCTCAGCGTCGCGGGGATCGGGCGCCGCATTCGCGGCTGGCCGCCGGTGGGGGATCACACGCACCACGATGTCGTTGCCGCGCGCCTCGACCCTGTAGTCGGAGGGTTGCCGCAAGGTCAGGACAATACGCGTGCGGGGACCGCCCCCTTCCTCTTCGCTGACACTGGCGCTGACCAGCCCGACGGCATAGGTGCCGGCATCCATGGGAACCTCGATGCTGCCCAGGCGGGCTGCGCTGAGGTCGACCACGACCCGCGCCGGCTGCTCCAGCTTCCAGGTCGTGAAGGTGGGCCGTGCCGATGACGATATCACCACCGCCGTGTCGCCATTGGCCTCGGACACGCGGATGGCGCGCACCTGCGCCGTGCCGGCAAATGCCGGGGCAGAAAGCCAGACGCCCATGAAGACGCCCAGCAAGATCGCGGGTCTACTGCTGCACTTGTGACCGGTCATTTCTCTGCCCCCTCTGGGTTGACCAGGATAGCTTTCTCCAAAGCCCGTGTTTCGCCGCCCGACGCGACCTCTGCCAACTCCAGCACAACCCGGTCGGACAGGATTTTTGTGACACGCGCGCCTGATTTGGAAAGGTAGTCGCCTCGTTTGATCACTTGTCCAAGGCCGCTCGGATCCCGGAACATGGCGCGCGGGTTCGCGTCGCCGGTGATCACGGCAATCAACGCCAGCTCCTCAAGTGAGAATTTTCCGAAGATGGACGGAACCGCCTGCTGGATGCTTGCCCGAGAACCTCGGTCGGTGAAAATCCCGAGGAAGGACCGGAATGGGTCTCGGTTGGCGTCATCAGTCTCGTTGAAATCTTCGTCGCGCAGGACTTTTCTGCGCAAAATGGTCAGCCGCTGTTGCAGGGCCTCCGCCTTGGCGGCTGCGGGGGCTGCCGGCGCTGCGCCACCCGCGGCGGGTTTGGCCGGCGGCTTGGGTGGGGCTGCGTGTACCGCAGAATTGTCTCCCCACGGCGAAAGGATGATGCCGACGAAGAGGAGAAGGGAAAGCTGGGTCCGCCTCATGTTCCTCCTCCGGCGTCGGATTGATCGGCGTAGCGGAAGGTCACAGCGTAGAACTTGGCGCGCAGTCGCGGCGAGCTCATTTCTTCGGCCTTCTCAATGCTGAGCGCCAGATTCTCCACGTTCACGATGCGGGGGAGATCGGCGATATTCTTGAAGAACTTGGTAATGGTGTGAAAGGTTCCGCGGATCTCGATGCGGACCGGGATGCGTACATAGAGTTCGGCGGGTGACTCCGCTTCGATGTTCAGGTTGAGAACCTCCAGGCCCGCCAGCTCCGCCTGTTCCTGGATGCTGGAAAGGAAGGTGGGAATCTCGGCCCGCTTGGGCAAGGCCTTGAGCAGATCGCGTTGCTCCTGCTGCAGCTGCGTCAGCTCGTTTCGATAGACCAGGTACTCCTTCTTGCGCTTCTCGTAGTTCGTCTTCTCGGCGGCGAGGTTGCCCTGCTGGACTTCGCCCGCTTTGATCTGATCCTGCAGGTCCATGTAGAACAACATGTAGTAGACGACCACGATCACCACGATGATGCCCGCCGTGGAGGCGACCTTCACCGGGGTCTTGAGTCGCAGCAGTTTTTGAAGGACGTCGTTCATGTCAGTAGATCACGTTGGCCGAGAGGCCGAAGTTGACGAACTTGATCCCGCGGCCTGAAACCTGATTGGTCCCGTCCAGGTTCACGTCGCTGAAGAACACTGAGGAGTTGAGTCGTTTCAGGAACTCCGCCACGTCTTCGTTCGACTTGGCGGCGCCGCGAAGCCTTACGTGCTTCTGCTCTTCGGAGTAGGCCTCCAACCACACCCGGCGCGCATCCCAGCTTGCATTGAACCCGGCGTTGGGGTCGCGTCGCAGGTTTTCTTCATACGTCACCCGGTCGAAAGTCGGCCCCTTGCCCGGGCTCAGCAGTTCGGACATTTCGCGCAGCAGATAGACGGGTCCGGTACGCCCAGCATCCAGCGCCTGGATTGTCTTCCGCTGCCGGAGCAGTTCTTCGCGCTGAGCGCGGACCTTGTCATAGTCGCCGATTTCTTGCTTCAGGCGGGCCACGTCCGCCGCGAGGATGGTGTTCCTACGCTTGGTTTCTTCCAACTGGGCGTCGGCCTGCAAGTGCACGAAAACCACCGCGCCTACGGTGGCCAGGATGGCCACGCCCAGGTACAGGAATTGTCGCTGGCTGGCCTCGGCCCGCTTGACCTTCCTGATGGGAAGCAGGTTTATGCGAATCACTGCTTGTCTCCCGGGCGACGCAAAGCCAGACCCACGGCCACCGCGGCCTCGGCTGCGTGTTGCTGAACGAAGGCCATGTCGAATTTCTTCTCATCCACGGCGATCTTGCGGAAGGGATCCATCACCTCCACCGCGGTTCGCGATTTTTCCTCCAGCGCGCGCTGGAGGGCTGGCACCTTGGCCGAACCACCACACAGGTAGATCTTCGTGATCTTCGCGTCGCTGGTGGCCGCGAGAAAGAAGTCGAGCGAGCGCTGGAACTTCCCGGCCATGCTGTCCGCGACCGATGCGATGACCGCCTCGACCTCCTGGGGGACGACATCGCTCACGCCCTCGCCGGCAGAGCCGATCTTCCACGCCTCGGCTTCCTCCTGGCTGACGTTGAGCCGCTTCTGAATCTCTTCGGTGAAGGCGTTGCCACCCACCGTCACGTCGCGGGTGAACGCGCTGGTTCCGCCGGCGACAATGTTGATATTGCACAGGGTGGCGCCGACATTGATGATCGCCACCGCCTCCTCGGGAATGACCGTGTAGTTGGCCTCGTAGGCATTCTGGATGGTGAAGGCGGCCACATCCATAATCATGGGCACCAGCTTCGCCTCGCGAATGACCATGCTGTAGTCTGAGACCACTTCCTTCTTGGCGGCCACGAGTAGCAGCTCCATCTGGCCCCCGGCGCCGTCGCTGCCCACCAGCTGGTGGTCGATCTCCACGTCATCCTTGGAAAAGGGGATATGGTGCTCGGCCTCCCAAGGAATCTGTTCCTCCAGCTCCTCGGGCGTCATGGGCGGGACTTTGATCTTCTTGATGATGACGGAGTGTCCGGAGATAGCTGTGGCCACCTCTTTGCCCTTGATGCCCAGGTTATCGCGCAGGGTCTTGATGGCCTCGACCACGGCGCTTTGGTTCATGATCGCGCCGTCGACGATGGTCTGCGCCGGCAACGGTTCGAAGCCGAAGTTCACCAGTTGCAGGCCCTTGGAGGTCTCCTTGATCTGGACGACCTTCACAGAGCTCGAACCGATATCGAGTCCTATGCAGTTCTTGGGCATCGGCGTCGTCTCAGGGTGATATCCTTCATTTCCCTATGTTCACCTACATGGTGGGGCATCTGCGGAAAAGGTCAAAAAAACTCGCCTCCATACTCATCGTTCACTTTGCCTTCCAAGTTGAGCCGGCTGGTGTCGGGGTGATCGGCGCGGGGGTCTGATCCCCCCTGGCTCCGTATGCGTCATAGTCGCGCGTGTCTCGCGCGCTGACGATTCCGTACTCCCGGATCTTATAGAGAAGGGCACGATGGCTGATCTCGAGCAGCTCGGCGGCCCTGGTCCGATTTCCCTTGGTCCGCGCGAGGGCACGGCGGATGAGCGTCTCCTCAGAACGGCGCGAGGCCCGCTTGATCGACAGATCCCCGTCGTCCGTCGGTGCGTGGGTCGCGGACGCCGCGGAAGCAGAAGCGCGCAGCCGTTCCGGCAGAGAATCAGCGTCGATTTCAGGGCCGTTGGTCAGTACGACGGCTCGTTCCACTGTGTTCTCCAGCTCGCGGACGTTTCCCGGCCAGCCGTACGCCGTCAGCAGGCGCGACGCCTCGGCCGTGACCCCTGCGATCGACAAGCCCATGCGGGCGTTCATGCGCGCCAGGAAGTGTTCGACCAGCAAGGGAATGTCTTCGCGCCGCTCACGCAGCGACGGCAGGTGCAAGGCGAAAACGTTGAGCCGGTAGTACAGATCCTCGCGGAACGCGCCGCGCTTGACCTCTTCGGCCAGGTTGCGCGCGGTGGCGGCCACCACGCGGACGTCGACCTTGGTGTCCTGGCTGTCGCCCAGACGGCGAACTTCGCCCTCTTGCAGGACGCGCAGCAGCTTGACCTGCAGGCCGAGCGGCAATTCGCCAATCTCGTCGAGAAAGAGGGTTCCGCCTGTCGCCTCTTCAAACAGGCCCTTGCGATCGCGGGAGGCGTCGGTAAAGGCGCCCTTGCGATGGCCGAACAGCTCGGATTCGAGCAGGTTCATCGGGATGGCCCCGCAGTTGACCGCGATGAAGGCCGCGCGGGCGCGGGGCGAGTTGCTGTGGATGGCGCGCGCGATGAGTTCCTTGCCGGTTCCCGATTCCCCGTCGATGAGAACCGTGGTCTTGAATTCTGCGATCTTGCGGACCGTGCGGAACAGCTCAAGCATTAGCGGGCTGCGCGCGACCAGCTCGCCAAATGTCCCCTCGGGCTCCGGCACGCCAGAGCGAACCTGCCGGGTCAGGGTCTGGTTCTCGCGGTACAGGCGCTGGCGCTCCTCGGCCTTGCGCAGAAGCAGAATCAGTTCGTCGGCCTCAAAAGGCTTGGACAGATAGTCGTAGGCTCCCCGTTTCATGGCCTCGATCGCCACTTCCTTGCTTCCAAACGCGGTCATCACGACCACGGTGGCGTCGAGATTGCGCCGGCGCACTTCATCGACCAGGTCCATACCGTTGCCGCCGGGCATGCGCAGATCGGTGATGATGATGTCGTAGGGCAGATTCCCCAACTCGCGCAGGGCACTGTCCACCGAGGGCACGCCCACCGGCTCGTAGCCTTCCCGCTTGAGCAGCGTCTGCAGCATGTGACGAAGATTCTCCTCGTCATCCACCACTAGGACGCGCCGCATGGAACCTCAGGGGTGTAGCCGGTGCATAACATTAGAGGAGGTGGGAAAGGTCATCGTATCATGAACCCGTGTGTTTCCGCTAGGTTCCGGCGCATTTTGATTGATACTGCCAATCATGCGCAACCGTCCCGTCATTGTGGGCATCGACCAGGGCACAACCGGAACTACGGTGCTGGTGCTCGACCACCACCTCGCTGTTCTGGGCCGCGGCTATTGCGAAATCCCGCAAAGTTATCCCCAGCCTGGACAGGTTGAGCACGATCCTGAGGCCATCTGGCAGTCGGTCCTGACTGCTCTTGCGCAGGCGCGCGCGCAGGCAGGGGCGGTCGAGATCGCGGCGATCGGCATCACCAACCAGCGCGAAACCACTGTGCTGTGGGAGCGCGCGACGGGCAGGCCGGTAGCACCGGCGATCGTGTGGCAGGACCGGCGCACGAGCGCGATGTGCGAGCGACTGCGCGCCGAGGGACTGGAGGAATTCGTCCGCCAGCGAACGGGTCTGCTGCTTGACCCCTATTTTTCGGCCAGCAAGATTGCCTGGTTGCTCGACAACACGCCCGATCTGCGGCGTCGCGCCGAGGCGGGCGAGATTGCCTTCGGTACCGTCGACACGTTCTTGCTCTGGCGGCTCTCGGGCGGCGACGTCCATTTGACTGACGTGTCCAATGCCTCGCGGACTTTGCTTTTCGACATCGAGAGCTTGAAGTGGAGTCCGGAGATGTGTCGCATTTTCGGCGTGCCCGTTGGCCTGCTTGCCAAGGTGGGGCCGACTTCGGGGCGATTGGCCGTCACCCGCGGTGTGGAAGGGATCCCTGACGGCATCGCCCTGGCGGCGGACGCGGGCGATCAGCAGGCCGCGCTTTTCGGGCAGCGCTGTCTGCGGCCGGGCGACGCCAAGTGCACCTTTGGTACGGGTTCGTTCCTGCTCATGAACGTGGGGCCGCGGCCGGTGCGCTCGCGCCACCGGCTGCTGGGCTCGGTGGCGTGGCAGACGGCTGCGGGCACCACCTATGCCCTCGAAGGCAGCGCGTTTGTTTCGGGTGCGCTCATTCAATGGCTGCGGGACGGGCTCGGCATCATCAAACAGTCGGCCGAAAGCGAGGCGCTGGCCGCGTCAGTGCCCGACGACGGGGGCGTGACCATCGTGCCGGCCCTGGCCGGGCTGGGCGCGCCCCACTGGCGCTCCGAAGCGCGGGGCGCGATCCTGGGCCTGACCCGCGGCACCCGGGCGGCCCACATCGCGCGCGCGGCCTTGCAGGCGATGGCGCTTCAGAATGTCGACCTGGTACGTGCCATGGAACAAGACGCGGGGCACGCGCTGACCGGCCTGCGCGTCGACGGCGGCGCCACGGCCAACAACTTGCTCATGCAGATCCAGGCGGACCTGTTGGGCGTCGATATCGTGCGCCCCGCGCAGGTCGAGTTGACCGCGCTCGGGGCGGCCCGGCTGGCGGCTGAAGGCGTGGGTTTCGCCATCGATCCTGACGCCGCCAGCTCGGACGCCACGGTCTTTCATGCGCGCATGGCAGCCCACGAGCGCGATCGAATTCTGTCCCGTTGGCAAGAGGCTGTTGCCAAGGCTTGATCATGCTACGGCTCTTCATTGCGGTTGATCTGCCGGCGGAAATTCGACCTGCGATCGTGGACTTGTGTCAGGGCATCGGCGCTGCGCGCTGGGTCCGGCCCGAGCAGTTGCACATCACGCTGCGCTTTCTCGGCGATACGCCGGAAGACCAGCTGGATGACCTGCGGGAACGCCTGCGCCAGGTGCGGGCGCCGGGTTTCGAGCTTGCCCTGCGAGGCACGGGCGTGTTTCCGCCCGCTGGTGACCGCAAGCCGGCGCGGGTCCTGTGGCTTGGCCTTGATCCGCCCGAGCCGCTGCGAATCCTCAAGATCGCCGTGGACACTGCGCTTGGGCCTGACCCCGAAGCCGCCAAACGCGGCTTTTCACCCCACCTGACCTTGGCGCGTTTTCCCATCCGGCCCCGGCATGACCTCGATCGCTTTTTGGCCGACCACGCCGGATTCGACGGCGGCCGTTTCTTGGTGGGCACCTTTCGCCTCTACCGCAGCACCCTGCGTCCCGCGGGTGCCCTGCATGAAATCGTCGAGACCTATCCGTTGCTTGCTTGACCCTTCCATCGGCGGCAGATCGTGGTAAGGGTTTGCTCTGCCACATGGACAAGACCGGCGACGCCAGCCAACCCACACCCCCGGCATCGGGCCGCAAGGGGATCTGGTGGGCCGTTCTCGTCCTGTCTGTTGCTGGGCTGCTGCTCTCGGTGGTGCTGGCCTACATCCATTTCAAGGCGAACACCGACGCGGGATTTCACAGCTTCTGCGGTCGCGGCAGCACATTCAATTGCGACGACGTAGCCCGGAGCCCCTACGCGGTCTTGCTGGGCGTGCCCACGGCATTTTGGGGGATCTTCGGCTATCTCCTGGCGGCGGTTCTGGCCATCTGGGGGCTCTGCACCGGGCGTGCCGATCTGGCGGCGGCGTGCGCGGGCGGCCTTTTCACTGGATTTGTCGCGGTCAGCGCCTCACTGGGCGCCATCTCGGCCTTTCGCCTGAACGCCCTGTGCCTGCTGTGCGCCGGCACCTATGGCATCAACCTGCTGCTTTTCGTGCTGGCCTTGCTGCAGGCTGGAAGTATTGGATTTCGGCAGGTCGCCGCGGCTCCGTCGCGCTTTCTGCGCGCAAGGCCGGCAAAGGTCCTGGTCGTCGTCACCCTGCTCAGCTCGCTGACGCTGGGACTTATTGTGCTGGTTCCGTCGTACTGGGGGCGGGACGCGGGCCGGGGGCGAAAGTCGTTTGCGCTGGGGAGCCTGGCTCGCGGCGAGATGCCAGGCGGGGGCCATTGGATTGGGGCGCAGCGGCCCATATTGACTATCACTGAATTCTCCGACTACGAGTGTCCGCACTGCCGCCAGGCGCACGCGCATTTGCGCAACATCGTGTCGCAGTTTCCCGATCGGGTGCGTCTCATCCACCGGCACTTTCCTCTGGATCAGGCCTGCAACCGCAGTATCGAGCGGCCCTTCCATCAGAACGCTTGTCGGGCCGCACTCATTGCCGAATGCGCGGGCCGCGCCGGGCGCTTTTGGGAAGCCAACGACATCTTGTTCCAGTCACCGGGCTTGCTCGAAGCGTTTTCCACCAATAGAATTGCGGCTGATCTCAAGATTGACCCCGCGGCGCTCGACCGCTGCATGACCGACGAAGGGCTGGCCGCCGTGAAGAGCGACGTCGAGGTCGGCATCGCGCTCAAGCTGGAAGGCACGCCGTCCTTCCTGGTCGACGGTCGGTTGTACATGGGCAATCTGCCAGCCGCGGTGCTGGATCCGCTGCACACAGCGGCTGATAGCGGGAATTAGGGGCGCCACCGACTTAGGCGGCCGCTCGGCGCTGGCGGTCGGCCAGGAGTGCTCCTCGGGGGACGTCCATCTCCGGACGCGCCGGGCGCGTCCATGATGGACTCGGTCGTCGCCTGGCATCCGAGCCTCGCAGACGAAGCTCGGAGCGGCTCCTCACGCCCCCTCGAAGTCACTCCTGCCGCCCGCCGGGCGCGCCGAGCTCACGCTGGTTTCCAGTTTGCGGTACAACCAGGGGGACGAGCGGTCGATCTCAATCAAGTTCCTCCAATCAGGTTCCTGGCACCTATCCCTCCAATCAAGTTCCTGGCACCTACCCCTCCGCGATTCTTGTCCGGCTCCCCGGGTTGCCGGTCTTTCCCGAGGAGAAACGCGGGCCTCCCAGGTTCCTGGGCCGTCCTCTTCTTGCGTGCCAAGGTCGTACACCCCGCCGGATGCAGCCTCCCCTCTCCTACTTTGAGTGGCCCGGACTCAATTGCGGCGTGTTCTTATGACGAGTGCTTCAGCGATGCGGACTGCCCGGCGAATACTCCCTGCGAATGCCGTGACTCGGCCTCTAGCGCGGCGGCGAACCGCTGTTTGAGCGGGAGCGACTGTCGCGTCGACTCGGATTGCGGACCGGGCAACTTCTGCTCGCCCAGCCAATTCGGCCAGTGGTGCGGCTTCAGGTACTACTGCCACACTGCGAGCGACACCTGCCTCGACGACAGCGATTGCGTCGGCGCTGGCTGCAACTTCGGCGAGCACTGGGCCTGCGGCGGCGACTGCCCTTTCGGATTTCTATGAGTCGGGATTCACAGAGGGGGCGGCATAGATGTTCCCGCTCGCGTCGGCCGCGACGTACATATCGCTCGTATCGAGCCCCGTGTTGTCAACGGCCGGGTACACGGCAGGCGCAATGGTCTGCAGCGGCGCTGTGTCGCCCGTAGCGCCCGCGGCGAACACCAGGATTCCAGCATGCGAACCGATCCCGCACGTGGTGCAAGGGACGGAGCCGCCCGTATAGATCCTTCCTGCAGCATCCACTGCCAGGCTGACTGGTGTGAGCAGTCCGGTGCTCGAACCCGCGAGGGTCGCGATCGGTGCGACGTTGCCTACGGCGTCTGCGGCAAAGATCTCGATACTCGGTCCTTCGACCTTCTGCCTACCTTGACCGAATCGCCCTCTTGCCCCAACAAGGAGTCGTCTAACATACTATGTGTATGAAACGTACGAATCTTGTGCTTGATGAGGAAGTGCTCGCGGAGGCGACGAGGCTGGGCGGGCAGAAGACGTATTCGGCGAGGTCAACGCTGCCCTCCACGACTTCGTCAGACGATGCCGCGCGCATCAGATTCTCTCGCTCCGCGGAACCGGAGCCTGGCAGGGCAGCCTTTCCCACATGCGCGTGCAGCGCGAAGGGCAGGGCTAACCATCCGCTCGAGCGTTGACTGCCTCATCGCCGCGTGCGCCATCCGGCACGACGTGACCGTTCTTCACAACGACCGCGACTTCACTGCTCTTGCGACGGTTTCCGCGCTCAGGACGAGACAGACAAGCCGCTCGCCGGCCCCGTGAATTCACGTGCCTCGGCGATTAGTTTTCGGTCAGCAGCTGCTTTTCCAGCGCGCGCATGCGACGGGCCTGGCCGGGGCGGTGGTGGTCGTGGCCAAAGAGGTGGCAGAGTCCGTGCACGGCCAGGCGTTCGAGTTCTCGTCCGAGGCGGGCGCCGCCCGCACGCCTGCGGGCGGTTTCCACCGAAATCACGATGTCGCCGAGAAAAACCCCATCGCCAGCGGGATCGGCTTCACCCTGCAGGGTCTGCATGTGAAAGCTCAATACGTCGGTGGCGCGGTCGAGGTGCCGGAATTCGCGATTGAGCGCCCGGATCTCGTCATCGCCAGTGAATAGCAACGTCGCTGACGAGCCCGTGCGCTCCAGCCGGCGCAAGGCCGCGCGTAGGCGAGCGACGACTTTGCGGCGCACGGCCGCGTCGATCATTCGGCTGGTGTCTTTGCGGATGACGAAATCGATAGGCACCGGTTCCCCCGCCGATCAAAGGCTTCGCTTGAAGATCTCGGCGCCGACGAAGACGCTGAAGAGATCGGCGTCGCACTTGCCCGCCTTGACCTCGCTTTCCAAGATGGCGAGGGCGCGCTGTACAGGCACCGCGGCCTTGTAGGGCCGATCCGCTGCGGTCAGGGCATCGAAAATGTCGGCGATGGTCAGGATGCGCGCCTCCATGGGGATGTCCGCGCCGTGCAGGCCCGCCGGGTAGCCGGTGCCGTTGAGCAACTCATGATGGGCGGCGGCGATGAGCGGCACCCGGCGCAGCGAGCGGCCCCAGGGAATGGTCTGCAGAAACGCCACGGTGTGGTTGACGTGGCTTTCGATCTGGTGACGTTCGAGCGGCGTCAGGCTGCCGCGCGCGACCTGCAGGGCCGCCAGCTCATCGGAAAGAAGATACGGTTGTGGTTGGCCGCGGTCATCGACGTAGGTCCAGGCCGCCACTTCCGCCAGGCGCGCCAGCACGGGCTGCTCCAACAGGGCCGGCTCGTTGGCGGTCAACACCAGACGCCAGCATTCGTCCACGGCAAACAGGCGCTCCGTCTCTTCCTGCACCAGCATTGCCAGGGCCTCGGCCGAGTCGCCGCGCCGCAGATGTTCGATTTGCGCGCGTAGCGTATCCGCCTGGATGGACTTGCGTATGTAGGCCAGGCGCAGACGGATGACCTCCATCTGGTGGTCGTAGAGCTTCTTGGCCTTGACCAGCACCTGCTCGCGCACGCCGACCTTGCCGAAGTCGTGCAACACGCCCGCGTACTCAATCTGGCGCAGATCCTCGCGGGAAAAATGCAGGGACGCCAGCGGACCGTCGGCCACGGCGTCGACCTTTTCGGCCAGGGCCAGGCTTAGCGTCGCCACCCGGCGCGAATGACCAGAGGTGGTCGGATCGCGGGATTCGATTGCGGTGACCGAGGCGTCGACGAAGCTTTCAAACAGGCGGCGGATTTCGTCGTACAGGATGGCGTTTTCCAGGGACACGCCCGCCTGTGAGGCCAGAGCCAGCGCCATCTCTTCCGCGCGTTCGTCGAAAGGGATCACACCCTCGTCGAAGTCGGCCGCGCTGTGAAGAACCTGGCTTGGCCGCCGCTTCTTGTTGATGAGCTGGATGACGCCGATGACCTCGCCCTCGGCGGACAACATGGGCACGGTCAGCATCGAACGTGCGCGGTAGCCGATCTTGTCGTCGAAGCTGCGGTTGTGCGTGGTGTTTCCGCGTCCGGCTTGCTCGACATCGGGCACATTGATCGGCCGGCCGGCCAGCACGGCCCTACCCGCGATCGAGGTGTCGTCGACCGGCAGGGTGAACTCTTTGAAGTCGACTGCGACAGAATCGTTCTGCGACAGCATGAAGTGCAACCGAGCCGCGCGGCTTGGCAGTCCGTGCGCCGGGCTGCTCGGGTGGCGCCGGCCGATATCGCCGAGTGTCCGCTGCGTGCGCGCCGGATCGCCGAAGGCCAAGCTGTCAGGCTGGCCGTTGCCGTCGGCGTCCGCGGCCTCAATCACGTACACACTGCCAGCGTCGGCGCCGGTAATCCGGCGGCTCTTGTCGAGAACCAGGTCGAGCAGCTTGCGGATGTCGCGCTCGGAAGACAGCGCGCGCGAAATGGCCAGCAGTTCATCGCGCTCGTAGCGCGAGCGCTCCAGCGGACCCGGTGTCTCAGACACGGATCAATCAACCCTCGCTGCCGGGCGGGCGGCCGGCACCGTTGTTCTGTGCCTTGCGATCATAGGCGCGGATGATGGCGGCCACCAAGGGATGGCGGACCACGTCGACTTCGGTGAAGTAGCAAAAAGCGATGCCCTCGACCCCGCGCAAGAGAGACTCGGCCTCGGTCAAGCCCGAGCGTCGGCGGTCGGGCAGATCGATCTGGGTCACGTCGCCGGTGATGACCGCCTTGGATTCGTAGCCCAGGCGGGTGAGGAACATCTTCATCTGCTCGCCGGTGGTGTTCTGCGCCTCGTCCAGAATGACGAACGAGTCGTTGAGGGTGCGGCCGCGCATGAACGCAATGGGCGCGATCTCGATCATCCCGCGCTCGACCAACTGGTGGGCGCGGTCGAAGTCCATCATGTCGTGCAAGGCATCGTAAAGCGGCCGCAGGTAAGGCGAAACCTTCTCTTCCATGCTGCCCGGCAAGAATCCCAGGCGCTCGCCCGCCTCAAGCGCCGGTCGGGTCAGAACGATGCGCTTGACCCGCTTTTCCAGCAGTTCGCGCAAGGCCAACGCCATGGCGAGGTAGGTCTTGCCGGTTCCTGCCGGGCCAATGGCGAAGGCGATGTCGTGTTCGCGGATGGCGTCGACGTAGCGTTTTTGCGCCAGGCCCTTGGGCGCGATGGGCCGGGCACGGCTGCCTACCAGGATGGTGTCGGAAAAAACTTCCTGCAGGTTGGCGTTGGCGTCTCCGCGCAGCACATGCGCGGCGCGAGTCACGTCCTCCGGCCCCACCGGGCGCCCGCCGCGCACCATGTGGTACAGTTGTTCAACCAGTCGCCGCGCTTGGGCAATCGCGTCGGTCGGGCCGAGGAAGGTCAGCTCGTTTCCGCGCGAATGCAGCTTGGCGCCGGTTTCAAGCTCGATGCGTTTGAGGTTGGCGTTCTTCTCGCCGAACAACGAAAGCGCCACGCGGTTGTCGTCGAGGACCACTCGGTCCGACTCGACATCCGCATTCTCGCGAAGGGGATCGTTTGGTCGCTGACTCAATTGAGCCTCGTCTAGCACGGAATCGGCGTGTCGCCCAACCCCGACAGAGAGTCAGCTCGCGTGGTCGGCGAAGAGCGCGTCGATCCGGCGTGCGATGGCCTCTCGCTTGTCAGGCGGCGTCTCGTTGAGAATCTTTTCCGCCTGCAGCAACCGAATCAGCTTCCAAGGGGCGGCCCCATCTTGGCCCACCACCTCGGAGTGGCCTGCCTTGAGCTGCCTGCTTGCCAGGCGATGGTCTGTTTCTATCGAGGCGTTGTGCTGTTCTTCCAGGCTGAACACGAAATCCCCCTGCGTGCAGCGTCCCTGATCATTTCGACGCAAACAGGTTCCCGCTTCGTCCGTCTGCACCGCGATGTGGATGCTGACGGCTTCGCCCAGGGGTCCTGGTGTGCGGATGAACTCCGCCCGCGGGTGGATTTCGTTCCACTTCGAGCCAACCGCGAGCCGACAGATGGCCGCGGTGAGCCCGAGGGTCAACACGCGGTACCCCAGGGAACCACAATCGGCTGAGGCCTTGATGCCGTCGAAGGGTGAGGAGACGGTCACCAAACGGATGGTGGCTTCTTGGGGGTGAACAGCGGAGATGTTGGCTGCTCCGACGAGTGCCCGGCGCGCCACCAATCCGCCCTGGCTGTGTCCAAGAATGTTGAGTTCCGGTCGACCTGGGCGCTCAAGCAGCGCGGCGATGGCCTTTCGCAACTGGCGCGCGCTTGCTTCCATGCTGTCCCGATCGTTGTAGTTGAAGCAGACCGTCTGCTGGCCATGCGCCTCGAACACTTGCGACAGGATACGAAATTTTCCGCCAGAGGCGTTGCATCCATGCACCAGCAAAGTCACGGGTCTATTGGGGGCGAGAAGCATCTCGCGCTGGGAAGGATCGCAAGGGGCAAGCCCCAAGGCGGAAAGATCACCGCCCTGGGGAAATCTGACCGGCGTTCTTGTGGCCGGGGCAGCGCACGTGGAAACCAGCACACAAGCCGCAAGGATCATCAAGAGGCGAGCTGTCCGGTGTGGCATTGTAGCGGGCAGGGTACCACGGGCCTGGGCAAGCCGGCACCACCGCACATCATCACGACTGGCGGCGCAGAATGAATCCGACGCCGCGCTTGGCGAGATCTTCGGCAAGCTCGCCAAGGCCCGCGGCCATGAAGCTGTAGTGCCGCAGGTTGGCGCCGGGATAGAACGGCACCAGCGTCAACAGGACGACGACCGGCTTGCCGAGAATGTTGGCCGCGTGAATCGCGATGTCGAGAGCCGGGTTGTCGACGGCTCGCTGTGCCCGCTGCATCCAGTACACAACCGCGCGGCCCTGCGGATTGGGCTGTCCAACCGGCAAAAAGGCGCTCTTTCTCCGCAGACTGGATGATCACAAGGAATTCACACTGCCGGCGTCGCCCGATGTGGTCGCGCTGGCGTCGCTGACAGCCTCGCCCGAACGCGAAGGCACGCGTGGGGCGGCCCATGTGGCGTTCAGTGCGCTCTTTTCATTTCCTTTCGTGCGCGATGACGTTGATCAGTTTTCCATCAGTGAATTCGGCGTTGCCAGAACCGCTGGCGAAAAGCCGGAAACCAGTCGCCGCTGGGGCAGTCGGAGCCTCTACGGTTGGAGCGCTGCGGGTGTCAGTGTGGCCGCCGCCGCCGCCGGCGCATTCCTGTGGGTCTCGGCCCAACGCCTGCACGACCGCGTCGACCCCATGGCCACCCCGACCCAAGTTGACCACGCCAATGCTGGAATCCGAACGCGCGACAATTGGGCGATCGCCTGTTTCGGCGTCTCGGCGGGCGCGGTTGTGGCCGCCGCCTGGTTGCTCTGGCCCCGCTCTTCACCATCGAGCGTTGTCCCGCAAGTATCGGCGACCGGAGCTGGCCTATCGTGGGCGGGAGGATTCTGAGGGGGGGTGAGGATAGGATCGTCTAGAACGTCGCCTGGAAGCCCCAGCTTGGCGTCACGGTCACCCCGGACAGATCGTAGGAATTGCCAAACGCAGTGACCTTGCAGCTCAACTCGTAGATGCCCAGTTCCATCACGAAGTGCACCCAACGGAAGCCGAGGGCCAACCCCAGCGCGCCGCCATAGTACAGAAGGTGGTCGTCGAGTTTCTCGTGCCCGAGGTCGAGGTTTTCAGCGTCCACGTCGACCCAGTAGCGGCTGTACATGGCCTTGGCCGCGGCCCAGAGCTTTGCCCATTCGCCGAATTCGCGGCCGATCTGCGCCGTGAATGACGTGTCGATCCGCTTGGTGCTGCCGATCTTCGCGTAGGAGTTGATCGTGTCGAGGTAGGAGATGACCGACGCTCCGCTGTTGTAGCCGACGCGCACGCCGATGTTGCTGTCCCATTTGCCCAGGTCGAAGCCGCGGCGAATGGCGGCGGAATAGATGCCGTTGCCGATGCGAAGCGCGGTGTCGAGGCGATAACCGAGGCCCAAGGCGAATTCCAGGTGGTTGGCGTATCCCGGTCCGGTCAGGCCAATCGCCGCGGCGCTGCCGGCCAGCCGGCGTTTGTCCGCATCAGAAGTCCGTTGGTCGATCTTTTGGGCGATGGTCTTGCCAGCGTCGATCGTCGTACCCATGCTGCCCATGGGAACGACCACGCTGTTGATGTTGGAGATCTGCATTTCGCCTCCACGCAGGACGCGGGCCGGGCGGCTCTCGGACAGGTTGACGGCGCACCCGGCGGCCAGAAGCACAGTCAACCAGAGGGAATGGGGCTGACGGCGCATCAGATGTTCTCTCCCTTCGGGGCTCGCTCGGGGGCTTGCAGGAAGATGTGCTGATCCGTGCATCGCTGGCTGTTGATGCTAATGGCATCGACTTCTAGGTCGAGGACCGGGTAGCGGCGAAGGTCGCGTCGGTTGTCGCGGAACTCGACATTCATGTCCAGCGTGGCGCCGGGCGCCAACTGCGGCCCCTTTCCATCGCCGAGTCCCACGGCAGCCAGGAGGCTCTTTCCCAACTTGAGCGCGTAGTCGAGCGCGGATGCATCGCCCGAGAGTGTGGTGCCGTCTGGCAGCCGCAGGGAGAAGGGTCCAGCGTCCACTGTGGCGGGGCGGGAGCCCAGGTTGGCGACCGCCAGGGTGACATGCACCGTCTTTTGCTTCACCGTGGCTGAGCGCAGGCGAATCTCGACCCGGCTCGCAGCTGGCGTGGCGACCACGACGTCGCTCGACGAAAACTGCCAGGTTCGCACCATGGCGGCGCAGCCAGCCAGCCCCAGCCCAAGCGCCATGAAGGCGGCAAGCGGTTTGTTGAGCATGCCTCAGAGTACATCATCTCGCCCTTGCGTGTCAGAGGCAGGTTTAGGCCGCCTGCTCCAATGTCGCGGGCCGCTAACGCTTCGCGGCGTGGACGGCGAACCCACCATTCCCCTCGACATAGAAAACGTGTGAGCCGTGCGGACAGGTCGCGACCACTGCCTTCCTGGCATACCTGCTATGGGTCGAATGCCCAAGTCACTAGGATGCCCAGAGACGTCACCACGGAGGTTTCGATGCGAATGAGAACCGGGAGCGCGACACAACTTCTACTGCGGGGATGCGCGACCATCCTCCTTGGCGGCGCCGTTGTTTTGGTTCAAGGCTGCGATTCGTCTAGCCCGGGGAGCACCTCAACCGGCGGGACGCAAGGCTCGGGCGGCGCCGTGGCTTCCGGCGGGAATGCAACCGGCGGTTCAAGCGTGTCCACCGGGGGCGACGCGACGCCAACCGGGGGTAAGCCGGCTGATACCGGCGGCAGCGTTGTGGTCGGCGGTTCCGTGAGTGACAGCGGTGGAATCACCACCACGACCGGTGGGATTGCGACGAGCGGCGGCAAGACTACGGCTAGCGGCGGTGGCACCGCGCCCAAGGGCGGCGCCTCGACCAGCAGCGGTGGCGCCACCAGCCTGGGCGGCTCAACCACCTGCAGCGGGGCGGCCTGCGGTACCGGCGGCAAGACCAGCGCTGGCGGCGCGACCGGCTCCGGCGGTGCGACCGGCTCCGGCGGTGTGGCGACCACGGGTGGCATTCCGGCAACCGGCGGAACACCGAACCCGAGCGCGGGACGATATATGGAGAAACTCACTCGCGCTCTGGTCGCTGTGAAATCCGGCAGCGGCACCTTCTTGAGCTGGAGGTTGTTCGGCACCGACGCGGCCGATACCAACTTCAACGTCTACAAAGGCACAACGAAGCTCAACACCACGCCCCTCACTGTTACCAACTACACGGACAGCAGCGGCGGCACGGGCGACTATACCGTGAAGGCCGTGGTCGGCGGCCAGGAACAGACGGCCAGCCCCGCGGAACATGTGCTTGCCCAGAACTACATCACAATCCCACTGCAGAATTCGTCCGGATATACAGCGGGTGACGTGAGCGCAGGTGACCTTGACGGCGACGGGCAGTACGAACTCGTGGTCAAAGAGGAAAAGGCTCCCAAGGACCCGGCGTATCCGGGCGTGAGCGGCTCGACCAAGCTTGCCGCCTACACGCTCGCCGGCAAGTTCATGTGGAGAATCGAAGTCGGCGTGAACATTCGCGAAGGCGCCCACTACACCCAGTTCATGGTGTACGACCTTGACGGCGATGGAATTGCCGAGGTTGCGCTCAAGACCGCGCCGGGCACCAAGGACGGTACGGGCAGCTTCTTGAAGACGGGGCCGGCCGTCGGCGCCGACAACTCTGTCAACTTGGTCAATGCCGACGGCAAGATTTTGACCGGACCCGAGTGGTACACCATCTTCGACGGCAAGACGGGCGCCGAGCTCGTCACGGTCGACTACAAACCCGGTCGAGGCGAGCCTGGGGTTTGGGGCGCCGTCGCCGGCATCGCTGACGCGAGTGATATGGGGTGGGGCGATGACACCAAAGGAAACTTCGTCGACCGATTCCTGGCCTCGATTGCCTATATCGACGGCGAGCGGCCGAGCGTGGTCCCATGCCGCGGCTACTACTGGCGCACTTCATGTTGGGCGCTCGACTGGCGCGGCGGCAAGCTGACCGAGCGTTGGCTTTTCGACACAAGCACCGGCGGTGTGGGAAAGGACGGCAAGAAATACCAGAGCTCACAGGGATATCAGAGCCAGGGGTCCCACAGCATCCGGCAAGGCGACGTAGACAACGACGGATTTGACGAAATTGTCATGGGCCAGTCGGTCATCGACCACGACGGCGTGGGCCTCTATTCCACGGGCCTCAGGCACGGGGACGCCTTCCATATGGGCGCCTTTGACCCTGTGAGGGGCGGGTTGCAGGTCTACATGGTGCACGAGCAGATTCACAGCAATGGAGGAGTAGGCGCGAGTTTCCACAACGCGGGAACCGGCGAAGTCTTTTGGAAGGACACTGGCGCAACCGCCGATGTCGGCCGCGGTTGTGCGGCACCAATCACAAACACCAAAGGTTGGCAGTTTTGGTCGGGCGCGGGCGGGCCGTGGGATGTCAACCACAACAAAGCCGGGAGCATGCCCAGCTCGCAGAACTTCGCCATCTGGTGGGGCGCTGGTCTGCTGCGCGAGACGCAAGACGGGGCATCGTTCAATGGTCTGTCCGCGGGCGGCTGTTCGGGGAACAACGGTACGAAGAACACGCCGGGCCTCAACGCCGATCTCTTCGGCGACTGGCGTGAAGAGACCGTTCTGACCTGCGGCAGTGATTTGCGGGTCTACACGACGACGATAGCGAACCCCAATCGCATCTACACCCTGATGCACGACCCGATCTACCGACTCAGCGTGGCCGCGGAGAATGTGGCGTACAACCAGCCGCCCGAGCCGGGCGTCTACATTGGCTTCGGTGCGACAGTGCCGCTGCCCAAGCCCAACATCAAGTACTACGACGTGTCCTTGCCGTAGAAGGGGGCGCCAACCATGCCAGCAAAATCACTGCCCAGGCGACGCGATTTTCTCAGAACTGCCGCTGCAGGTGCTGCGGGCGCAGTCGGAATCGGTGCCTTCAAGATCGATGGGGTCTTTGCCCAATCGACTGGGGGGTGGGTTGCTGGCATGCAGGTCAATCCCGCCATCGACAACAAGCGGGTGATCTGCTGCTACGACACGAAGATGCTGGCCACCACGCCCGTGAATACGGCGTTCACCAGCCAAAACGCCGCGGTCGATGCGGCCAAGGTTGCCGCCAATCTCGACGAGATGGCCATGCAACTGGCAAAGAAGACGACCGCTGCTGAGGCCTGGAGCACGATCTTCAGGTCAAGCAAGGCGTGGGCAAGTACCAAGGTGGCGATCAAGGTAAATGCCATCCTGGGAAACAACGGCAACCATCCCCGAGTCGCGGTCGTCAAGAAGATCTGCGACGTCTTCGTCGATCAGTTCAAGGTCCCAGCGGCGAACATTATTGTGTACGACATCAACAGCGACGCCTCGTCGGCCTATTCGACCTATGCGGACCTGGCTGATGCGACCAAGATTCGTGCCACGGTCAGCCAGTACGGGAAGTCACTGAATGGCTCGAAAGCGGTCACCATCACAGCGGCCGACAGGAATATTGTGGGCGCCGCCGATCTGGTCGATGGCGTCATCGACATCCTGGTCGATATTGCCGTAGTCAAGGTACACAGCGGACCAGGAACGTCGTACTCCTTCGGTAGTTGTTCACTGTGCATGAAGAACCACCTTGGCACGTTCATCAATTCCGGGACTGACGCCAAGCCGAGTGCGACGGGATTGCATACCCTGGACGCCATCCTTGAGATCAACAAACATCCCGCGATCCTGGGCGGTAGCCCGGTGCGTCAGCAGCTGTGCATCGTGGATTCGTTGTTGGCGAATGGCAACGGGGCAGGGGGCAGCTATGACACACGGGTGGACCGGCTCGTCATGGGGACTTTTGCTCCCACTGTCGACTACTGTACGGCGACGAAGATCATGACAGACGTCATGAACAAGCCGGACAGGAACAACAATCTCCCCAAGTTCCTGACAAGCTTTGGCTACTCGGCGACCGAGGTGCTGGATTGGAATGAATATATTCCCGGCTCCGCCCCCGTCATCGTTCCCCAGGATGGTGGGGCTGGGGGAGCGGGCGGTGGCGGGACCACGAGCACTGGCGGGGCGCGCAGCGGCGGGACCAGCGCGACAGGTGGCGCGGGCAGCGGTGGGGTCAGTGGGACAGGAGGGGGACGCAGCGGAGGAATCGCAGCCAACGGCGGCGCGGACAGCGGGGGAACCGGTGCGACAGGTGGCGCGGACAGCGGTGGGATTGGCGCGACCGGCGGCGCGGACAGTGGTGGAAACAGGTCGACAGGTGGCGCGGGCAGCGGTGGCGCTGTTGCCATGGGCGGCGCGCAGGGTAGCGCCAGCGCAACCGGGGGTTCATCCGGCGGGGCGGCTGGCTCTCCCTCGAATCCGGGGAGTTCGTCAAGCACTGTCGCGAAGGGGTCGAGCGGCGGTTGTGATGTCGCTGGCGGTCAGCGCGGCGCCGCCCGCTGGGGGGCCATGTTCGCGTTAGGAACCTTGGTTGCCAGAAAGGTCCAGGGTCTCATTGTACGTAAGCGCGGAGCCCAAGCAGTCGAGGCCGCCACCGACGAAACAGGGGACCTGGGCTGCAAGACAACGCATTGAAATATTGTGACGCCTTTGCTGCACCTGGAGACCGAGAACCAACTGTTGGCCTTCGCAAGAAGGCACAAACCGGGTTCGTTTTGTCTAGGCCGTTGCGAGAATCGTGGCTAGAATTCAGCGTCACCATTTGAAGTTCAAAGGAGATTCTCGTGGAAATCAGAAACATGAAGACCGGGTTGGCATTTGTAGGTTTGTTTCTCGGCCTGGGGACCCTGGGATGTGGCAGCAGCGCCAGCGGAGGAAGTTTTCCTACCCTCAACGCGGCGGACTTTGGGACGCATTTCAAGTTCGCCGACAATCAGGTCAGCGGATGGACACAGAGCACGTTTCCGGGTTCTTTCAACACCTACACGGGCGACGAACTGGTTACGGCGGTCGACGGTGGCGCGGGAGTATACGTGGACAAGGGCATGCGGGTCTGCATGAGCCAGGATCTGATGGGGACCGATCCTCAGATTGTGACGGTTTGGGCCTATGATTTCACCACGGCCGCCAAGGCGAAGGATATGTTCGACTGGAAGAAGAGCGATTCGAGCGCTTCGGCCACGATTCCGAACTACGACGGTTCGGTGGCGATCGGGGCGGCCACGTCATCGGGTCTCTCGGCCATCGCCCATTTCAATTCACTGTATTTTGAAGTGATGCTCAGCGGATATGGCGACCAGAAGACAACCTGCTCGGCATGTCCAGTCGCGCCGAAGTTCCTCGACGTGTTCAAGACAAAATCGAACTAGAGCAAGGAGTACCCCATGTCAGCAAATCCACACGCCGGGCGCCGCAATTTCCTCAAGACAGCTGCGGTTGGCGCGGCAGGCGCAATGGGGCTCAGTGCCCTCAAGTTCGATGCGAGCTACGCTCAGTCGACCGGCGGGTGGGTCGCTGGCATGCAGATCAATCCCGACATTGACAACAAGCGGGTCATTTGCTGTCACGACACGAAGATGCTGACGGCCAAGCCGGCGAACACAACCTGGGCGAGCCAGAACGCGAACGTCGACGCGGCTGCGGTCGGGGCCAATCTGGACCAGATGGCCATGCTGCTGGCCCGGAAGACGACCGCGACCGATGCGTGGAAGACGATCTTCCGGTCGAGCAAGCCATGGGCGAGCACGCGCGTCGCCATGAAGACCAACGGCATTGGCGGCAACACCACCAACCGTCCGCGGTGGACGATTTACAAGAAGCTTACCGATGTGCTGGTGAGCCTGGGGGTTTCGCCCGCGAACATTGTCCTGTACGACGCCTGTGACGACGCGTCGGTTTACTACAATTCCTATCTGAGTCAGACCGACGCGACCAAGATTCGCGCCGTGATGAGCGTCAGAGCAGCGAACATGGGCGGATTCAAGGCTGTCACGCTGACCAATGCTACGGGGATCTCTGCCGCGGCTGATTTGGTCGACGGCAACATCGACATCCTGATCAGCGTCGCCGCGTGCAAGTCGCACAATGGCACGGGAGGTCACTACAATTACGGCAGCTGCACCCTGTGCATGAAGAACCATTTCGGCACATTCACCGACGCCACCAAGGCACAGCATTCAGACAATTTGCACGTCGGCAACTCCGCAACGACGCCGCCCCCACCGCCGCTGGCTCTCTTTGAAATCAACAAACATTCCGCCATCCTCGGCGGCAACCCGGTTCGCCAGCAGTTGTGCATTATCGATGCGTTGCTGTCCAACGGGGCAAGCGGTCCCGGCGGGGCCTGGGACAACCGCACGGATCGACTTGTCATGGGCACGTTCGGCCCGATCGTAGACTACTTTGGGGCAAAGAAGATCCTGCTCGACAACACCATCATGAACGGTGCGGCAATGCCGGCGCTGGGCGTGACGAACGCGGCAACCATTTTGCCTCAGTTCCTCACGGCTTTCGGCTATTCCGAGACGGACGCGTTGCAGTGGATTGAGTACACTCCCGATGCCGTCCCCGCCATCGATGCGACACCAACGAGCACAGGCGGAACCACCGGCACTGGTGGGACACCCAGCAGCACTGGTGGCACATCCGGTTCTGGCGGGGCCGCGCGCACTGGGGGCAAGCCCGCCGCGCCCACCGGTGGGACAAGTGCCACCGGCGGGACAAGTGACACCGGCGGGACAAGCGACAGCGGCGAAGGCGGAACCACGGACACCGGCGGCGTGATGAGCGACGGTGGATCGTCCGCGATGGCCGCAGGGGGATCCGGCGGGACTGCGACAACGGCTGCGGCAACGGGCGGGACAAAGTCGACAGGCGGAACGACGACCTCTCACACTGGGGGAACCAGCGTGAGTTCATCCGGCGGTACTGGCGGAGGTTCGGGAAAGACCACGGCGTCGACGGACGTCGGCGGAGGTTCTCCGGGCGGCTGCGATGTCGCCGGAGGCAGCCGCAGCGCCAGCCGATGGGGTGCGATGGCTGCGGTTGGTGCCGTAGTGGCAGCGAAGCTCCGGCGGCTCGTGAAGAGCGACGACAGCTCGTCGTGATAGGGTGGTCGTTCGCCTAGCAGATTTCGCCAACCCACGATTCATTGATAGCGACTGCCGACTTGGCGGAAGCTGACAAGGAGACAGCAATGCCTACCGATTCGCACTCTGGTCGCCGCAATTTTCTCAAGACCGCGGCGGTTGGCGCCGCCGGCGCAATGGGACTCGGTGCTCTTAGGTTCGACAAGGCGATCGCCCAGTCCACGGGGGGCTGGACGGCCGGAATGCAGATCAATCCCGCTATCGACAACAAGCGGGTCATCTGTTGTCACGACACCAAGATGCTCACGGCCACGCCCGCGAACACGACTTGGGCGAACCAGAACTCCAACGTCGACGCGGCCGTGGTCGCCGCCAATCTGGACCAGATGGCGATGCAGCTGACCCAGAAAACGACCGCGGATGAGGCCTGGAAGACGATCTTCCGATCGAGCAAGCCATGGGCAAGCACCAAGGTCGCCATGAAGACCAATGGCATTGGCGGCAACACCACCAACCGGCCGCGCGCGGCGATCTACAAGAAGATTTGCGATGTCTTGGTGGGCCTTGGGGTTCAGCCGGCGAACATCGTTCTGTACGACGCCTGTGACGACGCGTCCATCTACTACACCTCGTACCTGAGCCAGACTGATGCGACCAAAATTCGTGCCACGATGAGCGTCAGGGCGAAGGGAATGGGCAACTTCAAGGTGGTTCCCCTGACCAATGCCCAAAACATCTCCGTCGCGGCGGACTTGGCTGACGGAAACATCGATATTTTGGTGAATGTCGCCGCTTGCAAATCGCACAATGGCACGGGAGGTCACTATAGCTACGGCAGTTGCACCCTGTGCATGAAGAACCATTTCGGCACCTTCACCAGCGGCACGCAGGCGCAGCACTCGGGTGACTTGCACGTCGGCAACAGCGCGACCACGCCGCCGCCGCCGCCACTGGCGCTCTTTGAGATCAACAAACACTCTGCGATCCTGGGCGGCAATCCTGTCCGTCAGCAGTTGTGCATCGTGGACGCCTTGCTGTCCAACGGCGCCAGCGGTCCAGGCGGGGCCTGGGACAACCGCACAGACCGGTTGGCGATGGGCACCTTTGCCCCCATTGTGGACTACCTCGCGTGCAACAAGATTCTGCTCGACAACACGATCATGAAGAGCTCGCCGATGCCAGCTCTGGGAGTGACCAACGCGGCCATTGTCCTTCCCATGTTCCTGACCAACTTCGGCTACACCGCGACAGACGCTCTGCAGTGGATTGAGTACACTCCTGACAGTCCTCCCCCGATCAATGGAACCCCGAGTGCCACTGGGGGGACGAGCGGTAACGGTGGGGCGACGGGCAGCGGGGGGAATTCTGGCGGTGGTGGAACGACGGGTGCGGGCGGGACGCCGCGATCCGGAGGGACAGTGGCCACGGGTGGGAGTCCCCGCTCGGGCGGCGCCACCGCGACGGGCGGAACAAGCGACTCGGGCGACGGCGGAAACATGGACACGGGCGGCGTGACGAGCGACGGCGGTTCGATGACGGGTGGCTTCGCGAGCAGTGCGGGGGGCAGTGGGGGCGCGGCGAGCAGCTCAGCGGCGGCATCGGGAGGCGTGTCGGCGACGGGCGGAAAGGTTTCCGCCACAGGGGGAACCTCTGCGAGCGCAGCGGGGGGCCGTGGCGGAAGCAGCGGAACGAGTGCGGGCTCGACGCCAGTGACCGCAAACTCCTCGGGCGGCTGTGATGTGGTCGGGGGAGGACGCAGCGCCAGCCGCTGGGGAGCCATGCTGGCGCTCGGTGCCGTGGTGGCGGAAAAGGTGCGGCGCCTTGTCAGTGGCGGCGACGGGCCGTCGTCATCAAAGGACTAGGCGGGGCGGATCTCGCTGGCGCGCGGACGCTTTTTCGGCACCGACAGTTCCGTGAGGGTAGGCTAGGCGGCGCTATGTCCATAAACTTACATCGTGGGCGCCGCGACTTTCTCAAGACCGCGGCGGTCGGCGCGGCGGGCGCGCTGGGGATTGGCGCCCTGAGGTTCGACGGGACGTTCGCGCAGTCGACGGGGGGCTGGACGGCCGGGATGCAGATCAATCCCGCCATCGACAACAAGCGGGTGATCTGCTGCCACGACCCGAACATGCTCACGGCCGCACCTGCGAGCACGACCTGGGCGAGCCAGAATGCCTGCGTCAATGCGGCCGTGGTTGCTGACAACTTGGATCAGATGGCGATGCAGCTGGCCCAGAAGTCGACTGCGATCGAGGCATGGAAGACGATCTTTCGGTCGAGCAAGGCATGGGACAGCACGCGCGTCGCTATGAAGGTGAATGGGATTGGTGGCAACACGACGAACCGGCCTCGGGTGGCCATCTACAAGAAGCTCTGCGATGTGTTGGTGAGCTTCGGTGTCCGGCCGACCAACATCGTCTTGTACGACGCCTGTGACGACCCGTCGACCTACTACACTCCGTTTGCGAGTCTCACTGATGCGACGGCGATTCGCGCTGTGGTGAGCGCCAGAGCGGCCTCCATGGGCGGGTTCAAGCCGGTTACGTTGGTCAATGCTGCGGGTATTTCGGCTCCGGCTGACTTGGTTGACGGCAACATCGACATCTTGGTGAGTGTCGCAGCCTGCAAATCGCACAATGGTGTCGGCGGCCGCTACAATCTCGGCAGTTGCACCCTGTGCATGAAGAATCACTTTGGCACCTTCACCGACGGCGTACAGGCGCAGCATTCAAGCGCGCTGCACCTTCTCAGCAGTGCCGCCGTGCCGCTACCGCTGGCTCTCTTTGAGATCAACATGCATTCCGCCATTCTTGGCGGGAATCCTGTTCGCCAGCAGCTTTGCATCGTGGATGCGCTGCTGTCGAACGGCGCGAGCGGTCCTGGCGGGGGCTGGGACAACCGCACCGATCGCTTGGTCATGGGGACATTCGCGCCGATCGTGGACTATTTTGCGGCCAACAAGATCCTTCTCGACGCAACGATCATGAAGAGCTCTCCCATGCCACCGCTGGGAGTGACCAACGCCGCCATCATCCTGCCCCAGTTTCTCACCGCCTTCGGCTACGCTGAGACCGACGCTTTGCAGTGGGTTGAGTACAGTGCTGAAAGTCCGCCGCCCATCAATGGAAACCCGGGCGGCACCGGGGGCACGTCTGCAACCGGGGGCACACCCGCCACTGGGGGTACGTCTGCGAACGGGGGCACGTCTGCAAGCGGGGGAACACCAGCGACTGGAGGGACGTCCGCCACTGGGGGCACGTCTGCGAACGGGGGAACACCAGCGAGTGGAGGGACGTCTGCCACTGGCGGCAGATCCGTGACTGGCGGTACGCCCGCGACAGGCGCCACTTCTGCGAGTGGCGGTACACCCGCGACTGGGGGAGCACCCGCGACTGGGGGAGTACCGGCGACGGGCGGAACGAGCGTTCCTGCCAAGACAGTTGACGCCGGTGCAGGCGGAACCGTGGCTACCGGGGGCAGCCCGAGCGCCGGCGGCTCAATCGCGGATGGCCCTGTGGCAGGCAGCCGGGCAGGGGGAAGCGGCGGCACGGCGACCAATACCGCGGCGGCATCGGGAGGAACGACGCCGACAGATGGACTGGTGCTTGAGACTGGGGGGACGGCCGCTGCCTCAATGGGTGGCAGTGGTGGAAGCGACGGATCGATCGTGGATTCGACGGAGCCCCTCGGAAGACGAGCGGGGGCTTGTGACGTCGTCGGGGGTCATCGGAACGCCAACCGCTGGGGTGCGATGTTCGCGTTGGGCGCCGTGGTGGCCGCAAGATTGCGACACTGGCTGGATTCGTAGGATACGGAGTCGGCGAGCCTCGCGCTGTCTTTCCCAGGCGATCCGCCCCCCGGGCGCAAGGTCCGAGAAGACACGAACAAGTCTCGCTTCCGGTTGGTCAGCCACCAGTAGAGCCACCGGCGCCAGCCGAGCCAGTGACGCCACCGTCGCGCACAATGAGGTTGTTGTTCGCATCCACCTGGGACGGCTCGGCGCACACCTTGCTGGTAGTGCAGATCTGCCTGGGGCGGCAATCGACGCTGACCTGGCACTGATTGCGGCACCGCTGATCCGCGGCGCATATGAGCAGTGTCGGACAGTCGCTGGAGTATGCGCAATCTGTTTCGGTGGGGAGCTGGCAAACCGCTAGGTCGCCAACAACGATGCAACTCTGTCCCGCTGGACAGTCCGCCGAGTTCATACAGACAACGTGGCACTTGCCCAGGGTGCACACCAGTGGCTCGTTGCAGTCGCTGCTAAGTAGGCACGCACCGCCCACGTCGAGCTTGTTCCCTCCGGCACCGCTAGGTGCGCCCGCCCCGCCACCGGTACCACCCGAGCCACCGACCGCCAGGTTGTTGTTCACATCCACCTCGCTCGGCGCGGCGCAGGTTTGCGTGGTCGAGCAGATCTGCCCAGAGGGGCAATCGACACTGACCTGGCACTGATTGCGGCAGCGTTGGTCGACTGCGCATATCAGCGGCACCTGGCAGTCTGAACTGACGGCGCATTGGTTTTCGATAGGGAGCTGACACACCTTGGTCTTGTCGGCAGCAGTCACGCAGCTCTGTCCGGTGGGACAGTCCGCCGAAACGTGGCAGCCATCGCCACACGTGCCCATGGTACACACCTGAGATCCCGCGCAGTCGCTCTTGAACTTGCACGACCGACTATCCGAGGCGCCGCAACCAGCGGCGAGCCACACTACGACGCTGAGCAAGCCAAGAACACGCAATGGTGATGACATTTCAAATCTCCAGTTCTGTCGGCGGATTTCGAGGATTGGCATGTTGGGCTGAATGGGCCAGTCAAGGAAGCACCTGGCTCAGTGCTGCAACCCTCGGGTATAGCACCTCACGCCAGGCGCGATCCATCCCGTGTATCCACTCCAGTGGATCGGACTTCGTCTGGGCGTGATACGATGACACCTGGCAACCGGCGCAAGCCGCCGGCGCCTTGGAGATTCGGAAACACCGTGGAACGACCGTCCGCGCCAGGTAACCGCAGCGCCACCGGCAGCATGCAACCCATACTGCCGCCCGGCGAGATTATCCCGGGTACGCGCTATCGAATTGTCACGCGGGTGGGCAGCGGCGCGATGGGCGCGGTTTACCTGGCGGAGCATGTGGACCTCGAAAAGCGCGTGGCGCTCAAGACGTTGCACGCGGCCAGCGCGCGCGATCCCAAGGCCATCGAACGCTTTCGCCAAGAGGCGCGCGCGGCCTCAAAGATCGGCAATCCCAACATCTGTGACGTGACGGACTTCGGCGCGTTGCCTGACGGCCAGGTCTTCTTCGTGATGGAGTACATCGACGGGCCCAGCCTGCGTCGCGCTTTGGAGCAGGAGAGGCTGCTCGGCGTCGAACGGAGCATCGCGATTTTGCGCCAGGTGTGCAAAGCCCTGGGAGCGGCCCACGGCAAGGGCATCGTCCACCTGGATGTGAAGCCCGACAACATCATGCTGGCGGGCAGTGGCCGCCGTCGCGACATGGTCAAGGTTGTGGATTTCGGCATCGCGGGCCTGGTCAGCGCCGAGCCCGCGTCCGAGGGCAAGCCTTCCGAGGAAAAGATCGTCGGCACGCCGGACTACCTGGCCCCCGAGCGCATCCGTGGCAAGGGCTACGACCACCGCAGCGACATCTACTCGCTCGGCGCCATGGCCTATGAGATGCTGACTGGCGTCTGTCCCTTCTGGGACAAGGACGTGATGACCACGGTGGCCCATCACGTGACGGACAAGCCCCAGTCCCTGCGCCAGCGCGCGCCTGAGGCAAAGATCCCGGCGGAGTTGGAGACACTGGTGTTGCAGATGCTGGAGAAGAATCCAGCGGGGCGGCCCCAGAGCATGGCGGTGGTCGAGGGCATGCTTTGCGATGCGCAGATTGCGGCGGGCGTACAGACAGAGTGGGACGACCTGGAACTGCCCGAGGTGGACGAAGACTGGCGCAGGAAACTGGCGGAGAAGATGCCGTCCCCGCGCTCGCGTCGCCTGCGGCGAATGGCGCTAGGGTTGGGTATGGTGGCGATGTTGGGATTGGCAGCCGCCCTGTTTTTCGGTCTGCGGCGACCCAAGGAAATTGTCGCGTATACGCCGGTTTTTGTGGAGATCACCAAGACCGACGAGGCCGAATCCGTGGCGCCCTTCTTGCGCAAGGCCGCGGCTGCGGCTGAGGCCGAACACTACTTCCAGCCCGTTGAAGAATCCGCCCTGCGCAACATCGAAGCGGCGGAGAGAGAGGCGCATCGCCTGGGCACGATTTCGGGTGGGGCGGCTTCTTTGCGCCGGATTTATGGCAATCAGTTCCGCAGCCTCGGCAATGCCCTTGTGGAAGCGGGCCTGTCCGACCTGGCCGGGCTGCGTTTTCGCGAAGCCCTGCGCTTTATCCCCGGCGATATGGAACTGCGGGCGCGGGCAGCGCAAGGTGCGGATTCCCGGCGCGTGGGAGACAGGGCAGAGGCCACGGGTGCGCTGCCGAAATTGTCCAATGAAGATCTGGCCCGCAGTGCGGCCGCGAGCCTATTCGCCGATATGCTCAGTGGCCATTTTACGAGGGCGCGGACCCATCTGGCGAAGCTGTTGGAACTGGACCCGCAAGGAACCCAGGTTGCCCGCCTGTCGGACGATTTTCGCAAACGCGCGCAGGAGCAATGGGACAGCGGCAAACAGGCCGAGGCAAGACCCTACTACCAGGTCGTGGCCGAGCTTGATCCCAAGGATCTCGTGGCACAAGAAAGGGCGAAGAGCCCGCTGCCCGCGCCAGCCGCGCCATCCCCTGACGAAACGCCCGAGGCAGCCAAGCCGGCGCGCAGCCGGGCCATCAAGGAGCCCGAGGAATCCCCACGCGATCGGGTGCGAGGATCGCGCGCAACCAGCGAAGGCAGCGAGGCGCTTGCGCAAGGCAACTTGAATCGTGCCCAGGAGGCCTTTGACCGCGCGGTTCGCGCTGACCCGGCGAATCCAGACGCCGTGGCCGGGCTGGCCGAGGTGGCCTTTGAAAACGCCCGCTATGTAGAGGCTCTGGACTACGCCCGGCGCGCGGTTGCCTTGCGCCCCAAGATCCCTCGCTACCACGTCGTTCTGGGTGACGCCTACTTCAAGCTGCTCCGCTACGAAAAGGCGCTCGCCTCCTATAAGCAGGCGCGCGCGTTGTCGCCCAAGGATGAGGGAGTCAACGCCCGCATCCTCCGCGTCCAGGCCAAATTGGGGACGTAGCGCGTGGGGAGCCGGCGAGCTTCGCGCGCCGCGTACCATCGCGGGAGGGTTTGGGAACCCTTTCAGGGTTCCCATTAAGTCAAAAAGTACTAGTTAGGCCGGCGCCCAATGTGGTGGTGCCTGCGCGGGGCGCAACGTAGAGGAAGAAACCGCCCACAGTGGCGGCCGCGGCCCCGACGCCCACCATGGCCGCGCCCCACCATTTGGTGGAACGCACCCAGGGACAGTGGCCATTGGGATCCTTTTCATTGGCACTGCACGCGATTTCGTGCTGGTCGAATGCCAGCGCGACGATGCCACCAATCAGCAGAGCTGCCCCACTGGCCAGTGTGGCCATACCGGCAGTGCGATAGGGGAAGTGGGAAGGGATTGCCACCAGATCGAGGTCCACACTCTCGTCGACGCCGCTGACCACCGTGAGGGTTCTTTCCAGGGTGTCGTAGCCGCTCATGAGCAAGCGCAGGTGGTGCACGCCGCCGGCCAGCTCAAGGTCGAGTGGCGTGACACCGACGGTCTTGCCGTCCATCACCACTGTTGCTGTGGCCGGCCGCGATCTGACGATGAAGCGGGCCGGCGCGCGGGCCACGGTCTCCAGGCGCTCGCGCAGGGCCGAGGCGGCCAAGCCCATCTTCTCGCCCGCTTCCTCGACCCCGCAGGTTTCACAGCGTTCGCGGTTGCTGGCCAAAACAGCGCCGGTCCGCCCGTTGATGATGTCCATGGTGACCACGTAGGTCTTGTTGCTTTCACTGACCTTGGCATTGATGAGGTAGCTTGCCGACAGGGCGGAGGCCATGGCTGGAAAACAAGAGGCATCCCGGCAATTGGCCAGGGGCAGGGCGGGGCCAACCAGTTTCTTCTGTACGTCGTCCTCTGATAGCACCTCAAAATGGACGGCCGATAGGCCTTCAAGCAGGCGGCGCGCGAAGAGCTGTTGCAGGCCTTTGGGAATCTTCCCCTCGAACTCCAACCGGGACACCGCCACCCTTTGGGTGCCGCTGATTTCCGTCTGGGCATGGGCGGTGGCCGCAAACACCGTGCCGAGGCAAAGGAAGGTGCAAAGACGTGCCGAGGTCAGCATCGGAGAGATATTCTACAAGGAACCGGCCCGCAGAACATCATTGCTGGTAGGATACTGCAAACCCTGCCCACGGAGGTCTGGCTTGACACGAGAACGCTGCGCGACCCTGGCGATACTGATTGGACTGGCTGGGGCGGGATGCCGGCAATCCAATCCGGCGTATCTGCCTGGCCGGGGAGCGATCGACGCCGCCAGAGAGAGGCACTCCACTGAGGGCGTCGACTCGCCGGCCGCTGTCGACAAGGCCAGTGTGGATACTGCGCTCGCCGACCTCGCTGGGCCCGACCTGGGCAATCCCGACCAAGTGACGGACACGCGGACCGCCGATGCTTCGACGGATCAGCAGATCGACGTGGCGGACGCAGGGGTGGATGCGACGACCGGACCCGATGTCTCCCGTGACGCCAAGGACGCTTCGATGACCGGGGATGCCGCGGACGTTCCGTTGAATCCGCCGCCGGGATTGGATGGTGGCGCAGGCGTGGATGGGGTGGCGAACGTCGACCTGGGGCCAGACGTGGCGGGTGCGGACCTTGGAGTGATCGTCGGGGTGGACGTGGGCCAGGACACCGCGGATGGGCCAGCGACCGACGAGGGCACAGACGTTGCTGCCGACCAAGCGCCGTCCATCGATGTCCCCGCGAGCGATGTCGAGCCGATCGTCGATGCCGCGTGCGTGGAAGGCCCGGATGGTTCGTCCTGCATCGACGCGACAGCGGCCGACGACGCGGCCACCGCTGACGGCCCCGACGGTGGCCTTGACTAGCCGCCGCTGGCGGCGATTCACATTGGCGCGTCTGTCGTCAAAGCGGCTGCGCGCTTCGCGCCGATCAGGCCGTAGCGCTTGAGCTTGCGGTACAGGGTTGCCGAGCCGATCTCAAGCTGCTCGGCGGTGTGGGTCTGGTTTCCATGATTGAGATCCAAGGCCGCCAGGATGTATTCCTTCTCGACTTCATCGAGTGGTCGCACGGTGCCAGTGGGCGCCCCGGGTTTCGTAGACGCCTGGCGGATTTCCTCGGGCAGGTCCTCGATCTCGACGCGACTTCCGCGGGCGAGCGCGACGGCGCGTTCCATGGCGTTTTCAAGTTCGCGCACGTTGCCTGGCCATTCGTGGCGCAGAAGCTGATCAGCGGCTGCAGGAGCCATGCTGGAGATCTTGCGTTTCATTCGTAGCGCCGCGTCCGCGAGCAGCACCCGGGCGAGCGGCAGGATGTCGTCTCTGCGGCCGCGCAAGGGCGGCACGTGCAGTTCAACGACCTTGAGCCGGTAGTACAGATCCTGCCGAAACGAGCCGCCCGCAACTCCATGGGCCAGATCGCGGTTGGTGGCCGCCACCACTCGCACGTCGACCTTTCGGCTCTTGTTTTCGCCAACGCGCCGGATCTCGCGTTCCTGCAGCGCCCGCAGCAGCTTGACCTGCATGCCGGGGGAAACCTCGCCAACTTCGTCGAGCAGCAGGGTTCCGCTATTGGCCGCCTCGAACAAACCGGGGCGATCCGAAGTCGCGCCGGTGAAGGCGCCGCGGGCGTGTCCAAAGAGCTCGCTTTCGAGAAGCGTTTCTGTGATGGCGCCGCAATTGACCGCAATGAACGGGCCTGCCGCACGCGTGGACTCCTCGTGGACCAGCCGGGCGATCCGTTCCTTGCCGGTCCCGCTCTCTCCCGTGATGAGCACGGTGGAATCGACCTTGGCCACCCGACGCGCCAGATCCACCACCTGTCGCATCGCCGGGCTCTGCGCCACGGTTCCCAACGGATCCTCAACCTCGCGCGCCACACGCACCAAGGCTCGGCGATGCTCATGCAGCTTCCTCTCGGCCGCCTTCAACGTCTCGGTAACCCGCTGAAGCGAGACATCCAGGCACTCCTTCAGGCGGTTCGGCTTGAAGAAGCGCAATTCTTCGGCGTGCTCGTCGCCCCACTCCTCGCGCGTACGTCCGAAGAGATGGCAGGCGACATCGCCTTTGCCCGTGCAGCGATCCTCGAGGACGTAGATCTCCTTGCCTGCGGCTCGGCTGAGGTAGCCGCTGGTGAGGCCGCAGATGGTCCAACACATCGGCGCATCGGCGCGGCCAAAATGCAGGAGATGCTGCTCCGCCTCGTAGCAGGCGAGAATCATCACGCCCTCCTTGGACAGGGGACCCTTGCTTCCTGGCTCGACGTGGAAGAGGCCCGCTAGGGCGTGAATGCGCGTGCCCGCGAGGCTCCAGTCCTCGTCGTTGGTCCAGTTGAACTCAGCTTGCATCGCCTCGGCCATGCGCCAGCCGTGGGCAAAGCCAAACTGTGTCAGCACAGTACGGGCGGCCATGAGACCGAAATTTTCAACCAGATACTTGCGCAGCAGCCCCATCGCCACCGCGTCAAGTAGCAATGCACGCTGTCCAGCGAAGCGAATAACGCCCCCCTCTGGGTCCAATTCCAGTAACTCTTTGTGATCCAAATCATCCACTCGCATCCGCCGACCTCCCCTTCAAATTGGATGAGGTCCTACGTCATTAAGATTGGATCGGCTAGCTCTTTTGATCAAATGAGACGTGAAGTCCGCTGGCGGCAGGCGCGAATGCGAAAACACGCAACATCGAGACCCCGTCCATCATCCAATTACGGCGAAGATGTGACGAGTTCAGTAGTCGGGCTCACGGCCGCGCTTCCGCCCTCGTTCCGCTCGCCGTTGGCGCGACGGCGACATCGAGCTTGGCGACAATCTGTTCGAGCAGACGAATGCGGTCCTTGATGCGGTCTTTGTAGGCAGAGGCTCGGGTGTGGTTTAGCTCCGCCTGGCTGCTGCCCAATGCTTGTTTGATGCTGAGATCGAGTTCCAGGGTTTCGTCGTCGTTCAATTCGAGCTTGCGGTTCATGTCGATACTCCTTTGTCAGGTTGTCTACGCTGAAACACTGCAGGAGCCATGCCGCGGTCTCAGTCGCGGTTTCGGAGCGCGCTTCCGCCTGGATGGCGAGGCGCCCCCCCTCGAATTGAGGGAGTTGGTCCTTCATTTGGATTGAGGCAGCTAGAGTGCCAAGCGAAGACGCATGTAAGTGCCTAGAGTTGTTCGTGTCTGAACGATGGCTCGATATCTGCTTTAGCCTTGTACCGAGTCGAGAAACTCGAAAGGGATTTAAGCCATGTTGTGGACAATCGCCGTACTGATGTTGGTTCTTTGGGGATTGGGACTGATAACCTCGTACACCATGGGAGGCTTCATTCACATCCTCCTCGTGGTCGCCGTAATCGTGATTGTGGTGCGCGTCATTCAGGGCCGCCGAGTCCTCTGAATGGAGATAGCCATGCCGGAATTGAAGTGGCCTCATTTGCGGCACCCACGTGAGGTCGGCGCCATGGTGGAAGCGCAGGCAAAACGGTGGGTGTATGGGCAGAAGGGGCGTCGGGACGCGCTGCCCGAGCAGTGGCCGGTGGTGACGATTTCATGCGAGTTCGGCGCGCACGGGGTTGTGCTCGGGCGGGGCGTGGCAGAACGATTGGGGTTTAGTTACTGGGACCGCGAAATTGTGAGCGAAATTGCCCGTCTGCTGCGCAGGGGCGAGGGTGCTGTGATCGCCTTCGATGAACGCACGCGCGCTGCGATCGAGGACCTGCTCGGAGCCTTCGCCCCTGATTTGGGGGCGACGCCTGAAGACTACGTCGCCGAGATCCGTGGCATCATCAGCTCGATTGCCGGGCGGGGGAGCGCCGTGATCGTGGGCCGAGAAGCCCAGTATCTGGTTGATCCTCGTCGCGCTCTCCGGGTGCGGCTGGCGGCGCCTTATGCTCTCCGGCTGCTTGAGTTCGAAACCCAGGCGCAAATTTCGGTGGAAGCGGCGAAACGGGTGCTTGAGGCTGGCGAGGAAGAACGCGCGGCATTTGTTCGTCGCGCCGTGGGCCAGAATGTCGTCGACCCGGCCCACTACGACTTGGTCATAAACAGCGACACCTACTCCGGGGAGCGTGCCGAGGCTATGGTGCTGATGGCCTACCTGGCCAAGTTCGGCGAGTGGCCGGTGACGGCGCGAGTGCTGAAGGGCGATGGGCCGCCAGGGGCGACTGGCAGTCTGCCGTCCTTTGGTCGGGAGACCGATGGGATGCACTGAACGTGGCTGCTCAATCTCTCGACCTGGTTTTCGAGGCAGAGGCGGCCGAGGCGAACGTGATGAAGCGCCCGCCGCGCGGCTCGCTGGACCGCCTGCTTTCCCTCAACACCATGGGGCTTGCCGTGCTGCAGGGCCTCGTCGTCCTTGCGGTCTGTATCGGGGTATTTCTGCTATCACATCAACGCCACACGGCCGAAGCGGCTCGGGCGCTTACCTTCGCCACGCTGGTCGTGGCTTTCGTGGTCGTGCTGTTGGCCAACCGTTCGTCGACCCGCACGATTGTCGGAGGCCTGCGTTCGCCCAACATCGCACTGTGGTGCGTGCTCGCAGGAACGATCGCGCTCTTGCCTCTGGTTCTGCTGCTTCCGTTTGCCCAGAAGATATTCCACTTCGCCCCCATCCACACTGGCGATCTGGTGCTCAGCATTGTGGCCGGACTTGCCTGTGCGGTGTGGTTCGACCTGCTCAAGCTCGGGAAGCGGTGGCTGGGTCCACACCTCGCGAAGGGCACGGTTCTGGAAATGCGGTGACCCGGCTCGACGAATATCAGCGCCCTCATTCAAAGTGAGGGGCAGCCAGGTCATTTCGATTGAACGCACATGCGCCGGCCGTTGACGGCCACGCCGCCGCGGCCGGCATGCTCCATGCAGCTCCTTCCCATCGACATCCACTATCGCGAAAGCGAAGAAAGCAAAGGGCACAATGACTGACAGCTCGCGTGAACATTGCGATGTCGCGACTTGCGACTCGCACCTGCAAAGCACCAAGGATCTCTACGGCAACAAGCTCGCCGCGTTGGATGGGGACATTGGCCACGTCAAGGATTTCTACTTTGACGACGAAATTTGGGTAATTCGCTACTTGGTCGCGGATACGGGATCCTGGCTGCTGGACCGACTTGTCCTGCTGTCACCCCATGCGTTCGGCAAGCTGGATCCGCGCGAGAAGACCCTGCACGTGAATCTGCGAAAGACGCAGATACAGGGCAGCCCGTCGATCGAGCTACACAAGCCGGTCTCACGCCAATTTGAGACGGAATACTATGGCTACTACGGCTGGCCGACCTACTGGGCGGGCGACGCCATGTGGGGCCTGGGCGGCTATCCTGCGGCGTTGCCACCCACAAAGGAAGAGGTGGAGGTTCGTCGCCAGTTCAAGCATCGCGAGGACAAGCACCTGCGTAGCAGCTTGGCGGTGACCGGCTACCAAATTGCGGCGACGGACGGAACCATCGGCCGCGTCAGCGGCTTCATGGTGGATGACAGAAGCTGGGAGATTCGCGAGCTGGTGGTTGAAGCTGGTCACTGGTATGCGGGCAAGAGGATTCTAATAGCGGCCAGCAAGGTCTCACGAATCAGCTACGAGGAATCGAAGGTGTACGTGGGCCTGAGCAAGGCTGACATCCAGAAGACCAGGGAGAACGGCCACGCCAACGCCGGCGCGCAGGAGCACGGGGCAGGGCACTGCTGCGGCTGAGCCGACCGATCAGGCGGCCGCCACCACGCAGGCGGCCGCATTCCCGTGAGACCAGCGTTCATTCAAAGCGGAGGGCATCGATTGGATTCATCCGCGCCGCCTTTCGCGCGGGATAGAAGCCGAATACCACGCCGATCGCCATCGAAATCCCGAAGGCGACGAAGATCCACAACGGCGAGAGGACGAACGGCCATCCCATGGTCGAGGCCAGTATCAAGGCTCCCCCGATTCCGGAGGCGATTCCTATCAGACCTCCAACGGCAGAGAGCACGATGGCTTCGACGAGAAACTGCAGCAAGACCCTGCTCTCGCTGGCGCCGATGGCCAGGCGGATGCCGATCTCGCGGGTCCTTTCGGTCACGGACACGAGCATAATGTTCATGATGCCGATCCCGCCCACCAGCAGCGACACGGCGGCGACATTGCGGAGCATGCCCGTCTGCGCGTCGGCGGCCTTCTCCTGGGTGGCAGCAAGGTCGGCAAGATTGCGTACTGTGAAATCATCGAGCTGGCTGTCTGACAAACGATGTTGTTGGCGAAGGATGCCGATAACCTGCGTTTGGGCGTGCGACACTTCGTCGGGCGAGAGGGCGGAAACCAGAATGCTGCCGACATGAATGCGGTCTTGGCTCATCATCCGCGACTTGTAAGTCACCCACGGCATCACGACTAAGTCGTCTTGATCCTGACCTTGCGAGGACTGTCCCTTGCTTGAAAGGACGCCCACAACCTGGCAAGGCATCGACTTCACGCGCACGACTTGCCCGAGTGGTTCGCTGGCCCCAAAGAGCTGCCGTGCCACTGTCTGCCCGAACACGCAGACCTTGGCGCCGGAGTCGGACTCGCTTTCGTTGAAGAAGCGTCCCCGTGCGACTGACCACTCGCGGATGGAAAAGAAGTCGGGGGTCGACCCGTAGACCGTGGTGAGCCAATTCTGGTTGTCGAGCACGACTTGCACGACAGTGCGGTCCAGCGGTGCGGCGTAGCGAGCCGCACTGGCCCCTTTGGTGATGGCCAGAAGGTCAGCGTGGGTAAGCGGCTTGCCCGAGCCAGGCCCACCGCGTGCCCCGCCGGTGGTGCTTGACCCAGGAAGCACGATCAAGAGGTTGGTTCCCAGGGTCGCGAGCTGCTCCTGCAAAACGGCCTTGGAGCCTTCTCCTGATGCGACGGTCACGATGAGCGCGCCCACGCCGATGATCACGCCGAGCGAGGTCAGCAAAGAGCGCATGAGGTTGCGCCTAAGCGCGCCGAAGGCGAGCGGAATGATGGACGCCAGCGCTCTCATGCTGCCTTCTCCGGCATACCGGCCAGATCGGCGGCCGCATCGTGGGGAACCTGCTGCTTGTCCGACTGGATTCGCCCATCGCGCACAACCACCAGGCGATCGGCGTAGGCGGCGATGTCCGGCTCGTGAGTGACCATGACTACAGTAATTCCGCTTTTGTGCAGCGACTGAATCAGCCCCAGAACCTCCACTGACGTGCGCGTGTCGAGTGCGCCGGTCGGCTCGTCGGCCAGGATCAGGCGCGGCCTGTTGACCAGCGCGCGGGCAATGGCCACCCGCTGCTGTTGGCCCCCGGAGAGCTGGGCCGAGGTGTGGTCCTCGCGGCCTGCCAGCCCAACCCGCGCCAGCGCTTCCTTGGCCCGCGCTCGCCGTTCGCCCACCGGAACGTCGGCGTAGACAAGCGGAAGTGCCACATTGTCGAGAGCGCTGGTGCGCGCGATGAGTTGGAACCCCTGAAACACGAATCCAAATGCCGAGAGCCGCAGGGCCGAGAGATCCTGTTTGGCCAGGGATGCGACCTCACGGCCCTCGAACAGATAGCTGCCTTTGGTGGGCTGATCGAGGCAGCCGAGCAGGTTCATCAGCGTCGATTTGCCCGAGCCCGATGGACCCATGATGGCGAGCATCTCGATCTTTGCGACCGTCAAGTCCACATCAACCAAGGCGTGCACTTCCATTTCGCCGGTCCTGTAGGTCTTGGTGATGCCGGCAAGTCGGATGATCGGTTCAGGGGCCACGGCCAGCGCCTCCGCCCGAAGGCGCCTTGCTCTTGTCGCGGACCACGTCGACGATCACTTCCCGGCCAGGTTCCAATCCGTCGACCTCTGTCATGTTCCCATCGGTGACGCCCACCTTGATCGCGACACGGACGGCGCGACCCGCCTGCGGGACGTAGACCGCCGTACCCTGCTCGGCCTTCGTGGCGAGCTTCACGCTGGCGGCCGCGGGCGACGCCGTCACTGGCCGGAAGCGCAGGGCTTCGTTCGGCACCGCAGTGACATGGTTCTTCTGTACGATGAGAATGAGAACGTTGGCCGTCATCCCGGGGCGCAGCTTCAGATCAGGGTTCTCCACATCGAGCACAACGTCGTAGGTCACCACGCTCGACAGCGTCTGTGGCGCATTCCGCACTTCATGCACAACCGCGCCGAAGCTCTCGTCGCGGAAGGCATCCACGGTGAACGTAGCGCCCTGGCCTGTGCTGACTCCACCGATATCGGCCTCGTCCACGGCGGCGTGAACCTGCATGTGGTGAAGGTCCTGGGCGATTGTGAAAAGAGTGGGAGCCGTCAGGGTCGCCGCCACAGCCTGGCCAATGTCGATGTTTCGCGATATGACGGTGCCGTCAACCGGCGAGCGAATAATTGAGTGCTGGTAGTCAAGGTTGGCCTTGTCAAGCTGGGCGTAGGCCTGTGCGATCTGCGCGGTGCCTGAGCGCGATTGTCCGGCGGTTTGGCCGAAGACCGCCTCGCTCGCGTCCAGGTCAGCGTGGCTAACCAACGATCTGCTTTCGAGCAGCCGCGTTCGGTCGCGTATGTCCACGGCTCCGCGCGCACTCGCATGGGCACTGGTCAGGTTGGCCTTGGCCTGGGCAAGCTGTGCGGTCGCCATTGCCACCGCGTTCAGAAAAAGCGCCGGGTCTAGTTCGACCAAGAGATCCCCGGCTTTGACCTGCGAGTTGAAATCGGCATGCAGTTTGGCGACGATTCCGGATACTTGCGCCCCGACCGGGGAGGTAAGGACCGGCTGCAGGGTGCCGGTGGCAGCCACGCGCTCTGTGATATCCGCGAGCACGACGCGCACCGTGCGGAACCCGGCGCCCATTGGGTGACTTCGCCGGTATAGGGCCAGGCCAGCAAGAGCGAGAAGTGGCAAGAGCACAATCACGACGATAACTCCAGTTCGTCGCATGCCTCGCCAGGGCTTGTGTGCGGCTGTTGCCGCTGGCGTGATGGGCGCAACCACAGCGAGCGGAGCGACAGGACCCTGCGCCGGTTCGGCCGGTGGCGCAGAGATGGTATTTGCAGCGATCATGTGAATACCTGTGGAGGCTCAATTCAGCGCCACCAGAGCGTGACGATGGCCCAGACTATTCCAACGAAGACTACCAGCCACACGAAGTCGCCACCCCATCCCCAGGATTGGGCGCGAAACGCCGGGAAGTCACCGACAGCGGCCGTTCGCAAACCACGGCGCCGCTGTATGTACCTCGGGTAGGGCGGACCCCACTTGCGGTAGCCCCAGCCATAGCCAATTGGCGGGACCAGAAACAGCAACATGAACACCATCCACAATAGCCACGATGCGCTCATCATCGGTCTACTCCTAGTGGCCCTGTGGCCCCAGCGTTTCGCATACCAGAGCCGTCTGCAGGTTTGGTGCCACGCCTGACCAGGCAAGAACGCGCGACCTGTTGGCGGTCCCAGTCCCTCAGATTGACCGGACCGCCGCTTCACTTTGATTGAGTGACCGGGGATCCGCAGCTGTCAGGGGGCCAAGTCCGTGAACTTGCTTGTGTCTGACGGGTGGCCCGAAAAATGCTGTAGCCGCCTGCCGAAACCAAGCCTTGCCCGCCCGGGGCAACCAATCCGAACCGTTACGCAGAAAAGATCTCTGCCAGGACCAATGTACGTGGAGGCAAAATGACTCGAAGAACTTTACGGGCGTACTCAGCGAAGGCAACGTTGACCGTCGTCGCCTTGCTGCCACTCGCCCCGTCTGCCCAGGCCTCAGAGGCGGAGACATCGGGCAGCAGCCCTCGGCCAGTTCAAATCGGTGATTTCGCCTTGAAGGTCGAGCCCGGCGTGGCGTTCCCCCTGACCCACCCGCAGTCACAGATATTCAAGACCGGCGGCGGAGAAACCATCAAGGCCCTCTGGACGCTGAACAAGTATTTGGATGTCGGGCCTAGTGCAACCTACCTCGCTCTGCCCGCGGAGACAGCGCTCAACGAAGCTGGGACGGCGTGGGCTTTTGGCGGAGGCCTTCGGGTCAAGCGACCTCACGATGTCTCCGACCACGATAGGTTCTACGCCATCTCGCCCTGGGTCGACGTCGACGCCCTCTACGTTCGGACCGGCGGGCTCAACCGCGCTGGCTTTTCTGCTGCCGCGGGCCTTTCAGTGCCCCTCGGAGGGGCACGCGTGTTCTGGCTCGGTCCCTTTGTCCGCTACCTGCACATCCTACAAATACCCAACCGAGACGGCTTCGACAACCACGACGCCAAGATTATGAGCGTGGGCGTAAGCCTTGAAGTCGGCAGTGGCGTCCAGCGTGAGCGTGAGGTTGTTGCCGCAGCAGAGGTCCGGACCATCTACAAGGAGACTTTCTCGTGTCCCGACCGTGACAACGACGGAATTCCCGACAATGTGGACCGCTGCCCAGACGTGGCGGGTCCGATGGATAGCTGGGGTTGCCCTACCTACAAGAAGCTGGTCGTCGGGCGGGACAAGCTGGAACTGAAAGAGAAGATCTACTTTGCCTGGGATCAGGCCGTCCTCCAGGACGTTTCGTTTCCCGTGCTCGATGAGGTTGTACAGGCCCTGAAGGACAACAGAAGCTTCCGCGTCCAGATCGAGGGGCACACCTCTTCCGAGGGCAACGATGACCACAACCAGACGCTTTCGGAGAAACGGGCCGAGGCGGTACTAGCATACCTTACGGAACACGGCATTGGGAAGGAGCGTCTCGTCTCGGCCGGATTCGCCTCTTCGGTTCCGATCGACACGAACGCTACCATCGCTGGTCGCGAAAACAACCGACGCGTCGAGTTCGTCGTCCACTTCACTATCCTCAATGACGGGAGCAAGTAAGATGAAGACACTCAAAAGTGCGGCTCTGTGTTCGCTGATCGTCCTGTTACCGGCGTGCGGACAGCAATTGGTCGAGTTCGGCAAACCCGCCACTGCGGATGGCGGAAGCACCGACGCGAAGGCCGCCGAAACTGCAATCATCGACACGCGAAACACGGAGGCCGGAAGCCGCGACGCAATGACTGCCGACGCCGCGAGCCCGGACGGAAGAAGCGCCGACGCGGGGACGATCGACGTCGCAACCCTGGACTCCGCCAACCCCGATGTGAGAGCCATCGACGCGGGCAGCACTGACGTGGTGGGACCCGACGCCGCAAACGCTGACGCAAGTGGGGTCGACGCTGCAAACATCGACGCCGCGAACCGCGACCTTGCGAACGCCGATGTAACAATCCCCGACGCAATCACTGCTGACGCTGCGAACCCTGCGAACCCCGACGTGAGCATTATCGGCGGCGGCAGCATCGATGCCGCGAATTCCGATGTGAGCACTGTCAACAACGGGGATTCCGACGCCCCGAACCGCGACGTTGCGAACCCCGATGCGACAACCAGCGACGGCGTCAGCCTTGATGCGACGCCCTTCGCCGCTGGAGACGCCGACAAGAGCGATGGTGCAAACAGTGACACGGGAAAGGCCGACACGATCTCTCCATGCGCCCAATCGTTGGTGGCGCTGGGTGTCGCCGGCAATTTCGCGGTACTGGCTGGCGCCACAGTGACCAACGTCGGCCCCACTTCGGTGGCTGGGGATCTGGGCGTGAGCCCGGGAACGGCCGTGACCGGGTTCCCGCCGGGAACCATCGTCGGGGCTCAACATGCGGGTGATCCAACTGCGGCCGAGGGCGTGGCCGACTTGACCACGGCGTACAACGACGCTGCCGGCCGAACGCTTTGCCCGGTCACAATCGCCGGCAACATCGGCGGCCAGACCTTGACCCCAGGACTGTACAAATCGACATCGTCGCTCGAAATTTCATCAGGGGATCTCACCCTCGACGCACAGGGTGATGCAGATGCGGTCTTCATCTTTCAAATCGCGTCCACCTTGACCACCACTTCCGCGCGCTTGGTCGTCCTGAGCGGTGGCGCCAAGTCCACCAATGTCTTCTGGCAAGTGGGTACCTCAGCCACGTTGGGCACCACGTCGGCCTTCCAGGGCACAATCATGGCGGACCAAGCCATAACGCTCAATACCGGCGCGACGCTGAATGGACGGGCCTTGGCACGGATTGCCGCGGTCACGCTGGACTCCAATAGCATAGTGAAGCCAGCGCCCTAGTCCCCTCGAAATGAAGGAAGGGCTCCTTCATTGCGACCGAGATGCCTGGCCCGTGGGCCGTGTTGTTGGCGCAACCACTTGAACTTGCTTGGGTCTCAAGGATGGCTCGAAATGTGCTGTAGCTGTGGGCAAGCCTTGATGAACTCGCAGCCAGCGAGTCGCGAAACGCGCAAAAGCGGTGAGAAAGAGAGGACCATGAGAGTCGAAGATCAGAAGACGGCAGAGTTTGGGGACATGGTGGCAGCCGCCTTCGATGGGGCCGCCCACTACAGCGGCGACCCCCAGGTGGTGGCGCAGCTGGCGGCCGGCGCAGTGTCTCTGATGCTGCGACACATGGGGAGCAAGCAGCCGAGCTGTCGCCGCCGAGAAGGGCCACGCAGGCGAAAGCTCTAGTTCAGTCAGCCTAACGGAACGAAGGGAGAATTTGATGGAAAACACACAGGAACACGTAGGAAAGATGGAAACGCAGCTCAGACACTGGGGGGCGCGACTCGACCAGGTTGTGGCGAAGGCCGAAAAGGCCGGCGCGGGGGTAAACGCTGACCGCCAAAAGTACGTCGATGAGCTCAAGGTCAAGTACCAGGCCGCGCAATCGAAGTTCGGCGAGTTCAAGACGGCTGGGAACGAGAAGTGGGAAACCTTCAAGACCGGAGTGGAGGCCGCGTGGAGCGATCTCGAGGCCGCCTTCAAGAAGATCAAGCACTGATCGGCGCTTGCAGAAACGAAAAGGAGAATTCGATGAAAAATCTATCTAAGACCGCAATCATGGTGTTCGTCACGGCGGCTGCGAGCACAGCAATCGCTATTGGCTGCGCAAGCTCCCCTCCTCTGCGCACGGAGGCCTCTACGTCGGGGATCCGGGCCGCTGAAGAGGTCGGGGCGGCCAAAGTGCCGCAGGCTTCACTCCATCTACAATTGGCCAAGGAAGAACTGGCCAACGCCAAGCTTCTGGCCGCCAAGGACGAAAAGCCGAGGGCGGTGTCGATGCTCTCACGGGCTGAGGTGGACGCTGAACTGGCGGTCATTCTCTCTCGCGAGGACGCTGAGAAGGCAGAGTCTCGGGCAGCCGTGGATCGGGTGCACCAGCTCCGCCAAGAGAACCAGTAGGGTGTGGAAGAACAAGAACGCTCCAGTGAAGGATGACTCATATGAAAACTAGAAATCTTCTGATTGTGATCTGCGCCGGAGCTGCTATCAGCTGCGCGGCGACTGTACCAATGGAACTCGTGGACGCCCGCGAGGCCTATCGGCGGGCAAGTTTTGGAACTGCGGGCCAGGCCGCGCCGGCGGAGCTGCACGTGGCGAACCAGGCACTAGCCGAGGCTGAGCAGTCTTTCAAGAAGGACCCGCACTCGTATCGAACGCTGGACCTCGCCTACGTCGCCCAGCGCAAGGCACAGATCGCAGAGGCGACTGCCTCCATTGCCATCCAGAACAAGAAAGAAGCGGAAGCCAAGAACGACTTCGAGACGACCCAGGGCAAGGTCGTTGCCAAGACGAAGCAGGCTCTGAACCAGACGCGCACGGCCTTGGCGGCTTCGGAGCGCAGCGGCGAGGCGACAGCGCAGCAGCTGTCGACTGAACAAATAGCGCGGGCCGCAGCGGAGCAGCGAGCGGCTGATTCGCAGGCGGCGCTGGCCAAGCTGGCCGCGGTCAAGGATGAACCCCGCGGTATGGTCATCACGCTCTCCGGAAGCGTGCTCTTCGCATCCAATCGAGCGGTGCTGCTGCCCGAGGCGCGAACACGGCTCGACCAAGTGGCCGAGGTGTTGCTCACCAATCGTGAGCGAAATCTCACTGTTGAGGGCTACACCGATTCCCGGGGCTCGGTGAACTACAACCTGGACCTGTCACAGCGTCGAGCCGACGCGGTTCGCAGCTACCTGGTGGAACGCGGCTACCAGGGCGACCTGATCAAGGCCCACGGCCTTGGCAAGGACAGCCCGGTCGCTGACAACTCCAGCGCCGAAGGGCGTGCCAACAATCGGCGCGTGGAGATTGTTATCGCACACGAGCCGCACGCATCTAACCCATAGCGAGGCCCAAGAGGCCTGGACACGCGGTCGGCCCAGAGGCGAGGCGAGACAAGCAGCGCTTCTGGGCGTTCGGGTGCGCCGAGATACAACGAAAGGCAGAGCATGAGGAACACGATCCTGGTTGCCACGGTCCTCTGCGCCGGCGTGTCCGCGCTGGGGTGTACGTCAAGGGATGGAAGGTCGGCGGTTGAGCCGAAATCACAAAGCGCCGCAGCGGTGCAGCTTGATAAGGCTAAGGCCGACACTAAGCAGGCGGCTCAGGCGATGCGGGACTATGCGTTCGCCGAAAGAGCGGAATTCGTCGCGAAGATGAAGGGTGACCTGGTCAGCATCCAGGAAGACCTGGACCGCCTGGGCGCGAAGGCCGACCGAGCCAGCGACGCGGCAAGGGCGGATGCGAATGCCAGGCTTGTGTCAGTTCGCGAAAAGTGGGTCCAGACGAGGAAGCAGCTCGATCGGGCCGAGAGCGCAACCGCGTCCGACTGGGACGACGTGAAGAATGGGTTCAAACAGTCGTACACCGATTTGCGGGACTCGTTCAATGGCGCGCGGCAGTGGCTGAGCGACAAGATCGCACCGTGACAGACTAGCCCAGCGGAAGAATGGGGAGATGGAGCTATGAAGACAAACCCTTTGCAAGAACTGGGAACCCTCGGACAGTCCATCTGGCTGGATTACATCCGGCGGGATCTGATGTCGAGCGGTCGCCTCCGGCGGCTCATAGCGGAAGACGGGCTGCGGGGGATGACATCGAATCCAGCGATCTTTGAAAAGGCGATCGCGGAAAGTCACGACTACGACGACGATATTCGGGCCATGGCTCACAAGGGAAGCGGGACCATGGCAATCTACGAAGCTCTCAGTCAGGGCGATGTGCGAAGCGCCGCCGATGCGTTTCGGCCGGTCTACGACGGGACTGACGGCAAAGATGGCTACGTCAGCCTAGAGGTCAATCCTCACCTGGCCCACGATACCAAGGGGACGATAGCGGAGGCCTGCCGGCTGTGGGCTGTGCTTGAACGGCCCAATGTCTTTATTAAGGTTCCGGCAACTGCCAATGGGCTGCTCGCCATTGCGCAGCTGATCGGCGAGGGAATCAACATCAACGTGACGCTGCTCTTTGGATTGCCTCGCTATCGGCAGGTAGCGGAAGCCTACCTTGCAGGCATCGAGGCCCGCGCGGCCCAAGGCAAGGACATCACGCAGGTGGCATCCGTGGCCAGCTTCTTTGTGAGCCGCATTGATGCGCTGGTGGACCCGCTGCTCGAGACGATCATTGCCAGCGGCGGCAAGGGCGCCGATCTCGCCAGAAGGACGCAAGGTCAAGTTGCCATCGCCAGCGCAAAGATGGCCTACCAAGTCTACAAAGACGCCTTTGGCGGCAGCCGTTTCAGCAAACTGGCTGCCCAGGGCGCTCGCACGCAACGGCTGCTTTGGGCCAGCACCAGCACCAAGAATCCGAAGTACGCCGACGTGAAGTACGTCGAGGCGCTGATCGGGCAAAACACGGTCAACACAGCTCCGCTCGAAACCATTGATGCCTACCGAGACCATGGAAAGCCCGAGGCTCGGCTCGAACAAGGCATCGACGAGGCCAGCCGCGTCCTGGAGGCGCTGCCAGAGTTGGGCATCAATATCGACACGGTGACCAAGCAACTCGAGGACGAAGGCGTCGACAAGTTCAACAAGCCATTCGACGCACTGCTGGCGACTCTGGTGAAGCGGGCTCAGGCAAGCGCGAAGTAGATCAGAGAATCCAGAAGTACCTGGGGCCCACTGGACTCAACATCACGACGCGGCTGAGGGGCCTGGTTTTGGCCGCCATCGCCTTCCCTTCGTCATTTGCAGCGTTGAAAGCGTGTGCTGCCCGAGATCGCCGCTGTGCTGCGGGCTGCACTGAAACTGTAGGGTCTGCCGCATTGGCGGTTGCGAGCGTCTCTTTCGATTGGATAGCACCTCATTTTGATTGAAGAGGCCCAGCCGCGCAGAGTGGCCCAGAACGCGAAAAGAGTGTGGGCTAGGCATCGTCTTGATGGGGGGGCGCCTGCGATATTCCTGAACCGCTGTGAATCGGCTGGGCGGAGCGCCGGCGCGGAACGTGCATACTGAGGGACTGGTGGTGTTTCATGAACGACTTCGGCCTCCCGACCGTGGGCAACGCTAGGAACCGGCCGCCGCCCGAGCTGGCCGGCAGTGTGAGCGTTCTTTCGTCCGGTGAGGCAGGAAGGGCAGCGCGAGGATGATCACCGTCCGTCGAGCCATGGAGCGCGAGCATGACGGAAGCCGTAAGCACGAGGCGTGGCTGACGTTTTCCATGGCAAACCAAGCGAATGATGGCTTTGGAAGCCTTGAGACCCTGAACGAGTGGCGCATGGGACCGGGCGCAGGTGTACCGCGGCACCGGCATCATGATGTCGAGATTGTCTCCTACGTGCGCGAGGGCGCGTTGGCGTACGAGGATGCGATGGGTTGCTCGGGGGTTGTGCAAGCCGGTGAGTTCCAGCGCATGACCGCCGGAAGCGGAATGCGCCACAATGAAACGAATGCGTCCCGCAGCGACGGCGCGCAGGTCTTCCAGATGGGGTTGCGTTCCTGGGAGGCTGGACTTGACCCAGGCTATGAGCAGAAGCGCTTCAGTGCGGCGGAACGCCGGCACGGGCTGTGCATCGTCGCGTCGCCTGACTCGCGCAGGGGATCGCTGCGGATTCACCAGGATGCCCTGATCTACTCGGCGATGCTGGACCCTGGGCAGCACGTGGTCCACGAGCTGTCGCCGGGGCGAATGGCATGGCTACACCTTGTGCAAGGGGAAGCAGCGCTGGGCGACGTGATCCTGACCACCGGCGATGGCGCCGGCCTCAAGGGTGAGCGGGCCGTCTCGCTCACTGCACGGGAGGAGACCGAGATTCTGCTCCTTGACCTGGGCGTGGAGCAGCCAATCCTTCCAGAGGACAATTGTGTTGCATGAACAGGAAGTAGCGCAGGCGGCTGAGCGGCTGCAGTGGATTGAATGGACCCCGCCATTGCACAGCTCGATTGTATTGGATGCAGTCCGCTCAGCCTTTGTGACCGACACCGTTTCAGTGCATTTGTTCTCGTAAAGGAAGGCATTCTTCGCTACCCTCCGCCCATGTTCAACTTGTGTGGGATTGGGCGTTCCTTCTGCTTGGTTCTCTTTCTCTCGGGACTCGTGGGCTGCGGTTCCCATGGGGCGGCGGTCGTTGATGGCGGGCCAGACGGACGTGTTGGGGGAAATGATGCTCCACTGGACATGGCGGGCGACACGGCGGTCGTGTTCGTCGACGGCGGCAGCGCGGACGCGGCCACGGTCGATGGCGCTGGAGAGGACCGCGGCGACGTCGGTGTTCCCGATTTGGGCGTCCCCGATTTAGGCGTCCCCGATTTGCGCTTCCCCGATTTGGGCCTTCCTGACGTTGGCATTCCCAATCTGGGTGGCAATGATGCCGGCGGGGATGCGACGGTTGCTCACGACCAGGACGCCACTGACGATGCCGGCAGGGACGCGACGGCTGGCCATGACGTAGGCGATGTCGGCGACCATCCATTGAACCCAGACGGCGGGATATTGGCTCTGGATACAGGGGACGCTCCTGACGCTACCTCGGTGAATGATGGTGGCGACGCAGGCGTGGGCGATCGGGGTACAGCGTCCGACGGCGTGGGCGCTGAGGTGGCCATCTGTGTGGTTTCCGAGGGCGAGCCCGATGCAGGCGTTCTCTTGCCTGACAACGTTCAGTTCCTTCCCAACGTGACGGTCACCACGATTGCCGGCGGTCCCAACCCCGGAACAGTGGATGGTGTCCTGGGCGTCGGACTGTTGTCGAACCCAGTCAGCGTGGCCATCGAGCCCGAAGGATCGCTGGTGGTGGCCGACTATGACACCAGTCGGCTGCGGCGGGTTTCGGTGGACGGGACGGTTTCCACCCTTACCAATCAGGCTACATTTCAACGCCCGTTCGGCCTGGGCTTTTTGGGCAGCGTGCTCTACGCGCAGACCGACGTCGATCCCAACGGGACGCGCGGGGGTACCCTTTGGCGCATTGACCGCTCGTTGGGCGTGCCCACAGTGGCGGCTGCGGATATCGGTGGGCCGCGGGGCTTTGCTGCTCTTTCGGACGGCAGGCTTGTTTTGAGTGACTTCACGAACCAGAAGGTAGGCGTCTTTGTGCCCGCGACCGGCGTGGTGACCGATCTGGCTGGCTTGGCCGCTTGTCCGGGCTCTGCCAATGGAACCGGGGCCTGGGCGCGGTTCTTAAATCCGCAGGGCGTGGTGGTGTTGGCGGGAAACCGGATCATCGTCGCTGACCGCGGGGCACACCTTCTGCGCGAGATTTCGCTGGCAGGGGTGGTCACCACATTCGCGGGCGACGGTGTGGCGGGTACGATCGACGGGCCGCGGCTGAGCGCTCGGTTCGTGGGGCCGCAGGCCTTGGCGGCCGATGCTAATGGGGCCATCTTCGTCTCGGACCCTGGCGCCCAGCGGATCCGGCGAATTGCCAGCGACGGAACGGTCATCACGGTTGCGGGCGACGGCAGCGCAGGCTTCGCCGACGGCAGCGGCCAGAGCGCGGCGTTCTTCGGACAAGAGGGTCTTGCGGTGAGTGCCGACGGGCAGACCCTCTATGTTGCCGACGGAACCGGGGGTAGCGAGACGGCGGTCCCCTACCACCGCCTGCGAAAGATCGCGTTTGCGCACTAATAGACCCCGGACCTGTTGTAAATCCCGGGGCACACGCATCTAACGCGAGAGGTACCAAGATGAAGGGCAACCAGAAGCTGATCGAAGTTCTCAATCAACTGCTCGCCGATGAGCTGACCGCCATCAACCAGTACATGGTCCACTCCGAGCTGTGCGCGAACTGGGGATACAACCGGCTGCACAAGGTGATCGAAAAGCGCGCCTTCCAGGAGATGAAGCACGCCGAAAAACTGATTGCCCGCATCGTGTTTCTGGAGGGGCTACCGGTCGTTAGCAAGCTGAACCCTCTGCACATAGGGGCCGATGTGCCCAAGATCATCGAGAACGACATTGCCGCCGAAATGACGGCCATTCGGGGCTACAATGCGGCCATCCCGTTGGCAATGGAGGTCCAGGATGCTCCCACGCGAGAGCTGCTGGAATCGATCATCAAGGACGAGGACGGCCACCTGGACCTGCTGGAGGCCCAGCGCGACCAGATGACGCAGATGAGTGTGGGCGTCTTTCTCGGCCAACAGATCAAGGAAGACTGAGCCGCAACTCACTCTGAAAGGCGCGTTTCCACGCCATGGGGGGCGTGGCGTCTGACTGGGGCTGTCCTCATAGGCGTGAGGTGGAGCATGACGGAGGAATGTGGTACGCCTTCTCCTCGGTCTGCCGAGGAGAAGGTTGGGATGAGGGGTCCGGCGCAACGTGGCCCCTCACCCCGATCCTCTCCCCACTTTGCCTTTGCGGGGCGAGGGGGCGGAAGGCACGGGCATCTGCGGGCTGGCCGCTTGTTGCCTATGGGGGCCGTGCTGGTCTTGCTGGCCTGGCCGGCGTTTGCTGGCGAATGCCCTGCCACTGTGGTCGACGGGGACGCTGCGTTGGTGCGCCAGGGCGCGGAAGCTCGCCTGCGCTTCATCCATGAACGCCTGCGCGTCGATGCCCGCAATGCTCGCATCTGGAGCACGAGCTGGGGTGCGATCTACTCGTCCCTCGCCATCGGTCAGTTGATCGCCGCGCCGCTGGTGTCGCACGCGGCGGGTCTGGACCTCTACGTAGGCGGCGGTGCGGCGGTACTCGGCGTGATTCCGTTCGTGGTCAATCCGCTCAAGGTCATCGCTGACCAGAAGCGCCTCGATGGGATTGAGACTGACGCAAGCGCGGAAGGTTCCTGCGCTCGGCTGGCCCAAGCAGAAGAACTGCTGAAGCGAGACGCAGCCAGCGAAGCCCTGGGACACGGTCTGCTCTTTCACGCCGGGAATGTCGCCGTCAACACGGCAATTTTCTTCATCATGGGCGCAGGATTTGGGCACTGGACCAGTGCGACCATAAGTCTGTCGACCGGAATCGCGACAGGCGAGATCATGAGCTTCACTCAACCGGTCGGAGCCGAGAAGGCCTTGCGCCAGTACCGTCGCGGTGATCTTGCTCCTCAGTCGGCCGATGTCAGCATTGGACTTGCGCCTCGCATTGCCAAGGATGGAGCGGGTCTGGTCTTGGTTCTTGGCTTCTAGTGCTTGGGCCTCGGCGCGGCAGCAGTCGCGCCTTGAGTAATGGCTCAGTGGGCCACTTACTTGTGCTGAAGGATGCGCTCCTGCACTTTCTGCGCGCCTGCCGCAGCGCAGAGGTCAACTGCGCGGATTCTGCAACCATATTGGCGTCAATTGCGGGCATTGCGCGGTGGGAGCGCAAAGATAGCCGTGTGTTTCCCGCAGAAAATGGATGCGTTCGCTGCCTTCGGTGGAACAACTGAAGTGCCGAACTTCTTCGGCAACACGGAGGTCTCGATGCAAATCCGCTCCATTCCCCGAATCCTGTTGCCACTCATGGCCATGCTGGCGGCGGCTGGCTGTGCCGACGACACGGTGGGATCTCCCCCCGCCGCCAGTCAATCTGGAGCCGATACCGTCGCCAGCACAGTGGACTCTTCGCTCGGCGTTCTTCGCCACAAATGGCCCGGGCGCCCGCCGACCAAGCCGCCAGTGACTCCCGACGCGGGCGTGGTTGTACCGCCAGCGAAACCAGATGCGGCGCCCGATGTGGCGCCCCGGGCGCCAGACGTAGCCCGGCCGCCGGCGACACCAGATGCGGCGCCCGATGTGGCGCCCCGGGCGCCGGACGCAGCCCGGCCGCCAGCGACACCAGATGCGGCGCCCGATGTGGCGCCCCGGGCGCCGGACGCAGCCCGGCCACCCGTCACGCCCGACACCGCCCCACCGCCTCCGATCGTGCCTGACGCCAGCGCACCCCCTAAGGACGCCTTGCCACCACCCGCGCCCACGCCTGACAGTGGACTTCCTCCGGTCTCGGCCTTGAGCGACCCGGTGACCACGGCCATGACAGGTTCGCACGTCACCTACGACGTCGGCCCTGGGAAGACCTACGCCGAGCCCGATACCGTCCCCTGGTGCGGCCTGGTTGCCGGCGATGTCGTCAATATCTATTGGCGGTCCACCCCCTACCGATGGAAGTTCGCCCTACGCGGGTCGGGCACACAGGCCGCCCCGATCGTGGTCAACGGCGTGACCGATGCCTCCGGCCATCGCCCCCAGTTCGACTTCAACGGCGCACGCACGGCGAGCGGCTGTAACTCCTGTGGCGCCAACAACATCTTCAACACGGCCTCGCAATGGAGCATGGAGGACTACGCGGGCATTCTGGTCCGCGGTGGGATGAGCGACGCCTACGGATACAAGCCGAAATGGATTGTCATCAAGAACCTGGAAATGAGCGGAGCCAAGAGTGCGAACTCGTTCATTAACCTGTCGGGCGCGTCGACGAAGTATGCCGGCACGGCGGGAATCTGGCTGCAACCCAGCGCTGACGTCGTCCTCGAAAACAACGTCGTGTACGACCACGACTGGGGCATCTTCACCATGTCCAAAGACGACACGTTCCTTGAAGCCTGTGAGCGCATCACCATCCGCAACAGCCGCGTCTACGGCAACGGCGTGGTGGGCAGCTACACCCAACACAATGTGTACATCCAGACGACCAATCCGCTTGTCGAAGGCAACTACTTTGGGTTGCTGCGGGCCGGGGCTGCCGGCTCGTCCTACAAGAGCCGCTGCAGTGGCGAGATCTTCCGCTACAACTACGTGGAGGCGAGCGCGCGGGCGATTGACTGGGTGTACGCGGAGGATTCCGGGGGCGAGCAGGGCAGTACAGCCACTGGCATTGCAACCCAGCCGGATTACGGCACCGACTACGCCTACGGAAACATCATCGTGAATGACTGTAGCCTGGGAAATTGCGCCGCCAATCCCATCCACTACGGTGGCGACAATTGCGGTGAACAGGACGACACATCGACGCTCTTCGTTCAGAGCCCCTATGTGCCCTACCGGTCGCACTTGTACTTCTTCAACAACACGGTGGTGAACCGGGTCAGTCAGGGCGATTCCTACCGCACGACCGTGTTCCAACCATCGCTGCGCGACACCACCATAGAGGCGTGGAACAACGTCTTCGCCTTCTCGGGCGATTCGCGATTCTCATGGGTAAACAGCGCGGGCAAGATCAACCTGCGGGGCAACAACCTCGTCTACGGTGCCACCGTATACGATGCCAACGATCTCGCCTTGCCAGTCAACTACGCCATTTCGAAGCTGGGGACCATCGCCAGTACCGACCCGAAGTTCGTGTCAGCTACCAACTTCCACCCAGGGGCCGGCTCTGGCGCGGTTGACCTCGGGACAGGCGTGCCAGCGGGCATCAGCACAAGCACGCTATGTGCCGGCCTGCCGGCAAACATGGAGCCGCCGCTCAAGACCAACGGCCTCTCTGTCAGGACCCAGCGCGGGGCGGCGATTGACCTGGGAGCCATGGAGGCGACACAGTAGCGCGAAGGAAGATTCGGGCCGGCGACGAGGGCCGGCCCGAGCGGGGTCTGTGGGAGCGGCTACTTCTCAGGTGGGTTGCTCTCCGATGCCCCTTCCAACGCCGCAAGCATCGCGGCCGGGTCGACTGCCTCTTGCATGGAGTCGGCTTCACGATCGACCCGATCTCGTACCATGGGCAGGTCGCGGCGCAGCTCCTCGACAAGCGCGATAAGCTTGGCCACCTTGTGCTCGGCCAAGAGATTCACTTGCAAGTCGAGGTGTGATCGCTCCTCGGCATTTCGTGTCTGGCGGTTCGCCGTGATGAGTACGAGGGTCGTCATCAGGAGAGCGCACAGCGCGACCATCCCCTGCAACCAAAAGAAGGGAGGCGGGTCGACGCATTTCCAACCCGCCAGCCTAGGAGTGGCCAAATTGAAAGCCACCCAGCCGATAACGATCAACAGGGTTACATAGACGGTGCGCGGTCTTCCAAGGGCTGCAGTGAGCACCTCCATCATTCGCTGGTGCCTGTTTAGTCGCTGCTCGGCACGGGCGCGAATCGATGCTACTGATTCGACGTCGTGTGCTGCCGAGCTGAGGGGCATTGGGGGAGTGTTTCTCGGCGGAGTCAGGACGTCGCGCTCTGCGGTTCGTGTGCAGGTTGGGCCGGCACTGACGGCGGGGGCGCGGGGGTGGATTTGCGGTGGTAGAGCTTGGCGCAGCCAGCCTTCACAATGTCACCTGCCAATGAAACCGTTCCGCGAAATCCCGATGGATAGCCCCGAAGAACCACACAGGGATTCTGCTCGTGGGTCCATTGTTCTTTCCAGGGCTCAACCGCACCCAGGAAGGCGATGGATTTCAGACCGGACAGGGCGGCATGGCGAATTGTCTCGCGGATCAGCAGGTTGCCAGGCGAGCAGGACGCAAATTGTTCGTCGTAGCCGATCTTCATGAGCCAGAGCCGGTTGCCGGTTTCAATTGCCATCTGCATGGCAGCAGCCCGGCCGTCGATGCGAAGAAAACAGAGGCGCAGGGTTCCTTGCTCGCAGGCTGCGGCCGCATACCGGCGGTAGAAGGTTCCTATCACCGGATCGAGCGCCAGCGCCGTCCCGGTCTTGCCTTTCCAACTCGCCGCCTCGACCGCAAGGGCTTCTTCAAGCAGCGGCGGCAGCATCGCAGGTGTGGGCGCCAGAATTTCGTGGGAAACCGTTCCAAGCTGATCCGCAATCCGCCGTGCCCGGCGCAGATAGGCGCGGCGTTTGGAATTGAATTTGCTTTCCGGCTCTGCCCAGCCGGCATCCAGGGTGATCCAGGGCCAAGGACCGTCGGGGCGAGAGAGCAGTGTGCCGCGGCCGCGATAGGCGTTGGCCAGTGCCCCGGTAAGGGGCGAGTCAGCAGGAACGCGCCGCAAGAGCAAGGGCGCGCGCAAGTCCACCATCGCATGAGCCAAGGCGGGTAGAACATCTCTATCGGCGTACACGACATCCATCGGCTCGAAGAGGGTCGAAACCCCGAGCATTTCAAGACGAACACCTCCTTTGCAACAGGCGAGGGGTGCAATTGCCACGATTTTATTGCCGTCTTCGAGCACCAGAATGCGAAGATCGACATGCGGCAGGAAGGTTGAGACACAGGCCCGCGACCAGATGACCTGTTGCATGGGGAGAGCCGCATCCTGTTCGAGCCTTGTCCAGTCGGCGGCTAGCGCATCAAGGCCATCAGTTCCATGAACGATTCGAGCTTTCACGTTGTGTTTGATGCTGCATGGTGTGCTCGCGCAACGCACATGGGGACAATCGCCATTCATTCCTGATTGAGCTCAGGAAATCCGCGCAAACTGCCGAACCCAGGACTTGACCTCTCTTCACGGTGAGGTCCACAGCCTTTCCGAACACCAATGAGGCGAGAACGAATCACGTTGGTGGGTGCGCCCACCGTCATCGCGCCGGAAGCGATCTTTCTGGTGGGCGAGTTTGGCTTGCCCGAGGAAGTCGTCGCCGTCTCGGCTGCCGTGTCGACTCATGCGACGGTGCAGTATTGTCCCGCTGTGGACGCCCCCTCGCCGCTTGTGGCCGCGGTGGTCGAGCGCGCCAAGATCCATCTCGGGGAAGCTGCCGCGGCGCTGCCTTCAGGCTCAGTTCTGCTCAGTCCATCTGAGGAGCGACGGGATCTCGGCGGCACGCCCGCGATCGCAGTGGCCACGGCCGCCGCTGTGTTCGAGGCGGCCGGGCAGTCGATCAGGCAGCGAGGTGATGAGATTCTGGTGGTCGCCGAGGCAGCCCACCGCGCGATATACCCTGGGATCCGTGTGCAAGCCCAACTGGCCGCTGCCCTGCACGGCGGCCTCATCAAGATTGTCTCCTCCGCAGGCGGCGCTCCGCGCGTCGAGGCCTTGGCACCGCCCGCGGGGCTGCACTTTGTCGTCTTTCAGACGGGACGTGCTCTATTTCCCGCCGATTGGCTGTCGTGCGTGCATCAATTCGCCAAACGCTACCCCATTGCGTATGCGCAAATCATCAAAGGCTTGCTTGAATGGGCCAGCCGTTTCGCCGCCGACCTATCCGCGGGCAACGCTACAGCGGCCGTTGTCTCAGTCGGGCGCTACGGCAATTGCATTGCGGAACTTGCGGCTGCCGTTTCGGCGCCCCTGAATTCCGCGCCTTTGCTGCGCGCCATGGAATTAGCCAAAGAAATCGGTGGGATCGCCAAGACCACCAGAGCCGGCCGCGGCGATCTCGCGATCGCGATGTTCGCAACGCCCGAGGGCGCGAATTTATTTGCCCGCGCGTGCCAGGCGCCGCTCGTTCCGCTTTACCTTGACCTGGATCGTTCGGGCGTCCGTTGCCTGAATGGTCGCTTGACTGGGGAATCCGCGGAAGTCCACACGCCGATGCCTGAGGTCGGCCCGTCGTCGATATCCGGCCAGGCGATCGTCCGTGGCTTCCTGGATGACCGCAGCACGGAACGAACGCTGATCGAGCCAGACTCCGAGGTCTGGGCCGAGGCGGGACGTGATCCGATTCCCGGACCATCCCCGCGGTGGCGATAGCAGCCCCCTGTCCCGCTACCACTGCGACTGGGTGCTCGCCAGCACCTCTTCAAGTCTCTCCAGGCTCGGCGGCTTGGCCACGTGCTGGTCGAAACCGGCCTCTTGCGCGCGCTGCAGGTCTTCGGGCAGGGCGTAGCCGCTCAGCGCGACGAGGCGCGTGCCCTTGAGCGCGTCGTCAGCCCGAAAGGCGCGTGCCACCTCAAATCCGTCCATGCCAGGCAGCCCGATGTCGCAAAATACCACCTCGGGCTTGCAGACGCGGGCCTTGGCGATGCCAGAGGACCCCGTGTACGCCACTTCGACTTGATGCTCGCTGAATTCGAGCGCTTCGCGCAGGCTGTCGGCCGCATCGATGTTGTCTTCGATAATGAGCACGCGGCGGCGGCCGCTCGGGGGAAGGGTGTGAGACCGCGCTGGTTTATCGGCCACAACCTCCTCCGGCACGAGCGGCAGGCGCACAGTAAACGCGGCGCCTTGGCCCAATCCAGCGCTGTGCGCGCTGATCGTGCCACCGTGCAACTCGACCAGGCCTTTGGCCAACGCCAGCCCAAGGCCTAGGCCGCCCTTGCTGCGATCGAGTGTCGAATCGGCCTGTGAGAATGGCTGAAAGAGACGCGCCAGCATTTCCGGTGACATACCGACCCCAGAGTCCGCAACCTCGACAACCGCGGATTTCTTGTCGTTGTCGGCGGCCACGGACACGCGCATGCGGCCGCCTGGCCCGGTGAACTTCGCAGCGTTGTGCAGAAGGTTGCCAATCATCTGCGCCAGTCGGTTCCGATCCCCGTCGACAAACACGGGTTGGGACGCGGGAAAGTGCTCGACGCGGACCTCGTTTTTTGCGAACTCGACCCGATGGTCAGCCAGCGTCTGCCGCACCATCTGGTCGAAATCGAGTCGCTTGCGTTGGAGTGTCAGCTTGTTGTTCGAAACCCTGGTCAGGTCAAGCAGGTCATCGACCAAGCGAGCAAGCTGTCCAACTTGCCGGCCGATGACGGCCTGGGCACGGCGCGCCTGTTCGCTGCCGGCAACGGCGTGGTCGAGGATGTAGAGGCTGTTGGTTATCGGCGCGAGGGGATTGCGCAGCTCATGGGAAAGCACAGCCAGAAATTGGTTCTTGTTGCGGTCCACCTGGCGCAAGGCCTCCTCGGATTCGCGAAGGCGTGATTCGGCTTCTTGCCGAATCTGGTCGACGTGTTTGCGCTCCGTTACATCGCTGAAGGCCAGAGCGAAGTGACCATCATCCGAGGCCAGCGCCTCGATGTGTACCCAGATCGGTGCGCTGTTTTTGGGACAGAGCGCTACATCGCAGACCTGTTTGGCTTGGCTTCGGCGCATTTCTTCGATGAAGGCGCTGAAGGCAACTCGACACTCTGCCGCAACGAAGAGGCCGAATCGTAACCCGACCAGGCGGGAACGCTCTGTTCCCAGAAGCCGCGCTCCGGTCAGATTGACCTTTTGGATCGCCCCGTCGCTATCAAGCGTCAGGTAGCCGACCGGCGCGAAGTCGTAGAGGTCGGAATAGCGCCTCTGCCCTGCCTCTGCTTCCGCCCGCGTCCTCTGCAACTCCTCGTTCTGCATCTCAAGTTCGATCTGGTGGACCTGGAGCTCGTGGACAAGCCGCTGCGTTTCTTCCAGAGTGGCGTCGCCGCTTTTCCGCGACTTACTTGCTCCTTCTTTCAGACGAGATTCGGCTCGCACGCGAAGATCCTCGGTTCCCGCCGGTGTGCTGTCCCGTTTTGTCATCGCTTGGCCTCCGGGTGTGGATGTGCGATGCCGACAATAGTGAAGACGCTGCAAGTCCGATTGTGAATGGTGCAGCGGCTGATAAAGCAATCGGGGAACCACAGGCCGATGGTCACTTTTTCCCCTAGGCAGGACCATGGCCGACTATTCGCCCTTGTCAATGGATTTGACCGTTCGGCCCATCAAATTGACAGCGACAGCACATCGTATTGATTGAATGACTGACTAATCCGAAGCCTCCGGGATGCAAGTAGCTGAACTTGCTTGAGTCCCAGTCTGTGGACCGAGAAGTGCTTCAGTCCTACTTACAGACGTTCGGCGACCTGCAACGCAAGAAGAGGTAGACCCAATGAAGTCCATATTCCCGACAGCGCTCGTAGCTTTGCTTTTCGGATTCACAGCGCCCATCCAAGCACGCGGGGAAAGGGGACAGCAGGGCGGACACCCGCAAGCGGCCAGACCTGCGCAGCAGCAAGCCAGGCCTGCGCAGCAGGCGAAGCCCGCCCAGCGGCAGGCCAGGCCGATAGAGCAACAGCGGCAGACAAGACCTGTGGCGCGGGAACAGGCACAGCAGGCCAGGCCGGCGCGGCTGCAGCAGGCTGCCCGTCCCCAGCAACCGCAGGCTCCGCCGGCCAATCGCGTACAGCAAGACGACCATGGGCGGACCCAGGCGCGTGCGCCGGAGGCAAGGCCGGAAGGGCGAGGCGGAGATGAGCGCGAGCATGGCCGCATCTCTCACGAGCACTATGTTGCTCACTTTGGCCGCGAGCACAGCTTTCACGTCAACCGGGGCGACTACGAGCATCGGCGCTTCCAGTATGGCGGCTACGCGTTCGGGTTCATCGATCCGTGGCCAATGGGTTGGGGATACTCCGACGATGTCTACGTCGAGTACATCGATGGCGGCTACTACATGTACAACCGGATCCAGCCCGGCATCCGAATTTCCGTCAACATTCTCTAGGGTTTCCGTCACTGAATGGAGGAGTACTTTGCAAAAGAACAAGTCGACACAAGAACGCTCCGATGGCGGCGATGCATTTATCCCGGAATCTGCACAGATCTCTGGCACCCCAGATGACTTGGCCGAGTTTTTGGGGGAACAGTTCCTGCGCGGGGCGGTTGACGATGACAAGGGGGAAGGCAGCCGCGACGAGGAAGTGACCGAGGAGCTGGGCGGCCCGTTCGTCGAGAGCCGAGCAGAAAAGGAGTTTGGCCCGAGTCAGGAGGGGGGAAGCGTCGGTGACTCCCCGGCTGGGGCAGAAGAGTCGCCCACGTTGCGGGTGCGCAGTCCCTTGCCACAGGCCGTGGGCGCCTTGGCCATTGCAGCCCCTGATGAAGATGGGCGAGACCAGGTGGTGGAGGAGGACCGGAATGGGAGACTTCTTAGTGGGGCCGATGCGCGAGCCGCGACCATGGGTGCGGAGTCGGCGTCCAGCATGGAGCCTGTTGTCAAGACCGAGGCCCGATCCCCGATTGCGTCGAGAGGGTAGCGCCCACTACATTCCACCGCCCGCGATGGAGACGGTCACAGCCACGCTGCGCACGTCGATGCCGTAGCCGACGTCGACCTTGAAGGCCGGGATGGCCACGCCTGGCAGAATGACGCGCACCCCGCCGCCGAAACTGGCGTGGATGTCGTTGAGCTTGGAACGCACCGGGGGCGGGGCAATGTCGGGGGGAGGGACGGTGGTGCCGCCCGGGTGACGTTCGAGCAAAGTCGCTGCGTCGACGAAGATTGCTGCGGCGACGTTGAACGGCACGTGCGTCCAGGGGATGCGCAGATGCAGGAGCACCGCCTGGTCTTCGGCCTGCATCCTGGCAAGGGTGTCGCCGTGAAATTCGTTGGTGAGATAGCCGCGCAGATTGGGGCCGCCCACACGCAGCAGCTCGGTGACGGGAACGCCGTGGTCGGAGGTGGGATAGTCGAGAATGCCGCCCAGGATGAGAGACGGGTAGTTCCATGCGTAGCGGCCATACAGCTCCACCACGGTTTCGAACTTGGAATAGTCAAAGTCGGAGCCCCAATATCGATCCGACGTTTCATTCTTGAGGCGGACACGAATGCCGTGCCGGATGCCCTCCCGGGCGCTTGTGTCGTCGTACTGGATTTGGAACTGCAGCACGAAGAGGCGGCCGTTGCGGGCATTGTAGGGCAGTGCAGTCGCGTCCGGTGCCAGTCCCTCCACGGAACCCACCGACTGATGGCGAGCCGACAGCCCGAGGTGCGCGCGGGTGTGCGGGGACAACACCCAGCCGATCAGGGCGCCGCCGCCAATGACGGTGGTGGGCACCTTCATCACCAGGGTGTGATTGGCAAAGAAGCTGATCTGTTCCTGCCGGTACAGCCCGGTCAGCGAATAGGTGAGCGGGGCGCCCACCACGAGCGGATCGCTGTACTCGACGTAGGCGTAGCTTCGCGACTGGCCGATCTGCCCCGCCGCAAGCAGGTGCACATCGCGACCGGCAAAGTTCTGGTTGGCGTAGGCGAGGCCGCCGGCCCAGTCGTCGCTGCCGAAGCTGGCCGTGGGAAAGGCAAACCAGGTGAGCTTGCCCACGGCCTCCACCACGACCTCGACCGGATAGTCCTTGTCGTCCAGATACATGCACCGTACCGCGTCCGCCGCTGGCAGTTCGATGAAGACGCGCACGCTGCTGAACAGATCGCTTTCGATCAGGCGCTGCTCGGCGGCTTTGAGTACGGCGAAGTCTACCGGATCGCCCGGGTACAGGTGCATGCGCGCCGCCAACACGCGCGTGGTGACCCCGCTGGCGCCGCGTACGGCGACGTGGTCAACGACAAGGCCGGCGGAGGCAGGAGCGGACCATGCAACCCCGCAAGCGGCTATCACTACGGCCAATCGGAGCCGAAAACCGATCACGTGCGTGCTCGCGGCGCACAGGCCAAGTCGTGCGGCTTTTGTTCGTTTTCTGCGTCGATGTTCACGTAGATCCCCCGCGCCAAGGCCGCCGCCGTCGGTCGACTGGTGTTGGTCTGATGATCCACACCGGCCACTTGGGTCACGCTTGTGCAAGAAATGCGTGAGTGTGTCAGTCTTGGCCAGACTTGGAGGCGCGGACTTCGGCCCGTTGGACCTTGAGTTGCTGGCGCCGGACACGCAGGAGCTCGCGTACAACGATCTGCAAAGCGGCGACGACCGGGACCGCGACGATGGCGCCGACGATACCGGCCATTTCGCCCAGGAACAGGACGGACAAAACGACGATCAGCGGGTTGACGTGAACGGTTCGGCGAAAGACCAGGGGCGCAAGGATATTGCCTTCGAGTTGTCCGTAGGCGATGAAGTAGATGGCGCAGGCCACGGCGTGCCAACCACTGCCCGTGATGAGCGCCAGCAAGGTGATGATGGTACCCGCAACCACGGGACCGGCGTAGGGAATCATGCTGGAAAGGCCGCTCAGGATTCCGAGCGGGAGGAAGAATGGAATGCCGTTGATGGCCAGAAACCCGGTGGTCAGTGCGGTGTTGACTGCGCAGATGAGGGTCAGACCGCCGAGATACCCGCCAATTGAGCGATAGATCTTGTCGAGCACGTCCCCGAACATGTTGCGCGATTCGGGGCGCGCCTCATCCAGGGCGGCATGGATCAGGCGTCCGCCAAAGATCAGCATGAAGACCATCAGGAGCAAGACCGTCACGGCTGCGGCAATCAAGCTGAGCACGCCGCCCACCGCCGTCAGGATGGGCGTGGCCGCCCCCTCGAGCATCGTGGGGAGGTTCTTTTCGAGTTTCTGGATGTGATCGGCCAGGTGAAAGCGAGTGTTGAGGCGGTCGAAGAGACGGCTGCCGCGGGCGCTGTGAATATAGGCGGGGGCCTGCGCGACCAGGGTTTTGCACTGGAAAACCGCCGGCGGAATCAGGGTGAAACCGAGCCCGACCAGAAGTCCCGCCAGCGACACGCTCACCACTGCGATCGCGAGAGATCGCTTGAGGCCGAGGTGCATGAGCCTCTTCACGACGTGATCCAGGGTCACCGCCAGCAGCAGGGCTGTGTAGGTCAAGGTGATGGCCACGAGCGAGTGGATGACGGCCATCACCAGACCGACGACGAGCAAGACCCCGAAGCAAATCGTGAACACCGTCTTCAGCGTCACCCGCGATGGCTGAAGCTCGGGATTGGGTTCTGGAAGCTCCCTTGTCACGGGGATCCCCGATCGAAAGGTCCACCGGCTCCACGCGCGGGCATCGCCGAAAATGGTTTCCACCATCCAGCGTCGCGCGCCCCAATTGTGACCCGCAGCAACTCCATGCCCAACGCGACTGTAGCACGCCTTCATCGGCTTCACCCGTGGGGACTGAACCCGATGCTTGAACTCTCGCGTGACCGCCATGCGAAGGAGTACACTGGCGCGTATGACAGTTCATCTGCACCACAGGGCCGAGTTGCAACGGGTTGCCCGGAAAGCACTGCTTGACCGGGGATTGCAGCCAGACTTTGAATCCGCGGCGCTAAGGCAGCTCGACGGGATGCGCGGCCCGGCGGCGATGGAGGGCGGTACCGGGCGCGACCTGCGTAGTTTGTTGTGGTGCTCGATCGACAACGACGACTCGCTTGATCTCGACCAGCTTTCGGTGGCAGAGGATCTGGGCGGCGGGACGGTGAAGATCCTCATCGCCGTGGCTGACGTCGACGCGCTGGTTGCCAAAGGCACGCCCATCGATCGGCACGCCGCTGGCAACACGGCCTCGGTGTACGTAGCCGGCCACGTGTACCCCATGCTGCCCGAGCGTCTGTCCACCGATCTGACGTCGCTGGGGCCGGACTGCGACCGTGTCAGCCTGGTCATCGAGTACGCCGTCAAATCGGATGGCACGCTGGGGGAGACACGCGTGGGCCGTGCGCTTGTGCGCAACCGCGCCAAGCTGGCCTATAACGCTGTGGCTGCGTGGTTGGACGGGCAGGGACCGTTGCCCGATCCGGCCGCGCGCGTGAAAGGGATGGACCTGCAACTGCGGATGCAGGACGAGGTGGCGACGCGTCTGCGGCGGCTGCGCCACGAAAAGGGCGCACTCGATCTGCAATCACTGGAATCGCGTCCGGTGTTCGGCGGGGACGCCGTGGTGGGCATGCAGGCGGAGATACCCAATCGCGCCAAGCAGCTGATCGAGGACTTCATGATCGCCGCGAACGGTGTGGTGGCGCGTTTTCTCGAAGGCAAGGCGCGGCCGTCCCTGCGCCGTGTGGTGCGCTCGCCCGAGCGCTGGGCAAAAATTGCGGAGGTGGCGGCGCGGTTGGGCGAGTCACTTCCGTCTGCGCCGTCCGGGCAGGCGCTGGAGGCGTTCCTCATCAAACGCCGCGCTGCCGATCCGCTGCGATTTCCGGATCTGTCACTTGTGGTCGTGAAGCTGATGGGTGCGGGCGAGTATGTGGTGGAATCGCCCGGGCAGACGGCGATTGGGCATTTCGGACTTGCGGTCAAGGACTACGCCCATTCCACCGCGCCCAACCGCCGTTTTCCCGATTTGGTTGCCCACCGGTTGGTCAAGGCCGCGCTTTGCGACGCTCCCGCACCCTACAGCGTGGACGAGTTGCAAGCGATCGCCACCCACTGCACCCTGCAAGAGGGCAACGTGGCCAAGGTCGAGCGCCAGGTGGGCAAGTCCGCTGCGACGTTGCTGCTGGAATCGAGGGTCGGCGAGAGGTTCGAGGGCGTGATCACCGGTGCCGCCGACAAGGGAACCTGGGTGCGCATCCTCAACCCGCCGGTGGAAGGGCGTGTGGTGAGCGGATTTCAGGGTCTGCGCGTGGGTGACCAGGTGCGAGTGGTTCTGGTCCACACCGATTTTGATCGGGGCTTCCTGGACTTCGACCGGCGGCCGTGAGCGCGCCGGTCTGATATGGGAACCCTGAAAGGGTTCCCATGCCCTTGTATCTTACGGGGGCTTGGTTCGCTCTCGCTCACAAGCCCCCGGTCCCCCCTCGCTTCGCCCAGCAAAGCTGGGCTACGCTCGCCCCAAA
>Ga0265316_10000123_pt1 | contig 84283 bp, 75 predicted proteins | sample 4522metaG_FD_202092 | JGI IMG/M metagenome (GOLD analysis project Ga0265316, IMG submission 202092) | Rhizosphere microbial communities from Carex aquatilis grown in University of Washington, Seatle, WA, United States - 4-5-22 metaG | ecosystem: Host-associated > Plants > Roots > Rhizosphere >... | reverse complement strand
TGATGGGGGTCATTCTAGGGATGCTGCCGCTGGGTTGTCATGGCCGGGCTCCTACACTCAGGCCATGCGCAAAACCCCACACGGCGGGGCCAGCGAGATCACACAGGGCAGGATGGGATGTGCGGCATTGCAGGGCGCTTGAACCGGACGAGGCAGGTGGAGCCGGCCTCGCTGAACGCCATGGTCCAGCGCCTGGTCCACCGGGGGCCCGACGGCCAGGGTGTCTGGACCGGTGGGCCTGACGGCCGCATTGGCTTGGCCCACAGCCGCCTGAGCATCATCGACCTGGCCGGTGGCCACCAGCCCATGGGCAACGAAGACGGCGCCATCCAGGTCGTTTTCAACGGTGAAATCTTCAACCACATCGAGCTGCGCGCCGAGCTCATCGCCCAGGGCCACACCTTCCGCACGCACTCCGACACCGAAGTGATCGTCCACCTGTACGAGCAGGTCGGCGAGGCTTTCGTGGACCACCTCAACGGCCAGTTCGCCATCGCCCTGTGGGACGGTCGCCAGCGCAGGCTGGTGCTGACGCGCGATCGCACTGGCATCCGCCCGCTGTTCTTCACCTGGACGCCCGAGGGCCTGGCCTTCGCTTCGGAGGTCAAGGCGCTGTTCGCCCTGCCCGAGGTGCCGCGCGCGCTGGACGTGGGCGCCCTGGGCGAAACTTTCACCTACTGGGCCCCTTTGCCAGGCCGTACGGTGTTTGCGGGCATCGACGCCCTGCCCCCCGGCACCCTCATGGTGGTGGACGCGCAAGCGCCCGATGTGCGTGCCAGCACACGCGTGCACCGCTACTGGGATTGGGACTTTGGCGATGCCGATGCCGCTGCCAACACCCCAACCCATCGCGGTGGCGCAGATTTGGCGGAAGAACTGTGCGAGTTGCTGGTCGATGCCGTGCGCCTGCAATTGCGCGCCGACGTGCCCGTGGGCGCCTACTTGAGTGGCGGCCTGGACTCGTCCATCGTCACCACCCTCATCAAGCACTTCACCGACACGCCGCTGCGCACCTTTTCGCTGACCTTCGATGACGCCGAGTTCGACGAAAGCGCGCAGCAGGCCGAGTTGGTCGCGCACCTCGGCACTGCGCACAGCAGCCTGCGCTGCAGCCGCGCCGACATCGCCGAGGCCTTTTCCGACACCGTCTGGCACACCGAGGCCCCGGTGCTGCGCACGGCCCCCACGCCGATGATGCTGCTGGCCCGCCACGTGCGCGCATCGGGCTTCAAAGTCGTGCTGACGGGCGAAGGCGCCGACGAGGTCTTCGGTGGCTACGACCTCTTCAAGGAAGCTCGCATCCGCCGCTTCATGGCCCGCCAGCCGCAATCGAAGGCGCGGCCACAGCTCATCGACCGGCTCTACCCCTACCTGCGCCACTCGCCCGCGGCCGCCCGGGTGCTGGCTCAGCGCTTCTTTGCCGAGGGCGCCGAGCACGCCAATGCACCTCATTTCGGCCACCACCCGCGCTGGCAAACCACCCAGCGCATCTGGCAGTTTTTTTCGCCCGATGTGCGCACACAGCTGGCGGGCTGGAACCACCTGGCGGCGCTCGAAGCCCATCTGCCCAGTGCCCATGCCGGCTGGCAGCCGCTGCAGCGCGACCAGTACATCGAAGCGCACACGCTGATGTCGGGCTACCTGCTCAGCTCTCAGGGCGACCGCATGGCCATGGCGGCATCCATCGAGGGGCGTTTTCCTTTCCTGGACCACCGCGTCATCGAGTTCGGCAACCGCCTGCCACCGCGCTACAAGCTCATGGGACTGACCGAAAAGTACCTGCTCAAGCGATCGGTCAGTGGCCTGCTGCCCGAAGGCATCCGCACCCGCACCAAGCAGCCCTACCGCGCGCCCGACAGCGCCTGTTTCTTCGAGCAGGGCCGTGCGCTGGGCTGGGTGGCCGAGCTGCTCAGCCCGGCGCGCCTGGCCGATGCCGGTTTGTTCGACGCCCATGCCGTGGGCAAGCTGATGGCCAAGTGCGCGCAAGGCCGGGCCATCGGCTTCGGCGACAACATGGCTTTCGTGGGCGTGCTGTCCACCATGCTGTTGCACGAGCGTTTTGTGCGCGCACATTGACCGACCACACCCCATGCTCCTCCACGACCTCTTCGTCCATAGCGCGACCCAAAGCCCTGACCACACGGCCCTGGTCAGCGACGGGCAACGCCACAGCTTCGGTGAGCTGCTGCAGCGATCGCGGCAACTGGCATCGGCCCTGCAAGCCCTCGGGCTGCAGCGCGGTGACCGCGTTGCCCTGTTCCTGGACAACCGCGTCGAGATGGCCGTGGCCGTGTGGGCCGTGCTGCAAGCCGGCGGCGCCTTCATGCCCATCAACCCGCTGACCAAGGCCGACAAGCTCGCCTACATGCTCAACGATGCGCGCGCGCGCGTGCTGATCACACAGGACACGCTGCGTGGTGTGTGGCATGCGGCGCTGGCACAGAACACCTCGGTCGATGTGGCCTGGGTGTGCGGGTTGCAGGGCGATGGCCATGGCGTTGGCGTTGGCGTTGGCAGCAATGATCGCGAAAGCGCCCTGCCCGCCTTCTCGCTGGCTGCCGCGCCGGATGCAGCGCCTGATACGGCAACTGATGCGGTGCCTGGCACCGACACCCGCGTGGCCGACGTCGGCCTGATCGACCAGGACCTCGCCGCCATCATCTACACCTCGGGCTCCACCGGCGACCCGAAGGGCGTGATGCTCAGCCACCTCAACATGGTCTCGGCCTGCACCTCGGTGAGCACCTACCTGGGCCTGCGCGCCGACGACACCGTGCTGTGCGCCCTGCCCCTGGCCTTCGACTACGGCCTCTACCAGATGCTGATGTGTGCCCGCGTCGGCGCCACCCTGGTGCTGGAGCGCAGCTTCACCTTCCCCGTCAAGGTGCTGGAAGTGATGGTGCGCGAGCGCGTCACGGTCTTCCCCGGCGTGCCAACCATGTTCGCCATGCTGATGAACCTGCAAACCCTGCCCAGCTTCGATCTGGGCAGCCTGCGCATGATCACCAACACCGCTGCAGCCCTGTCGGAGGGCCACATCCAGCGCCTGCGTGCGCTCTTCCCGCAGGCCACGCTGTTTTCCATGTACGGCCTGACCGAGTGCAAGCGCGTGACTTACCTGCCGCCCGAGCAGCTCGATGTGCGTCCCACCAGCGTGGGCCGCGGCATGCCGAACGAGGAAGTCTGGCTGGTCGATGAGGCAGGGCAACGCATGCCCCATGGCAGCACGGGCGAGCTGGTCGTGCGGGGCAGCAACGTCATGCTGGGCTACTGGGACAAGCCCGAGGCCACGGCCCAGCGCCTGAAACCGGGCCCCGCCATCGGCGGCCAGGTGGGCGCCCCTGTGCTCCACACCGGCGACCTTTTCCGCACCGACATTGAGGGCTACCTCTATTTCGTGGCCCGCAAGGACGACATCATCAAAAGCCGTGGCGAGAAGGTCAGCCCCAAGGAAGTCGAGAACGCGCTGTACGCCATCGAGGGCGTGTTCGAGGCTGCTGTCATCGGCGTGCCCGATGATGTGTTGGGTCAGGCGGTCAAGGCCTTCGTCGTCTGCCAACCCGGCGTGACGCTCACCGAGCGCGAGGTCATCCGACAATGCCTGGCTCGCCTGGAAAGCTTCATGGCGCCCAAGCACGTCGAGTTCGTCGATGCCTTGCCCAAAACCGACACCGGCAAGATCAAGAAAACCGGCCTGGCCTGAGCGCCCTGGCCTGGCGCAGATGCCATCAGAAATTTCACGGATCCACCACATGACCGCAGCCATCAAAGACACCGTCCGCGCCTTCATCACCGACAGCTTCCTCATGGGCGGAGATCAGGCAGGCTTTGCCGATGGGGACTCCTTCCTGGAGCACCACATCGTCGACTCCACCGGCTTCCTGGAGCTGATCATGTTCCTGGAGGAAACCTACGGCATCGAGGTGACGGAAGACGAAATGGTGCCCGACAACCTCGATTGCCTGAGCGCCATCGAGGCCTATGTGCAGCGCAAGAAGGCCGCCTGACATGAGCACCGCGCCCGCCGCCACGCGCCCCCTCACGCCCGACGTTTTCGCACTGGGCTGCGAAGCCGAGGTGCAGCGCATCGGCCAGCACATGGTGGCCTCCCTGCGGCGCTTCAACAAGCGTGGCGTGGTGCTGGGCATGTCGGGCGGCGTGGACAGCTCCGTGTGTGCCGCGCTGGCCGTGCGCGCCCTGGGCGCCGACAAGGTGCTGGGCCTGCTCATGCCCGAGAAGGATTCCAGCCTGTCCAGCGAAGACAAAGGGCGCGAGGTGGCCGAGCAACTCGGCGTTGAAGCGCTGCTGGAGCCCATCGGTGCCACGGTCGAGGCCATCGGCTGCTACCGTTGGCGCGACGAGGCCATGCGCAGCGTCTTCCCCGCCTACGGCCCCGACTGGAAAAGCAAGATCGCCATCGCGCAAGCGGGTGAGCCAGGCGCAGCGCAAGGCCGCATCAGCTACTTCAAGCTCATCGTGCAATCACCCGATGGGCAGATGCACGAGGCGCGCCTGCCGCTGAAGGCCTACCTGCAGATCGTGGCCGCCACCAACCACAAGCAGCGCATCCGCAAAACGGTCGAGTACTTCCACGCCGATCGCCTCAACCGCGCCGTGATCGGCACGCCCAACCGCCTGGAGTACGACCAGGGCTTCTTCGTGAAGAACGGCGATGGTGCGGCCGACATCAAGCCCATCGCCCACCTCTACAAGACGCAGGTGTATTTGCTGGCGCGCCACCTCGGTTTGCCTGAATCGGTGTGCAGCGCACCGCCCACGACCGACACCTACAGCCTGCCGCAGGGCCAGGACGAGTTCTACTTCAGCCTGCCCCACCAGCAGATGGACCTGGCGCTGTGGGCTCACAACCACCAACGCTCGGCGGCAGAACTGGCCGAAGCCCTCGGCATCACCGAGGCCCACGCACAGGCCGTCTACCTGGACATCGAAGCCAAGCGCCGCGCCACCGCCTACCTGCATGCCCGCCCCGCGCTGGTGGATGCCGTGCAGGAGGTGCAGGCATGAGCGCAGCGGGCTTCGCCGACCGCCTTGTCCTGCTGCGATCGGCCATGCAGACGCTGCCCGACAAGCCCGAGGAGACGCCCGAAGCCACCTTGCGTGCGCTGTGGTGCCTGGCCGCCGGACGGCCCATGTCGGCCGAGGCGGCCAGCCACCTGGCCGATGGTGCCCTGCCCTCGCTGGAGGCAGCCCAAAACGCCCAGCTCGGCGCGCTCATCGCCCAGCGCCTCTCAGGCATCCCCCTGGCGCACCTGACCGGTCGGCAAAGCTTCATGGGCCTGGAGATGCTGGCCGGCCCGCAGGCCCTGATCCCCCGCCGCGAAACCGAGCTGCTGGCCCGCGCCGCCCTGGTGCACCTGCGCGCCATGGCCCAGCCCCGCGTCATCGATGTGTGCACCGGCTCGGGCAACCTGGCGCTGGCCATGGCGCAGGGCATGCCCTCTGCGAGCGTCTGGGGCGCCGACCTCTCGCCCGAGGCGGTGGCACTGGCCGAAGCCAACGCGCGCCACCTGGGTCTGAGCGAGCGCGTGCAATGGCGCTGTGGCGACCTGCTCGCGCCTTTTGACACGGCGGATGCCGACTTCCTCGGCCACACCGACCTGCTGCTGTGCAACCCGCCCTACATCTCCAGCGGCAAGCTGGACAGCATGCCCGCCGAGATCGTCCAGCACGAGCCCAGCCTGGCGTTTGACGGCGGCCCGTTCGGCATCCGCATCCTGCAAAGGCTGATGAAGGACGCGCCCCGCTTCCTGCGCTCGGGGGGCTGGCTGGGCCTGGAGGTCGGGTTGGGCCAGGGCCCCGCAGTGCAGCAGTGGCTGGCGCGCACAGGGCAGTTTGCTGCGCCAGAAGCCGTGCTCGACGACCACGGCCAGGTGCGGTCTTTGCTGGCACAGCGCCTGTGAACCTCGTGCTTTGACCCACAATGGCGGCGCGTGGCCCGCTGGGGCCCCACTGCCCTTGCTGCCAACCCCGTGACCTGCGCCATGCCCACCCTGCCCCACCTGTTGCGTTTGCTCCGCTCCCTGCATGCCTGGCGGGCCATCCTGGCCATGCTGCTCGTGGCCGCTGCAGGGCAGGCCCATGCCGGCAAGACGCTCGATGGCATCCGCCAGCGCGGCCAGATCAACTGTGGCGTCAGCACCGGCGTGGCAGGCTTCTCTGCACCTGATGCCAAAGGCCGCTGGGCGGGGCTGGACGTGGACATCTGCCGTGCCGTGGCCGCCGCCGTGCTGGGCGATGGCGACAAGGTCAACTTCGTGCCGCTGAACTCACAGCAGCGCTTTGCCGCGTTGCAGTCTGGCCAGATCGACGTGCTCTCGCGCAACACGTCCTGGACGCTGACGCGGGACGCCTCGCTGGGCTTCCACTTCACCGCCATCACCTACATCGACGGCCAGGGCTTCCTCGTGCCGACCAAGCTCAAGGTCACGCGCGCGACCCAGCTCAAGGGCGCGCAGGTGTGCGTGCAGTCGGGCACCACCACCGAGAAGAACCTCGCAGACTTCTCCCGCTCCCACAAACTGGGCATCAAGCCCATCGTGTTCGACACCTACGAGGCCGGCTTCAAGGCCTTGTTCGCCGGCCGTTGTCAGGCTTACTCGGCCGACGCGTCGGCGCTGGCCAGCATCCGCAGCAAGGAGTCGCCCAACCCCGCCGACTACACCGTGCTGCCCGACCTCATCTCCAAAGAGCCCTTGGGCCCCGTGGTGCGCCGGGGTGACGACGAGTGGTTCGCCATCGTCAAGTGGACGGTGTTTGCCCTCCAAGAAGCCGAAGAGTTGGGCATCACCCAGGCCCGTGCCGACGCCATGAAAGCCTCGGACGACCCGGCCGTCCAGCGCCTGGTGGGCAGTGGCGAGGACATGGGCAAGCTGCTGGGCCTGGACAAGGCCTGGTCGCTGCGCGCGCTCAAGGCGGTGGGCCACTACGGCGAAGTCTTCGAGCGCAACGTCGGTGCGCAGTCGCCCCTGAAGCTGCCACGCGGCGCCAACCGGCCCTGGAGCCAGGGTGGCCTGATCTACGCGCCGCCGGTGCGCTGAACACGCAACCAGCCGCCATCCACGTGTCCACCTGGGACTTCCTCCTCCAGCCTGCGGGCTTTGACATCGGCGAAACCGGGCTGTTCGCCTTCGAGGCCACACAACCCGTCTGGCGCGCCTTGATGGTCGGCCTGGGCAACACCCTGCGCGTGAGCCTGCCCGCCCTGCTGCTGGCCACCGTGCTGGGCATGTTGCTGGCCCTGGGGCGTGGCTCGTCCTCGCGCAGCTGGCGCCTGTTGAGCAGCGGCATCGTGGACGCGGTGCGCCTCGTGCCCCTGCTGCTGCAACTGCTGATCTGGTACCTGCTGCTGGTGGAGTGGCTGCCGGACGCCAACGCGGCGCTGTCCCTGCTGCCTGGCGTGTGGCTGAGCAAGGGCGGCCTGGCTTTTCCCTGGCCCGCCACAGGCGATGGGGGATGGGCATGGTCCTGGCCGGTGCAGGAGGCCTTCAACGTGCAAGGCGGTGGTGCGGTCACGCCCGAGTTCCTGGCCGTCATGATCGCCCTGAGCGTCTACACCGGCGCCTTCCTGGCCGAGGTGTTCCGCAGCGGCATAGAGGCCGTGTCGACCAGCCTGCTCGAAGCCGCCGAAGCCCTGGGCGCCACACGCTGGCAAGTCATCCGCCGGGTGCTGTTGCCGCAAGCGCTGCGCACCATCCTGCCGGCCACCACCAACCAGTACCTCAACCTGGTGAAGAACTCGTCGCTGGCCGTGGCGGTGGGCTACCCGGACCTCGTCTCGGTCGGCAACACCACGCTCAACCAGACCGGGCGCGCGGTGGAGTGCGTGGCGGTGATGATGGGGCTCTACCTGGCGATGTCGCTGCTGACGTCGGCTGCCATGAACGCCTTCAATGCCCGCCAGGCCTCGCAGGGAGGCCTGGCTTGAAGTCCGCCGCGCGGGTGGTGAAAGCCCTCTCCAGCGGCCTGGGCCTGTGCCTGATCGCGTGGCTGCTGTGGCAATGGCTGGGCTGGGCCGTGTGGCGCGCCGAATTCCGCGCCGATGCCGCCGCCTGCCAGGCCTTGCAGCACCAGGGCGCTTGCTGGGGCGTGGTGGCCGAGAAAGGGCCACAGTGGCTGCTCGGGCGGGTCACCGAGTCGGCACCGGGGCAGCCCTGGCAGCCCGCCGGCCTGCCTTTGACGATGATGCTGTTTGGCTTGAGCTGGCTGCTGTCCTGGCCGTTGGCCATCGGCCTGGCGCTCGCGCGTCGTTCGCCCAGGCGCTGGCTGCATGGGCCGGCCGTGGCCTTCATCGAAGGCGTGCGTGGCGTGCCGGTCGTCACCCTGCTCTTCATGGCGGCGTTCTTGCTGCCGCTGCTGTGGCCACAAGGCGAAGCGCCCGCGCTGCTGTGGCGGGCCACGGCCGTGCTGTGTGTGTTTTCGGCGGTCTACCTTGCGGAAATCGTCAGAGGCGGCCTGCAGACGGTGCCAAAAGAGCAGAGCGAAGCCGCGCACACGCTGGGCTTGGGATGGTGGGCGACCCAAGGTCGCATCGTGCTGCCACAGGCCTTGCGGGCCGTGTTGCCGGCGCTGACCAGCCACGCCATCGGGCTGCTCAAGGACAGCTCGCTGGTGATGGTGATCGGCCTGCACGAGCTGACCGGCGGCCTCTCGCTCAGCCTGAGCGGGGACCCGGTCTGGCGGGCCTTTTACTTCGAGGCCTACCTGTTCGTGGGGCTGGTCTATGCCCTCATGTGCCTGGCGCTGGCGCGCCTGGGGCGACATCTCGAGGCGCGTTGGCCTCAGGCGCTGTGAGCCGCGCTTGCGTCGTGGGTCCGACGCGCTGTCTGGCTCACTGAGCCGAGACGCTTTCTTCCGGCAGCTCGATGTCGCTGGCTTCGATGTCCTGATCGTCCGAACCCACCATCGGGATCAGCGGCTTGTCCAGCGGACGGCACACGCGGCTTTGCAGGCGGTTCAGGCGCTCCGAACGCTCCATGGCCTCCAGCACAGCCTGAGGGTCCATCATCAGGGCGAAGGGATTGGCGTACAAGCTTTGCTTTTGCATGGGGGGCCTCTGCTGTGAAATATGTCCGATTGCGATGGGACTCACTGTAGGGATCAGAGGCGGTTGGTGGTAGTCGCCCAACAACCATACCGCCTGTCAGAAATTGTCTGACAGGCCGTCAGCCAAACAGCGTGGCCAAACCCTCAGCTGCGGCGCACCAACGAGAACAAATCCTCGAAATTCTCGCTGGTGACGCGCCCCACCTCGGCTTCGTCACAGCCTTTGATGGTGGCGAGCTGGCGGGCCACCAGGGCCACATGGGCGGGCGAGTTGGTCTTGCCGCGGTGCGGCGTCGGCGCCAGGTAAGGGCTGTCGGTTTCGATGAGGCAGCGATTCAAAGGGACGAACTTCGCCACATCGCGCAGCTCCACCGCGTTCTTGAAGGTCAGGATGCCGGAGAACGAGATGTAGAAGCCCAGGTCGAGGGCGGCACGGGCCGTGGCCTCGTTTTCGGTGAAGCAGTGGAAGACGCCACGCACCTGGCCCTCGCCCTCCTCGCGCAGGATGGCCAGGGTGTCGGCGCTGGCTTCGCGGGTGTGGATCACCAGCGGCAAGCCGGTCTGGCGGGCGGCGCGGATGTGCACGCGGAAGCGCTCGCGCTGCCAGGCCATGTCGGCCACGGTGCGCTCGCCCAGGCGGTAGTAGTCGAGGCCGGTTTCGCCGATGCCCACCACGCGCGGCAGGCGGCTGCGCTCGATCAGGTCGTCGAGCGTGGGCTCTTGCACGCCTTCGTTGTCTGGGTGGACGCCCACCGTGGCCCAGAAGTTGTCGAAGCGCATGGCCAGGGCGTGGACCTGCGGAAACTCTTCCAGGGTGGTGCTGATGCACAGTGCCCGATCGACGCGGGCCTCGGCCATGTCGGCGCGGACCTGGTCCAGGGTCAGGGCGTAATCGGGGAAATTGAGGTGGCAGTGCGAGTCAACGAACATGATGCAAAGCAGGTGTGATGCGCCAGATGCGCAGCCTGCGATCATGCCTCAGATGGTCATCCGGTGACCATCAGATCGTCTGGGTCGGCTTGCTCGACGAGATGTTGGTGCCCAGGATCTGCTCGATCTTGACGCGCAGCAGGCGGGTTTTGTCGTCTGCGGGGAAGCGCACGCCGACACCCTGGGTGCGGCCGCCGGAAGCGTTGGCCGGGGTGATCCAGGCGATTTTGCCGGCCACGGGGTAGCGCTGGGGGTCTTCGGGCAGGGACAGCAGCAGGTAGATGTCGTCGCCCAAGGTGTAGTCGCGCGTGGTGGGCACGAACAAGCCACCATCGGTGAAGGCCGGCATGTAGGCGGCGTAGAGCGCGCCTTTTTCACGGAACACCAGTTGGATGACGCTGGGGCGGGTCATCGCACCCGCGGTGGGCGCACCGCCTCCCGCGGCCAAGCCGGTGCCGGTGCTGCTGGAGGCCTTGCCGATCATGGGCGCGAACGCCGAGGGCATGGCGGTGGTCTGGAACTCGCTCATCGGTCGAAGTGTAGCGCCGCGCCTGCTGGCTCACCTGTGAAATCCACCCGGGACACGGCGGCCTTTACCTTCTGACACAGCTTGCGCCGGCTCAGGCCTGAGGGCTTCCCCGCACGGCTTTGACCCGCATGACGGCCCGGGCTTGCAGCACCAGGGTCTCGACCTTCAGGGGCAGGTTCCACGGGTGGTCGGCATGGCGGGCCAGGCGTGACAGCTCCTGCGACCATTGCTGCAGGCGCGACAGCTCGGGCGGCGGCGGCAGACAGTCGGCCGGGAAATAGCGCGGCTGGGCCCCCACGGCCGTGCGGGCGAGGTCATGACAAAGCTTCTGCAGGCTCTCGACCATCCAGGGCAAGGGCCATTGCGCCAAGGTGCCAGCCTGGCCCTGTTGCAACTCACGCGGCAGGCTCAGCCAACTGCGGGCGTCCAGCCCCTGGGCGAAACGGTCGCGGGCGTTGAGGGCTTGTCCGCCAGCGGCCGCCAGCAGCACGCGGGCATCGTCCGGGCTCAGCTTCAACTGCTTCGCCAGCCAGTCGGCAGCCACATCGGCATCGGGCAGGCTCAGGCGCCAGGCCTGGCAACGGCTGCGCACGGTGGGCAGCAGTTGCTCCAGGGCCGAGCCCGACAGCACGAAGCGCACCCGGCCGGGCGGCTCTTCCAGCGTCTTGAGCAAGGTGTTGGCCGAGACCATGTTCATGCGCTCGACCGGGTGGACCATCACGACCTTGGCCCGACCGCGCGAGGCGGTGCTTTGCGAGAACTGCACGACCGCGCGGATGGCCTCGACCTTGATCTCCTGGCTGGGCTTGCGGGACTTGCTGCCGCCCCCACTGCCCTTCTCTGCTGCGCTGTCATCGCCAGCGTCTGCGCCGCCCTCACCGCCGCCCAGGCCCAGGCTGGCCTGCAGGGCTTCGGGCAGCACGAGGTGGAAGTCTGGGTGGGAGCCCGCATTCATCAATTTGCAGGAGACGCACTGGCCGCAGGCAGGCTTCAACGCGGGTGATGCGCCCTCATCTGATGGCTGCTCGCACAACCAGGCGCGTGCCAGCGCCAGCGAGAACTCGAATTGCCCGACGCCTTCCGGGCCGTGCAGGAGCACCGCGTGGCTGTGCAACTGCTGCAGGGCCTGCGTCAGGGGGCCGTGAAGCCAGGGCCAGAGCGCGCCTTGCGCGGCGTCCGGCGCCTCGGTGTCGTCGTTGGGTGCGCGCGCCTTCATGCCAGGCCCCGTGCGATCAAGGCTGCCCGCACCTGCGCGGCCACAGCCTGCGGCGAAGCGTCGGCCTGGACCAAGGCGAAGCGCTGCGGGTTCGCGGCCTGGCGGGCCAAGTAGCCGCCGCGCACGCGCTCGAAGAAGGCCTCGTCCAGGGACTCGAAGCGGTCGGGCTGGCGTGCGTCGCGCAGGCGAGCTGCGGCCACGGCGGGCGACAAATCGAACAACACGGTGAGCTCGGGCTGCAGGCCTTGCTGCACCCAGCCTTCCAACTGCGTCAGCACCTGCAGGTCAAACCCGCGGCCGGCGCCCTGGTAGGCGAAAGTGGCATCGGTGAAGCGGTCGCACAGCACCCAGGCGCCACGGGCCAGCGCCGGTGCAATCACCTGCTGGATGTGGTCGCGCCGGGCGGCAAACACCAGCAGGGCTTCGGTCAGCGGGTCCATGGCCTGGTGCAGCACGAGGTCGCGCAAGGACTCGGCCAGGGCCGTGCCGCCGGGTTCGCGCGTGCGCACCACCTCGTGACCCGCCGCGCGCCAAGCCTGCTCGACGGCATCGATGTGGGTGGTTTTGCCCGCCCCGTCGATGCCTTCGAAGGAGATGAATCGGCCTGTGCTCATGGACCCTTTCTGGCGCGTTGGTACTGGTTCACCGCGCGATTATGCTCAGCCAGTGTCGCGCTGAAGGCACTGCTGCCGTCGCCGCGCGCCACGAAATACAGCGCCTTGGAGCTGGCGGGCTGCACCGCGGCCATCAAGGCGGCCTTGCCCGGCATGGCGATGGGCGTCGGCGGCAGGCCGGGGCGGGTGTAGGTGTTGAAGGGGGTGTCGGTTTGCAGGTGCACGCGCCGCAGGTTGCCATCGAAGGCATCGCCCAGGCCGTAGATGACGGTGGGGTCGGTCTGCAGCGGCATGCGGATGCGCAGGCGGTTGTGGAACACCGACGAGATCATCGGGCGGTCGGACTCCCGGCCTGTTTCCTTCTCGACGATGGACGCCAGGATGAGCGCATCCTGCGGCGACGTCAGCATGCCCTCGGGCGCACGCTGTGCCCAGACCGCATCGAGCTGCTTGCGCAGGGCCCGGTGGGCACGCTGCAGCACGGCCAGGTCGGTGCTGCCTTTGGCGTAGGCGTAGGTGTCGGGGAAGAACTGGCCTTCGGCGGGCACACCGGGGGCACCCAGCTGGGCCATCAGTTCGGCCTCGCCCATGCCCTGGGTCAGGGGCTTGAGGCCCTCGGCTTGGGCCAGTTCGGCTCGGAATCGCTTGAAGGTCCAGCCCTCGATGAGCTTCACCGTGGCCAGGCGTTCGTCGCCCCGCACCATCATGCGCAGCAGGTCGCGCGGCGTGGCGCCGGTCTCCAATTCGTAGCTGCCCGCGCGGATCTGCCGCGACTGCCCCGACCAGCGGAACCACTCGTACAGCATCCAGGATGGCGCCTCGACCCCGGCGGCAGCCCAGGCCCGGGCCACATCGCGCGGCGTGCTGCCAGCCTCGACCGAGAGCTCCACCGTGGGTGCGTTCAGGCGCAGGGGCTGGTTGAGCCACCACCAGATGCCCGCCGACACCGCCACGGCCAAGGCTGCCAGCAGCATCAAGGCGGACGAGAAGAAGCCGCCGCGCACATGACGCAAGGAGCGCACGTGGGCGGGCAGCTGCGCCAGGTCGGCGCTGCGGGGGGCGCAGAGAAAGACGCCTGTGCGGAGGGTCGTCCTCCGTGTGTTTTGCGGGTGCATCAGGACCGTGATCATAATGACCCGCATGACATCGTCCGCCACAACCTCGTCCCTTCCTGATTCGCACCTGCCCTCGCCGGCCACATGGCATGGCGCCCTGCCGCTGTCCGACCTGGCTGTGTTGCAGGCCACTGGCCCCGACACCGCCGGCTTCCTGCACGGCCAGCTCAGCCAGGACATCCAGCACCTGGACGCCACCCAGGCCCGCCTGGCGGCCTACTGCTCGGCCAAGGGCCGCATGCTGGCCAGTGCCATCGCCCTGCGCCCTGACGCCGACACCGTCTGGCTGCTGTGCGATGCCAGCGTGTTGCCGCCCTTGCTCAAGCGCCTGTCGATGTTCGTGCTGCGCGCCAAAACCCGCCTGAGCGATGGCCAGGCCACCTTGCGCGTGCTCGGCCTGGCCGGTGACGCTGTGCAAGCCCTGCTGCCCGACGGCGCACAAGCGCCATCCTCCAGCACGACGCCATCTGCCGACGCTCCCTGGCCCGTGCGCCCCTGCCAAGGCGGCCAGCTGGTGAGCCTGCCTGCCGTGCTGGGCGTGCCGCGTTGGCTGTGGGTCGGGCCCCAGACCGAGGCCGACGCCCTGCAGGCGCGCTTGCCCGTGTTGCCCGCGCCAGCCTGGGCCTGGCTGGACGTGATGAGCGCCGTGCCCCGCATCCAGGCGGCCACGGCCGACCAGTTCGTGCCCCAGATGGTCAATTTCGAGCTGCTGGGGGGCGTCAATTTCCAGAAGGGCTGCTACCCCGGTCAGGAAATCGTGGCGCGCAGCCAGTACCGCGGCACCATCAAGCGCCGGGCGGTGCTGGTCCACAGCGATGCGGCCTTGCTGCCTGGTCAGGAGTTGTTCGCAGAGAGCGACCCCAGCCAGCCTGCCGGCCTGGTGATCCAGTCCGCTGCGATCCCGTCCAACGACGGCAGCGCGCCCGGCACGGCGCACTCGGCTTTGGTGGAGATCAAGCTCGCTGCCTGGCAAACGCCGGTGCACGCAGGCGCCGCCGACGGCCCAATGCTGCGCTGGGCGGATCTGCCTTACGCGCTGCCCCAAGAGGCGCCGCCGGCATGAATTCGCCCCCTGTCAAATCCTTAACGGCATTCGGACGCGTTTGAGTCCAACCCACGCGCCCGGCCGGCATCAGGCCATGGCGCTTGGGGTACGCTGTGCGCAGTCTGATCGACGTGTCTGACATGGCCGACATGCCAGACACCCTGACCCCATGCCCAGCACCGCCGACCTGCCCGCTTTGTCCACGTTGTCCGCCCAATTCGTGTACTACCGGGTGCCTCATGCGAACAGGCACGCCGCCGCCCTGGCCGTTCAGGCCATGCAAGCCGCGCTGACGCGCCAGTGGCCGGGCCTGCAAGCCCAGCTGATGCGCCGCGCCGATGCCGCCGCCCAGAACGAGGCGGCCGAGGACACCTGGATGGAAACCTACGGGCACCCGGCCGGGGTTTCCGTGACGATCGCACAGGCCATCGCGGCCCAGGCCAGTGCGCTGCCCAGCGGCTTGATCGGCGTGCGACACGTCGAAACCTTCGAGCCACTGGCCGTGCCGCTGCCTCCAACGTTGACCACGCCCACAGCGTGAGGAACCCCCATGTGCCTCATTGCCTTCGCCCTTGACCAAAGCAGCCGCTTCCCCTTCGTGATGGCGGCCAACCGAGACGAGTTCTTCGACCGCCCGGCCGCGCGCCTGGGTTGGTGGGAGCCCGAGGCCGGTGGACCGGCCATCCTGGGAGGACGTGACCTGCAAGCCGGTGGCACCTGGCTGGGCCTCACCGCCCTGGGGCGCCTGGGCATGGTCACCAACATCCGCGCCCCCCACGACATGGACCCGCAAGCCCCCACGCGTGGCCAGATCGTGCCGCAATGGCTCAAGGGCGACCTGCACATGTCCATGCTCTGGCCACGCCTGGCCATGTCGGGGCACAACGGCTTCAACATGATCGCGCTGGACTTCGCCCAGGGCGAGTGCTACTGGATCAACAACCGCCGCGTCTACCCAGAGCGGCTGCAGCGCGGCATCTTCGGCCTGTCAAACGCCCTGCTCAACACGCCCTGGCCGAAGGTGCAGGCGCTCAAGGGGCGCCTCAAGAGCGCCATCCCCGAGAGCCAGGACGCCGACGAGCTGGCGCACAGCCTCTTCGAAGCCCTGGCCGACCCTGCCCAAGCGCCCGACGAGCAGCTGCCGCACACCGGTGTCTCGCCCGAGTGGGAGAAGATGCTGTCCTCGGCCTTCATCCGCTCAGGCAATGGGCTGTACGGCACGCGCTGCTCCACCGTGATCATCACCGAGCGCGTCAACAAGCGCCTGGTCACGCACGTGATGGAGCGCACCTTCGCCGCGCAATCCAGCCTGGCCCTGCTGCGCCGTGTGACCTTGAAAAACTGGCCGCCGCGCCACACCATGGCACAGGCCGAAGTGGCCCGGCTGGACGCCACCCTGCCGCCGCCCAGCATGCGCAGCGACGACGCGTTCGAGGCCAGCGACATCTTGGAGCACGACGACCAGCAGGTCATGGCCGAGGTTCAGGAGCGGCGTCAGCGTGCGCGCAGCCTGATCAAGGCCACACCGGGCTTGATCGTCAAGGCCTGAGCCGGACTTGACGCCTCACAGCGCCAGCGTCATGCGCTGGTGCGGGATGCCCACCTCGTCAAACACCTCGCCCTCGGGGACGAAACCCGCCTGGGTGTAAATCGGCATGGCGCTGATTTGCGCGTGGATGCCGATGTGCTGCACGCCCCGCTCACGCGCTTGTGCGATCAAGGCTTGCAACACCTCGCGCCCCAGGCCCATGCCGCGCGCGCTGCGCAGCACGGCCATGCGCCCGATGCGGGCCTGGCCAGCTTCGCCTGACAGGATCAAGCGACCAGTTGCCAGTGGCAGGCCCGCCAGGGTGCGCACCACGGCGTGCACCGCGGTGGCGTCGTCGGCATCCCACTCTTCGGACTCCGGGATGCCCTGCTCGGCCACGAACACGGCCAGGCGCACCGCCCGCGCCGCCTCGGCCAGGGCCTCCCAGGTGCCGCACACCAGCTGCGTGACGGGCGCGCTCTGCCCGTGGGCGTCCAGCTGGCGGCGCACGGCTTCGGGCACCGGGTCCGAACGTCCCGAGGCCTGGTCGGTGAACACGTAAACCACCTCGCCCGTGACCAGCAAGCGGCCTTGCGTCCACAGTGCCCAGTTGAGGGTGATGGAGGACGTGCCGATGCGCTCGCAGCGCATGCCGATGTCCAGCCAGTCGTCCAGGCGCGCCGGCGCGTGGTACTCCAGCGTGTTGCGGCGAACGAAAATGTCGCCACCCACGTGCCGCATCGCGTCGGGGTACGGCAGGCCGACCGTCCGCCAGAACTCGGTGACGGCCACGTCCAGGTAGGTCAGGTAGTGGCCGTTGAAGACCACCTGCTGCGCGTCCACCTCCACCCAGCGCACGCGCAGGCGGTGGTGGAAACGGAAATCGGCAGGCTGGGTCATGGGGCGGCTCAGGCAGTGGGCGTGCGCCCCAGCTTAGCGCAAGCGACCGTCAACGCAGCTCACGGCGCAGGATCTTGCCCACCGGCGTCTTGGGCAGCTCTTCGTTGCGGAACTCGACGATGCGCGGCATCTTGTAGCCCGTCAGGTTCTTGCGGCAGTGCTCCAGCAGCGCCTCCTTGGTCAGGCCCGGGTTGCGCGGCACCACGATGATCTTCACGCGTTCGCCGGCCACCTCGTCGGGCACGCCCACGGCCGCCACTTCCTTGACGTCGGGGTGCATGGCGACCACGTCTTCGATCTCGTTCGGATAGACGTTGAAGCCTGACACCAGGATCATGTCCTTCTTGCGGTCCACGATCTTGAGGAAGCCTTGCTCGTCCATCACGGCGATGTCGCCTGTGGCCAGCCAGCCTTCGTGGTCGATGACCTTGGCTGTTTCGTCGGGGCGGTTCCAGTAGCCCTTCATGACCTGCGGGCCGCGCACGCACAACTCGCCCGGCTCGCCGATGTCGGCCCAGGAGCCGTCTTCACGGCGGCAGCGCACCTCGGTGGAGGGCACGGGCACGCCGATGGAGCCGGTGAAGGTCGGGCGCGGCTTGCTGATGTCCACCGGGGCTTGCGACACGATGGGCGAGCACTCGGTCAGGCCATAGCCCTCGACGATGGCCTGGCCGGTGACCTCTTTCCAGCGCTCGGCGACGCTGCGTTGCAGGGCCATGCCGCCGGCAATGGGCAGCTTCAGCTTGGAGAAGTCCAGCTTGCGGAAGGCCGGGTCGTCCAGGAAAGAGGCGAACAGGGTGTTGACGCCGCTGATGCCAGAGAACTTCTCGTTCTTGAGCATCATCATCACGCGCTTGGTGTCGCGCGGGTTGGCGATCAGGATGTTGCGACCGCCCAGGCCCATGAAGATCAGGCCGTTCACGGTCAGCGAGAAGATGTGGTACATCGGGATGAGCGTGACCACGGTCTCGGTTTCGCCGGTCAACTGGCCCTCGGCAAACGCCAGCGCCTGCTGGCAATTGGCCAGCACGTTGCGGTGGGTCAGCATGGCACCCTTGGCCACGCCAGTGGTGCCGCCGGTGTACTGCAGGAAGGCCAGCTCTTCGGGCTGAACCTTCACGGGCTGCAACTTGTGGTTGGCACCGGCTTTGAGCGCATCGCGCATCCACACGGCGCCGGGCAGGCTGTAAGCCGGCACCATCTTCTGCACCTTGCGCAGCACGAAGTTCAGCAGGCGGCCCTTGAGGTTGACGAAGCCATCGGAGAGCAAATCCCCGATCTGCGTCAGCACCACGCGCTTGACCTGCGTGCCGGCCATGGCGTCTTGCAGGGTCTTGGCGAAGGTCTCCATCACGATGATGGTTTCGGCGCCGGAGTCCTTGAGCTGGTGGTTCAGTTCGCGCGCCGTGTACAGCGGGTTGACGTTGACCACGATGGCACCGATGCGCAGCACCGCGAACAGGCACACGGGGTACTGGAAGGTGTTGGGCAGCATGATGGCCACCCGGTCGCCCTTCTTCACGCCCTGGCTCTGCAGGTAAGCCGCGAACGACTTGACCAGGCGGTCGAGGCGCTCGAACGACATCTCCGTGCCGATGCTCACGAAGCCCGGACGGTCGCGGAACTTGGCCACGCATTCGTCGAAGTACTGCGTCAGCGACTGGTACTTGTGGACGTCGATGTCGTGGGTCACGCCCTTCACGTACGACGACAACCAGATGCGGTTGGTGGAACCGTCCGGGTTGACGATGGATTGCCCAGGCTGGGCGGCGGCTGCGGTTTGGCTCATCGGTGTCTCCTCGTGCCGTCACCTCGGTGGGCGCGGCTTGTCTTGGTTTTGAAAGCCCAGTTTAAGGGCTTCGGTTCAGCGCTCCAAGATGGCGACGACGCCCTGGCCGCCAGCGGCGCAGATCGAGATCAGGCCGCGGCCCGAGCCCTTTTGCGCCAGCATCTTCGCCAGCGAGGCCACGATGCGACCACCAGTGGCCGCAAACGGGTGACCGGCTGCCAGCGACGAACCGTTGATGTTGAGTTTGCTGCGGTCGATGCTGCCCAGCGGCTGGTCCAGGCCCAGGCGCTCCTTGCAGTACTTGGCGTCTTCCCAGGCCTTCAGCGTGCACAGCACCTGCGCGGCAAAGGCTTCGTGGATTTCATAGAAATCGAAGTCCTGCAGCTTGATGCCTGCGCGGTCCAGCATGCGCGGCACGGCATAGGCCGGTGCCATCAGCAGGCCTTCCTTCTTGTTGAAGAAGTCCACCGCGGCCACTTCGCTGAAGGTGATGTAGGCCAGCACCGGCAGGTTGTTGGCGCGGGCCCATTCCTCGCTGCCCAGCAGCACGGCCGAGGCGCCATCGGTCAGGGGTGTGGAGTTGCCCGGGGTCAGCGTGCCCTGGCCGGGTGCGACCTTCTTGTCGAAGCACGGCTTGAGCGTGCGCAGCTTCTCGATGCTCAGGCCTTCGCGCAGGTTGTTGTCCTTGCTCACGCCCTTGAAGGGGGTGATCAGATCGGCGAAGAAGCCGTCCTTGTAAGCCCGTGCCAGGTTGGCGTGGCTGGCCACGGCCAACTGGTCCTGCTCTTCGCGGGGGATGCCCCACTCGCGCGCCATCAGCTCGGCGTGCTCGCCCATGGAGAAGCCCGTGCGCGGCTCGCCGTTCTTCGGGATGGCAGGCTTCATCAGCATGCTCGGGCGGATCTGGGACATCACCTTGAGCTGGGCCATCGTGCCCTTGGCGCGGTTGGCCTCCATCAGGATCTTGCGCATCTTTTCGTTGATGCCGATGGGTGCATCCGACGTGGTGTCCACACCGCCGCCGATGCCGCACTCGATGTGGCCCAGGGCGATCTTGTTGGCCACCAGCATGATGGCTTCCAGGCCGGTGCCGCAGGCCTGCTGCAGGTCGTAGGCGGGCGTCTCGGGCGCCAGGGTCGTGGACAGCACCGACTCGCGCACCAGGTTGAAGTCACGGCTGTGCTTCATCACGGCGCCGGCGGCGACATCGCCCAGGCGCTGGCCGTGCAGGTTGAAACGGTCGGCCAGGCCCTGCAGGGTAGCGGTCAGCATCTCCTGGTTGGAGACGTTCGAGTAGACGGTGTTGGAGCGGGCGAAGGGGATGCGGTTGCCACCGATGATGGCGACGCGACGGACAGTGGTGTTCATGGGCAGGTGCCTTTCAGGGATTCAGGGAGATTCAGTAAGTGACGCGGCCGCGCAGGTGGGGCTTGTCGCCCTTGGCGTTGCGAACTTCGAACAAGGCGCCGTCTTCGCTGCGGATGGCCCACAGGGAAGCGCGCGCGGGCAGGAACAGCGGGGTCTTGAACTCGACGACCACCTCGGCCTGCGCCACCGCTTCGCGCGGCATCAGCGTGGCCAGGGCGCGGGCCTTGGTCCACATGCCGTGGGCAATCGCCTTGCGAAAGCCCAGGAACTTGGCGGTCAGGGCCGACAGGTGGATGGGGTTGATGTCGCCCGAGACGCGGCCGTAGCTGCGACCGATGCTGGCGCCAGCGTAGAAATCGGCCTGGTGGGACAGCGGGCGCTCGTCGATCAGCTGGCTGGTGTAGGGCTCGCCCCTGGGCTGGCGCACGCCCAGGCGCAGCAGCGTCCAGGTGCTCTCCCACACCACATCGCCGTCGCGCAGGGCACGGGCGTGCAGCGTGAAGGCCTGGCCTTTGTCGTGCGCGACCAGCTCGCCCGTGCGCACCTCGATGCGCAGCACGTCGTCCACGTGGATGCGCTGCAGCAGCTTGGCGCTGTTGGCCAGGTGCACCAGCCCCATCGCCGGGAAGGGAAAGCGCCGCGATCCGAACAGCATCATGGCCAGCGGGAAGGCGTCCAGGTGCGGGAACAGCATGGGCACGCCGTGCGCCTTGCTGAAACCACACACCTTGGCGTAGGCCGCCACGCGCTTGGCATCGACGACCACGCGCGGGCGCACATAGGTCACCTCGGGCAGGGCTTCGACCACGCCGGGGCGCTTGCTGCTGGAGCGCAAAGCGCCCAGGTTGAGCGCCAGCGCGCTGGGCAGCTTGTTGACTTCGATGATTTTCATGGGCGGTTTGCCAGTGAGGTCGGGGTCCAACTCAGGCGCCGATCAGGCTCTGGCCGCAGACGCGGATCACGTTGCCCGTGATGCCGGCCGATGCGGGGCTGGCGAACCAGCCGATCGCTTCGGCCACGTCCACGGGCTGGCCACCCTGGCTCATGGAGTTCATGCGGCGACCGGCTTCGCGGATGGCGAAGGGGATGGCGGCCGTCATGGCGGTTTCGATGAAGCCCGGGGCCACCGCGTTGATCGTGATGCCCTTCTGCGCGAAGATCGGCGCGCTGGCCTGCACCATGCCGACCACACCGGCCTTGGAGACGGCGTAGTTGGTCTGGCCCATGTTGCCGGAGATGCCCGAGATGGACGACACGCAGACGATGCGGCCGCCCGCCTTCAACGCACCCGACTCGACCAGCGCCTCGTTGATGCGCTCTTGCGTGGACAGGTTGACGTTCATGACGAGCTGCCAGAGGTGCTCCTTCATGTTGGCAATCGTCTTGTCACGGGTGATGCCAGCGTTGTGCACGACCACGTCCCAGCCGCCGTCGGCCCGGGCGGCGTCCACCAGCTTTTGCGGCGCTTCGGGCGAGCCGATGTCCAGCGCCAGGGCCGTGCCACCGATCTGTTTGGCGACCTCGTTGAGGCCTTCCTGGGCTTGGGGCACGTCCAGGGCGATGACGTGGGCGCCGTCGCGGGCCATGCACTCGGCGATCGCGGCACCGATGCCGCGCGAGGCGCCGGTCACCAGCACCTTCTTGCCGGCCAGCGGCTGCTCCCAGTTGGCGGGCGTGACGTTGTCGCCCACCGGTGCGCCGATGCGGATGACCTGCGCCGACACATAAGCCGAGCGCGGCGACAGCAGGAAGCGCAGCGTGGACTCGACCTGGCCCTCGGCGCCTTCGGCCACATAGACCAGTTGGGCGTTGCTGCCCTTCTTGAGCTCCTTGCCCAGCGAGCGCGTCAGGCCTTCCAGGCCGCGCTGGATGGTGGCCTGGCGCGGCGAGGTGCAGGCCTCAGGCGGACGGCCCAGCACCACCACGCGGCCACAGGGCAGCAGCGAGCGGGCGGCATCGTGGAAGAACCAGTACAGCGCGTCGGACTGGGTGGAATCGGTCAGGCCGGTGGCGTCGAACACCAGGGCCTTGACCTTCTCGCCGGGCTGGCCATTGCTGCCCCAGCGGCCAGTGGTCAGCCCGGCCTTGTTGGCCACAGCCACCCACTGCGGCAGGCGCTCGTGGGCCAGGGTTTGCACACCGATGCGTTGGAACACACCGGCCAGGGCCTCCAGCAGTTGCGGCTCACCGCCGCCGCCCACCAACACGGTGCCCTTGACCACGGGCTGACCGGCCTGGTAGCGCTCCAGCGGCATCGGCTTGGGCAGGCCCAAGGCATTGACCAGCTTGGCCCCGACGTTGGAGTTGGCGAAATCGATGTATCCGTCTTTCATGGAGAGGCTCGCAGTGCTGAAGGCCGGTGGACGTGCACAGTCCGGTGTGGCCAGGTGGTCAAAACGGCCTGCCCCATCGGCAGGCCACGTCGGGGAAATCAGGGCTCGTTGGCAGGCTGAGCGATGCCGATCTGCGCCACACCAGGGATGCTGGCCATGGCGCCGAACAAGGTGGCGTCTTCCGGGCCCGGCAAAGGGGCTTTCAAGGCGGCCACCATCAGGGAGGCCAGGCGCGACAGGATCACGGCCTCGTGGTCGCCTTGCTGCTGGGTGAATTCGCGGATCAGGCGCTGGGTGTTGCCGCCGGCCAGGATGCCGGACAGCGCGCCCATGGCGAAGTTCAGGCGGAAGCCCAGGTCCTCGCGGCTGAGTTCGGGCAAGGTGCGCTGGAAGGCGAAGAAGAAGCGGCCCAGCGTCTGGATGTAGTTGGTCTGGATGAAGTCGCGCACCACGGGCGAAGGGTCGGTGTAGGCCCGGCCGATGAAGTGCAGGAAGCTCTCGGACATGGGCGCCTCGCTGCGGAAGATGCGCACCGCGGGCAGGAAGAGCGCCACGAGCACATGCTCGCAGCTCATGCGATCGCCGTAGGCCGCTTCGAAGGCGTCGAGCATGGCCAGGCGCTGGCCGTCCAGCGGGTCCAGGCGGCGCGCCAGCACGGCGTGGATGAGGGCGTCCTTGGAGCCGAAGTGGTAGTTCACCGCCGCCAGGTTGACGCCCGCTGCGCTGGTGATCTGGCGCATCGACATGGAATCGAAGCCGCCACCGATGAACAGGGCCTCCGCCGCGTCCAGGATGCGGGTCTTGGTGTCTGCCGGGGAAAGGCGGGGCGTGGCCGTGGCCATGGGGTGTCTCCAGGTGTCTGTCGGTGGGCCAACAGTACAGACGTTTCAAACGTCCGTTTTATCGTCAGGGGCGTATGGTAGTCGAGCCGACCGCGATTGACACGGCTTTGACCCCACAAAATGGGTCACTCCCCCAAAGTCCGGGGTGAACGCAGGCCGTGCAAGACGGATCTTCCTGAGGGACGGGCCGGCACAGCGCTCGCTATGATCCCGGGCATCCAGAGCGAGGCCCCCATGTCCACCATCCTGTACCTGACCCAGATCCAGTTCGAGTTCGGCGCCGTGCGCCTGCTGGCCAGCGAGTGCGAGCGCGTCGGCATCCGCCGTCCGCTGGTCGTGACCGATGCGGGCGTGCGCGCCGCCGGTGTCCTGCAAAAAGCGCTCGACGCCCTGGCCGACCTGCCCGTCACCGTCTTCGACCAGACGCCCCCCAACCCCACCGAAGCCTCGGTGCGTGCGGCACACGAAGTCTGGAAGGCCTCGGGCTGCGACGGCCTGATCGCCGTGGGCGGCGGCTCCAGCATCGACCTGGCCAAGGGCTTGGCCATCATGGCCACCCACCCGGGCCCGCTCACGACCTACGCCACCATCGAAGGCGGCTCGCCCAAGATCACGCCGCAGGCTGCGCCCCTGATCGCCGTGCCGACCACCGCGGGCACAGGCTCGGAGGTGGCGCGCGGCGCCATCGTCATCGTCGACGACGGCCGCAAGCTGGGCTTCCACTCCTGGAACCTGATGCCCAAGGCCGCCATCCTCGACCCGGAACTCACGCTGGGCCTGCCCCCGATGCTGACCGCCGCCACCGGCATGGACGCCATCGCCCACTGCATGGAAACCTTCATGTCGGCGGCCTTCAACCCGCCGGCCGATGGCATTGCACTCGATGGCCTGGAGCGCGCCTGGGCCCACATCGCGCGCGCCACCCAGGACGGCAGCGATCGCGAAGCCCGCCTGAACATGATGAGCGCCTCCATGCAGGGCGCCATGGCCTTCCAGAAAGGCCTGGGCGCGGTGCACAGCCTCAGCCACAGCCTGGGCGGCGTGAACCCCAAGCTGCACCACGGCACCTTGAACGCCATGTTCCTGCCCGCCGTGGTCGCCTTCAACGCCGAGGCCGAATCCATGCAGAAGGACCGCCGCCTGGCCCGCATGGCCCACGCCATGGGCCTGGGCTCGCAAGGCGACATCCCCGCGGCGATCAAAGACATGAACGCCCGCCTGGGCCTGCCCACCGGCCTGGCCGCGCTGGGTGTGGAACGCGCCTGGTTCGACAAGGTCATCACCGGCGCGATGGCCGACCACTGCCACAAGACCAACCCGCGCGTGGCCACGCCCGAAGAATACCGCGCCCTGCTCGAAGCGTCGATGTGACGCGTTGGTGTGATCAGGCCGCAGGGGCGCCTTCCGGCGCCTCCCGCGTCACCATCACCTGGTCGATGCGGTAGCTGTCCACGTCCAGCACCTCGAAGCGCCAGCCGCCCCAACTGACCTGGTCGGTCTTGCGCGGGATGCGGCGCAGCATCACCATCATGAAACCCGCCAGGGTCTCGTACTCGTCCTGTTGCGGCAGGTGGTCGAGGTCGAGCGCGCGCAGCACATCCGGGATGGGCGTAGCGCCGTCGATGAGCCAGGAGTTGGCATCGCGCTGCACGATCTGGTCGTCGTCCTGCGGCGCCACCAGGCTGCCCATCACCGTGCTCATCACGTCGTTGATGGTGATGAGGCCCACCACCAGGCTGTACTCGTTGAGGATGACGGCGAAGTCCTCGAAAGCCTGGCGAAACTGCTGCAGCACCTCTGAGAGGCTGATGCGCTCCGGCACGATCAGCACCTTCTTGATCAGGCCGGGCGCTTGCAGTGAAATCGGCTGGCCGTTGAAGACGCGGCTGAGCAGGTCCTTCGAATCGACGTAGCCGACCACGTGGTCGATGTCGCCATCGCAGACCAGGTAGGTCGAGTGTGGGAACTGCTCGATGCGCGCGCGGATCAGCGCTTCGCTGTCGTCGAGCAGCAGGTGGACGATGCGGTCGCGCGGCGTCATGGCGCTGGTGACGAGGCGCGTGTCGAGCTCGAACACGTTCTCGATGACCTGCTGCCCGGTGAGCGCCAGCACGCCGGCATCGGCACCGGCCTGGGCCATGGCGAGGATGTCGTCCGAGGTGACAGCTTCGTCGCGGCGGTCGGGCAGGCCCAGCAGCTTGAACAGGAGGTCGGTGAGGCGCTTGAAGCACCACACCAGCGGCCGGAACGCCGACAGCACCAGCAGCATGGGCCCGACCACGCGCACCGCGACCTGCTCGGGCGCGACCATGCCAAGGCGCTTGGGGAAGAGGTCGGCCAGCAAGATGAACAGGCTGGTGACCAGCACGAAAGACAGCACCGAGGCGCTGGTCTCGATGTAGGCCGCATCGAGGTGCAGCGTCTGCAGCAGGCGCGTGGCCATGGGCGAGAAAGCGCCCTCGCCCACCACGCCACCGAGGATGGCCACGGCGTTCATGCCGATCTGCAAAGCGGTGAAGAAGTCGCCGGGGTCGTCCTGCACGGCCAGCACGCGCTGAGCGCGCCAGTCACCGTGGTCGGCCAGTTGGCGCAGGCGCACGCGGCGCGAGGCGGCCACGGCCAGTTCGGTGAGGGAGAAGAAAGCGCTGGCGGCGATCAGGGCCGCGATCAGCAACAGCGCGACGATCGGGTCTGAGGACATGGCTGACAGTGTAGCCAAGGCCCATGGTCGATCACGCCGCCTTCAGGGGCAATTCGGCTGCGCAATCTCATAGCCAACCGAGAGGTACAGGTGAGTGCGCTCGCTCCCGCTGTCACGCTCGATCAGGTGCATGCCCTCGTGGCTCACGCAGGTGCTCGCAGACCGGCGTACGCCCTGGCCATCGCGCATGGCCAAGCCACCGCTTCGGCTGCGAACCCGCGTGGGCTGGCCGATCACAGCAGCGCCAATGAACGGCGACACCGCCCACAGCTTCGGGACCCGCGCGGTGTAGACACGAGGCGCCTCACCCGTGACCTCGTCGGTGGCGAGCACCGCTGCCGACAAGTCAGGTCGGAAGTCTTCGCTGCGCAAGCGCTTGCAACACACGGCGCGGCCCTTCGGGCCCTCGAACTGGAACACGACCTTGGCTCCTGAGGGCAAGGGCTGGCCCATGACCAAGGTGGCGTGCCCTGCGCCATCCAGCTTCATCAGGCCGAACGCCGCAGAGTGGGCGGTCGAATGGGCTGGCAGCGTCAACACCAGGCAAACCGCCAAAACCACATGTCGCACCAAGTCGGATGGCTCAAAGGTCCGCATACCGTGGCAACAAGTCCTGATCGGCAAGCCTGATTTCGATCGCATTGGCGATGTTCACGTGCTCCGGGTTCTCGTCAGAAAACGGCTCATCGGTGACGCTGACGATGAAGGTGCCGATCTGTGTGGGTCTGCCGCTGCTGTCCAGTCCATCGACGGGCACAAGTGCCCGCGCTTCAAGAACCTGCTGAACAGACAAGGTCTCGGGCAGATAAAGCATCCACCCCACCCCCGGCCTGTCTTCAAGCACTTTGTGATCGCTGTGCCAGTACGGGCCGAAGGTGCATGCGCTTGGGCTACAGATGGCAATCGCGCGCTTCATCCATGCCAGCGGCACCTCCCATCGCTCAATGTCTGGCACGACCATGGCAGGCGTTGATTTCATGGTTGGAATACCACTGCAATGTCCTGATATGCAGCCTAGATGAAGTTTGAAAAATAGCGGTAACTGATCTGGCCCGCCAAGCCGAATCCAGCCTTCGTCATGAAGCAATGCGTTCATTCGGCCTGACGTGGTGCTGCATCGGGGCATTCATGGGACCACTGCACCACCTTCATGATTGCAACCTGCTCCCCGATGGTGTCCACCCGCAAGCAGCGCGCGCCCTTTCTGTAGAACAAGATGCAGCGAGACGAGTCCATCGAACAGCTGTCAACCTCATTGAAGCCGCGCTTGATCAGGTGCTTTTCAACACCCTCATATGCATAGCCACCTTCGGTGTGCATGGGGATGGGCCGCCAGCGATCCTTCAGCAGAACCCTGCGTGCAGCCACGAAGGCCTGGCCCTCATGGATTCGAACGCTGGCATCGGCTGCCAATGCCAGCAAGGGCAAAGCCGCCATGAGCCAAACCAGCACTTTCTTCATTTCAAATCACCACCAAAGCCCTTGTAGCTCTCGACGAACTGCTCGTACTTGACGTAGGGCTGCGGGGGATACCGGTTTGCCAACCCCGGTCCTTGAGGCAAAGCGGCCCAACGCCTCGCTGCCTTCGGCATGGCCCCAGCCACATCGCCGTCTTGGATGTTGTCCAGCACACCCATGCTGCTGAGCATGTCGACAGCGATCAAATCTTGGGTCTCGGGCTTGAAGTCGGTCAGCCCCATGGCCTTCACCGCATGATCCTGCCAAGTGTCTTTGGTGATCTGGTACATGCCGGAGGCCGTGGTGGACCCACCGAAGCCAGGCCCGGGATGGGTGGAAAAATCCGTGAATCGCCACGGGTCATTCTTCTTGCCCTTGATGGCACCGTATTTGAAGTCGTACCCACCGCCCTCGGCCGCAGCAATCGCCTGAAGGAAGGCTTTGACGTTCTTATTCGTCAAGCTCGCACGGTTCCGCTCAAGGCGTTCGTTTTGAGACGTCTTGATGCGCACGGCTTTCGCCTCTGCGCTCTCTTTGGGCGTGGTCTTGTGGGTGCCCTTGAACGCCAGCTTCTTGCCAGTTGGAGAGGTGATTGTTTGTGTCAATTCAGACATGGATTGCCACCAATTCAGATCTGGTCGTTGCTGACAACAGGTGCGTGTGGCCGCTTTCATCGGTTGTGCCGAACTCGACTTCGCCACTGGCACGACGAATGGCGTACTCAACTCTGACGAGTGGCTGTCCCGTTGCATCGTCGATCAGAACCAGCCTGTCGTCGTACTGCCGGGCTTCCGTGCTGGCATGCGCGGCGGCGCCAACGCCGGCATGGGCTTCGTGAGCTGATGTCGAATGGCTGGCGGAGCCCCCACCGCCATCACCGATGCCAGACACCACCTGGCTGGAAATCAGCGTCGCCCCACAAGCGCACTTGTCGCCATGCCGGGCCACAGGCGCGCCATCAACGATCATGGTGGGGTCCCCAGTGACGATGACGGTGGTGCCGTGCCCCTTCTTGGGGCAGGTGACCTGGTCGCCGACACGGGCCAGACGTTTTCCATGGGTGTCTGTGGTCATGGTGGAACCCACGACCACCCCCCCGTGATCGGTGCGGTCACCGACGACGATGAAAGGCCTCATGAACATCCCTCGTTTTGATTTGCCGAGGAATGTATCAGCGGGGTCATGACATGACCACCGTGCCAGGGCAGCAAGTCGTTTCCAAAGGTTGACGGCAGCCTCACAGCGCCATCACCACACCCTCACAGCGCCTTCAACACATCCGCCGGGCACCCCGCATCCAGCCACTGCTGCCACTCCTCGGCCAGTTGCTGCGAGCGCACCACCGACTCGGTCCAGACCTTCATGCGCTGCGGGGGCGGCAGGCTTTTGAAGTCGGTGCGGTCGGGCAGTTTGCCGCCGGGCAGCGTGCGCACCCACTCGGGGTTGGGGCACAGCAGCACCATGTTGCTCAGGGCAGGCGTGGCGCGGTGGCGCCAGCGCAGGCCCTTGTCCAGCCAGCCGGGCACGACCTGCTGCTGGAAGTGCGGGTAGAGCACCAGGCCGGGCTTCATCTGGTTGTAGGGCCAGTGCACGTGGTAGTCCACCAGGCCGCCGTCCCAGTGGACGCCGGGACGCGCGCCGGGGATGTGCGGCACGCCTTCCAGCATGAAGGGGATGCTGCAGGACGCCAGCATGGCGGGGATGAAGTTGGCCTCGGTCAAGGCCACGTGCTGGGTGGGCAGGTCGCGCAGGGGCACGGGCAGGGGCTCGCCGGGCGAGGAGAACACATGGCGCTCCAGGAACAGGCCCACGGCCTTGCGCGACAAGGCATTGCTCAGCGCCAGGCCGGCAAAGCCGGCGGCCGTGCGCGCCGGCGTGGCCTGGCGCAGGATCTGGCGGCCCTTGGAGGTCAGCACGTGCAGGCGCCAGCGCGGGTGGTTGAGCAAGGCGGCGGTGTCGCGGCCGAAGAAGTCCTGCAGGGTCTGCGTGAAGCCGGCGGTGATGCGCGCCGCGCTGGGAAACTGGCGCCCCGCCTCGGGCTCGATGTGCTGTTGGATGTAGCCGTGCGACAGGTCGGCGAAGGCGCGGATGGGGTCGGGCATGGCGGCGGTCGCCATGCGCCAGGCGCCGATGGACGCGCCCACGAGGTGCACCGTGTGGCCGCCCATGGGCAGCCAGCGGCCGAAGATCTGCTGGTCGAGGTGGGTGAGCATCAGCCCCTTGGGGCCACCGGCGGCGGCGGGCACCACGCGGATGTCCTGCGGGCGCAGGCCCTGGGTGGCGATGTGCTGGCGGGCGCGCTCGCCGACGTGGATGTGCAGTGCTTTCATGAGGCCCCTGAGGATAGCGCAGTGGCGCACGCACCTTTGAGGTGCGTGCGCCGAGCTTTTGGCTGCGTCGTCCGAGCAAATCACGACACGCGCAGAGCTCTATGCGCGGCTCGCGCACCTGTGAGGTGCATGCACCGAGCTATTTGCTCGGCGCGCCGAGCTGAGCATCTCCGTGTGCCGAGCCTTTTGCTCGGCGCGCGCAGCACAAAGGTGCGTCACCGCAGCGCCAAGCTTGGCGTGCGCACCTCAGAGGTGCATGGGCCGAGCTTGGCGCTCGGCGAGTGCAGCCCCAAGCTCGGCGTGAGCAGCCCGCAAGCCCACACTCGGCGCCAGGAAGGCCCCAGGCGCGGGACAATGGACGCCATGAGCACCCCGCCACGCCGCCATCCCGTCATCCCCATCCGCGTGGCGAGTGCGCCGGCTGCCGCGCCGAGCGCCGATCACGACCATCCGCATGGCGATCACGGTGACCACAGCGATTGCGACCACGACCACGGTCACGCGCACCACGGTCACAGCCACGACCACGGCGACTGCTGCACCCCCACGCTCACGCCGCCGCCCGCCGCCGCGGACGCGCCCCCCGGCACCCGCCCCGTGCGCTTTCGCATCACGCAGATGGACTGCCCGACCGAGGAGCGCCTGATCCGCCAGAAGCTGGAGCCCATGGCCGGCGTGGCGCGTCTGGATTTCAACCTGCTGTCGCGCGAACTGACGGTGCACCACACGCTCGACGCGACGGCGCCGCTGGAAGCCGCCCTGGCCGACATCGGCATGGCGCCGAGCGTGCTCGCCGCTGGCCAAACCGTGCAGCCGCTGCCACCGGCCGTGCCCACGCGCCAGCGCTGGCTGCTGGCCGCCTCGGGCCTGGCCGCGGTCGGTGCGGAGGCCGCCGCCTGGGCCAGTGGCGTGGAGGCGTCCGTCCCGGTGATCGCGTTGGCCGTGCTGTCGATGGCCCTGGCCGGTGGGCCGACCGCCAAGAAAGGCTGGATCGCGCTGCGCCACGCCACGCTGAACATCTACTTTCTGATGTCGCTGGCCGTGCTGGGCGCCCTGCTGATCGGCAAATGGTCCGAAGCGGCGATGGTGCTGTTCCTGTTCGCCGTGGCCGAAGCCATCGAGGCGCTGTCGCTGGAGCGGGCGCGCAAGGCGGTGCAGGCGCTGTCGGCGCTGGCCCCCGAGGTGGCCTGGGTGTGGGCTGCGGGCACAGGCGGCGCAGGCGATTGGGCCGAGCGCCCCGTCGCCGACGTCGCGGTGGGCAGCCGCATCCGCGTGCGCGTTGGCGAGCGCGTGCCGCTGGACGCCGCCATCACGCAGGGCCAGGGCGCGCTCAACGAGGCGGCCATCACCGGCGAGGGCCTGCCCGTGGACAAGGCCGTGGGCGATGCCCTGTTCGCTGGCAGCGTGCTGGCCGACGGCCTGATCGAGGCGCGCACCACGGCCACGGCCAGTGGCGGCACGCTGGCGCGCATGGCCGCGGCCATCCAGCAGGCCCAGGCGCAGCGTGCGCCCACGCAACGCTTCGTCGATGCCTTCGCGCGCTGGTACACGCCCGCCGTGGTGTTGCTCGCGCTCGCTGTGGCCGTGCTCGGGCCCTGGCTGAGCGCCTCGTCCGCACAGGGCTGGCAGGCCTGGCAACCGTGGGTCTACCAGGCCCTGGTGCTGCTGGTGATCGCCTGCCCGTGCGCGCTGGTGGTGTCCACCCCGGTGACGGTGGTCAGCGGCCTGGCCGCGGCGGCGCGCTCAGGCATCCTCGTCAAGGGCGGTGTGCACCTGGAAGCCGGGCGCCACCTGCGTGCCATCGCGCTGGACAAAACCGGCACGCTCACCGAGGGCCGCCCTGCCCTGACCGATTGCGAGGCCTTGCCCGGCGTGGTGCTGACCGGCCCCGACGGCGCGCCGACGCCCCTGAGCGACACCGAAGCCCTGCGCATCGCCGCCAGCCTGGACGCGGCCAGCACCCACCCGGTGGCCCGCGCGGTGGTGGCCGGCTGGCGCGAGCGGGCAGCCGCCACGGCAACGACCACAGCAACCACCACCGTCAGCCACACCCTCAGCCCCGTGCGTGACTTCGCCCAGCAGGCCGGCCGCGGCGTGCAAGGCACGGTCGATGGCCAGGCCTGGTGCCTGGGCCATGCGCGCTGGCTGCAGGAGCAAACCGCCGAGCAGGCCTCGTCGGCCTCGCCTGCAACGGGCTCGCCCAACCTCGGCAAGCTGGGCCAGGCCCTGGCCCGCCTGCAGGCACTGGAAGCGCAAGGCCGCACCGCCTTCGTGCTGTTCAACGCCGGTGGCCCGGCCGCCGTGCTGGGCGCGGCCGACACGCTGCGGCCCACGTCCGCCCAGGCCATCCAGGAGCTGCAGGCGCTGGGCGTGCACACCGCCATGCTGAGCGGCGACAACGCCCAGGCCGTGCAGCACGTGGCCGTGCAACTCGGTGTGGAAGACGCCCGCGGCGGCCTGCTGCCTCAGGACAAACTCAGCGCCATCGAAGCCCTGAAAGCCGCGCATGGCCGCGTCGCCATGGTGGGCGACGGCGTCAACGATGCCCCTGCCCTGGCCCGTGCCGACATCGGCCTGGCCATGGGCGCGGCCGGCACCGCGACCGCGCTGGAAACCGCCGACGTGGCCATCATGGACGACGACCCGCGCAAGCTGGTCAGCTTCATCCGCCTGAGCCGGGCCACCGGCACCATCCTCTGGCAGAACATCGCACTCGCCTTGGGCATCAAGGTGGTGTTTTTCGCGCTGGCCTTCACCGGCCAGGCCACGCTGTGGATGGCCGTGTTTGCCGACATGGGCGCCAGCCTGCTGGTCGTCTTCAACGGGCTGAGGTTGCTGCGATGGCGGCCATGACACCTGGCCGGATCATTTAGGATCAGGCCATGCCCATGGACCACACCGACACCCCCGCCCACAGCCCTGCCGCGACCTCCCACTGGCTGCGCAACCCCGCCCTGCCGCCCTGGTGCCTGGCCGTGCCCGTGCTGGCCTTGGGCCTGCTGGCCGCCGCCTGGGGCCGGCCGCTGGGCCTGGGCCTGGGAGCCGTGCTGACCGCGGCCTTGTTCGCCGCCGTGATGGCCGCCATCCACCACGCCGAGGTCGTGGCGCACCGCGTGGGCGAGCCCTTCGGCACGCTGGTGCTGGCCGTGGCCGTGACGATCATCGAGGTGGCGCTGATCGTCTCGCTGATGCTGGCCGGGGGGGAAAGCGCCAACTCGCTGGCGCGCGACACGGTGTTCGCCGCGGTCATGATCGCCAGCAATGGCATCGTCGGCCTGTGCCTGGTGCTGGGCGGTCTGCGCCATGGCGTGCTGGCCTACCGCGTCGAGGGCACGAGCCCGGCATTGGCCGCGCTCGGCGCCATGGCCGGCCTCTCGCTGGTGCTGCCCAGCTTCACCCAGACCACGCCAGGCCCGACCTACAGCGGCTCGCAACTGGCCTTCGCCGGCGTGGCCTCGCTGGCCTTGTACGGCGTGTTCGTGTTCGTGCAGACGGTGCGCCACCGCGACTATTTCCTGCCGGTGGGCGCGCAGTCCGGGGACCACACGGACGAACACCACCACGCCGAGCCACCTTCCAACGCCGTGGCCTGGACCAGCCTGGGCCTGTTGATGCTGTCGCTGGTGGGGGTGGTCGGCCTGGCCAAGGCCCTGGCCCCGGCATTGGAGGCCGGGGTGGACGCCGCCGGCCTGCCGCACGCGGTGGCCGGCGTGGTCATCGCCCTCATCGTGCTGCTGCCCGAAACCGGCGCCGCGGTCCGGGCGGCCAAAGGCAACCGCATGCAAAGCAGCCTGAACCTGGCACTGGGCTCGGGCCTGGCCAGCATCGGCCTGACCATCCCGGTCGTGGCCGGCCTGTCGCCGTGGTTCCCCTTCTCCATCGTGCTGGGCCTGCCGCCCATGCAGATCGTGCTGCTGACGCTGACCCTCATCACCGCCACCCTGACCCTGGGCAGCGGCCGCGCCACGGTCATGCAGGGCGCGGTGCACCTGGTGCTGTTCGCGGCCTTCGTGTTCCTGACCGTGGTGCCTTGATCAGCGCTTGAGCTTGGCGAACGCCGCCGCCATGGCGGAGTTGGCCGAACTGGGCTGGGCCGGCGCGTTGCGACCCGCACCACCGCCTGCACCGCCGCCCCCCATGCGCTCGTTGCGCGCGGCCGGGCGGAAACTGTTGTCGCGCCCTGCGCCCGCACCCTTCGGTGCCGGTGCGCTGTCGAGCTTCATGGTCAGCGAGATGCGCTTGCGGGCCATGTCCACTTCGAGCACGCGCACCTTGACGATGTCGCCGGTCTTGACCACCTCGCGCGCATCGTTGACGAACTTGTTGGCCAGCTGGCTCACATGCACCAGGCCGTCCTGGTGCACGCCCAGGTCCACAAAGGCACCGAACTGCGCCACGTTGGAGACCGTGCCCTCCAGCACCATGCCTTCCTGCAGGTCCTTGATGTCGTCGACGCCGTCGTTGAAGCGGGCCACCTTGAAGTCGGGGCGCGGGTCGCGGCCGGGTTTTTCCAGCTCGGTGAGGATGTCACGCACCGTGATGACACCGAACTTCTCGTCGGAGAACAGCTCGGGCTTGAGCGTGCGCAGCACATCGCTCTTGCCGACCAGCTCGGCCGCGGCCTTGCCGGTGTGGGCCAGCATCTTCTGCACCACGGGGTAGGTTTCGGGGTGCACGCCCGACACATCGAGCGGGTTGTCGCCGTCGCGGATGCGCAGGAAGCCGGCGGCCTGCTCGAAGGTCTTGGCGCCCAGGCCGGCCACGTCCATCAGCTGCTTGCGGTTGCGGAAAGCGCCGTTGGCGTCGCGCCAGCGCACGATGCTGTTGGCCACCGTCGCGCTCAGGCCCGAGACGCGCGAGAGCAGCGGCGCCGACGCCGTGTTGAGGTCCACGCCTACGCCGTTCACGCAGTCTTCCACCACCGCGTCCAGCGTCTTGGCCAGCTCGCTTTGGTTGACGTCGTGCTGGTACTGGCCCACACCGATGCTCTTGGGGTCGATCTTCACGAGCTCGGCCAGCGGGTCTTGCAGGCGGCGGGCGATCGACACCGCGCCGCGCAGGCTCACGTCCAGCTCGGGCAGCTCCTTCGATGCGAACTCGGAGGCCGAGTACACCGAGGCGCCGGCCTCGCTCACCACCACCTTGTCGATCACGGCCTCGGGCGCCAGTTGCTGCAGGCGCTTGATGAGGTCGGCGGCCAGCTTGTCGGTTTCGCGGCTGGCCGTGCCGTTGCCGATGGCGATCAGGTTCACGCCGTGCGTGGCGCACAGCTTGGCCAGGGTGTGGATGCTGCCTTCCCAGTCCTTGCGCGGCTCGTGCGGGTAGACCGTGCTGGTGTCGAGCACCTTGCCGGTGTCACTCACCACGGCCACCTTCACGCCGGTGCGGATGCCGGGGTCCAGGCCCATGACCACGCGCTTGCCCGCCGGTGCGGCCAGCAGCAGGTCGCGCAGGTTCTCGGCGAACACCTTGATGGCGGTGGCTTCGGCGGCTTCGCGCAGGCGGGTGAAGAGGTCGCGCTCCAGGCTGAGGCTGAGCTTGACCTTCCAGGTCCAGGCGACGGTTTTGCGCAGCAGGTCATCGCCCGGGCGCTTCTTGTGCGACCAGCCCAGGTGCAGGGCGATGCGGGCTTCGGCGGCGGAAACGGGGCGCGGGGCCTTGGGGTCGGCGGCCTGGGCTTGCGCGGCCGCCAGGTCATCGGCGAGCACCAGCTTGGCGTCGAGGATCTCGTTGGCACGGCCACGGAAGACGGCCAGGGCGCGGTGAGACGGCACCGTGCGGATGGGCTCGTCATAGTCGAAGTAGTCGCGGAACTTGGCGATATCGGCGTTGAGCTCGTCCTTGCCCGACATCAGCTTGGACTGGAACAGGCCCTCGTCCCACAGCCAGTCGCGCAGCTTGCCGATGAGCTCGGCGTCTTCGGCCCAGCGCTCTGAGAGGATGTCCCGCACACCGTCGAGCACGGCGAAGGCATCGGCGAACGCGTCGGTGAAGGTGGCACCCGCTTCGGCGGCCTGCGCGGCATGGAAGGCCGTGGCTTCGGCCAGCGGGTCGAGCGTCGGGTCGGCGAAGAGCTTGTCGGCCAGGGGCTCGATGCCGGCCTCGCGGGCGATCATGCCCTTGGTGCGGCGCTTTTGCTTGTAGGGCAGGTAGAGGTCTTCCAGCTCCTGCTTGGTGGGCGCGGCCTCGATGGCGGCGCGCAGCTCGGGGGTGAGCTTGCCCTGCTCGTCGATGCTTTTCAGCACGGCGGCGCGGCGGTCTGCCAGCTCGCGCAGGTAGGCCAGGCGGGCTTCGAGCTCGCGCAACTGGATGTCGTCGAGGCCGTCGGTGGCTTCCTTGCGGTAGCGCGCGATGAAGGGCACGGTGGCGCCGCCATCCAGCAGGGCCACGGCAGATTGGACTTGGGCGGGGCGAACCTTCAGTTCGGCGGCCAGTTGCAGCAGGATCTTGTCCAAGGTGGGTCTCGGTCAGTGCGTCGGGAAGCGGGGCAGTTTGCCACAGCCCCTCGCCCCGGCGCCCTGCGCCCCACACCCCGGACATCGGCGACAATCCACCCCTTGTTTTGCCTGACCCGGGCCGCCTTCAGCGCTGGTCCGCCTCACCGTCCATGGCCCTGATCCCCTATTTCCTGCCGAAGTCTGTCTTGTTCCAGATGGACCCCGAAGTCGCCCACGACCTGACCATCGGTGCACTGGCCCGCTTCCAGAACACGCCCCTGGCCTGCCTGTGGGCCGAACAGCGCGTGCAGGACCCGGTCACGCTGGCCGGCATCACCTTCCCCAACCGCGTGGGCATGGCCGCCGGCCTGGACAAGAACGGCCGCGTGATCGACGGCCTGGGCGCCATGGGCTTCGGCTTCGTGGAGGTGGGCACGGTCACGCCGAAGGGCCAGCCGGGCAACCCCAAGCCGCGCATGTTCCGCCTGCCCGAGGCCAACGCACTCATCAACCGCCTGGGCTTCAACAACGAAGGCCTGGAGAGCTTCCTGGCCAACGTCAAGCGCGCCAGCTTCCGCCGCAACGGCGGCATCCTGGGCCTGAACATCGGCAAGAACGCGTCCACGCCCATCGAGCGCGCGGTCGATGACTACCTCATCGGCCTGGACGGCGTCTACCCGCACGCCGACTACGTCACCGTCAACATCTCCAGCCCGAACACGCAGAACCTGCGTGCGCTGCAGAGCGACGAGGCCCTGGACGCCCTGCTCGGCCGCCTGCAAGAGCGCCGCCAGCAGCTGATCGCCCAGCACGGTCGCACCGTGCCCATGTTCGTGAAGATCGCCCCGGACCTGGACGAAACCCAGGTGGGCGTGATCGCGGCCACGCTGCAAAAGAACGGCATCGACGGTGTGATCGCCACGAACACGACGATTTCGCGCGAGGCCGTCCAGGGCCTGCCGCATGCCCAGGAAACCGGTGGTTTGAGCGGCGCGCCGGTGCTGGAAGCCAGCAACCAGGTGATCCGTCAGCTGCGTGCGGCGCTCGGCCCGCGCTACCCGATCATCGGGGTGGGCGGGGTGATGAGCGCGGCCGATGCGCGTGCCAAGCGCGATGCGGGTGCCGACCTGGTGCAGATCTACACCGGCCTCATCTACGAAGGCCCGGGCCTGGTGAAGGCCTGTGCCGAGGCGCTGCGCCACGCCTGACGGGCGGGCAGACCTTGCGCTGGCTCAGCCCAGCGACATCATCCCGCTGACCTGGGCCTCGACCGGCGGCAGGTTGTCCACCAGGCGGATGGCGCGCTCCAGGGCCTGGCCGCATTCCTTGGGGCCCAGCTCCAGTGGGCGGGCGTAACGCGCATGCACTTGCTGCATGACCACCATGAACTTGGGGCCTTGCAATGCGGTGGCGTTGACCACCTCGTTGGCCATGCTGGCCACGGTGCGCAGGATGTCTTCGGGGTTGGCCGGGTGGCGCACGCCGCGTTGCAAGCCCACCGGGCGTGCCGCCTGCACCAGGCGCTCATGCAGGCCCCAGTGGCGCATGACCGCGGCCGTCAGGTCGTCGAGGTTGATGCCCAGCACGGCGCCGGCGGCGGCCTCCAGGCTCATGCCCGGCGTGGCCTGACCACCGGGCTCGCTGGGCGGCGCGGCCTGCATCAGGCGCTGGATTTGCAGGGCCTCGTCGGGGAAGTGGTAGAGCACCAGCAACCAGCTCAGGCGCTGCGACATGGCCGCGATGCTGGCTTCCTCGTCGTGGATGGAGAACGGTGCCATCAGCCGGGCGATGTGGCCGGCCAGGCAGGTGTTGCGCAACTCGTCTTCCAGGGCCTTCATGGCCGTCTGCCCCGCTTCGGCCGACATGCTGGCCGTGGCTGCCAGCACACCGGGCCAGCTGCGCACCGCGGCCTGCACCTGGCGCAGCCCCTTCTGGCCGAGCAGCAAGACGGCACGCGACAGCGTGGTGACGCCATCGTCGCTCGATGTGCTGGTGTAGCCCGCGGTGTTGACCGCGCGCATCAGCTCCCAGACCAGGGCGGGGTTTTTCACCATCACATCGACGAAATCGTCCACGCGCAGGGAATCGGCCGACAAGGCGGCGATGAAGCCGCGCTCGGTGTCGGGCCGCCCAGGCAGGGAGCCGACGCTGTTGAGGCGGTCGAGCAGCAAGGCCAGCGGCCCGCCGGAGTCGGTGGCGTTGGTCTTGACCCAGCCCTGCAAGGCGCTCAGCAGCGTGCGGGCGCTGAGGTAGCGCTGGCGGTGCTGGCGGTCGGTGGCGCGGTTGACGATGGACCGCAGCGTCTCGGGCACCGGGTGGGGCGTGGTCCAGGGCAGGCGCACGATTTCCGCGCCCACGCGGTTGGCGGCGCTGTAAATGTCGGCGTCGTCGAGCGCAGGGTGGTTGGCCAGCAGGCGGTGCAGCAAGAGGCCGGCCATGAGCACGTCGCGCTCGGTGGTTTTGCGGATTTCCTGGCGGCCGCGCGGCGTGCGTTGCGCCAGGCCAGGCTGCAACGGCACGAGGCCGGCACCCAGGCCGACCAGCAGCGCGTGACCGGCTTTGTCGATGAGGACGGTGTGCAGGCCGATGTCCTGGTGGGCCACGCCGGCATCGTGCGCGTAGGCCAGGCCTTCGAGCAGTTCGCAACTCCAGTTGGCGACTTCCAAAGGCGTGGGGGGCGGGCTGGTTTGCAGGCGCTCCAGCAAGGTCATGCCGCCGTTGCGGGCCACGGTCAGGAAGGGCCAGCCGTCGTGGCTGCCCACTTCCAGCGCTTCGGCCAGTTGGGGGTGTTTGAGGCGGGCCGCGGCCAGCACGTCCTGTGTCCACTCTTCCCGCTCGGTCGCGTTGGCCGGCCGGGCGCGGGGCACGCACAAGAGCATGTCCTGCTGCGCGCGCGGGTCCCAGGCCAGCCAGGTGCTGGAGGCCATGCTGCGGCCCAGCATCTGGCGCAGTTCGAATCGACCGAACAGGCGCGGCGCGGCGGTGGGAGGAGGCGTGACAGCGGCCATGGTGGACGGGGGCAAGGCGGATCCTTGTGGGAAGGGTCTGTGTCCCTTTGTTACCAACGATTGCACTACACCCGGCTGTCCGGCAAAACCCCGTAAAGCCAGGGTTTCAGCGCCTTGTTCCGCACCTCGTGCATTTGTCACGCTCTGGCGCACCACCCAGAGCGCACCACCCAGGGCGCTCAGCCCAGGGCGTCCACCGGCAGCCACTGCCCTTTGCCGGAGACAAAAGCCGCCCTCACCGGCTCGCCCGGTTGCAGGCGGCTGACCGCCGCGATGTAGCGCCGCAATTGCTGCCGGTAGGCCAGCAGCGCATCGGGCTGGGCGTTGAGCTTGTAGTCGATCACCCACCACTCGCGGCCGGTGTCCGTCTGGCGGGCGACCAGGCGGTCCAGGCGCAGGGTCTGGCCCTCGTGGGACACGGCCACCTCGTTGCCGGCCCACAGCAGGCGCTGCGGGTCCAGCCAGGGCTGCAGCTCGGGCGCGAACAGGATGGCGCGGGTGCGGGCCTCGGCATCGCCCTGCCAGAGGGCCGGCAGCCCGACGCTGCGCAACGCCGACACCACCGCTTGCCGCACCAGCGCCTCGCTGCGCGCCGACACGGGCTGCACGGTGAGCACCTCCAGCGCGCGGTGCACGGCCTGGCCCAGCAGGCGGGTGTGCGGGTCGGCGGCTTCGGCATCGGCATCCTCATCCGACAAGGGCAAATGCATGGGCAAGGGCCTTGGCCGCAGCGCGGGCAGGACGGCCAGTTCGGCCACGCCCGTCTGTCCAGCTTGTCCGGCTTGTTGCTGCGCCGACACCTCGGCCTGCGGGGTGGCCTGTGGGGTGGATTGAGGGCACCACGCGGCATCCGGGTGCTCGGCCTGCGGGTCGATGGCCTCGGACGCCACCAGGCGCTGCCACCAGCTCATCGCCCCCGACGACGAGGCCCGGCTGGGCACGCTGCGGCTGAAAACGAGCTGCTCGCGTGCCCGGGTGAGGGCCACGTAGAGGGCGTTGAGCTCCTCGCGCTGGGCGGCCAGGCGCTCGGTTTCCAGCGGCGCGGCCAGGCTGGGCGGTGGCGCGCTTTCGGCCTGGACGAAGGCCACGCGGGCGGGGTGCGGCGCGTTGTCGGGCCAGTCCACCAGCAAGGCGTAGCTGGCGCGCTTCGGGGGCAGCGGGTCGGTGTCGAGCATGAACACGACCTGGGCTTCCAGGCCCTTGGCGCCGTGGATGGTCAGCAATTGCACGGCACCGGCCTGGGCGCGTGTCGGCAAGGTCGGCGACTGCTGGCGCAGCGCGCGGATCCAGCGGTAAGGCGTGGCGTCGCGGCCGGCGTCCATCTCCAGCGTGTGGGCCAGCAAGGCGTCGATGTGCCACAGCGCCTGGGCCCGTTGGCTGGCCGGCACGCAGGCCAGCACGCGCTCGCGCACCTCGCCCTGGGTGACGATGCGCGTGAGCAGGTCGTGCGGAGGCAGTTGCGCGGCCAGGCCACGCCAGGCAGACAGCAGCTGCGCGGCGCGCGCGAGCGCCGGTGGCAAGGCCTCGCCCGAGGCGGCCCAGGCCTGCAGGGCGTCCCACCAGGGCGTGGCCTGGGGCTTGCGCGGGTCGGATGTGCCTGCCGGTGGCCGCGTGTGTGATCCGGTTTGGGCTGCCCGCGCGGCCAGTGCCATCAAACCGGCATCGTCCACCCCGAACAAGGGGCTCTTGAGCGCGTGCGCCAGTGCCAGGTTCTGGCGTGGCGACACCAACGCTTCGACCACGGCGACGAGGTCGCGCACCTCGGGCGTGTCGATCAGCGGCGTGTTGTCGGGCGCCACATGGGGCACGCCCAGCGCGTCGAGCGATTCGGCGACCAGGGCCAGGGTCGCCCGGGTGCGGCTGAGCACGAACACCTCGTCGGCCGGCACGCCCTCGTGGCGCACGACGTGGGCGACGGCTTGGGCCAGCTGCGCCGCTTCCACCGCTTTGACGGTGGTGCGTGCCTGCAGGCGCGGGGTGCGCAGTGTGTCGCGCCAGGGGGTGCTGGCCTCGCCGGCGTCCTGCGCAGGGCTGTCTTCGTCAGCGCCCTCGTCGGCAGCGCTGTCTCTCGACACGCTGGGCAGCACGCGGATGCGCGCGGCGTCCTGCGAGGTCGTGGTGTGCGTGCGCCAGCCGGGGAACACACCCTCGGTGTGGGCCTGGCCCATGACGCGGTTGAGGCAGTCCAGCACGCCAGGGGCGTTGCGGCGGGTGTGGTCGCAGGCCAGCAGGTGGCCGCCCAGGCCCTCGATGACGAAGGCCTTGGCCGCTTCGAAGACGCGGGGGTCGGCCCGGCGGAAGCGGTAGATGCTTTGCTTGGGGTCGCCCACCAGGAAGACCTGCAAAGGCTCGCGGCCGCTGCCGCCACCGCCCGCACCGGCATAGGCCGACAGCCAGGCGCGCAGGGCCTGCCACTGCAGCGGGCTGGTGTCCTGGAACTCGTCCATCAGCACCTGGCGCACCTGGTTGTCCAGGCGCTGCTGCACCCAGCCGGCCAGGGCCTCGTCGCTGAGCAGGCGGGCCGCGGCCAGCTCCAGGTCGGCCATGTCGGCCAGGCCGCGTTCGCGCTTGAAGGCGGCGTACTCGTCCATCATCAAGCGGCTGAGCGTGACCATCTGGCGGTGCAGGACGTGGGCATCTTGCTGGGTACAGGCCTGGCGCAGGTCGTGGAGCCACGCTTGGGCCCAGGCCAGTTCGGGCGCATCGCCGAGCTGCTTGCGCGCGTCGCCCTTGCCATCTTTGGTGAACAGGGCTTGCAGGAGGGCGTCCATGCGTTGCGGGAGGTCGACCTCGGCCAGCGCCAGCGCCACGGCCTCGCCGGCCTTGGCCGCTTTGCTGCCGGGCTTGGCCGTGGCCTGGGCGCGCGCCAGAGACCAGAAAGCCTCATTCACCGAGGTGCGGTCCAGCGCCTGGTGGGGGTGGTCCAGGCCAGCCCATTGGCGGTCCCATTCGCCGGCAGAAGGCACGCTGTCGGCGAGCGCCCCGCCCTGCTCTGCCAGGAACACCTCCAGCCGGTTGTGCAGGGCCTGCAGCAACCAGGCCTGGGTGTTGTGGCGGCCGGCTGCGCGGATGACAGCGTGGAAGGCCAGCCAGGCATCGTCGAGGGGATCGCCCTGTTGGGATGGGGCTGAAGCCTCGGGCTGGCGCCCAGCCGACAAGGCATCGATGCGGCGCAGGCAACGCGCCCACAGCTCGGGCCAGATGGCCTCGGTGTCCTCCAGCAACTGCAGCTCGGGTGGCAGGTTCAGCTCGGCCAGCAGGTCCAGCGGCGCGGCCTTGACCAGGCGCGAGAACCAGCCGTGGATGGTGTGGATTTCCACGCCACGGCCACCGGCCAGCCACTCGCCGTGCAGCGCCCCCAGGCGCGGTGAGAGCTCGGCCAGGCGCGCTTCGGGCACACCGCGCAGGCGCAATTCGGTCTCGCGCTGTTCGGGCGTGGCGTGGGCGAAATCGGCCAACCAGCGATGCAGGCGCTCACGCATCTCGCCTGCAGCCTTGCGCGTGAACGTGATGGCCAGCACCTGCTGCGGCGGTACGCCATCGAGCATGGCCCGCAGGATGCGCGACACCAGCATCCATGTTTTGCCCGCGCCTGCGCAGGCCTCCACGACCACGCTGCGCTGCGGGTCGCAGGCCACGGCGTAGAACTGGGCGGGATCGACCCATTGGCCGTCGAGTTGGTAGGCTTCATTGGCCATCGCGGGCCTCCTCGGGTGTCCAGTGGTCGCGTCGGCACAGGCCGCGCGCATGGCAGTGGCCGCACGCCGGGCCTTCGCCCAGGGCCGGCAAAGGGCTGCCCTCGCGCAGCCGCTGCCAATCGGTGGCCAGGCCTTGCAGCAGGGCCTCGGCGCTGTCGGCCACGTCGGGGTGCTCCAGCATCTTCACGGCCTTGGGGTCCAGGTGGACGTAGCCGGCGCGGACCTGATCGCTTCTGTGACCTTGCGCACGGGCATCGTCACCGGCATCGGCGCCGAGGGCCGCGTAGAAGGCGAGCTGGGTGTCTTCGCTGCCCGACTGGGCGCGCAGGCGCAGGTTGTCGGCGTTGCCGGTTTTGTAGTCGAGCACCCAGCGCACCTCGCGCCGCGCTTGGCCGTCGCCGGCAGGCTCATGGCGCACGTCGATGCGGTCCAGCTGGCCGTAGAGCTGCAATGCACTGCCATCGTGCAGGGCCAAGGCCCGCGTGATGGACTGCTCGGTGGCGCGAACGCCCCAGCCATCGGCCTCGTGCCTGCGCAGCCAGCGCACATAGGCGCGGGCCAGGGCGGGCAAGGCCGCGGCGAAAGGCAGGAAATGGGCGCGCTGGCCTTCGCCGCCCATGCCCTGGTCGACCGACACCTCGCGCGCCACGGCCAGCCACTGGGCCACGTCCTCATCGGCCTGGCTGAAGGCCAAGGCTTGCGAACGCGCCTCGTGGAAGCGCCTGAGCACCTCGTGCAGCCAGATGCCGTAGTCCGACGCCTCCAGGCCTTCTTCCAGCTCGTCGGCCTGGCGCAAACCCAGCACCGCCGTCGCGAAGAAGCGGTAGGGGCATTGGCGCAAGTGCTCGTAGCTGGTGGCCGACACCCGCTCCGGCAAGCCCACAGGTGCGCCCAGCAGGCTGGGGGCCGGCATGGCCACGGGCGTGGTTGCCACGGCCAGGACTTCTCGGGGGTCGGTGCCAGTCAGCACGGCGTCACTGCGGCCCTGCGCCCAACGGGTCAGCCAGGGACTGGGCTCCAGCGCCTCGCTGCCTTGTGCCCGGCGGTGCAGGCAGGTCACCGCTGGCTGGGTCAGCAGCAGTCCCAAGGCTTCCCACTGGGCTTCGCGCAATTGCACCGCGGTGGACAAGCCCATGGCCTCGCGCATGCGCTGGCCCAGCCAGCCCGGGCTGTTGGGCAAAGCGCCCAGCTGGCGCTCGTCGGCACCGGGCATGACCACCGCCGAGAAGGGCCGCAAGACCGCGCGCGCCAGGGTCGTGATGACCACATCGGGCGCACCTTCGGGCGGCGCGGGCCGGAAGGTCACTTCCTCCAGCACCTCGCGCACCCAGCGCTGCAACGCGGCACCGTCCATGCGCGTGCGCTGGCACACGGCCAGCCAGCCCGACGCCGGCGCCCTGCCCTGTGCCTCAGCAAGCGCAGCCTCAGGCGCGCCTTCAAACTCGCCCAAGCGCAAGGCCTCCCAGACCAGCAAGCCAGCCGCGTCATCGCACAAAGACGCCTGGGCGCCACAGGCGGCCATCGTCGCGTGGAGGGCCTGCAGCCAGCCCGCCAGACTGCCTCGGCGGTCGCGCCACATGGCCTGCAACGGGGCCACGGCGGCCTGCGCCCAGCGCCACACGGCGGCACCTTCCGCCGGCAGCGAGCGCGCCAGCCCAGACGGCGCCGCCATGACCGCACCCAGCCCCCAGGCCTGCACCAAGCCGTGCTGACGACACCATGCTTCCAGTTGCCCGACGGCATCGTCCAAGTTGGCATGCAGCTTGGCGTGCAGGCCAGCGTGAGGGCCGTCCTGCCCGGCGACGGGTGCCGCATCCCAGCGCAACCAGCCCGATTTCAACCAGTCCAGCACCTCGTCGGTCGATGCCCGCGGGTTCGATGCCGCCAGCAGCCGCGAACACACCGTTGCGGCACGCGTCGTGGACAGCCGCCAGCCCGTCTCATCGGCCAGGGACACGCCCATGTCTTCCAGCAAGGCCCGCGCGTGGCGCACCACGCCCCGGTCCAGCGCGATCAAAGCCACCGGGTGCGCCGCACCGCTGTCACGCAGCGCGTTGACGGCCTGCAAGGCGGCCGCGGCGGCTTGGCGGGCTTCGTCCAGGGTGTCGGCGCAGGCCAGCAAGGTCACGCTCGTCACACCCTCGCTCGCAGCGGTCTGCGCCGCGGCAGACGGCCGCGCCACACAGCGCATCACTGGCTTGCCATGCGACGCGGCGTGGGCCAGCACGGCCAGGGTCAAAGCGCCCTCGCTGCCCGGCGCCACCGTGTCGCCCGCATTCACCGACACCCAGGCAGCCGGCCCTGCACGTTCCTCGGCGAGGGCAAACACCGCGTCCGAGGCAAAGCCCTGCTGTGCCGATGCCGCCGCCCACTCCAGGGCCCAGGCAAGCAACAAGGCCTCGCGGTGTCCTGGCCCGTTGGCCGAAACGCCCTGCCCTGGCGCCTCCGACATCAGCGTCCGCCAGGCGTCCACCTGCGCCTCGCGGGCCTCGGGCGCACGACCTTGCAAGGCGCGCGTCCAGGCTTGGGCGGCGTCCACCACCTGGTCCAGCGCGAACTCGAAGCCCCGCGGATCGCGCCGGGACCACTGTTTGGCCCATGCCTGCGCCTGCAGACTGTGGCGTGCGTGCAACCGGTCCCACACGCTGTCCAGCGTCACCGGCCCAGCGAACACCTCGGCCAGGGCCCCGCCCCAGACCGGCGGCGTGTGCGACCAGGCCAGTCCGTCGATCAAGCCCGCGATGGTGTCGATGCGCGGCAACCAGCCGCCCACGGCCTGCGCCCAAGCCTGCCTCGCCTGCGACAGCACCGCGCCCACGGGCAACACCACGCAGGCATCGCGCGCCTCGACGCCCCGCGCCTGCAACCACGCCGACGTCTGCAAAGCCCACGCGCGCCAGGCCTGCTGCGGCGCCACACCCGGGGCCCAATCCCAGGGCTGCGTCAAGCCGGGCGGCAAATTGGCCACATCCCCAAGAGAACCTCCGGACACAGGATCGCCCAAGGCGCTGACTATCGGCATGATTGAGTTTGATGATTTCCGGCTGGCCTGAGCGCCCGCACCTTCTGTGTCAGAATCACGACAACCTGGCTGGCGTGGTTCCGCAACCCCTGGATTCCCCAGCCCTCACGAGGACAGTTTCATGAGCAGCGACCTGATCAAACACATCACCGATGCATCCTTCGATGCCGACGTCCTGAAGGCCACCCAGCCGGTGCTGGTGGATTATTGGGCCGAATGGTGCGGCCCTTGCAAAATGATCGCCCCGATTCTCGACGAAGTGGCCAATGACTACGACGGCCGCCTGAACGTCGCCAAGATGAACGTGGACCAGAACCGCGAAGTCCCGGCCAAGTTCGGCATCCGTGGCATCCCCACGCTGATGATCTTCAAGGGCGGTCAACTGGCGGCCACCAAGGTCGGCGCGCTGTCCAAGGCCCAACTCACGGCCTTCGTCAACGAGAACCTCTGATTCCTCCCCTCAGATCGCGCAACGGACATCCTTGCGCGGTCTGAGCACCTCGGCGCACGGCACAAACGCCGCTGTGGACGCAGCTTCAAACGCCGCGGCAAACAGGCCTATAATGATTTTCGTGGTGGTCGCCGTCGGTTGACGTCGCCACCCGCTCGCACCGTTCTGGCGTGTCAGCCAGAATGCGCAGGCTCGATGACCTGCTTCGCTGCAGGCTTCGTTCCCTCACCCCCCTTTGCCCACGACTATCCTGTCTGCCTGACGGCATGCCCTCGAGCATGCTCTGCCCAGGCGGCCTCGTTCAGGGTCACCATCCATGCACCTTTCCGAATTGAAGGCACTGCACATCTCCAAACTCGTGGAGATGGCCGAAGGCCTCGAGATCGAAAACGTCTCTCGCATGCGCAAGCAGGAGTTGATGTTCGCCATCATGAAGAAGCGCGCCAAAGCCGGCGAGCAAGTCTTCGGCGACGGCGTCCTCGAAGTGCTGCCAGACGGCTTCGGCTTCCTGCGCGCCCTCGACATGAGCTTCCTGGCCAGCACGGACGACATCTACCTGTCGCCCAGCCAGGTGCGCCGCTTCAACCTGCACACCGGCGACCTGGTCGAAGGTGAAGTGCGCGTGCCCAAAGACGGCGAGCGCTACTTCGCGCTGGTCAAGGTGGACCGCGTCAACGGCATGTCGCCCGAGGTGAACAAGAACAAATTGATGTTCGAGAACCTCACGCCCCTGTTCCCTGACGAGCAGTTCAAGCTCGAAAGCGACGGCGTGCGCAGCGACGACAACGTCAGCAGCCGCATCATCGACCTCGTCGCCCCCATCGGCAAAGGCCAGCGCGCCCTGATCGTCGCCCCGCCCAAGAGCGGCAAGACGGTGCTGATGAAGAACCTGGCCCACGCCCTGGTCGCCAACCATCCGGACGTGCACCTCATCGTGCTGCTGGTCGACGAGCGCCCCGAGGAAGTGACCGAAATGCAGCGCACCGTGCGCGGCGAAGTCATCAGCTCGACCTTCGACGAGCCGGCCCAGCGTCACGTGCAGGTCGCCGAAATGGTGATCGAGCGCGCCAAGCGCCTGGTCGAGCTCAAGAAGGACGTGGTCATCCTGCTGGACTCCATCACCCGACTGGCCCGCGCGTACAACAACGTGCTGCCGTCGTCGGGCAAGGTGCTGTCGGGCGGCGTGGACGCCAACGCCCTGCAGCGCCCCAAGCGATTCTTCGGCGCGGCGCGCAACATCGAAGAAGGCGGCTCGCTGACCATCATCGGCACCGCGCTGGTCGACACCGGCAGCCGCATGGACGAAGTCATCTACGAAGAGTTCAAGGGCACGGGCAATTGCGAAGTCCACCTGGACCGCCGCATGGCCGAAAAGCGCGTTTACCCGTCCATCCTCATCAACAAGTCGGGCACGCGCCGCGAAGAGTTGCTGCTGAAGGCGGACATCCTGCAAAAGAGCTGGATCCTGCGCAAGCTGCTCTACCCGATGGACGAGATCGAGGCGATGGAGTTCGTGCTCGACAAGATGAAGTCCACGAAGAACAACCACGATTTCTTCGACATGATGCGCCGCGGCGGCTGACCCCTCCCCGCTGGACTTCACACGGCCCCATGCCTTGCGCTGGGGCCGTTGCCATTTCCGGTGCTATAATCTGCGGTTTTCCAGCTGTCGGAAAGTGCTTGACATGGTGTCAGGTGGCTCCCGAACATGCAATTTGCAAACAGCAAGAGGTTTCCCATGCCCAAGCAAGGTATCCATCCCAACTACCGCGAAGTCGTGTTCCTGGACCAGTCCAACGGCTTCCAGTTCGTCACCCGCTCCTGCGCTCCCGCCAAGGACAAGATCACGCTGGAAGACGGCCGTGAACTGCCCCTGTTCAAGCTGGAAACCTCCTCTGAGTCGCACGCTTTCTACACCGGCACGCAGAAGTCTGTGGACTCGCTGGGCGGTCGCGTCGAGAAGTTCCGCAACAAGTTCGCTCAGTTCCGCAAGTGATGCCCGCCTCCGGATGCGCCTGCGCGCTGTCCGGACGTGTTCATCGCATGCGATGCACCGCAGCGTTGAAAGGGCAGCCCAGGCTGCCCTTTTTCATTGCCGAGCCACGCCAGCAAGCAAGGCCCTCATCAACTTGAAAACCGTGGCAACCTCTCGGACCGCCGCATCCACTGTGACGCGCCCATGAAGCCAGCCTCCCATCTGCCCCCGGCCTCCCCTGCCCTCGTCACCCAGCGGGCTGCACAGCGCCTGCCACGCGTGGCCTTGCTGCTGTTCTGCGCGGCCTACGTCCTGCCCGGGCTGATGGGGCGCGACCCCTGGAAGAACGAAGACATCGCCGCGTTCGGCCACATGTGGAGCCTGGCGCTCGGTCAGGCCTCTTGGTGGCACCCGCACGTGGGCGGTGTGGTGCCGCAGTCGGGCGGCATCCTGCCTTACTGGCTGGGCGGCGGCGCCATTGCCCTGTTGAGTCCCTGGGTGGACCCCGCTGTGGCGGCTCGGCTGCCATTCGCCCTCCTGCTCACCGGCGTCCTGGCCCTGACTTGGTACGCCACCTACGAATTGGCCCGCACGGACGCGGCACAGCCTTTGCCGTTGGCCTTCGGTGGCGAAGCCCGCCCGCAGGATTACGCCAGGGCGGTGGCCGACGGCGCATTGCTCGCGCTGATCGCATCCCTGGGGCTGCTGCAACTGGGGCACGAAACCACGCCCGAGTTGTTGCAACTCAGCGGCAGCGTGTTGTTGCTGCTTGGTTTGTCTGCCGTGGGACACCGACGCGGCGCAGCCCGTGTCGCCACCCTGCTCAGCCTGCCCATCCTGGCCGCCAGTGGCAGCCCTGCGGTGGCGATGTTGCTGGGCGCTGCGGCGGTGTTGGTCTGCCTGCGCTCACGGCAAGGCGACATGCGCGAGCACCTGCGCTGGGTGCTGGTCAGCACGGCTTTGGCCGCGGCCATGGCCGGCGCTTTGAGTGCGGCCGGCCTGCCGGGCTGGGACTGGCGCATCGCTCGGGAGTGGCGCCCATCGGCCATCCTGCAATTGATGGTGTGGTTCACTTGGCCCACCTTGCCCCTGGCCGCACTGACCTGCTGGCACTGGCGCCAGCACCTGCGCCGCAGGCACATCGCCGTGCCCCTGCTGCTGGCCAGCGTCGGCGTGGCATCGGCCATCGCCATGGGTGGCAACGACCGCGCCCTGCTGATCTCCCTGCCACCGCTGGCTGTGCTGGCGGCGTTCTGCCTGCCCATCCTGCAGCGCAGCCTGGGGGCGGCCATCGACTGGTTCTCGGTGTGTTTTTTCACGGTGTGTGCCGCGGCCATCTGGCTGGGTTACATCGCCGTGCAAACGGGCGAGCCGGCACGCACAGCCGCCAACGTGCTCAAGCTGGTGCCTGGCGCGCAAGTGAATTTCTCGTGGGTGACACTGGGCATCGGCACTGCAGGCACGCTGCTGTGGCTGTGGCTGGTGCGCTGGCGCACCGCACGGCGCAGCCATGCATTGTGGAAAAGCCTGGTGCTGCCGGCTGGCGGCGTGGCCCTGTGCTGGCTGCTGCTCATGAGCTTGTGGCTGCCCCTGCTCGACCAAGCCCGCAGCTACCGCTTGTTGATGAGCCGCATCGCACCCCACATGCCGCGCGACGAACTGGTGTGCGCACCGGGCGCATCGGTGGGCCTGTTGACGGGGATGGAGTACTTCGGCGACTACCGCGTCGATGGCCGCCATGGCGCTTCTTCTGCTCGGTGCGGCTCCCTCGTGCTGCGCATCCAGCCCAAATCACGCGCCCCCCGCGTGGAAGGCTGGCACACGGTGGCGCAGTACAACCAGCGCACACGCAACTCGGAACTCATCGTGGTTTACCGCCGCAACGCCGCGGCACCTTGAAGCTCCAGTCGCAACGTCCCGCCTCCTCAGTCCAGGGCTCCTGAAAGCCTGAGGCCTGCTTGTCCGGCCCGTTCGACCTGTCAGGCCTTGCGAATCCGCACCGCCGGGATCTGCAGCGTGAAGACCGAGCCCTTGCCCTTTTCGCTGGTGATCTTCAACTCGCCACCATGTCGCTGCACCACGTGCTTGACGATGGACAGGCCCAGACCGGTGCCGCCTGTGTCGCGCGAACGGCTGCCGTCCACGCGGTAGAAGCGCTCGGTGAGGCGCGGGATGTGCTCGGCGTCGATGCCGGCACCGTGGTCGCGCACGCTGAACTCGCCAGTGCCGTCCGGCAAGGTTTGCCAACGCACCTCGATGGGTTGGCCCTGAGGCGTGTAGCGCACGGCGTTGGACACCAAATTGCCCATGGCGCTCAGCCATTCGCTTTCGATGCCTGAGACCTCCACGGCCTGATCGCTCGGGTCGAGGAACACGGTGATGGGATGGCGCTCACGCGACAAACCACGCGCGTCGCTCTCGATGCGCTGCATCAGGGCCGAGGCCCTGATCCATCGGTCGGAGGCCGGGCGCGGGCTGCCCTCGATCTGGGCCAGCGTCAGCAAATCGGCCACCAGGCTCTGCATGCGGTCTGCCTGCTGCGCCATCAAGGCGATCACGCGCTTGCGCTCCACCTCGGTCAGCGGCAAGGAGCCCAAGGTCTCGATGAAACCATTGAGCACCGTCAGCGGCGTGCGGATCTCGTGCGACACGTTGGCCACGAAATCCCGCCGCATGGTGTCGGCGCGCTCACGCTCGGTGATGTCCTGCGACAGCACCAGCTTCAGCCCCTCGCCATACTCCTGCACCTGGATCTGCAACCAGGTCAGCGAACCTCGGCTCACCGGCACCTTGACCGGCACGCGGAAGTCAGCCATGGCCAGGTACTGCACAAAGGCGGGCTGGCGGATCAGGTTGGTGACGCGCTGCTGGAGGTCACGCTGGCGGTTGAGCCCGAAGTGATCGGCCGCGGCGGCGCTCACCCAGGTGATGTGGTCGGTCTCGTCCAGCAGCAACACGCCATTGGGCGAGGCTTCGATGGCCGACAGGAACTGGTCCAGACGGGCGCGCTCGGCCTCGATGGCCTCCCTGTGGGTGCGGACCAAGCGCTGCACACGGTGTGCGACTTCTGCCCAGACACCCGCCAAGTGCGGCGAGGCCTGCTCCGGCGTGCGCAACCAGTCCAGCAGCTCACTGCCTTTGAGCGTGTCGCTGACGGACAGGGCCAACACCGAAGTGGCACCGAAAGAGATGCCCAGGGCCACCGGGTAACCCAGGTGGAAGCCCAGCCAATAGCCGACCACGCCGCCCAGCGCACCGGCCACCACGCGGACCAGGATGCGCGACAGCAGCCAAGAGTTGCTTGAATCCACAGGGCTCCGTCAGGCTGCGGCGTCAACGACCTGTTGGGTCAACCGATAGCCCGCGCCACGCACGGTCTCGATCAACTGGGAGCGGTGCACAGGCGACAGGGCCTCGCGCAAACGCTTCACGTGCACATCGACCGTGCGCTCTTCGATGAAGACATGGTCGCCCCAGACGCGGTCCAGCAGCTGCGCACGGCTGTGCACGCGCTCCGGGTGGGTCATGAAGAAGTGCAGCAGCTTGAACTCGGTCGGGCCGATCTTCACTTCCTGCTCGCCACGGCAGACGCGGCGGGTGGCCGGGTCCAGGCGCAAGCCGGCGATTTCCACGGCCGAATCCAGCGCCTGAGGGGCTTTGCGTCGCAGCACCGCACGCACGCGGGCCATCAGCTCGTGCGTCGAGAAGGGCTTGGTCAGGTAGTCGTCGGCACCAGCGTCCAGGCCAGCGACCTTGTCCACCTCTTCCGCACGGGCGGTCAGCATGATGATGGGCAGATCGCGCGTGCGCGCGACACCACGCCAGCGCTTGGCCAACGACAGCCCCGACTGACCAGGCAACATCCAGTCCAGCAGCACGAGGTCGGGCAGCACCTTGTCGATCTCCAACTGCGCCTCGTCGCCATCTCGGGCCAGCACCACTTCGAAACCGGAATGACGCAAGTTCAGTGCGATCAACTCCGCGATCGCCAACTCGTCCTCAACCACCAGCACTCGGCTCATCGCGCTGCTCCTCTGTTATTTGATGATGGACTCAACGGCTTCAGGCGTGTTGTGACGCACGTCGGTGCCCTTGACGATGTAGATCACCTGCTCGGCCAGGTTCTTGGCGTGGTCGCCCACACGCTCGATGGCCTTGGCCACGAACACCAGGTCGATCGATGCCGAGATGGTGCGCGGGTCTTCCATCATGTAGGTGATCAGCTTGCGCATCAGGCCGTCGAACTCGGCGTCGATTTCGTTGTCGGCCTTGATGACTTCCAGCGCGGTCGTGGTGTCCAGGCGCGCAAAGGCATCCAGCGCCTTGCGCAGCGAGGCCGTGGCCAGACCCGCTTCGAAAGACACATCGCTCACCGGCAGGCGCAGGCGGCTGGACACGCCAGTGTTGATCAGGCGCTGGACCGTGCGGGCCACGCGAGCGGCTTCGTCGCCGACGCGCTCCAGGTTGCCAATGGTCTTGGAGATGGCGATCAGCAGGCGCAGGTCACGGGCGGTCGGTTGACGGCGCGCGATGATGGCCGACAGGTCCGCATCGATGGACATCTCCATGGCATTGACGCGCTCTTCATGCGTCAGCACCTGGCTGGCAACTTCGCCGTTGAAATGTGTGAGGGCATCGATGGCCAGGGCCACCTGGGATTCGACCAGGCCGCCCATTTCCAGCACGCGCGTGGAAATGCCGCTGAGCTCGTTGTCAAACTGGCTGGAGAGGTGTTTTTCCGTCATGAGACGACTCCTTGTGTGTATCTGGTGTGCGCGAAAGCAAAGGAAAACAGATCAGCCGAAACGACCGGTGATGTAGTCCTCGGTTTCCGTGCGCTTGGGCTTCATGAAGATGTCGGTGGTGGCACCGAATTCAATCAGCTCACCCAGGTACATGTAGGCCGTGAAGTCGGAGCAACGGGCAGCCTGCTGCATGTTGTGCGTCACGATCAGGACGGTGTAGTCGTCCTTGAGCTCGTGGATCAACTCTTCGATCTTGCCGGTGGAGATCGGGTCCAACGCCGAGCAAGGCTCGTCAAGCAGCAGCACTTCTGGCTTGATGGCGATACCGCGGGCAATGCACAGACGTTGCTGCTGACCGCCAGACAGACCAGAACCGCTCTGGTTCAGCTTGTCCTTGACTTCGTTCCACAAGGCCGCCTTCTTCAGCGCCCACTCCACGCGCTCGTCCATCTCCGTGCGCGACAGGTTTTCGAACAGCTTGACGCCGAACGAGATGTTCTCGTAAATCGACATCGGGAACGGCGTGGGCTTCTGGAACACCATGCCGACCTTGGCACGGATCAGCGACACATCTTCCTTGGTGGTCAGGATGTCCTGGCCGTCCAGCAGGATCTGGCCTTCGGCGCGCTGCTCGGGGTAGAGCTCGAACATGCGGTTGAAGGTCCGCAGCAGCGTGGACTTGCCGCAGCCCGATGGGCCGATGAAAGCGGTGACCTTGTTCTCGGGCAGTTCCATGTTCACGTTCTTCAACGCGTGGAACTTGCCGTAGTAGAAATTGAGGTTCTTGACGGCCAGCTTGGCCTTCGCGGGAGATTGGGTTTGCACCTTGGCATCCATGATCAGGTTCTCCGAAATTCAGTGTGCCAAGCGCTCAGCGCTGGCGGAACAAGGTTCGAGCGACGATGTTGAGCACCAGCACACCGATGGTGATGATGAAAACGCCTGCCCAGGCCAGCTTCTGCCAGTTTTCGTAAGGGCTCATCGCGAATTTGAAAATCGTCACTGGCAGGCTCGCCATGGGCGAACCCAGGTCCGTCGTCCAGAACTGGTTGGACAGCGCCGTGAACAGCAGCGGCGCGGTTTCACCAGACACCCGGGCAATGGCCAGCAGGATGCCGGTGATGACGCCAGCGCGGGCCGACTTCAACGTGATGGTCATGATGACGCGCCACTTCGGCGTGCCCAAGGCATACGCCGCTTCACGCAGCGCACCCGGCACCAGCGACAGCATGTTCTCGGTGGTGCGGATGACCACCGGCACCACGATCAGTGCCAAGGCCAGCACACCGGCGCCGCCGGAGAACGTCTTGGTGGGTGCCACCACGGCCGAGTAGATGAACAGACCGACCACGATGGAGGGTGCCGACAGCAGGATGTCGTTGATGAAACGGGTCACGCTGCCCAGCCAAGTGCTTTGACCGTACTCGGCCAGGTAGATGCCAGCCAGGATGCCGACGGGCGTGCCGATCAGCGTGGCCAGGCCCACCATCAGCAAAGAGCCCATCAAGGCGTTGGCCAAACCACCTGCCTCCATCGGAGGCGGTGTCATCTCGGTGAAGGTGGCCAGGGCCAGCCCCCCCAAACCCAGGTGCACCGTTTCGACCAGGATCCAGACCAACCAGACCAAGCCGAACAACATGGCACTCAGCGACAGGGTCAATGCGACGAAATTGGTGCGCTTGCGACCCGCGTGCCGGCGGGCACGGATGGCGTGCAGTTCTGCGCTCATGAACGCGCTCCTTCAGACTTCTTCAGACGGGCCAGCAACACCTTGGAGAAGGCCAGCACCACGAAGGTGATGAAAAACAGGATCAGACCGAGGTAGATCAGCGAGGCTTGGTGCAGGCCTTCGCCGGCTTCGGCGAACTCGTTGGCCAGCGCCGAAGTGATGCTGTTGGCGGCTTCGAACACAGACAGGGAATTCAGCTGGTTCATGTTGCCAATGACGAAGGTCACGGCCATGGTTTCACCCAGCGCACGTCCCAGACCCAGCATGACGCCACCGACCACACCGGTCTTGGTGTAAGGCAGCACCACCTTGGAGACGACCTCCCAGGTGGTCGAACCCAAGCCGTAAGCCGATTCTTTCAACATGGGCGGCGTGACCTCGAACACGTCACGCATCACCGAAGCGATGAAGGGGATGATCATGATGGCCAGGATGATGCCGGCCGACAGGATGCCGATGCCCACCGGCGGGCCAGAGAAAAAGGCGCCCACGTAAGGGATGCCTTGCGTGAGGGATTGCAAAGGTTGCTGAACGTACTCGGCCAGGATCGGCCCGAACACCAGCAGGCCCCACATGCCGTAGACGATGGAAGGCACAGCCGCCAGCAGCTCAATGGCGATGCCCAGCGGGCGCTTCAGCCAGGAAGGCGACAACTCGGTCAGGAAGACGGCGATGCCGAAGCTCACGGGCACGGCGATCAACAGCGCGATGAACGAGGTCATCAGCGTGCCGTAAATCATCACCAGCCCGCCGAATTTGTTTTGCACCGGATCCCAATCCGTGCTGACCAGGAAGCCCAGTCCGTACTCCTGGATGGCAGGCCATGCGCCCAAGACCAGCGAACCGATGATGCCCAGCAGCAGGCTCAAAGTGAGAACGGCGGCGGCGCGTGCAGCCCATTCGAAAACGGCATCTGCCCACGGGGCAACGATGCGCCGTGAGGGCGGATTGGTCATGGGTTGGCGCTTTTCTCGACGGGAAGGCTGTGCACCAGCGTCATCCATGTCAGTGGGCAAAATGGCGGTCATGCGAACTCCATCGCAGAGACAGCTGAAGCGAAGTCTCTTCAACAACAAACCGGGCGCTTGCTCTGCGCACGCGCCCGGCCTTTTCAGACAAGGATCAAGCAATCACTTGTACGACACGGTCTTGCCAGCGGTGTCCACCACGGAACCCCACTGCTTGCGGACCAGGTCCTTGACGCTGGCAGGCAGCGGCACATATTCCAGCTCGGTCGCAGCCTTGTCGCCACCGGTGTACGCCCAGTCGAAGAACTTCAGGGCAGCGGCGCCTTGCACGGGCTTGTCTTGCGACTTGTGCATCAGGATGAAGGTGGCGCCAGTCAGGGGCCAGGCTTCCTTGCCAGCCTGGTTGGTCAGCACCTGGTAGAACGACTTGTTCCACTCGGCAGCGGCAGCAGCGGCCTTGAAGGTCAGATCGTCAGGCTCGACGAAGTTGCCAGCGGCGTTCTTCAGAGCCACGTGCGACATTTTGTTCTGCTTGGCGTAGGCGTACTCCACGTAGCCGATCGAGTTGGGCAGGCGCTGCACGAACGACGACACACCCTCGTTGCCCTTGCCACCCGCACCGGTGGGCCAGTTCACGGCGGTGCCTTCACCGACCTTGGACTTCCACTCTGCGTTCACCTTCGACAGGTAGTTCGTGAAGATGAAGCTGGTGCCGGAGCCGTCAGCGCGACGCACAGGCGCAATGGCCGCGTCAGGCAGGGGCACGCCCGGGTTCAGGGCGGCGATGGCCGGGTCGTTCCACTTGGTGATCTTGCCCAGGTAGATGTTGCCCAGCAACTCGCCCGTCAGCTTCAGCTGGCCCGGATTGATGCCCTTGATGTTGACCACAGGCACCACACCGCCGATCACGGTGGGGAACTGCAGCAGGCCGTCCTTGGCCAGCTCTTCGTCGGTCAGAGGCATGTCGGAGGCACCGAAGTCCACCGTCTTGGCCTTGATCTGCTTGATGCCGGCGCCGGAGCCGACGGACTGGTAGTTGACCTGCACCTTGGTGGCGGTGCTGTAGGCAGCAGCCCACTTGGAATACAGCGGTGCCGGGAAGCTGGCACCCGCGCCAGTCACGTCATTGGCCAGCACGCTGCCCGAAATCAGGGCCAGCGAAACAGCCACAGCGGTCCGAATCATCTTGAAGCTCATGTGTGTGCCTTTCCTTGTCATATGACAAACGAATTTTTACCTTGCGCACTCTACCGAGCCTCTGTGACGCAACCATGACACATCCACTCACGATTGTCATGAAAGTGATGAGGCCATCAACCTATGTCACACCCGACTTTTGTCATGTTCTATTCATGCATTTGTCACATTGGACACCTATCTTGCCGGCAGCGCCATTGTTGCAGCGCACACCTACCGTTGGAGATTTCTCATGATTTTTCGCCCCACACGTCGCCTGGCGCTGACCGCCGTCACCTTGGGCGCCCTCCTCCAGTTTGCTGGTTGCGCCTCGACCGGCAACATGGGCCCGGCAACGGTGCAAGCCGTGGTGAGCCACACGGCCGAGCTGAGCACATTCAACAAACTTGTGGCCTCGGCCAGCCTGGGTGACGTTCTGTCCGGCAGCAACCCGGTCACCGTCTTCGCTCCCAGTGACGAGGCTTTCAAGGCCGTGCCCGCCGCCACCTTGGACAAATTGGCCAAGGACCCTGTCGCCCTGAAGGCGCTGCTGCAGCACCACATCTTGGCGGGCAACGTCAAATCTGCTGACATCCAGGTCGGAAGCGCACCCGTCGCCACTCTCGCTGGCAGCAAGCTGGCTGTGTCCAAGGCCGGTGATTTCGTGACCGTGGAAGACGCCCTGGTCGTCAAAGCCGATCTGGCCGCCGGCAACGGCGTGGTCCACGTCATCGACCGCGTCCTGACCCCGCCCAAGAAGTGATGCGTTGACGGCACTCAGGCGCCGTCGCCATGCAAGCGCAAAGGGCGCCCCTGAAGGCGCCCTTTTTCACGATGCGAAGACGGGCATCATGCCCATGGCGCGGCTCAGGCGCTCACAGCATCTGCCAGACGTTGTGCGCAACGATCGGCCAGGGCCTGATCCTTGGCTTCCACCATGACGCGCAACAGCGGCTCGGTGCCCGAGGCACGGATCAGCACTCGGCCACGCCCCACCAGCTCGGCCTCTACCTCTTGCTGAACAGCTTGCAGCGCGCTGTTGTTTTTCCAGTCCTGGCCGGCTTGCAGGCGCACGTTGATGAGTCGCTGCGGGAAGAGCTCAACGCCGTCGAGCCACTGTCCGATGGTGCAGGCACTGCGCACCACTGCCTGCAACACCTGCAGCGCGCTGACGATGCCATCACCCGTGGTGTGGCAGTCCAGCGCGATCAGGTGACCAGAGCCCTCGCCGCCCAGCTGCCAACCCCGTCGCACCAGATCTTCCAACACATAGCGGTCACCCACCTTGGCGCGCACGAACTCGATGCCGCGCTTTTGCAAGGCCAGTTCAACAGCCATGTTGGTCATGAGCGTGCCCACGGCCCCTTTGACATCCTGCCCCTGGTCCAGGCGGTCGGCCACCATCACGTACAGCAACTCATCGCCGTTGAACAAACGGCCCGTGGCGTCCACGAACTGCAAGCGATCTGCATCGCCGTCCAGGGCAATGCCATAGTCGGCACGGTGGGCCTTGACCGCTTCGACCAGGGCCTCCGGGTGGGTGGCACCCACGCCATCGTTGATGTTGAGGCCGTCCGGCGAGCAACCAATCGAGATCACCTCGGCGCCCAGTTCATGGAACACCTCGGGTGCCACCTGGTAGGCCGCACCATGGGCAGCATCGATCACCAGCTTGAGGCCCTTGAGCGACAGGTTGGAGGAAAAAGTGCTCTTGCAGAATTCGATGTAGCGGCCGCGGGCGTCTTCCAGGCGGCGGGCCTTGCCGAGGTTGGGTGAATCCACCCACTGCGGCGGTTCGCGCAGAGCGGCCTCCACGGCCAGTTCCCACTCATCGGGCAGCTTCTCTCCGCGGGCGGAAAAAAATTTGATGCCGTTGTCGGCGAAAGGGTTGTGCGAGGCACTGATGACCACGCCCAGGCTCAAACGCAGTGCGCGCGTCAGATAGGCCACGCCCGGTGTGGGCAAAGGCCCAGTCAGCAGCACGTCCACGCCCGCCGAGGCGAAGCCCGCTTCCAGTGCAGACTCCAGCATGTAGCCCGAGATGCGAGTGTCTTTGCCGATCAGCACCGTCGGACGGCGACCCAGCGTGTGGCGTCGCAAGACCTGTCCCACGGCATGCCCCAGGCGGAGCACAAAATCGGGGGTGATGGGGTCCTGGCCAACCGTGCCACGGATGCCGTCTGTGCCGAAGTAATGTCGTGACATGGCTGCAATGCTGAATGAAGGGCGCTCAGATTGTGACCGAGTTTTCTGTGCCCCCCAGCAATCCTGCTGCATCCCACACCTTCAGCGCATCGGCTGTTGCGCCGACGTCATGGACACGCACGATGCGGGCGCCGTGATGCACCGCGGCGAGGGCTGCTGTCACGCTGCCCACCAGGCGTTGGTCCACAGGGCGGCCCGTCAGTTGCCCCACGGTGGACTTGCGCGACCAGCCCAGCAACAAAGGCAAGCCCAGGTCCAGCAACTCGCGCTGACGGCGCAGCAGTGCCAGGTTGTGCTCGGGTGTCTTGCCAAAGCCAATGCCGGGGTCCAGCGTGATGCGTGCATCGGCCACGCCCGCATGGCGCACGGCATTCAGCCGCGCCACCAGGAAATGCCGGACCTCGTCCATCACGTCGGCATAGACCGGCGCGTGCTGCATGGTGTCGGGGTCGCCCTGCATGTGCATGAGGCAGACACCGCAGCGTCCGTGGTCACGCACCACGTCCAGCGCACCAGGCGCCAGCAAGGCGCGGATGTCGTTGACGATGTCCACGCCGGCGTCCAGCGCACGCTGCATGACCTCGGTTTTGCAGGTGTCCACCGACACGGGCACGCCCAGCGCCAAGGCGCCCTTGACCGTGCCCTCGATCCGCGCCCACTCCTGCGCGGGCGGGACCGTGGGGGCCCCGGGGCGCGTGGACTCTCCGCCGATGTCGAGGATGTGGGCACCTTCGGCCACCAGTTGCTCTGCGTGGCGCAGGGCCGACGTGGTGCTCGCGTGCTGACCGCCATCGGAAAACGAGTCGGGCGTGACATTGACAATGCCCATGATCTGCGGGCGGATGAGGTCGATGCTGAATCGGGTGGTCTGCCAGTGCTGCATGGGGATGTGCGACTGCGTTGAAGGGCTGCCCGTGCGGGGCTGAAAAAACAAACGGGGCCGAAGCCCCGTTGTGTGTGAGCGCAAGGCCCGCAGATCAGACCGCGGCCGGCGCACCGTCGGTGCTCACCGGCGGCTTGGCGCCACCGTTGGGCTTGTTCGCCGGGGGGTTCCAGTCCTTCGGAGGACGGGGCTCGCGGCCTTCCATGATGTCGTTGATCTGGTCTGCATCGATGGTTTCCCAGTCCAGCAGGGCCTTCGCCATGGCGTGCATCTTGTCCTGGTTGTCTTCGATGAGCTTGCGCGCCGTGGCGTACTGCTCATCGATGATCTTGCGGATCTGCTTGTCCACCTTTTGCATGGTCTCTTCGGACATGTTGGTGGTCTTGGTGATCGAGCGTCCCAGGAAGACTTCACCCTCGTTGTCCGCATAGACCATGGGGCCCAACTCGTCGGTCATGCCGTAGCGGGTGACCATGTCGCGGGCAATGGCCGTGGCGCGCTCGAAGTCATTTGATGCGCCCGTGGTCATCTGGTTCATGAAGACTTCTTCGGCAATGCGGCCACCGAACAGCACCGAGATGGTGTCCAGCATGCGCAGCTTGTCCATGCTGTAACGGTCGCCTTCCGGCAGTTGCATGGTCACGCCCAGCGCACGGCCGCGCGGGATGATGGTGACCTTGTGCACGGGGTCGGTCTTGGGCAGCATGCGCGCAACCAGGGCATGGCCTGCCTCGTGGTAAGCGGTGTTCTTGCGCTCTTCCTCGGGCATGACCATGGACTTGCGCTCAGGGCCCATCATGATCTTGTCCTTGGCCTTCTCGAAGTCCTGCATCTCGACGACGCGGCCACTGCGACGGGCGGCGAACAAGGCCGCTTCGTTGACCAAGTTGGCCAGATCGGCACCAGAGAAACCGGGCGTGCCACGGGCCAGGATGTCGGCGCGGATGTCCTGGCTCACGGGCACTTTGCGGATGTGCACGTTCAGGATCTGCTCGCGGCCACGAACGTCAGGCAACGTGACGTACACCTGGCGGTCGAAACGACCAGGGCGCAGCAGGGCCGGGTCCAGGATGTCCGGACGGTTGGTCGCGGCTATCACGATCACGCCCATGTTGGTCTCGAAGCCGTCCATCTCGACCAGCATCTGGTTGAGGGTCTGCTCGCGCTCGTCATTGCCACCACCCAGGCCGGCGCCACGGTGGCGACCGACCGCGTCGATTTCGTCCACGAAGATGATGCAGGGGGCGTTTTTCTTGGCCTGGTCGAACATGTCACGCACGCGAGCCGCGCCCACGCCGACGAACATTTCGACGAAGTCAGAGCCGGAAATCGTGAAGAACGGCACCTTGGCTTCGCCGGCGATGGACTTGGCCAGCAAGGTCTTGCCAGTGCCCGGAGGACCCACCAGCAGCACGCCGCGGGGAATGCGTCCACCGAGTTTTTGGAACTTCTGCGGATCGCGCAGGAAATCCACCAGCTCCTTGACTTCTTCCTTGGCCTCGTCGCAACCCGCGACATCGGCGAAGGTGACGTTGTTGTTGGCCTCGTCCAGCATGCGGGCTTTGCTCTTGCCGAAGCTGAAGGCCCCGCCCTTGCCGCCGCCTTGCATCTGGCGCATGAAATAGATCCAGACGCCGATCAGCAGCAGCATCGGGCCCCAGGACAGCAAGAGGCTCACGATGAGCGACTGCTCTTCGCGCGGCTTGACGTCGAACTTGATGCCGTTGTTGATCAGGTCGCCCACCAAACCGCGGTCCATGATGGTGGCGGTGGAGCGGATGCGCTTGTCGTCGGTGCTGACGGCCAAGATCTCGGTGCCGCCCATGCCTTCTTGCAGGGTGACGCTGCGGATGCGCTTGGCACGGACTTCCTCCAGGAATTCCGAGTAAGCCATCTGGCTGCCCACACTGCTGGCGCGGTCGAACTGCTTGAACACGGTGAACAACACCATGGCGACAACCAGCCAAACTGCAATCTTAGAGAACCATTGATTGTTCACCGCGGCTCCTTCAACCCTTACACACCACCTTCAGCGGATGCTGGATGCACCCACACACCGAAGGCAGTTCAAAAACTGCGCCGATTTCAACGTCGTGAAACATGGACGCGGTCTTCGCGGTACGTGGGGACGATTCTAGACGAGTCAAGTCCCCTGTGCCGGCACCCGATCCCCCATGGAAGCCGGAAAATCGGTGCTTCCTGTGGCGTCAGGGCCGCGTCAGTTCAACGTCAAGGCTGTTTCAGGCCGATGCCGACCAGGAAAGTCTCAGAGGACTTGTCCCGGGACGCTTTGGGCTTGATGGGTTTGCACACCCTGAAATGCGCTTTGAACAATTCCACGAGCTGGCTGTAGCCGGCCCCGTGAAAAACTTTGCAAACCAGGGCGCCGTCTTTTTTCAGGTGATTTTGCGAAAAATCGATGGCCAGCTCGATCAGGTGCGCAATGCGGGCGCTGTCGGTGACATCGATGCCGCTGAGGTTCGGCGCCATGTCGGAGATCACGACGTCCACCGGGCGACCTCCCACGGCCTCCTGCAGCTTGGCCAGCACCTCGTCTTCGCGGAAGTCCCCCTGGATGTACTGCACGCCCTCGATGGGCTCGAACTCCAGCAGGTCGAGCGCAATGATGGTGCCGTTGAGCTCACCCACGGCCGCGCCGCCGGCACCGGTGTCCTTGGGTGCGAACTTGCGGCGGACGTACTGACTCCAGGCGCCGGGTGCTGCCCCCAGGTCCACCACGAGTTGACCAGGACGGATCAGGTTCAATGCCTCATCGATTTCCTTGAGCTTGTACGCCGCACGGGAACGAAACCCATCTTTTTGGGCCTGGCGCACGTAAGGATCGTGCACATGTTCGTTCAACCAGGCCTTGTTGATCTTTTTGCTTTTGGTTTTGAGTTTCATGGCTCGATAATAGAGGGATGCCTGCAATTGAACTGAACACTGCCGAGCGTCGCGCCCTGCGCGCTGACGCACACCACCTGGATCCCGTCGTGATGATCGGTGGCGATGGCCTGACCGAACCCGTCCTGAAGGAAACCGACTCCGCCCTCAAGGCCCATGGCCTGATCAAGGTGCGGGTGCTGGGGGACGACCGCGCTGCGCGCGAAGCGATCCTCGCTCAGATTTGCGAGCAACTCAACGCCGCGCCCATCCAGCACATCGGCAAATTGCTGGTGATCTGGCGTCCGATCCCGGAGAAGGTCACCGAGCGCGTCGATGACGACAAGCGTGGCGCCGCACCGCGCGAGGTCAAGATCCTGAAGTTCTCCAAGAGCGGCACGCGTCGCCCGGAAGTCAAGAAGGTCATGGTGATGGGCAACCAACGCGTGACCGCAGGTGGCCTGATCAAACGCGCCAAGAAGCGCGTGGCCAGCAAAAAGCCGGACTGATCACCAGAAGACTGCCCAGCCACGGCGCTTCAGCGCCCCCTGCTTCACGACGGCACCTGCGGGTGCCGTTTTTCATGGCTCGCCGAGGGCCCTGCGCAAGTTCAGCGTGCAGAGAGGCGCCAAGCCAGCACCAACACCAGCAGCACCTTGGCCCAGTACAGGCCGGCGGAGATGCCATGCAGCGCGCCGAAAGACAGCGCCGTGGGCTGACCCGCTTTGGCCGCCTGGATCAACGGGTGCAGCACGAAGCCGCCAAACACGGTCAGGAACAAGGCGCCCAGGGCCATCAGCAAGGTGGCGCTCATGGCCGAGGTGCTGTGCCCTTCTTCGACCAGGTCCCGCACACGGCGACGCTCCAGCACGAACAGCAGGATGGCCACGCCCAAGCTGATGCGGGCTTCCATCTGGAAGATCTGCCCTGCCCCGGTGCCCGCGGCCTGGCGCTCCAGCACCGCAAACAGGCTGGGTGCAGCCACGCCGCCCACGGCCAGCAACAGGCCAGCCCACAGGGCCGACACCAGCGATTGCACACGCACGACGTTCATGCCAACAGCCTCGGCGATCAGACGTAGCTGACGTCGATGATTTCGTAGTTGCGCGCGCCGCCCGGTGCCTGCACCGTGACGACGTCGCCAGCTTCCTTGCCAATGAGCGCACGGGCAATGGGCGAGCCGATCGAGATCTTGCCTTCCTTGAGGTCGGCCTCGTCGTCGCCGACGATCTGGTAGGTCACGACGTCGCCGGTGGCTTCGATCTCCATCTCGACCGTGGCACCGAACACCACGCGACCGCCCGCGTCCAGCGAGGACGGGTCGATGACCTGAGCGGCAGACAGCTTGCCTTCGATTTCCTGGATGCGGCCTTCGATGAAACCCTGCTTGTCCTTGGCGGCGTCGTACTCGGCGTTTTCCGACAGGTCACCCTGGGCGCGCGCTTCGGCGATCGCGACGACGACAGCGGGGCGCTCAACGTGCTTGAGGCGGTGCAGCTCTTCTTTGAGTTTTTCTGCGCCGTTCTTCGTGATGGGGATGGTGGACATGGCTGTGTGTCTTCCGAAATGAACGTGAGCCGCATCCCATGACCATCCCCTGAGGGTGGCCGGGTGCGGCCCACGTGTGCAGCGAGCCAGGGCGGTTGGATGCGCCCTGGAATCTGCCAGTTTAGTGCAGTTTCGCGTGCAGTTCTTGCACCGAGTACACCACCAGGGCGTCCTGGTGCTTCATGGCTTCCACAGCGGCTTCGCAGCCGGCCATGGTGGTGTAGTAGGTGACGCGGTTGGCCAGCGCGGCCGTGCGGATGCTGCGCGAGTCGGCGATCGCCGTGCGGGTTTCGTCCACCGTGGTGAACACCAGCTGGATCTCGCCGGCCTTGATGGCGTCCGCGATGTGCGGGCGACCGTCCTTGACCTTGTTCACCGGCTTGACCGGCACGCCAGCCGCCGCGATGGCCGCTGCAGTGCCCTTGGTGGCGACCACACTGAAGCCGAGTGCGACCAACTCCCGGGCGACGGCCACGGCACGTTGCTTGTCACCGTCCTTGACGGAGATGCACACGACGCCCTTGGTCGGCAGGCGCGAACCTGCACCGAGCTGCGATTTCAGCATGGCTTCACCGAAGGTCTCGCCCACGCCCATGACTTCACCGGTCGAACGCATTTCAGGGCCGAGGACGGGGTCCACACCCGGGAACTTGTTGAACGGGAAGACGGCTTCCTTGACGGTGAAGTAAGGCGGCACGACCTCGCGCGGGGCCTTACCGTCGGGCGACTTCTGCGTGCTCAGCTTCTGACCGGCCATGCAGCGCGCGGCAATCTTGGCCAGGGGCTGGCCTGTGGCCTTCGACACATAAGGCACGGTGCGCGATGCACGCGGGTTGACTTCGAGCACGAAGACGGTGGCGTCAGACAGACCCTTGGTGACATCGCCCTGGATGGCGAACTGCACGTTCATCAGGCCGACCACGTTGAGCGCCAGGGCCATTTGGGCGGTCTGGCGACGCAGCTCGTCTTGCAGCTCGGCGCTCAGGGTGTAAGGCGGCAGCGAGCAGGCCGAGTCACCGGAGTGCACGCCAGCTTGCTCGATGTGCTCCATGATGCCGCCGATCATCACGTCGGTGCCATCGGAGATGCAGTCCACGTCGACCTCGACGGCGTCGTTGAGGAAGCGGTCAAGCAGCACGGGCGACTTGTCGGAGACGCGGACCGCCTCGCGCATGTAGCGCTCCAGGTCCTTGTCGCCGTGGACGATTTCCATGGCGCGGCCACCCAGCACATAGCTGGGGCGCACGACCAGCGGGTAGCCGATTTCCTGCGCCAGTTGCAGTGCAGCTTCTTCGGTGCGGGCCGTGCGGTTGGGCGGCTGCTTCAGGCCCAGCTTGTGCAGCAGGGCCTGGAAGCGTTCGCGGTCTTCGGCCACGTCGATGCTGTCCGGCGAGGTGCCGATGATGGGCACGCCGTTGGCTTCGAGGTCGAGCGCGAGCTTCAAGGGCGTTTGGCCGCCGTACTGAACGATCACGCCGACCGGCTTTTCCTTGTCGACGATTTCCAGCACGTCTTCCAGCGTCACGGGCTCGAAGTACAGGCGGTCGGAGGTGTCGTAGTCGGTCGAGACGGTCTCGGGGTTGCAGTTGACCATGATGGTCTCGTAGCCGTCTTCGCGCATGGCGAGGGCCGCGTGGACGCAGCAGTAGTCGAACTCGATGCCCTGACCGATGCGGTTCGGGCCACCGCCCAGCACCATGATCTTTTTCTTGTCGGTGGGTTCGGCTTCGCATTCGCCGCCTTCGGTCTCGTAGCACGAGTACATGTAGGCGGTTTGCGTGGCGAATTCGGCGGCGCAGGTGTCCACGCGCTTGTAGACCGGACGCACGTTCAGCGCATGGCGGGCACGGCGCACGTCGTGCTGGTTGATGCCCATCAGTTTGGCCAGGCGGCGGTCCGAGAAGCCCTTTTGCTTCAGGTAGCGCATCTCGGCAGCGGTCAGCGTTTCCAGCTTGCGGGCCTTCACGTCGGCTTCGGTCTTGACGATGTCCTCGATCTGCGCGAGGAACCAGGGGTCGACCTTGGTTTCTTCGAAGACTTCGTCCAGACTCATGCCGATGCGGAAGGCATCGCCCAGGAACAGGATGCGCTCGGGACCGGCTTCGCCGATCTCTTGCACGATCTCTTCACGGTCGTCGCTGCGCTCGGTCAGGCCGTCGATGCCAGTTTCCAGGCCACGCAGGGCCTTCTGGAACGATTCCTGGAAGGTGCGACCCATGGCCATCACCTCGCCCACGGACTTCATCTGGGTGGTCAGGCGGCTGTCGGCAGCGGGGAACTTCTCGAAGGCGAAACGCGGGATCTTGGTGACCACGTAGTCGATCGAGGGCTCGAACGATGCGGGTGTGGCGCCCCCGGTGATGTCGTTCTTGAGCTCGTCGAGCGTGTAACCGACCGACAGCTTGGCCGCGATCTTGGCGATCGGGAAGCCCGTGGCCTTGGAGGCCAGCGCGGACGAGCGCGACACGCGCGGGTTCATCTCGATGACGACCATGCGGCCATCCACCGGGTTGATCGAGAACTGCACGTTCGAGCCACCGGTCTCGACGCCGATCTCGCGCAGGATGGCGATCGAGGCGTTGCGCAGCAACTGGTATTCGCGATCGGTGAGCGTTTGCGCCGGGGCCACGGTGATGGAGTCACCGGTGTGGATGCCCATCGGGTCCAAGTTCTCGATCGAGCACACGATGATGCAGTTGTCCGCCTTGTCGCGGACCACTTCCATCTCGTACTCCTTCCAGCCAATCAGCGACTCTTCGATGAGCAGCTCATTGGTGGGCGACAGGTCGATGCCGCGCTTGCAGATCTCTTCGAACTCTTCGGGGTTGTAGGCAATGCCGCCGCCGGTGCCGCCCAGCGTAAAGCTGGGGCGGATCACCATCGGGAAGCCCGAGCCGCCGATGTCGGCCTGGATGCGCTTTTGCACCGCCCAGGCCTCCTCCAGCGTGTGGGCGATGCCCGACTTGGCCGAGCCCAGGCCGATGGAGGTCATCGCGTCCTTGAACTTCAGGCGGTCTTCGGCCTTCTCGATCGCGTGCTCGTTGGCACCGATCATCTCGACCTTGTACTTGTCCAGCACGCCGTGCTTGTGCAGGTCCAGGGCGCAGTTCAGCGCGGTCTGGCCGCCCATGGTCGGCAGGATTGCGTCGGGGCGCTCCTTGGCGATGATGCGCTCAACCACCTGCCACGTGATGGGCTCGATGTAGGTGACGTCCGCCGTGTTCGGATCCGTCATGATGGTCGCAGGGTTGCTGTTGACCAGGATGACCTTGTAGCCCTCTTCGCGCAGGGCCTTGCAGGCCTGGGCGCCGGAGTAGTCGAATTCGCAGGCCTGGCCGATGATGATCGGGCCGGCGCCGATGATGAGGATGCTCTTGATGTCTGTGCGCTTAGGCATTGTTCTTCTCCACTTGGGCAGTGGTCATGAGCGCGGTGAAACGATCAAACAAATAGCTGATGTCATGCGGACCGGGCGAGGCTTCCGGGTGGCCCTGGAAGCAGAAAGCGGGCTTGTCGGTGCGGGCCAGGCCTTGCAGCGTGCCGTCGAACAGCGAGATGTGCGTGGCGCGCAGGTTGGCAGGCAGCGTCTTCTCATCGACCGCGAAACCGTGGTTCTGGCTGGTGATGCTGACGCGGCCCGTGTCCAGGTCCTTCACGGGGTGGTTGCCGCCGTGGTGACCGAACTTCATCTTGAAGGTCTTGGCGCCCGAAGCCAGGGCCATGATCTGGTGGCCCAGGCAGATGCCGAAGGTCGGGATGCCTGTTTCGATGAGTTCCTTCGCCGCGGCAATGGCGTAGTCGCAAGGCTCCGGGTCGCCAGGGCCATTGGACAAAAAGATGCCATCGGGCTTGTGCTTGAGCACTTCAGCGGCGGGCGTCTTGGCGGGCACCACGGTGACCTTGCAGCCGCGCTCGGCCAGCATGCGCAGGATGTTGCGCTTGACACCAAAGTCATAGGCCACGACGTGGAACGTCGGCGCGGTCTGCTTGCCGAAGCCGGGCTTGCCGCCCAACTCGGGGTTGGCCAGCTTCCACTCGGTCTCGTCCCACTGGCCGACATCGGTGCGCGTCACGACCTGGGCCAGGTCCTGGCCGGCCATGCTCGGGGCGGCCTTGGCGCGGGCCACGGCATCGGCGATCACGGCATCGGTGATGGCCTCGCCCACCGGCAGGGCCACGATGCAACCGTTCTGCGCACCCTTGCTGCGCAGCAAGCGCGTCAGCTGGCGGGTGTCGATGTTGGCGATGCCGACCGTGCCTTCGTCCTGCAGGTACTGGGAGAGGGTGCGCGTCTGGCGGAAATTGGAAGTGCGGATGGGCAGATCCTTGATGATCAGACCAGCGGCATGGACTTTCGAGGCTTCGACGTCTTCACCGTTGACACCGTAGTTGCCGATGTGCGGATACGTGAGGGTCACGATCTGACGGCAGTAGCTCGGGTCGGTGAGGATTTCCTGGTAGCCGGTGAGCGATGTGTTGAACACCACTTCGCCGACGGTGTGACCGGCAGCGCCGATCGAGGTGCCTGGAAAGACCGTGCCGTCTGCGAGGGCCAGAAGAGCTTGGGGCAGTACGGGCAGCACGGGTTCATTCTCCGTTTGTTGTGCGCGCCCGGCTCTTCGCTGCCGGCCTGAACCGCAACGCACGAGGCGTGGCAGGGGCGCGACAGGATCGACTCCAGTGAAGGAAACGAGGGATGTGACCGGGCGGGGGGTGGTTGCGGGTAAACCTTAGGAGTATAGCCGATGTGGCCTACACCCGTGTGTCCTGTCACCGTCATGGTGTTCACAATCGGGACACGCTGGTCCACAATCGTTGACAGTTTCACCGAATCGAAGGACCCCCATGCAAGGCGACGCCAAAGTCATCGAGCTGCTCAATGCCCAGCTGAAAAACGAGCTGACGGCCACCAACCAGTACTTCCTGCATTACCGCATGCTCAAGCACTGGGGCTTCGACAAGCTGGCCAAAAAGGAATACGAAGAATCCATCGGCGAGATGAAGCACGCCGACAAGCTGATGGAACGCATCTTCATGCTCGATGGCCTGCCCAACCTGCAGGCACTGGGCAAGCTGCTGATCGGCGAGTCCGTGCCCGAGATCATGAAGTGCGACCTGCAACTGGAAACCGCCGCTCAGGCCACCGTCAAGGACGGCATCGCCCACTGCGAGTCGGTGCGCGATTACGTCTCGCGCGACTTGCTGCAGCACATCCTCGACGACACCGAGGAGCACATCGACTTCCTCGAAACCCAGATCGACCTGCTGGGCAAGGTGGGCGAGGCGAACTACCTGCAGTCCATCATGGGCGACGTCGCGAGCTGAACGGGCAGCACCGATCCCCTGCTCGCAGGGCGGGGATCGAACTTCACTTGCATGCGAATCATTCGCATTACATAATGCGCAGCATGTGATTTCCTTGGGCGCCAAGCGCCCCGCGTGCCGCCATGATCGTGTGTGTTTGCCACGGCGTTTCTGACCGAGCCATCGTCGCCCAAGTCCAGGGCGGCTGCACCTCTTTCGAAGCCCTGCAGGATACCACCCGCGTGGCCACGTGCTGCGGATGCTGCGAAGACTGCGCGCGCCAGGTGATGGCCGCCGCGCAGATCGTGGCCGACGCCCGCGCCGCCAGCGCCCCCAAGGTCGAGGCGCAGCCTGTCCACTGGCACCCTGCCCTGACGGCCTGAGCCTGTTCTTGCCGGTTTCCCCCTCTCTTCGGAAGATCACGCCCTCAAGCTCGGCCTAGGATGGCCGATGTCCACAAGACAGAGCTGACAGCGCGGGGCCAACCGCGCAGCGAGGGCGACATGGCTTCCTTCTTTTTCTCCAACGACGAATCTGCGCACATCGACACCCACGTCGCAAAGCGTGCGGTGCTGACGTCCGTCAAGCCGGGCGAGGCCGCGGCGGTGTCTGCCCACGGCGCGCTCGATGCCACCCCCCGACGCCACGAAGTCGCGCCGCCCTCCCGCTTTGCGCGCAGTGCGCCGGTCGGTGTGGTCTGGGCTCAACGGTTCTGGCGCTGGCTGTGGGACATGGACGAGTCGCCGCGCGAGTTGGCCCCCGTCTCGGGCCTGCGCGGCATCCAGTCCGAGTTCATCGCTTCGTTGTGGGACTTGCAGTCTCTGCGCGCCAACCATGTGCGCGACCAGATCGGCACCGCCCGCTCACTGCGGGAGCTCTGGCACCTGCGCGCCGACGTCTTCAAGGTCATCTCGGTGCACCGCGGGCAGATGGAGGCCCAGTTGCGCCTGGACGCGCTGGACAGCCACTTTCCCGTGCGCGCCTCGCGGCGCAGCGACGATCAGCGCGGCAAAGTCACGACCTGGTGAGCGCTGAGGACGTGGCCGAACAACGCGGCCGCGTCGCTCAGACACCGATGCTCACATCGCGCAACACCGCGCACACGTTCGGCCACGCAAGCGTTGCACAATGGGCAGCTGCATCGCACACAGCCCCATGAACATCATCATCCTGGACGACTATCAGGACGCAGTGCGCAAGTTGCGCTGCGCCGCCAAACTCGACGGCCTGTCCGCCAAAGTCTTCACCAACACCGTCAAAGGCACTGGCCAGCTGGCCGTCCGCCTGCGCGACGCCGAAGTGTTGGTCGCCATCCGCGAACGCACGCAGTTTCCCAAGGCCTTGCTGGAGAAGCTGCCCAAGCTGCGCCTGATCTGTCAGATCGGCCCTTTGGGACCGCACATTGACATCGACACTTGCACTCGCCTGGGCATTGCCGTGGCGCATTGCGAAGGCCCGCCCGTGGCCCCAGCCGAGCTGACCTGGGCCTTGGTGATGGCCGCCATGCGGCGCTTGCCGCAATACATCGGCAACCTCAAGCATGGTGCCTGGCAGCAATCTGGCTTGAAGTCGGCGTCCATGCCCAGCAACTTCGGGCTCGGCGTGCAGCTGCACGGCAAAACCCTGGGCATCTGGGGCTATGGCCAGGTGGGCCAGTTGGTGGCCAGCTACGGCAAGGCCTTCGGCATGCACGTGACCGTGTGGGGCAGCGAAGCCTCGCGCGCCAAGGCCCAGGCCGACGGCTGCATCCCTGCGCCCTCACGCGAAGCTTTTTTTGAAGCCTGTGATGTGCTGAGCCTGCACCTGCGGCTCAGCGACACCACGCGCGGCATGATCACGCTGGAGGACCTCAGCCGCATGAAGCCGACCGCACTGTTCGTCAACACCTCGCGCGCAGAGCTCCTCCAAGACAACGCCCTGGTGATGGCGCTCAACCGCGGTCGCCCGGGCTTGGCGGCCATCGACGTTTTCGAGAGCGAGCCCATCCTGCAGGGGCACCCGCTGCTGCGCCTGGAGAACGCCGTGTGCACGCCGCACATCGGCTTCGTCGAGCAGGACAGCTACGAGCAGAACTTCAGCATCGCCTTCGACAACCTGCTGAATTTCATGGCGGGTCAGCCCACCCACATCGTCAACCCCGAATCCCTGCGCGTGCAGCACTGAGCCAGGCGCGCGATGGAGTTGGAACGCGCGCTGTCACGCCAGAGCCTCCGGTCGGCCAGCTGGTCGCTGCTCTTCGGCAATTTCATCATCGGCTGCGGCGTGATGGTGATGGCCGGCACGCTCAATGACATCACCCACGACCTGCAGGTGAGCGTCACCGAGGGTGGCCGCCTGATCGCCGTGGCTGCCGTGATGATGGGCGTGGGTGCTCCTATCCTGGCTTGGCGTGTGGCCCAGATGGACCGCCGCAAGCTGCTGACCTGGGCGATGCTCTGGTACGCGGTGGGGCACCTGTTGTCGGCACTGGCACCGGACTACCACTGGCTGATGCCCATCCGGGCGCTGACGGTGCTGTCGGCGGCGGTGTTCACGCCTCAGGCCGCGGCCACCGCCGCCTTCATGAGCACACCTGCCCGACGCGGACGTGCCATCACTTTCGTGTTCATGGGCTGGTCCATCGCTTCGGTGGCTGGCATGCCCATGTCTGCCTGGATCGGTGAGCGCATGGGCTGGCGAGTGGCGATGGGCTGCGTGGCGGCAGGTGCTTTGCTGGCGGCTGTGCTGGTGAACCGCGCCCTGCCCCATGGCATCCGGCCGCCAGCGCTGTCCTTGCGCCTGTGGGGCAAGGTGTTCAAATCGCCGCTGTTGATGGCGCTGGTGCTGGTCACGGCCTGCCAGAGCGCCGGACAGTTCACCTTGCTGGCCTACGCCGCGCCCTATTACCGCCAGGTGTTCGGCGCCAGTCCCGAGCAGATCAGCCTGATGTTTGGCTGGTTCGGCGCCCTGGCCCTGACGGGCAATGTGGTGCTCAACCGCATGGTGGACCGCGTCGGCGCCGCGCCCGCCGTGAGCCTGACCTTGGGCATGATGGCCCTGAGCCTGCTGCTGTGGCCTTTGGCCGGCAGCCTGCCTGCGCTGGCCCTGGTGCTGCTGCCCTGGGCACTCAGTGGCTTTGCCACCAACTCGGGCCAGCAGGCCCGGTTGGGTGGCCTGTCGCCAAGGTTGGCGCCCGCCTTGATGGCCCTGAACACCTCGGCCATCTACATCGGGCATGCGCTGGGCGCATCAGGCGGTGGTTGGGTGATTGCGCACCAGGGCTTCGCATCGCTGCACTGGCCAGGCCTGGCGTGGATGCTGCTGGCGCTGGCGCTGAGCCTGTGGGCGCAGCGGGTTCAGCAGCGCCAGGAAGACCGCCGCGCACAGGCGCACGGGCTGAGCTGACAACGGCCAGCCTCAGCGCTCAGCTCAGCCCATGCGCTGGCGGCGCGCTTCGTACAGGCACACGCCGCTGGCCACCGACACGTTGAGGCTGGACACGCCGCCCATCATGGGGATGCTGACCAGCTCGTCGCAATGCTTGCGCGTGAGCTGTCGCATGCCACTGCCTTCGGCGCCCAGCACCAGTGCGCTGGCCACCTTGAAATCGGCCTGGTAGAGGCTGCGGGGTGCATCGTCAGAGGTGCCGATGACCCAGATGTCACGCTCTTTGAGCTCGGTGAGCGTGCGCGCCAGGTTGGTGACCATGAAGTAAGGCATGGTCTCGGCCGCGCCGCTGGCCACCTTGGCCACGGTGGCGTTGACGCCGACCGCGTGGTCCTTCGGGGCAATGACGGCATGCGCGCCCGCACCATCGGCCACACGCAGGCAGGCGCCCAGGTTGTGCGGGTCGGTCACGCCATCGAGCACGAGCAACAGCGGCGGCTCGGAGAGGCTGTCAAGCAAATCGTCGAGGGATCGCGCCAGCTGCACGGCGTCCACGCGGGCCACGACACCCTGGTGACGGTGCGTGCCGGCCATCTGCTGCAAGCGCTCGTCGTCGCTGTCGATGGCGCGCATGCCCGCTTCCTCGACCTTGGCCAGGAACTGCTTCATGCGCTGGTCGCGCCGGGTGGCGTCCACGTGGATTTCGCGGACCGAATTGGGCGCCACTTTCAGGCGGATGGACACGGCATGGAAGCCGAACAGCAGTTTCTGACTCATGCCGGCATCGTAACCGCTGGCGGTGCCAGCAGCGCCGTCGGTCGCGTTGTCAGGCAGCGATCTGACCGGCCTGGATGCGCACGCTGTGGGCGCAGCGCTGGGCGATCTGCGCATCGTGGGTGACCAGGACGAGCGTGGTGCCGATTTCGCGGTTGAGCTCGAACATCAGGTCCATGACAGCCTGGCCAGTGGCATGGTCCAGGCTGCCCGTGGGCTCGTCGGCCATGAGGATGTCAGGACGGACCACAAAGGCCCGCGCCAGCGCCACGCGCTGCTGCTCGCCGCCAGACAGCAGCACTGGCTTGTGGTTCAAGCGGGCGCCCAGGCCCACGCGCTCCAGCATGGCCGTGGCGCGATCGCGGGCATCGCGGACGCCGCGCAACTCCAGCGGCAGCATGACGTTTTCCAGCGCGCTGAGGTGGGCGATCAACTGGAAGCTCTGAAAGACGAAGCCAACGTGGCGGGCGCGATGGGCTGCGCGTTCATCCTCGCTCATCTCAAACAGGCCCTGCCCGCACAACCACACCTCGCCAGAACTGGGCACGTCCAGGCCCGCCAGCAAGGACAGCAAGGTGCTCTTGCCCGAACCCGACGCCCCGACGATGGCCAGGGTGTCCCCAGCCGCAACACTGAGGTTGATGTGGTTCAGAATGGTCAAGGGGCCGGACGCATCGTCCACCAGCTTGCTGAGCCCTCGCACGACGATGGCGGGGGCGGCAGCGGCGACCACATGGGCCGGTGCGGACGAGGCCGCAGGCACAGAGACAGGCAATTCAGACGACATGGCAGACAGCATGACAGAAGTTTTCCACAACGCGCGGCGCGGTGTGCTGCGATGGGCTTTGAGCGGATGCGCCATCGTTTGGGCCGGCGCAGCCCATGGGGTCCGCGCCACCGCCAACCGCCCTGCCACCCTGCTTGTGCTGGGCGACAGCCTCTCGGCCGAGTACGGCTTGGCGCGGGGCACTGGCTGGGTGGCCTTGCTGGAGGCGCGACTGGCCCAGCAGGGCCGCAAGATGCCGGTGTTCAACGCCAGCATCAGCGGCGAGACCACCTCTGGCGGTCGCAGCCGCTTGCCCGCCTTGCTGCAAAGCCAAAAGCCCACGCACGTGGTGATCGAACTGGGTGCCAACGACGCCTTGCGCGGCTTCCCGCTGCGCAGCACCGAAGACAACCTGCGCGCGATGGTCAAGGCCTGCCAGGACGGCGGCGCCAAGGTGTTGGTGGTGGGCATGCGCGTGCCGCCCAACTACGGCCGCAAGTACACGGAGGATTTCGCCCAGCTGTTTGCCACGGTGGCCAGTGACACGCGCAGCGGCCTGGTGCCCTTCCTGCTCAAAGACGTGGCCGACCGGCACGATGCCGTGGACTGGTTCCAGGCCGACCGCATCCACCCGCTGGCCAAGGCCCACCCGATCATGCTGGAGCATGTCTGGACTGGCCTCAAGCCCATGCTGTGAGCGCCACTGGCCAAGCCGAGCCCCGCGCCCGGCCGCGTCACTTCTTGGGCGTGAGGCCGGCGCCGAGGTTGCCCATCAGGGTTTCGGTCTGCTTGGCCATCTGCTCCTGCATCTGCGAGAACATCTGGCGCGACTGCTCCATGTAGCCACCCATGAGGTTCTGCATCAGCGGTGGCTGCATTTTCAGCACCGAGTTCTCGGTCAGGCTGGCTTGCAGGTCGATGAAGGACTGGATGTTCTTTTCCAGGTAGTTGCCCATCAGGCCCTGCATGGTGTGGCCGTAGAACCGGATGATCTGGGCCAGCGCATGGGTGGTGAACATCGGCATGCCCGCCGACTCTTCCTCCAGGATGATCTGGAGAAGGATGCTGCGCGTGATGTCGTCGCCGGTCTTGGCGTCCACCACGGCGAAAGGCTCGCAGGACATGACCATGTCCTTCACGTCAGACAGCGTGATGTAGCTGCTGGTGCGCGTGTCGTACAGGCGCCGGTTGGGGTACTTCTTGATGGCGCGCACACCGGGCGGCACCTTGGCCGGCGCTTCCGCATCCGGCGCGGTGGCCTGGGAGGCGCCTTCTGCGTCATCGGTGTGGTCGCTGGCGGCGTGGGCGGCGGGTTTGCGGGGGGCGGCACTCATCCTGAACTCTCCTGTTGCTCGGGGCATTGTAGGAGCAGCCAGCGAGATGTGGGTGGCCGGCCGGGCCCCCCGCCAATGCCCACCAGGAAGTGCTGGTTGGCCGCGCCCGTCTGCCATGACTGTCTGCCATGCCCGTCCGCAATGCCGCCATCCATGCCCATGACGACACCCATGACGAAGCCCATGGAGAGCACCAACAGAAAAGCCCCAGGCTCTTTGGAACCTGGGGCTTCGTCTGCGTTTTTGTATTTGGTAGGCGCTATTGGATTCGAACCAACGACCCCCACCATGTCAAGGTGGTGCTCTAACCAACTGAGCTAAGCGCCTGCAAGACCAATACTATAGCACTATTTTCGGCGAACGCGCAAGATGCCGCTGATTTGCGACACCCGCGACAACAGTCCGCCCAGCTTGCCGGTGTCGGACGTCTGCAAGGTCAGGACGATGTGCAGCTGGTCGCGCGTGGTCTGGTTGTGCATGGACAGCACCGCCGTCTTGCCCTGGGCCAGCACGTCGAAGACATCGCGCAGCAAGCCTGGGCGGTCGTGGGCATCGATGCAGACGTCCACCGCGTAATGCGCCGATTCGGCCGTGGCCTGGCGCCCCCAGGTGACAGGGATGACGCGCTCCCGGTGCGCGGTCGCCATGTGCCGAAAGTTGCTGCAGTCGGCACGGTGCACGGCCACGCCCTTGCCGCGCGTCACGTAGCCTCCGATGGCATCGGGCGGCGCGGGCTTGCAGCAACGCGCCAGCTGGGTGAGCAGCGAGTCCATGCCGACCACGAGGATGCCCTTGCCTTCGCCGGCCCGATCGCCGGGCTCGCCACGCAGCATCTTCTGGACGATGACTTCATCGGGATCAGGCGCTGGCTCGGCCGGACGCAGCACCTGCTCGATGGTGCGCAGCGAGAACTCGTCCTTGCCGACCACGTCGAAGAGGTTGTCGGCACTGCGGAAACCCAGCTGCGCGGCCAGGTCGTCGAGCTTGACGGCGGTTTTGCCCTCGCGCTGCAAGAGCTTTTCCACGGCTTCGCGGCCGCGGGCGATGGTGGCTTGCTGTGCCAGGGCGTTGAACCAGGCGCGCACCTTGGCGCGGGCGCGTGGGCTTTGCAGATAGCCCAGCTCGGCGTTGAGCCAGTCCATGGAAGGGCCGCCCTCTTTGGCCGAGACGATTTCCACCGTCTGCCCGCTTTGCAAGGGTGTCTGCAAAGGCACCATGGCGCCATCGACGCGCGCGCCACGGCAGCGGTGTCCAAGGTTGGTGTGCAGGGTGTAGGCCAGGTCCACGGCGGTGGCACCGGTGGGCAGGTCGATGATGTCACCGCCCGGGGTGAACACATAGATGCGGTCGTCGAACAGGCCGCGCGCGCTGGCACTGCCCTCGCTTTGCGCGCCATCGGCGAGGTCGCGCTCCCAGGCCAGCAGCTGGCGCAACACGGTTTTGCGCGCTTCGGCCACGCGGCTTTCGAAGTCGCCTGCCGCCTGCACGCCGGCATAGCCCTTGGTGCCCGCTTCTTTGTAAGCCCAGTGGGCTGCCACACCGCTTTCGGCGTGCTCGTGCATGGCCTGGGTGCGGATCTGGATCTCGATGGAGCGGCCTTGCGGGTCAACCACCACCGTGTGCAAGGACTGGTAGCCGTTGGGCTTGGGGCGCGCGATGTAGTCGGAGAACTCGTCGGGCAGCGGCTGCCACAGCTCGTGCACGCAGCTCAGCGCGGCGTAGCAAGCGTTGACGTCGGCCACGATGATGCGCAGCGCACGCAAGTCGAACACCTTGTCGATGGACAAGGCCTTGCCCTGCATCTTCTTCCAGATGCTGTAGAGGTGCTTGGGACGGCCTTGCACCTGGGCGGTGATGCCGGCGTCGCTCAAGGCCTCGGCCAGTTGCCGGCGCACTTGCTCGATGTGACGCTCGCGCTCGACGCGCTTCTCGTCGAGCGATTTGGCGATGCTGCGGTAGATGTCGGGCATCAGGAAGCGGAAAGACAGGTCCTCCAGCTCCCACTTGATCTGCCAGATGCCCAGGCGGTTGGCCAGCGGCGCGAAGATCTGCAAAGACTCTCGGGCCAGCGTGCGCGGGCACGGCAGCTTGGTCTCGGCGTAAAAGCGCAGGGTCTGCAGGCGCGAGGCCAGGCGCAAGAGCACCACGCGCAGGTCGCGCGAAAAGGCCAGCAGCATCTTGCGGATGCGCTCGACCTGTTCGGCGTCCAGGGGCACATCGGCTTCGTTCGACAGGGTGTCGCGGGCATTGCGCTGGACCTGCACCAGCTTGACGGTGTGCGCAGCCAAGGCCGCCGCATCGGGCCCGAAAGCGCGGCTCAGCACGTCCTGGGGCTGTGCGAGGTAGTCACTGGCATAGACAAGGTAGGCCGCAGCACGCAGCGAGGGCGACGCCCCCACGCCGTGCAGGATGGCGCTGACGCCGTCGGCATGGGCCAGGGCGTCTTCACCGGTGTCAAAGCGCTGAGCCGTGAGCAGTGGCTCGGCAAAGGCGCGCGCGCGCTGCAGCATGCTGTGCTGGCTGGCCAGGGCACCGGCAGCGGCATCGCCCTCCTCTGCCATCTGGCTGACTTCGGCCAGATCGACGATGGCCGCATGCGCGGCGCTGCGGGCTTCGGGGGCCTGGACGTCCAGGGTTGCGGTCTTCATGCCAGCAGGAACTCCTTGACCACGCTCACCTGGTCGGGCGCCATCAGGGTGGGCGCGTGGCCCACACCCTCGAATTCGACGAGACGCGCTCGCGGTCCGCGCTGGGACATCTCGCGGGCCGTGTCGGCATCGAGCAAGTCGGAATGGGCGCCACGCAACAGCAAGACCTCGCACGTCAAAGCGTCATAGACCTGCCAGACAGCAGCCTCGCCACTGGCCGCGCTTTCGGCGCTGAAGCCTTTGAAAGGCTCGGCGATGGCGGGGTCGTAGTGCAGCACCAGACCGTCGCCATCGGGTGCGGGGCGCAGCAGGGGCTGCGACAAGGCCAGCCATTGCGCAGGTGTGTGCGGGCCAAAGCCGGCGGAGATGCTCCAGAGGTAATCAGCCGCCTCCTGCTCGCTGGCAAAACGCAGCGGGCGCCCCAGGTAGTCGCCAATGCGCTGCAAGGCCTCGACGCGCAGGCGCGGTCCGACGTCATTGAGCACGAAGCGGCGCAGGCGTGCACCCGACACTTGCGGCGGCACCGACGAGAAGCCCAGGCCGATCAAGCCGCCCATGGAGGTGCCAACCCAGTCGAGGTCCAGCACCTGCTCGGGCGCGAGGCCCAGTGAGGCGCGCAGGTGTTGCACCAGCACGACCATGTCGGACGCGTAGGTGAAGATCTGGTAGCCCTTGGGGTCGGCCAACCAATCGGAGTGGCCACGGCCCACCACATCGGGGCAGATGACCTGGTAGTGGGCGCTGAGTTCGCGCGCCAGGGTGTCGAAGTCGCGCCCCTGGCGGCTGAGGCCGTGCACGCACATCAGCACACGCGGGTTGGCGGCATCGCCCCAGCGCCAGTAGGCCATGCGGTGGGCCTGCGCGTCGGTGCGGCTGGCACCCGGGCAGCTCACGTGGTGCAGCGATGGGCTCGGGGTCAAGTTTTCAGCACTTTGCATCGTCGTCCTCAGGCATCGTCAGATAATGGTTCCAGTCGCCATTGTGTTTCTTCACGTTGTTTCTTCAAGCGAACCGGAGGCTCAGATGTTGAACGGAAAAACTGCCCTTGTGACCGGCTCCACCAGCGGGATCGGCCTGGGCATTGCGGAAAAGCTCGCGGCCCAAGGCGCGAACATCATTTTGAACGGCTTTGGCGATGTCGATGCGCCCAAGGCTTCTGTGGCCGAGGCGGGCAAGGCCCATGGCATCAAGGTGGGTTACCACGGTGCGGACATGAGCAAGCCCGCCGAGATCGAGGCCTTGTTCACCTACGCCCAGGCCAACTTCGGCGGCGTGGACATCGTGGTCAACAACGCGGGCATTCAGCACGTGGCCAACGTCGAGGACTTCCCAGTCGACAAATGGGACAGCGTCCTCGCCATCAACCTGAGCTCGGCTTTCCACACCATGCGCCTGGCCATCCCGGGCATGCGCGCGAAGAACTGGGGCCGCATCGTCAACATCGCCTCGGCCCACGGCCTGGTCGCGTCGGCGGGCAAGTCAGCCTATGTGGCGGCCAAGCACGGCCTGGTGGGGCTGACCAAGTCGGTCGCGCTGGAAACGGCCACCACCGGCATCACCGTCAATGCGGTGTGCCCGGGTTGGGTGCTGACGCCGCTGGTGCAAAAGCAGATCGATGCCAAGGCAGAGCGCGAAGGCGTGTCTCTGGCCGAGGCACAAAAAGGCCTGCTGGGCGAAAAGCAACCCTCGCTGCAGTTTGTCACGCCAGCCCAGTTGGGCGACCTGACCGTGTTCCTGTGCTCGCCCGGTGCCGACCAGGTGCGTGGCGCGGCCTGGAACATGGACGGCGGCTGGCTGGCGCAGTGAGCGCAGCCTGATGCCGCGGCGGGATGTCGCAGCCACCGGGTCGATGTCAGGCGTGAGGGCAGGCATGCCTCCACAAAGTCCAAGCGACGCGTTCCTGGCGGGCCATGGCCTGCCCGCGCGCTGGCAGGGCCGTGAGCACTTCGTCATCCTGACAACCGGCTTCGGGCAGGGTGAGGATGTGCTGGCGGTGTGGGCGGCTTGGCGGGCCGACCCGCAGCGCTGCGACCGGCTCACCGTCATCGCCATCGACCCCAGCCCCCAAGCCCCACGGCTTGCGGACGATGCCAGTCGCCCGTGGGCATCCCGGTTGGCCGCAAACTGGCCACCGATGACGCCCGGCTGGCACCACCTGTGCCTGGACGATGGCCTTGCCGCTGACCGCGATGGCGAGCCCCGCCGCTTGCCATCGCAGCCACACCTTCGGCTGATGTTGGGCGTGGGGGAACCCGCCGATTTGCTGCCCAGCCTGGTGGCGTCGGTGGATGCGTTCTGCTTGCCGGCATGTCGCGGTGAGCCCGCTGCGCAGGCCCAGACAGCGAGGTGGGCTTCGCGGCTGAACCGGCTGGCAGCACCGGGTGCCACGCTGCATGCCCGAGCCGCTTCTGAGGAAGTGCTCAGCGCCTTGACCAATGCCCATTTCGAGCGGCAAACGCCGACCGTCGCATCCCACACCCACACCGACACCTGCGCCAGGTTCGCTCCCAGGTTCGTGCCGCCGCCCTCCCCTGGTGGCCTGTGGCCTGCCGCTGCGCCAGAACACCGCCACGCCCTGGTCCTGGGCGCCGGTCTGGCAGGCTGCAGCGCGACCTGGTCGCTGGCCCGGCAGGGTTGGCGTGTGACCTTGCTGGACGCCGCCGAAGGCCCGGCACAGGGCGCCTCGGGCAACCCTGGCGGTTTGTTCCACAGCATCGTCCATGGGGAAGATGGGATCCACGCACGGGCGCACCGGGCCGCGGCCCTGGCCACTTGGGCGCGGGTGCATGAAGCACTGGCACACGGCGACTTGCCCGGCCAAGGCCAAGGCCTGCTGCGTATGGATGCCCGCATGGACGAGGCCGGCGCACAAGCGCTGCTGGCGCGCCAACCCTGGCTGGCAGCGCAGGCGCGCTGGCTGAACCAGGCCGAGGCCCGGGCGCTGTCCGGTCTGCCCGTGCCCAGCGGCGGTTGGCATTTCCTGCAAGCCGGCTGGCTGCAACCGGGGGCCTACGCGCAATGGCTGCTGGCAGACGCCCAAGCGCGGGCCGGTGCGATCGTGCACACACAGTGGTCGTGTCAGGTGGCGAGCATCCAGCGCGACGAGCTCCGGGGCTGCTGGCAGGCACTGGACGCGAAAAGCCAGGTGCTGGCCGAGGCCCCATCGCTCGTGCTGGCCAACGCCTGGCAGGCCCAGCCCCTGCTGGACACCCTGCCGCCCGAGCAAGCCACGGCCCCCCTGCCAATGAGCGCGGTGCGAGGGCAGATCACCGTGCTGCCGCCGGTGGCACATGCACACGCAATTTCAAGCACAAGCGCCAGGCCCATCGTCACCCTGCCCCGCCTGCCCGTGGCCGGTGGCGGCTATGCGCTCGCCTTGCCGGACGGCCGACTGCTGTGCGGCGCCACCACCCAGCACCATGACGCCCACCCCGGCATGCGCGAAGCCGACCACCGGCACAACCTGCAGCAAGCCGAACGGCTGGGCGCCTGGCACAGCGATGACTTGGGCAAGCTCGACACGCCACTGCCGTTCGACCCCGCAGCCCTCGGCGGCCGCGTCGGCTGGCGCGCCACCACGCCCGACCGCCTCCCGCTCGTCGGCGCCCTGCCCTGGCACGCCGACCGCCTGAGCGACGCCCGCCACACACGGCGCGAGCAAGTGCGCATGCTGCCGCGCGAACGCCACAGCCTGGACGGGCGTACCCAAGGCGGCCTCTACGTGCTCAGCGGGCTGGGCTCGCGCGGCATCACCTGGGCGGCGCTGGCAGGGGAACTTCTGGCGCACTGGGTGGCTGGCTCTGTCTGCCCGGTCGAAGCAGAATTGCGGGACGCGATGGACCCGGCACGCTTCCTGGCCCGACAGCACCGACAGTGACATCCACCAGGCTCCCCCACCCGATGACGACCGACGACGATCGCCCCCTGCCCGGACTGACCGAGCGCCTGCGACTGGACAAATGGCTGTGGGCGGCGCGTTTCTACAAAACCCGCAGCCTGGCCGCCGAAGACATCGACAAGGGCCGTGTGCAGGTCAACGAGCAGGTGGCCAAGGCCTCGCGCGAACTCAAGGCCGGTGACGTGCTCTGCGTGCGCCAGGGCAGCGGCCAGGCCGTCGTGGTGCGCACCGTCGTCGTCCAGGCCCTGAGCACCGTGCGCGGTCCTGCGCCCCAAGCCCAGCGGCTCTACACGGAGACGCCCGAAAGCACGGCCGCACGGGCCGAGGCGGCCGAACGCCGGCGGACGTCGTCCGAACCCGCAGAAGCCATCGAGCATGGCCGCCCGACCAAGCGTGACCGCCGCCAGCTGGCCGATTGGGACCGCTGGTCCGCCAGCCTGGACGAATGAACGCCTGACGCTGACACCGGGCGCCGGGCGCCGGCGGCCCTCGCCTGAGCTTCGGTTACATTTTCGCCCTTCGGCGGGACTTGCATCCCGCCAACGCATCCCCATGTGCAGCCGCATGCCCGCGCAAGGCGCGCCCCACGATAAACCGTCCGACACCCCTGCCACCATGAGCGAGACCACCCCCACGCCCGAACACGCCGACGCAGGCGCTGAAGCCATCCCGCTGACGCTGGAGCAACAGCTCGCCGAGCTGCAAGCCAAGCACACCGAGGTGTCCGATGCCTACCTGCGTGCCAAGGCCGAAGCCGAAAACATCCGCCGCCGTGCCGAAGAGGAAATCAGCAAGGCCCGCAAGTTCGCAGTGGAGTCCTTCGCCGAAAGCCTGCTGCCCGTGCGCGACAGCCTCGAAGCCGCCCTGGCCACCCACACCGCCAAGCCCGACACCCCGGTCGAGACGGTCATGGAAGGCGTGAGCGCCACCTTGCGCCAGCTGGCTTCGGCCCTGGAACGCAACAAGGTCATCGAGCTGAACCCGGCATCTGGCACCAAATTCGACCCCAACATCCACCAGGCCATCAGCATGGTTCCGGCCGACCAGGAAGCCAACACCGTGGTCGGTGTGCTGCAAAAGGGCTACCTGATCGCGGACCGCGTGCTGCGCCCGGCGCTGGTCACGGTGGCCGCACCCAAGTGAGCGAGGCTGGAAGCCCTTTTTTTGACAAGGCTTTCACAAAAGCCTCTTGAAATCGGCCCAGTCGTTCGCACATCCACATCAAGCACCGCCCGGCCAAGCTGCCAAACAGCACCGAACAGCGCCAAACGCTGAAGGCCGCCGGGCACACCACAGATTCACAGATTCCTTAGGAGCACCCTCATGGGCAAGATCATCGGCATTGACCTGGGCACCACCAACTCGTGCGTGGCCATCATGGAAGGCAACACCACCAAGGTGATTGAGAACTCGGAAGGCGCGCGCACCACGCCGTCCATCATCGCCTACCAGGAAGACGGCGAGATCCTCGTCGGCGCCTCGGCCAAGCGCCAGGCCGTGACCAACCCGCGCAACACGCTGTACGCGGTCAAGCGCCTGATCGGTCGCAAGTTCACCGAGAAGGAAGTGCAAAAGGACATCGACCTGATGCCCTTCACCATCGCTGCGGCCGACAACGGCGACGCCTGGGTGGAAGTGCGCGGCAAGAAGTACGCGCCGCCCCAAGTGTCGGCCGAAGTGCTGCGCAAGATGAAGAAGACCGCC